>WFLX010020534.1_pt1 | contig 93270 bp, 73 predicted proteins | sample 4967041 | NCBI WGS metagenome assembly WFLX01 (sample SAMN12857096, study PRJNA449069) | gut metagenome | isolation source: stool from male and female vole | host: Microtus ochrogaster | place: USA:Florida | collected 2017
GAACGATGATTAGGATCCATGTTAGCATGAATCTTAAATACAAAACCGGAGAATGCATCTTCTTGAGGATGAACCACTCTTTCAACAGCTTCTATCGGCCGGGGAGCCGGAGCAATTTTAACAAAGCAGTCCAGAAGTTCCTTGACTCCGAATGTATTGAGTGCAGATCCAAAGAATACAGGAGCTACTTTACCTTCGAGATAGGCTTTTTCATCGAATTCAGGGTAAACTCCCTCTATCAATTCAAGGTCTTCCCGTAATTTGGTGGCATCAGCTTCACCTATCAGCCGGTCAACCAAAGGAGAATTGACATCTTCTATTTCAACACGTTCACTGATAGTCTGTTTGGAGGGAGTAAAGAGATCAAGACCATGTTCATAAATATTATATACTCCTTTAAACTTTGCACCAATATTGATGGGCCATGTCAAGGGTCTTACATTGATTTGTAGTTCAGCTTCCAGTTCATCCAGAATATCAAAAGGATCACGGCCTTCTCTATCAAGTTTATTTACGAAAATAATCACCGGAGTATTTCTCATTCTACAGACTTCCATTAAACGTCTTGTCTGAGTCTCCACACCCTTGGCAACATCGACCACAATTATAACAGAATCAACCGCAGTAAGAGTCCTGAAAGTATCTTCTGCGAAATCTTGGTGACCCGGTGTATCCAGAATATTTATTTTATAGTCGCCATAATTGAAACCCATAACCGAAGTGGCGACTGAAATGCCACGTTGTTTTTCTATCTCCATCCAGTCGGAAGTGGCAGTTTTCTTTATTTTATTACTTTTTACAGCACCGGCTACGTGTATCGCACCACCAAAGAGGAGTAATTTCTCAGTGAGAGTGGTCTTACCTGCATCAGGGTGAGAGATAATTGCAAAAGTTCTCCGTTTTGCAATCTCTTTATTCAATTCGTCGCTCATTATTCAGGTCAGATTGTAACAAAAAGTATATATTAATCTTTAAACAGTTCGTTATTGTAATCAAGTTTATAATAGTGGGAAAGGAGAGCGAGAAATTTTGATATCTGTGCAGTTGCCTGCATTGTTTCCTCAGATATGTCTTGTCCTTTAAGACGTAACATGAGGATACCATACAGAGCATTAAAACAAGTTTCAATTTCACCGACCTTATTTTCCCCGGCTTTTGCACGAAGTTCAACAATTATAGGCAGGGTATGATAAAACTGAGCCGAATAAGAAGCGAATTTTGAATCAGCAAGTAAACGGCGATTAAGATCATCCAGGGCGATAATAACATTTTTATTAAGTTGCAGATGACCTGATTTAACTACCCCCTCCCGACGCATCATATCAATGAGAGATTCATACCATTCTCTCATTTCTTTACGTTTTGAATCATCAAGATCGGTATATTTATCAATAATATTTGCCTGTATCTTATCAATATCGAGTTGATTAGCTCGGATAAGATCTTCTATCTGCCACATGTAAAGCAGATATTCGGCAATATTCTCTCTTTTTTTAATTGAAGCAGTTATCATTTTTTATTGTATTTCAAGCTACAAAATTAACTATAAAAAACGTGTATAAAAAATTTTGATAAATAATTGCACCACCTAAGCTTATATGTGGTCTTACCTTTTCAATATTTCTAATCTTTCCGGACATCACTTATCTTCAGATTCGGATTTATCTGAATGTGATGATTCATGAGATGTCTTTGAATCATCATAATGCCTGATAGTATTATGTTCTATAATCTTATCCTGATTCTTATTTTTTGCACTGTCTGCCACAAGAACCGGATTAGCAATATCTACAATATCAGGAGTTTTTGCTTTACTAAAAGGAGTATGTATTACATTATTAAAGGAAAGTTGAAAGAAACCCAAAATAATTGCTCCCAAAGCTAATTGTCCCAATAAACTGAAACAGAACTTATAACATTTTTGAGCAAAACCGTGCCATAAACGGATAATTGAGATTATTAAAACAAGAGCATATAGAAGCCATACAATCCAGAAAGAAAAAAGGGTGCACGCCGTACTTATATCAATAAGTATCGGAACTGTAAGGAGCCATGATATGGTAAAGAGACCGTAAGAATATGAGAATACCGGCTTTTTCATAGTCTATAGTGTTAGAAATATTAGCTAATTTTTGATATAATTTTAACAGCTATCTGATGGTTTACAGAATCTGAATCATCAAAAGAGTCTATCATTTATTAAACAATCATAAGCCTTGGGTGGTTGATATTAAAAAATAAAATCACCAATGATCAAGATAACTTATATTTGGCATGATTGTTTTGTAATAAGCCTCGAGGATTTTACAATGGTATTTGACTTTTGGAAAGATCCCACGGCTCTTCCCGGAACAATACCCTCTTTCATTAATGATATGGATAAGAGTAAACCGTTGTATGTATTTGTCAGTCATCATCATAAAGATCATTATAGTAAATATATCTTCAAATGGGAAGAATTATTTAACAAGATAGTTTATATCATCAGTGAAGATACAGCTAATCATATAAGACATATTCTCAATAATAATTCAATCTACAAAGGGGTCAAGCCTAAGAATGAAAACGTAATTATCTTGAAAAACGGAGAAGAATATGTTGATAGATTTTTTTCTACGAAAGCTTACGGTTCTACAGATATTGGCAATTCTTATTTTATTACAGTTAACAGCAAAAAAGAACACACTTTTTTTCATGCAGGCGATCTGAATGCATGGCTCTGGAAAGATATCTCAACTCCGGAAGAAATTACTGAAGCGTCAGATAAATTTAAAGTGATCCTTGATGATATAAGTAAAGAACACAATACGATCAATTATGTGATGTTTCCTGTCGATTCAAGGATCGGAACCGACTACTTTGAAGGCGCCCGATTGTTTGTCAGAACAATTGATGTTAAACATTTCTTCCCCATGCATTTTTGTTTAGGTGAAGACGAAAAAGAACGTAAACAATTGATTACAGATGCTGCAAAAGTAGAGAATTATGCAAACAAAGAAAGAGGAGAATATATTTGCCTACAATCACCTTACAGTGTCTTTCTGAAAAATTAATGTTTTTAAGCTTATCTATTAATGCGAATGATCCTTGCATAAAGAAGCGGTTGACCCGACTTTTCCTGCAATAAAAAAGCTGACTTACTTTCCGAGTAATCATGACGTAAAAGATCTGTTACCATTCCGAACCTCGCTTCATGTAAAAAAGACAGTTCAAGTCGTTTTACAAATGTTTTATCGAAATCTTCTAAGGAAAATTGGTTAAGAAGCAAAGTTAGATATCTTACAGTGTTAACATGTCTATAAGAGTCGAGGTCACAATATTTAAAACGATAAACATAAGTAGGATGAGTAGAGACAAGGGTACCTTTAGCATTATTTTCAATTGAATCCATAGGAACAATAAGTCCATGTTTAGCTTGACGGTCAATAGGGACATCATTTGCTAAGATAACTTCGGGTGGAATATTAAATTGGGAAAGACCGACATTAGATNGATCAACTGTGCTCATAACCATCCAAATAGAGCGGNCATAACCATAAATTTTTCCNTCNGGAGAGGAAATACAGAAAGCTCTNTCAGAAAAGTGACGGTTAAATGATACAATCCACGTGGATATACAATATCGGGTGTTAACAGCGGGATAAGAAGTCATATCTATTGTAACTCTCGAAAGAACCCAGCCGGCATTAAGATGCGTCATAGAAGGATTCCCAATACCAAGGCTATTNGCATGTGCAGTGGCTATATCTATCAGTTTTGCCATAAGATCAGGCAATGACAGTTCTTGTTCGGGATTGGCCTCTCCGGCTGAAATAAAACANNTTTCTTTATATATAGGTNCCATNATAAAGTCGGNGAAATTTAAGAATANGCAAANTTAGTAAAATTTTATTAACTTTGTAGCCCGTTGAAAGTTGATTTAATAGCATAGTTNAAAGCANAAAGAAAATATAGATTTCTAATTGAGACCANTCTAATGTTGTCGGCCCTAATTATANCTGGAGCCTGCAGCAGTAGCCGTCATGTAGCAGAAGGTAACTATTTACTTGATGCAGTGAAAATTACCATAAATGATTCTACCGGAAGTCTTGATGAACAAGAAATGGCCACTTATTTACGCCAACTCCCAAATCATAAAATGTTATGGAGTATGAAATTCCGTCTCGGAATATATAATATGAGCGGAAATGATACTACAAAATGGTGGAACCGTTGGGTAAGGAAACTTGGAGAACCACCGGTTATTTACGACTCACTACTCACTGCAACAGGTAGTGAGCAACTTCTGAAAGCCATGATAAACAAAGGTTTCCTTAATGCGGAAGTGTCAACAAATACATTAATAGATGAGAATAAGAGAAAACTAAAAGTTAATTATACATTAAACCCGGGAGAACCCTATGTTATTAATAATATCGAATATGTTTTCCCGGATACCACCTTCAGAACTCTTGTCATGAGAGATTCATCTAAATTCGTAGTAAAGAAAGGAGACAAGCTTGACAGAACACTTTTAGAAAGNCAGCGAGAACAGATTACNCAATTATTACGCAATAACGGTTACTACGATTTCGCAAAAGAATTTATAACTTTCAATGCCGATACTACCACAAATAGTCGACTTGTTGACCTCACGATGACATTAAATGTCTTTCCAAAGAACCTTCAGCATCAAGAAAGATTAACCCATGATAAATTCATAATTGGGAATGTCTATTATATCACTAATTTTGATCCTGCAACTGATGAATCATTGCGTGCTTTAGGTGGCAGAGATACAGTTAATTATAAAGATATCACCATATTTTACGGGGAGAATAAATACTTACGGCCCGGAGTTTTATACGAAAATTGCTTCCTTCACAGAGGAAGTCTTTTCCGTCAACGAGATGTCGAACGCACTTATCAAGCTTTATCTCGATTCAATATATTGAAATTCATTAACATACGGTTTTTAGAAGCCGGAATAATAGGTAATGAACGTATATTGGACACGTACATACTTTTAACACCGGGTAAAAGTCAAGGAATATCACTTGAGATTGAAGGTACAAATTCGGAGGGTGATCTTGGAGTGGCCGCTTCGGCGACATATACGCATAGGAATATCGGCAAAGGTTCTGAGACATTGACAGCAAAAATAAGAGGAGCATACGAATCTCTTAGTGGAAATTTAGAGGNGTTATTGCATGACAGGTATATNGAGTATTCTTTAGANTTAGGCCTNAACTTCCCTAAATTCAAAGCACCTTTNTTANCCGAGANATTTAAAAGTAAGGTCAATGCCTCNACAGAATTAAACGTGGCAATGACATATCAGGAAAGACCTGAATACACAAGAATCATTTCTAATGCAGGATGGTCATATAAATGGACCCATAACCGAAACAAAAACCGCTATATCTTCACTCCGATAGATATTAACTATGTGTATCTTCCAGAAAGTACATATAATTTTATCGATGAGATTGCTCCTGACAATCCATTGTTACGATATAGCTATGAAGACCATTTTATAATGAGAATGGGGTTTTCATTCTATCACTCTAATAAAAGAGAACCTAATCTTCTTGGTAGAACAAGAATTCAAAGAAATATCTATACAATAAGGGCAAATGCAGAATTTGCAGGCAACTTCTTATATTTACTGAGTAATATTTTCACACACCGTAACAATAGTAAGGAGATGCCTTATAAAATTTTCGGCATCCATTATTCACAGTATTTCAAAATCAACAGCGATTTTTCTTTTCTTCATACTTTTGATTTGCGTAATTCAATAGCATTTCATGTAGGTTTAGGTGTAGGATATCCTTACGGTAATTCAACCATCTTACCCTTTGAAAAACGTTTTTATGGAGGTGGAGCTAATGGTGTGAGGGGTTGGGACGTAAGAACTTTAGGACCGGGGAAATACCCGGGCACTAATTCTGTAAGTGATTTTATCAACCAATGTGGAGACATCCGATTTGATATGAGTGCAGAATACCGTGCCAAATTATTCTGGGTGCTTGACCTTGGAGTATTTATTGATGCCGGAAATATATGGACAATCCATAATTATTCCAACCAACCCGGAGGAATGTTTCATTTTAATACGTTTTATAAAGAGTTGGCGGCTGCTTACGGTTTAGGGTTGAGAATGGACTTCAATTACTTCCTTATCCGTTTTGATCTTGGAATGAAGGCTCATAATCCTGCTATGGGTCAACAACATTGGCCATTAGTGCATCCTCGTTGGAATCGTGACAGATCATTTCATTTTTCAATTGGTTATCCATTTTAAACTGAAAATCGGATAATCTATCAAAATGNATAATCAAACTNTTAATAANGAAATNTAAAATAATTATAATTATGAAACAATTAGTCATCTTTGATCTTGACNGAACATTGTTGAATACTATATACGNTCTGGGAGAAGNNTGTAACTNTGCATTACGCAAAATGGGATATGCCCAACATCCCATTCCTGCATATAATTATATGGTCGGGAACGGTGTTAGAAAATTAATAGAACGAGCTCAACCAGATGCAGATGAGGATACGATAAACGAGCTTCTCAAATATTTCAAAGAATATTATGACACTCACTGCACTGTCGATACAAAACCGTATAAAGGCATTCCGGAGCTCCTGCGCGAACTTACCGACCGTGGTGTAAGTATTGCCGTAGCTTCTAATAAATATCAAGATGCCGTGACACGCATCATAGAATATTTTTTTCCGGACATTCCTTTTGTATCTGTAAAAGGACAAGTAGCCGATCGACCAACGAAACCGGATCCATCAATTATTTTTGAAATTCTTTCAGAACATCCTACTCCGAAAGCTGAAGTTTTGTATGTAGGAGATTCAGGAGTAGACATTGAAACAGCACGGAGAGCTTGTGTTGAATCAGTGGGAGTGACCTGGGGTTTCCGACCTGTTACTGAATTAAGAGAATACTATGCTAATAACATCATTAGTTCTCCGGAAGAAATTCTTAATCTTCTTAACGATCNCTATTAATCTCGTTCAGGCATTTTTCTTTCCGAAGTCAGGAGCGATCTTAACTTTAAGACATGCCGCGAAAGTTGCAATACAAGAAATCATAACAAGCCAAAAGAAGTTGATGAAACCTTGTGGACCGTCAGCACCGAAAATATGGATTTTCATAAAGAGATCATGTAACCACCCTGCAAACATACCCGGAATCATCAATCCAANAGCCATGAATGCCGTGCAGAAAGCATAATGAGATGTCTGACTTNCTNCTCTGCTGAAATAGATCAGGTAAAGCATGTATGCCGTGAAGCCAAAGCCATAACCAAATTGTTCGATGAATATAGCTGCTGAAATAAAATAAAAGTTGTCGGGTTGTAACATTGCCAGCAAACAATAAAAAAAACAAGGGAGTGTGAGACTAAATGCCATTGGCCAAAGCCACCTCTTTAACCCGTTTCTTGATATAGCCAATCCTCCGACAATCCCTCCTAAGAGTAAGGCAATGACTCCCACCGTACCATTTATAAAACCTACTTGAGAAGTTGACAGGGCAAGACCACCCGCTTCTCGTGAGGAAATGAAAAACGGTTGAACTAATTTTATACATAAAGCCTCAGGAAGCCGATAAAGCAACATGAAAGCTAATGCTGAAAGGACATATTTTTTTTTGAAAAAAGTTACAAAGGTAAGACAGAAATCAGATAAAATAGTTTTAGGGGTGACTCCCGGTATGGGTTGGTCGTGGGGGGTCTGCGGCATTTTTTTTAAATGCCAAATACAAAAGAAAACAAATAAACCAGACAATAAAAAGAATACCAAGGACCACGCCTGTGGGATGTCATGAAGTGTTTCTTCCATATAACCCGCTAAAATCACAAGTCCTCCTTGACCTAATACGCTTGCAATTCGATAAAATGTAGAACGAACTCCAACGAAGGCTGCCTGATCATGAGGTGTTAGTTCCAACATATAGTAACCATCAGCAGCAATATCATGAGTAGCAGAAAAAAAGGCCATGATCCAAAAAATGGCTAAAGTAGACGAAAAAAAGAAAGAACTGGGTAAAAGAAATGCGACGCATGCCATACATATCGCTATCAGAAATTGCATGAGAATGGTCCATTTTCTTTTTGTACTGNATANATCTATAAANGGGCTCCAAAANGGTTTAATTACCCATGGCAAATACNACCAGCCGGTAAAAAAAGCCATTTCTGTCATTCCGATACCCATTTTTACATACATGAGTACGGTTAGAGTATTAACTGCAAAGTAGGGGAGACCTTCAGCAACATATAGAGTCGGAATCCACCACCAAGGAGAAAACGATCCCTGCAATCTCATTTCATCCGATTTCATCATTTTTTAGGTACAAAAGCTACTTCATTATATATCTTTATAATTTCCTCATCAGACAGACGTATGAAATCGTCATAACGGGGGGTTACTATTAAACCGGCCATATCTATACACCCGGGACTTACCAAGCGTTGAGATTCATCTTGAGCATAATAACAGATCGGGCGATGGGCCTTCCGGGGTATTGAAATGAAGCGTAAAGTTCCACCGGAACCTATCCAAAAGAAAGTATTGACGAGTTCATGGTCATTAAAATTGGAACCTTCCGGCGATCCGCCGATGTTTAAGCCCGCAATGAGTGGCTTGAGCCCGCTCTCATCCGGTTTTACCACACCTGAAAAGAAAAAGTAGGGATATGAAGGTAATAAAGCGTCTGAAGGAAGAATAGCTCCTATAGATTCCGGATGGATTTTCTCAACAAGCCTAATTAGAGGTAATTCCTCTTTTAATACGGCTTGTAAGTGAAGATGATCCGGTGCAGACGCACCGGCTTTAGCTCCATTAAAGAAAATTACCATCCCGGGGAGCAGGGTTGCCATCTCTACTATATCTTTAGGTACTGTTTTTTGCGGTTGATGAACTTTTGATACGATCGTGAGATGAACAGGCAAGATTGGATAAGGGTTTACTAACATATCCCAGCCGGGTATAAGATTTGCTATGAACTGTTCTGAAGGACGATTATCTTTACAAAGAAAGCAAGGCCTTTTCTCAATAGCAGCTTTATTGATGTTAGCTCCTGTAGACACAATACGTGCCGGATTCAGTTGAAGAAAGAAATCGTAACCATTAATAGTTATCTTTCTCCTCTGAACTTTTCCAAGATCATCATAATTTTTCTTAGCAAGAGGCCAGACTGAAAGTTGAGTTTCAATAAAACTCTTTATATCGTCATGATTGAATAGCATTTGAATCTTTCTCCATATTGGCTCTGATTCTGGCGATCATCTCAACAGATCTCAGAAAATCCTTATACTCATTATTTCTATTAACCTTNTCTATTGACAAATCGGCATCGCTGTTACCTGCCCATCTCCGNCAACAATATATAGGTTCAAAAATGNGTCCGACAGCATATTCCCTACTTATTCTCAAGGCAACCGCATAGTCTTCCCNATAACTGACATTTGGAAATAGAANNGAACGNAGAACCGNNGTATAAAAGGCACGTGGCGCNCCAANNCCATTAATCCTAAGTGCATTATTTGCTCCATTTANATCAGTCCATTCACGATGGTCTATTACGCCGGGAGGGANTGGGTTAAGTGAAAAATCAGTCATTATATAGGAACCGACAACCANAGCTGCCCGTTCATCATAGAATTTATCAACNATTAATTCCAATACGTTTTGAGAAGGATACATATCATCAGAATCAAGTTGTATAGCAAATCGACCGCAGTAATCCGAAAGAATTGCTTTATTCCAACATCCTCCTATGCCAAGGAATTCATCTTTTTCAGCTTTCAATAAAACAAGCCTCGGATCATCGATTTTTTCCAGTACTTCTCTTGTCCCATCAGTGCTATCATTATCAACTACTATAACATTGAATGGGAAAGATGGCCTCTGGCTTAAGGCAGAATCTACTGCATCCTTGATAGTACTTACTCTATTTTTTACCGGAATAACAACTGATGCTTCCACAGGAAAAGTACCCTCCATAAGATTAGGACGGATTGGATTAAGAGAAACTAATGCATCTATATCAGTTAAGAAATCAGTAAAGACTCGTTCCATACAAGTTTGATAATACTTATTTCGAGGATTGACGTAGTCGTGTTGTTTCTCCCCACTTTTCCTGAAATCAACTTTCTCAACTGTATAAAGATATTCCGGTATGGAAGCTATGGTTTTTCCTATTGACATTCTGAGACGTAATGCGTACCATCCTCCGTCAGGGGCATCTGATTCATCCGGTGAGAACGCTTCAGATGCAGCAAGGACATCGGCAGCGTTTAAAAGCACAACACTACCAAAATCGAAATCATCTCTTACCGATCCAAATTGATAATCATTAACAGGATGAAGAGAAATGTTTTCACCATCCTTTTCACGAAACCAACAATATGTAATTGATGCATCAGAGTCAGAAGCAACTTCCTCCATACGTTGGCGGTAGTTGGCATCAAATGTTATTTTCTTATCATCCAGTTGTACAAGTATAAACTGCTCGAGACTATTTTTGAAAATCTCGTCACGAAGCTCATCAACATTTCTAAACCTTATCAATTTCATATTCAAATATAATATCAATTAGATGAATAAAATTCTACAATCAGCTATTAATTAATTTTCAAGATAGTCCAGGAGGCCTTTCATAATCTGATTTCTAATAGTCTGATCTTCGATTGCTTCGAAAGGTATTGACATTACAGCCCCATTACTTTTACCATTCTTTGTCAATATACCGGCCGGCAATGAAGTGTCAGAGAAAGTTAAGAAGGTTGCCGCATGAATTTTTCCTGATGGTTCAAGAATATCCGGATTCTCAACTATGTACTGACGACTATTCAAAGTATGGCTATATGGAACAGATAATACCGATAACGGGGCTCCGGCAGCTCCGGAAGTAATAACTCTTCCAAAAGCAGTTTTTTCACCATCTCCTTTGGTAATACCAAGCACTTTTGCTCCAAAATCCAAACTGCCTTCAGGTGATCGGTAATCAAGGAGATCAGAAACTACATAGGCACCTGTCACTAAAAGATCGCCTCCATGTTTGGTAAATGTAGTAAGCTCGTCTTGCAATTTTTTAGGGAAAGCGGTAAAGCGCATTCCGGTATTCCCGTTACCCGTAACAGTGGTTTTCTGTTTTCCCAAAATAAGATCTATTGTTTTAAATTTGTCAAGCTTGACATCGCCTGAAACAATAGATCCGATTGAAGCCGAAATGAAACCTCTGCCGGCTTCAGCTATAGATATTCCATGCAAGTAAGGATAATCAAATGTATTACCGGCAATGACCATATCTGCATAGTCATTATTACTATGACCAAATGATTCTCCCGCATTTTTACGGAATTCAGTTTGATTACCGATAAACATAATATCCTTTATATAAGGCACACCAAAATCTTGATCAAATTTAAAACCGGCTTCAACATCAGTATTAAAATTCTCCGGTCCGCTTACCCGTGTAAAACCATTTATAATAAGCACAGGTAAATTTTCAGAAGGAGCTTCCCTCAATGCAAGGATTTCGGATGGGAAAGACATTCCACCTTCATTAGCAGCGACAATTTTAAAAGAATGTATATCGTAATCCTCAACAACAATATCAAAATGAGGAGTAGGAGTCACTCCAAGCAAATGAAATCCTAATTCATCGGCAGTTCGTTCGTAAATTAGATATTTAGTAGGTACAGCGGTGGGCTCAAGTCGATCAGGAGTTGGAGTCCACGCAAGTCGGTAATGACCCTTTTTAACACGCGAAATATAGAAATTTTTGACAGGTAAAGGTTGAACTATAAATTTGCGATCCTTTCGTTCCGCCACAAAACGTCCAAGTGCTTTATATATAGAGCGACTTACAGTAAACCTGAAAGCAGGATCAAGAGAGTATCTCATATCAGCAAAATTTTGATGAGACAAGAGTTCTATCAATGTAGTCGGCACCTCAGGCACTCGAGCTTCCACATAAGATTTATCCCACATAGAACGACGTGTCCAATTAGGTTCCCATGTTTGACGGATATCACCTGTTATCTGACGCATGAGCATATCAGTAAGAGTACGCGAGTTAGCTCTGGGAGTCCCGTCTGTATAGGAGTCCCCTCCGTTAGTGTAGTAAATACCTAAAGTCCCAACAAAAGAATCATCGGCTCGTTTCCCTGCATCAGAATGAAGTGCCATCGTAACGTCTATAGGTAAGCCGAGACCCTCCTGATTCGGTAAGACACGTGAACCTCCGGCAAGATAGTTTACCCAATGACCTCGTGATGTATAATCATCTTTATAATCATCCGTACCATGATAAGGTGAATAGATGTATTCAGGCATACCGGCCCACTGTAACCAATAACGTGCACCCTCTAAAAAACGAGGTAATCCTGATGTCTTGAAAGAAGGATTTCCTTTAAAGAGAGGTTGTGGCTCCACTTCTACAACTTCTTCATCCAAATCATCATCTTCTTCCGAATCATCCTCTTCATCTTCTTCCGGGTTATTCTGTGCCACTAATCCTTCTTCCGGTGTGGAGGGATCAAGAAAGACATCTGAACGATTATTACTTCTTGCAATATTTCCCATACCACCACCTATTTTTACTGCATCAGCCGTAATTATCTTATCGGCTGTCTTAGATAGATTGGTAAGAGTTACAATAGGTTCTGTATCACTATAACCTGCTGTAAGTGGGAAAGTACCTAAATAAATCCAAGTGCTCCCCCCCATAGTTTGATTTACAATGAATTCTTTAGACCCTCCCGAATAATTGACTGTATAATGGGCATCGGAAGAAGACTCAGGTAAAGATTTATAACTAATATATACGGCATATTCACCGTCTTCAGGAATATCGGCATACCAAGCAGCAACTGAGGGAGAACCCGATGTTACAGTAGTAGTCTGACGATAAGTACCATTCTCGAAAGGATTTTCTGTATCACGGAAATCAGGTAAATCATAAATAAAACCATCTTCTGTTCCGGTCTGCCATTTACGAGAACCTGTCATTTCCTTGTAATAAGGTTGAGAAAATAGAAGCCCGGAATCATTAACATCATTATCGACAATAACCTCATTAACGTTAAGATCCCTCTCTCTTGGAAGAAAAACATAAGCTCCCGCATTCTCAAGCATAGGGACAGCGAAAGGGAAAATATATGCCATAGTATGTGTATCCTCAGTTTCTCCAAACAGCTGCGGACGTTGCCATAGCCAACAATTAGAACCAGGCTTAAAATAACGTCCATGACTTGGCCAGACCGCAACAATGTCATTCGGCATACCCTTGGATGGTATAATAGGAGGGTTATACTCCACTACAAATGGTTGATTCTTACGATATTTTTCAGGTAATTTATCTATCGTTGTAATATAATAAGAATATAGACGAGGGCCTACATTTAAAGAAATATAATAATCAGAAATCGAATCAGGAAGTATAGATTCAATTTTTTTTGTCATATCAGTTATCAGCTGAGCAGTGACCGGTAAATATGTAAAATTTTCATTAAGACCAATTTTAGCTGTACGTGTACGACTGTCAGGAATTACACTGTTAACGCGCAGGCCACCCGGATTAACGGAAGCGGGAAGCCAATCAATTAATTCTGAATTTATAAGTAAAGTTAAAGAGTCGTTAAGTATAGGTTCGGCAGGTGGAGTATAAGGCTTGAAAGCTTGAGATGTTTTTCGGGTTCTTTTTACAGCTCTTTTTTTCTTTGAAGTTTTCTTTCCTGTTACAGTTGTATTTTTCTTTTTTTTAGAAGAAGTTGTTTTAGATCCTGTTGTTGTAGATTTCTTTTTTACGTTGGTTACCGATTTTTTCTTATTAGTACCGGATGAAGTTGTTTTTTTCTTAGCCTTAGCAGAAGATTTAGTAACCGAAGTAGTTTTTGATTTCTTTTTTGCTGCATACGAATCGATACATCCAATAGAACCTAATGCTACGATCACAGCACAGAAAAGAGATAAAATCTTTTTCATTGTCATAATATCAGGAGAGTACTAAAAAATATTATCAGGAGAGTATTAAAATTCTTAAAAAGAAGATGTGTCCTAAAGACACATGTTTACAAAATTAGAGAAAAAGAAAGTAACACACAAATAAAAAATGTTAAAACAAATTGTCTTGAAAACTGAAAGCTTGGTACAAATAAATCTTATGTAAGAGGTGGAGAAGAATATTTATGAAGAATATTTATAATGAATAAAAGCTTAACTAAAAAGCAAGATTAAATTTGTATGTGATTATTTTTTTTTCTACTTTTGCATTGGAGTTAATCAACACAAAGAGTTGAATCAAGAGAAATAAATATCTTATTTTCTCACTGCCTTAAAATTAGTTGTAAATAATTAACCCAGATATAATTATGCCAACAAAACCATTTCACTATCAGGAGATGTTTCCGTTGGGACCAGACACCACGGAATATCAACTTATCACCAAAGATTATGTAAAGACTGAGGATTGGAACGGCCACGAGATGCTTGTTATAGATCCAGAAGCGCTTACTGTTATAGCAAATGTTGCCAGCCATAATTGTTCGTTTATGCTTAGAAGAGAGCATAATGAAATGGTAGCTAAAATATTAAACGATCCGGAAGCATCTGAGAACGACAAATATGTAGCTCTCACGATGTTGAGGAATGCAGAAGTTGCAGCAAAAGGCGTGTTACCTTTCTGCCAAGACACAGGCACATCAATCTGTGTAGCATATAAAGGACAACACGTTTGGACAGGTTGCAATGATGAAGAAAAGATTTCATTAGGTGTCTATAAGACATACACAGAAAATAATCTCAGGTATTCTCAAAACGCACCCCTCACGATGTATGATGAGGTGAACACAGGCTGCAACCTTCCTGCTCAAATTGAGATACATGCTACTGAAGGCAACNAATANANTNTTCTTTTTGTCGCAAAAGGGGGCGNATCGGCTNACAAAACATATCTATATCAGGAGACAAAGGCTATTCTCAATAAAAAAACCCTTGTGCCATTCTTGATTGAGAAGATGAAAACATTGGGGACGGCAGCGTGTCCTCCATATCATATCGCATTTGTGATAGGCGGCACTTCAGCTGAACTCAATCTTGCGACAGTCAAAAAGGCATCTGTTAAATATTATGATAATCTTCCCACAAAAGGGAATGAATATGGACAGGCTTTCAGAGATGTTGAACTGGAAAAGGAACTTCTTGAAGCCGCACAAAATATTGGACTTGGTGCACAATTCGGTGGTAAATATTTTGCGCATGATATCAGGGTAATCCGCTTGCCGCGACACGGAGCCTCTTGTCCGGTGGGAATGGGGGTAAGTTGTTCTGCCGATCGCAATGTAAAAGCCAAAATCACAAAAGATGGTTTATGGATTGAAAAACTCGATGACATGCCGGGAGAATTGATACCTGAGAATCTTCGTCAAGCCGGAGAAGGAGAAGTTATAAAAATAGATCTGAATCGGCCAATGGAAGAAGTCTTAGCAGAACTGAACAAATATCCTGTCTCTACCAGACTTTCCTTGAACGGTACAATAATCGTGGGACGTGACATTGCTCATGCAAAAATCAAAGAAAGACTTGACGCCGGAGAACCAATGCCTCAGTATCTGAAAGATCATCCAATATATTATGCAGGTCCGGCAAAAAAACCGGAGGGACTTCCTTCAGGATCTTTCGGTCCGACAACAGCAGGACGAATGGATCCATACGTGGATCAATTTCAGGAAGCCGGAGGCTCAATGATAATGATTGCTAAAGGCAATCGGAGTCAACAAGTCACAGATGCTTGTAAGAAACACGGTGGTTTCTATCTTGGCTCAATAGGAGGCCCTGCAGCAATTTTGGCGAAAAATTCTATTAAAAATGTCGAATTGCTCGAGTATCCTGAACTTGGTATGGAAGCAATATGGAAAATTGAGGTTGAAGACTTCCCTGCTTTCATCCTTGTCGACAATAAGGGAAATGATTTCTTTAAGCAGATAAAACCGCGTTGTCCTATGGACACTTGCAATAAATAAGCTGATGAATGAACGCCCCGATTCATATAGTCTCGGGGCGTTTTAATATTTTTAAATTCAACACACTTCAAAACTTTAACAATCTAAAAATGAAACGAACTCTACTCTGCACAGGACTTATTGTCGCCTCAATAATCATGTCAGGGACAAAAGCACAGTATTCCTCGCTACCTCTTCTTATTTCTTCTACGGAAGAAGCCACTCATCATGGTAAGTTTGAAGCCGGAGATGGGACATTTCTCCTTAATGGTGAACCTTTCGTGGTGAAAGCAGCCGAACTTCATTATCCTCGTATTCCGAAACCCTATTGGGATCAGAGAATCAAACTCTGTAAAGCTCTCGGCATGAATACCATTTGCCTTTACACATTCTGGAATTCACATGAACCCAAAGAAGGAGAGTTTGATTTCACAGGACAAAATGATCTTAGAGAATTTGTGAAACTATGTCAGGAAAATGATATGAAAGTTATCCTTCGCCCGGGTCCTTATGTTTGTGCGGAATGGGAAATGGGTGGTCTGCCATGGTGGTTACTTAAAAAGAAGGATATAAAACTTAGAGAGAATGATCCTTATTTTTTAGAAAGGGTTGACATCTTTCAGAAAGCTGTAGCTGATCAAGTAGCAGATCTGACGATTGCTGATGGCGGACCCATCATCATGGTACAGGTTGAAAATGAATATGGATCGTATGGTGCTGACAAAGAATATGTGGGAAACATACGAGATATGCTGCGTAAGAACTTTGGAGATGATGTAACGTTATTCCAATGTGACTGGTCATCTAATTTTACACTGAATGGTTTAGATGACCTTATCTGGACTATGAATTTTGGCACCGGTGCTAACATAGACCAACAGTTTGCAAAATTAAAAGAACTACGACCCAATAGTCCTTTAATGTGTTCCGAGTTCTGGAGCGGATGGTTTGATAAATGGGGGGCAAATCATGAAACAAGGCCTGCTGAAGATATGATTGCAGGTATTGACGAAATGTTGTCAAAAGGGATATCTTTCAGTCTTTATATGACCCATGGCGGAACTAATTGGGGACATTGGGCGGGAGCTAATTCGCCCGGTTTCGCACCCGATGTAACATCTTATGATTATGATGCCCCAATAAGTGAAAGCGGCCAAACCACTCCGAAATATTGGGAATTACGTAAGACCTTGGCTAAATATTACGACGGTAAGAAGCTTCCTGCAGTGCCTGCAACCATCAAGCCGATAGCAATCAAAAAATTTGATTTTGATATGGTTGCTCCCTTATTTGCAAACCTTCCCGAGCCTAAGACCGACAAGGAAATAAAGACTATGGAAGAGTATGACCAGGGATTTGGCAGTATCCTATACCGGACTACTTTACCTGCATTAAAGAATGGTGGATTACTTACCATAAACGATCCACACGATTATGCTCAGATATTTGTCAACGGTAAATATATTGGAAAACTTGACCGTAGAAATGGAGAAAAGGCGTTAACACTTCCCTCTTGTGACAAAGGTGCCCAACTTGATATACTCGTAGAAGCGATGGGACGTATAAATTTCGGCAGGGCTATCAAAGACTTTAAGGGAATAACAAATAATGTAACAGTGACGGAGGATAAGGACGGCTATCCATTTGTTTGCGACCTTAAAAATTGGGAAGTCTTTAATCTTGAGGATACACCTGAATTCTATGAGGCAATGGAATTTTTCCCGATAGGAGCTTTCACCCCCGGAGAAGATGGGCGTCTTCCCATTGGTGTTTATAGAGGTACTTTCAATGNGGACAAGCNCTCAGACANATTCCTCANTTTCGAAACNTNGGGTAAAGGTCTTGTATATGTCAACGGACATCCTCTCGGACGAATCTGGGAAATAGGGCCTCAACAAACTCTCTATATGCCCGGATGCTGGCTAAAAAAGGGACAGAATGAAATAATGGTTTTTGATATTGTCGGGCCCAAAGAAGCTATTTCGGAAGGATTAACCGCTCCTCTACTTGATAACCTACAAATACAGAAACCCCTCACACACCGAGAAGAGGGAGAATTTTTAGATCTGTCAGGTGTTCAACCNATAGTAACAGGTACATTCAAGCCTGGTAACGGATGGCAAGAAGTAATCTTTAGTAATCCTGTTGCAGGAAAGTATGTTTGTCTTGAAGCTTTGAATTCAATTGATGGAAAGGAAACAGCTGCTATCGCAGAATTCTATGTACTTGATGAAAACGGAGAACGGCTTTCACGTGAGCCATGGATAGTGGACTATGCCGATAGTGAAGATGTAAGAAGAGTAAATCGTTCGGCAGATAAGATTTTTGACTTACAAGAATCCACATATTGGAATACAACACCGGGAGATGCTTTTCCTCATTCAGTTGTGATAGACTTAGGAGGAGAAAAAACAATAAGTGGCATACAATACCTTCCAAGAATGGAAAGTGATGTTCCGGGAGCTATCAAGGATTATAAAATTTACGTAAGTAAAACACCTTTCAAAAAGTGATTAAAAAAAGCCGTGTAGTCGATTTGACCACACGGCTTTCTCATATTTTATACATCAATCAAGTATTTCTATCTTTCAAGATAAAAGATCAACTGAACGTTTGATAAATTCATTAAGGCTTTCACCTTTGAGCAGATGGCTTTGAAGAAGAGCCAAATCAATAATCTGACGAACTTTTGGCTGCTCTGAAGCATATTTTTTAATAATATCTTCCTCTTTCTTTCTCAATTCGGCAACCTTATTCTCTTTTTCAGATACATCGGGAGCAGATTCCTTTTTCTCGGAAGCTTCTTTCTTTACTTGAGAGATTTCATCATTCAGTATTTCTATTTCCGAACGAATCGGTGCTACTTCATTCTCGAGAGAAGAGGTAGCAAGTTCAATGATTTTCTTTACAACCGGTTGTTCGGTATTAATGATAATCTCATAACTATCGGGCATCTGACCGTAGAAACCACCGCCTGGTTGCATAGCTGACATTTCTTTCATTCTTCGCATAAACTCATTCTGAGTGACAGTGGCAGGTGCATCCTCAGGTTTCAAGGCTGCAAAGCTTACGATAAACTGTGACATTTCAATCTCAGGAATTTGACTTCTGATGACTGTACTCATTACATCAGTTTGAAGAGGAGTAAGTCCGGCATCCTTTGCATCAGACTTAACAATCAAACGCTCCGGTATATCAGAGTCAACTCTAACAAAACTTGTCTTGTCAAACTTTTGTTCAAGAAGCCCGATGATGTGATTATCCAGTTGGCCATCCATGAGTAAGACATTATAACCTTTCTCCTCAGCAGCTTTAATATATGTATACTGAGTTGTCTTATCTGTGGAATAAAGATAAATTACCGTATTATTTTTATCAGTCTGATCAGGCTCCACGAGTTTACGATATTCTTCCAAGGTATAGTAATTATCATTTACATCTTTAAGAAGGAAGAATTTTTTTGCTGCCTCAAAGAATTTCTCATCAGTAAGCATTCCATATTCTATGAATACCTTAATATCATCCCATTTCTCCTCAAAAGACTTACGGTCATCTTTGAACATTTTGTCAAGTTTTTCCGCAACTTTCTTAGAAATATATGATGATATTTTCTTTACCTGCTGATCAGCCTGAAGATAACTTCTACTTACATTAAGAGGAATGTCGGGAGAATCTATAACACCCTGCATCAATGTCATAAATTCAGGTACCACACCTTCAACCTGATCTGTTACGAATACTTGATTACAGTATAGTTGAATCCTATTTTTCTGGATGTCAAAATTGTTTCTAATTTTCGGGAAGTAAAGAATTCCTGTAAGAGTAAATGGATAATCTACATTTAAATGTATCCAGAACATAGGATCCTCATTACCGGGCATAAGCTCGTGATAAAATTTGAGGTAATCCTCATCTGTCAGTTCGGAGGGTTTTTCTGTCCAGAGTGGTTCATAAGAATTAACCACATTATCTTTGTCGGTATCAACATATTTTCCGTCTTTCCATTCCTGAATTTTTCCGGAAATCACAGGAACAGGCAAAAAGCGGCAATACTTCTTAAGCAGAGCATCTATGCGAGTCTGATCNAGAAATTCTNTANTTTCATCATCAATATATAGAATNACATCTGNNCCACGATCAGATTTTTCAATTTCTNTCATCTCATACTCCGGACTACCATCGCAGACNCATTCAACTGCCTTGGCGCCCTCCTTATAAGAGAGAGATCTGATTTCAACTTTCTTTGAAACCATGAAGGCTGAATAGAAACCAAGTCCAAAGTGACCGATGATTGAATTTGCGTTGTCTTTGTATTTTGCAAGGAATTCTTCAGCCCCGGAAAATGCAATCTGATTGATATATTTATTGATATCCTCTGCATCCATACCAATTCCATGATCGGAAATAGTAAGTGTGCCAGCTTCTTTATCAATCTTAACTTTAACATTCATCTCACCCAATTCACCTTTGAATTCGCCAAATGCGGCAAGTGTTTTAAGTTTTTGGGTAGCATCAATAGCATTAGAAACGAGCTCACGAAGAAAAATCTCGTGATCACTATAAAGGAATTTTTTAATGATGGGGAATATATTTTCAGTAGTTACCCCAATTTTACCATTAGCCATAATTAAGAATAGAGTTTTAATATTTCTAAGGTATCTATATCAAATACCGTGCCAATTATAAAACAACCCCCAACGTTGGTAAGTTGGAGGCCGGACTTTAAATAATGTTAATGTCAAAAAACTATTACTGTTATTCATACCGCATTGTTTCTGCCGGTGAAATTCCGGATACAAAACGTGATGGTATGATAAGAACAAAATATATGATAAATAGTACCGCTACATTCAAAATTAAAATCCAGTTCCATGATAATTGGACAGGGACATAGTCAATATAATAAGATTCAGGATCAAGGGGAAGAAAATGAGTCTTTTCTTGACAATATAAGAATGAGATAATAAAGACGTTTCCTATTAACATACCCCAAAGAGCAACCCTTATTGCAAGGAAAACAAATATATTTCTAACTTTTGAAGTAGGAGCTCCTAATGCTTTTATCATTCCGATGAATCTCTTTCTTTCAATAATAATAATTAGCATACCGGAAACTAATGTAGTACATCCTACAATGATCATCAAGACAAGTATAACGATCACATTTGTATCTAACAGAGATAGCCAACTAAAGTAACTTATACTCTGGTTAAGAACATTATCCAAATGATATAAACGAGAAATATCTCCATTGGCGAGTGCTTTATTAAGTTGATGTTGTATAAGTAAAGTATATTCAGAAATCTTATCAAAATTATCAACAGTCAACAATATATAAGTACCTTGGTTTGAATCTAATTGTCCTAATTGCTGAACAAGAGGCAAGGAGCCGAAAACAAGTATTTCATCATATTGATCAAAGTGAGAATTATAAACACCGGATATTTCAAGACGACGAACCCTAACATCATCTGAAATAAAATAAGTGTCAATCTTGTCACCCACTTTAAGGCCCAGTTGTCTTGCAGCATTATTAGATATTACGATCTTATTTTTATTATCAGAGATAGAAAAATCAGGTATGGAACCTTCCACAAGATTCTTACTAATAAACTGTTTTTCATTATTTCCCNANAANCCTTNCANATNTACNCCNNTAAAATCAGTAGAAGTTTTAAGCACAGCCGGAATAGCAGCCTGAAGAGTANAATCAGTAATANAANNNANNCTATNCAATTGTTGTATTAGAGATGGGGTGAGAGTAATAATATTATCTTGATCCATTTCAGTAACACTTGGAAAAATTGATATATGACTGTTAAATCCTACTACTTTATCCCTGATTTCCTGTTTGAAACCTAATACGATAGAAATAGCAGCTATCATTACGGAAATGGATAAAGCTACAGCAACTATAGCAACCGTCACTGCCGGTGCTTGTTTTTTTCCGCCACTTGATAGTGAGAGTCTTCTCGCTATATATAATGGATAATTCATTTCTTCTAATGTAAAGTATTGATCTATAACTCCATAGTNGTTCNTNAATCATATTTTGNGNTATAANNGGATNTAGTAAATAATAGNCNGTTNAATAATAAACCCAAAATTAAGAAAGATGGGTGTATATTTTTTCTTTGATGTTTTAACTTATCTTACTCCCGATATTATCCACAAAAAATAACTCCACTACAAAATTAGTAAAAAAACATATCAATCCCGACTCAATACATAATTTAAATGTGGTCTTTGTGCAATTACTAAATAATGATTAATTTTGCAAATGATAGCAATTAAACTCAACAATCATGAAACTCAAAACATCAGTTCTTTTGTTTGCATTGTCTGCTATAGGTGTGACAAATGCCTCAGTTATNGAAAGTCCGGGAGGAAAAATCATTGTGACAACATCGATTAATCCACAAGGTACTCCATTATATACCGTAAGAATAAATGGTAAAACGGTAATTGATAACGCACCNTTNGGTANAGTGACAGATTTTATTGATTTATCCANAAGTCTGAAAGAGANAGAGGNGAAAAAAGNAAATGTCAACAGACATTACCAACAAAATAAAATTAAGAAAAGTAACATAGATGTTGAAGCGACTTCTGCCATCATCACTTATGAAGGAGATAATGGACATATATTGGAAATGGAGTGGCATGTAGCAGATGATGGCGTAGCATATAGATATAAAGTACCTAAACAAGAGGGAAGAGGCTCCATGAGAATAATGGAGGAGAAAAGTTCCTTCGCATTTCCTGAAGGAACCACAACTTTCCTGACTTCACAATCTGATCCAATGATCGGTTGGAAGAGAACAAAACCAAGTTATGAAGAACTCTATGTTGTAGATGCTCCAATGGCTCAGAAATCAGAGTATGGACAAGGTTATACCTTTCCAGCTCTTTTCAAAACCCCCGAAAGTATATGGGCCTTAGTAACTGAAACCGGAGTTGATGGCTATTATTGCGGATCGCATCTTAGCGACTATAAAGATGGTCGTTATCAAATTGCCTATCCTATGGCAGGAGAAAATAATGGTAATGGAAATTCCGAACCCGCAGTAAAACTGCCCGGGTTCACACCTTGGAGAGTAATGGCCATAGGTGAAACCCTTTCTCCTATAGTAGAAACTACTCTTCCTTGGGATCTTGTTGATCCAAGATATGAAACACAAAAAGCAGCCCGTCCCGCAAAAGGAACCTGGAGCTGGATATTATGGCAAGACAACTCTATAAACTACGACGACCAAAAAACATATATAGATTTCGCATCAGAATTAGGATTCGAAAACGTATTGATAGACAATTGGTGGGATACTAACATTGGAGTTGAAAAAATGGAGGAACTGATCAAGTATGCCCATTCAAAAGGGGTAAATCCGGTTTTGTGGTTTTCATCTTCAGGTCATTNGAATGACATNGAACAGNGTCCTGTAAANCTTATGGATCGTCNGATTATTAGAAAGAAATGGATGAAATGGTTACAGAAGAATGGTGTGGATGCTATTAAAGTTGATTTCTTCGGCGGGGATAAACAAGAGACTATCAGATTATATGAGGATATATTCAGTGATGCCGCTGACCATGGTATAGATGTGGTAGTACATGGCTGCACATTACCCAGAGGTTGGGAAAGGATGTATCCGAATTTTGTTGGGGCAGAAGCAGTGCTCGCCTCAGAAAATATGATATTTTCTCAAGATTTTTGTGATTTAGAAAGTTTAAATGCTACACTTCATCCTTTTATCAGAAATTCTGCTGCAATCATGGAGTATGGAGGTTCTTTTCTAAATAAACGTATGAATAAAGGGAATGACGGTGGTAATATAAGAAGAACTACAGATGCTTTTGAATTGGCAACTTCTGTTCTTTTCCATAATCCCGTTCAATATTTTGCTCTCGCTCCAAATAATCTCAATGATGCACCGGCAGTTGCTATAGAGTTTTTAAAGAATGTACCAACTACATGGGATGACACTAAATACATTGATGGTTATCCCGGTAAATATGTAGTGATAGGACGTCGTCATGGTAGTGAATGGTATATCGGAGGGGTAAGTAATCTGGATAAATCTGTGGATTTGGAGTTGAATCTGCCGATGTTTAAAAAGGGAAGTAAAATAGAACTGATTAATGATGATAAAAAAGGAGAACCGGTAAAAAGTATTATTACTATTAAAGATCCTCAAAAAATAAAAGTTACATTAAACCCTTCATCAGGGTTTGTTATTAAGGGTTAACCTTCTATAATCTTAAAAAAGACGAGCAACAATCTTAATTAACAGATTGCTGCTCGTTTTTTCTGAAGGTTATAGACTTATTTTGCAAGTAAAGAATCAAGTTTATTGAAGAAGTCAGGATTATGTCCGACAGTGATATCTCTAATTTTTCCTTCCGGATCAATTATAACTTTTGTAGGAAATCCTTGTATTCCATATTCTTTGAGTAGGGGATTGCCATCAGGACAATAAAGATTTACCCAAGGCAGTTCATATTTTTTGATGCCTGCGAGCCAAGCTTCCTTACTCTCTCGGCAATCAATTCCAATAACTTCAAGAGTACCGGAATATTTATTATAAGCCTCCTTAAGTTCCGGGAAACCTTTAATGCACCATATACACCAACTACCCCAAAAATCTAAGATAACCCATTTTCCTCTAAACTCCGCTAAAGAAACTTTCTTGCCATAGGTATTCTCAAGTGAAAAATCGGGAGCAGGAATATTCTCAGATTGAAGTCTCTCCATTTTTTGTTCTCTTTCTTTTTCTTCTTTTGACTGTTGAACACGTTTTTCAACAAAGGGATAAAGNATGGAAGCTTTTNCTCCTTCAGACATTNTTGAATANTNATTTTCANAATCTTTGTCATCAAGATTTAACAAGGCNTAAGCCACNAACGGGGATGTTGGATTCTCCTCAATAAAATTTGTAAAAATTTCCCTTATCTCACCTCTGACAGAATCTATTGTTTCTGTAGAAGGTTGGGTACCATTGGCCATCATTTCCTGAATTTCCTTTGTTATACCATCCATTTCCTGATTAAAAGATGTTATACCATCCATAATCTCAGATCCTGAAATGACAGAATAATACGGTGACAAAGAAGCAACCTCTATCAATATATTATCTCCCGGAGCCATATATACAACATCGNNTTTCTTTTCTCCTNANGATATCGTATAATAATTATTCTCTTTTGAATCTGTTATTATCTTTGCTTCACCGTTTGTCACAGGAACCGTCTCCTCTACAACACCCAAATCCTCGAAATTCTGTGCCTTGACAAGGTTGGATAATGGATAATGTTGCACCGCTATTTCATTTACATCACTACCTAAAGGTAGTTTAACTGTAATATCTGCATTCGCACATGTAGGATAANCTAAAGTTACGGCTGCAATCAGGCCAAGACAATTTNCCTTATTCATANTATTNTTATATTTAAANTATATTATTCACTANTCTTTTTTGTCAAATAATAAAACTACCTTTAACTGACTTCTCAACTTATGAATTAAATCATTTAGAAGAAGCCTTTAGTTTTCCTATTTTATTGTTTAACAAATTCATGAACTGATAGTTTTTGATACCCCACTTAGGTGCAACTACCATTTCCGGCGGACTTTGTGCGAGAAATCTTTCTATCACTATATTATCCGGTACAATATCAATTATCTTTATACATAAGTCCAAATATTGTTCGAGTTCGAAAGGAACAATTGATATCTTTTTGGAATTCCATTGGTGTAGTAAAAGAGTGTCAGACAGAATTTGGAGATGATGAATCTTCAGAGTTTCTATAGGTAATGAACAGGCATTCCTTACATTTTTAAGAATTTGAACTTCATCTTCGCCTGGTAAACCGGCTATAAGATGCAGACCACAGTGAAGTCCTTTTTCTGCAGCTCTAATAGTAGTCTTAATAACATCTTTCCACGTATGCCCACGATTAACTATTTTCAAAGTATCGTCATTTGATGTTTCAGCTCCTATTTCAAGAAATACAGGAATAGTTTTATTAAGTTGTCCTAAATANTCGAGTAAATCAGAAGAAATCGTATNAGNTCTTNTNNNTATGACNAATCCTACAACATCTTTGCAATTAACCGCCCTCTCATAAAGACTAATAATTTCACCCGTAGGACGCCCATACGTATTGGAATAAGATTGGAAAAAAGCAAGATATTTCATTTGAGGATATTTTCCGGAAAAGAAATCCTTACCTTTCTCAATTTGTCGTTCAATTGAATCTTCCTTCAAACAATAAGAAGGAGAGAAAGAATCATTACGGCAGTAACTGCAACCACCTAAGCCAATCGTACCATCACGATTGGGACAAGAAAAACCTGCATTTACAGATATCTTTTGAACTTTGATTCCAGGAAAGATCTTATTGAGATATTGAGCATATTCCATGTTGAAGATATTATCTTAACATCTGATCCGCTATAACCAAAGCAGCCATTGCTCTAACTACATGAACAGCCCTTACAGCAACACAAGGATCGTGGCGACCTGTAGGATTAAGTGTTTTAGGCTTACCGNAGNCATCGACAGTTTGAAGTGNCTTCATAAGGNTAGGNGTGGGCTTGAAAGCAACTGAAAAATACACAGGCATTCCATTTGAAATACCACCTTGGATACCTCCACTATAATTAGTGGCAGTTTTTACATTACCAGAAGCATCTTGGGATGGTAAGAAAATATCAGCTGTTTCACTTCCTCTTGCCGAAGGTGCTCTAAAACCAAGCCCATATTCAAAACCTTTAGCTGCGTTTATACTGAGCATAGCAGCTCCTAAAGCAGCGTGAAGTTTGTCTGCAACAGGATTGCCGATACCGGCAGGTAGACCGGTTATTAATCCGCTAACTTNACCTNCAACACTATCACCGGATTTTTTGNCCANTAAGACCTNTTCCTGCATTNCCAGCTGTAGGTCNTNNTTTACTTCAAGNTTAAACNGNNNNTCAGGATCCGTAATAAGAGAATCAAATATATCACCTGCCGTGATTGGACCTACTTGAGAAAGAACAGTTTGAACAAACACTCCTTTAGACTCCAGCCACTGTGAAGCCAGGGCTCCAGCCACGACCCAATTGACTGTTTCACGAGCACTTGAACGCCCGCCACCTCTTGCATCCCGAATACCGTACCTTGCAATATAGGTATAATCAGCATGATTAGGTCTGTATAAGGTTTTCATCTCATCATAATCTCCGGAATGGTGATCACTATTGCGAACAATGAACCCAATAGGAGTTCCTAAAGTGATGCCCTCCTGAGAAATACCGGAAAGAAATTCCGGCCGATCAGACTCATTTCGAGCAGTAACCAGTACAGAAGAACCGGGACGTCTTTTAGCTACCTCTTTGTAAAGACGGTCAAAATCAATTTTAAAACCCGAAGGGAACCCATCAATCACTCCTCCCATGGCGGGTCCATGACTTTCGCCGAATGTAGTTAACGTAAGATTTTTACCAAAGGTATTCACTATATTAATTTTATTAAATTTATGAAACTGGAGTTGATATATCCGAGGGAGTCGCTTGAGCAGCTCTTATAAGATCTTGAGGATTCAGTTTAAGTTGAAGACCTCTTTTCCCTGCACTTACATAAATGAAAGGGAAATCTAAAGCTTCTTCACTAATAAAAGTGGGATAGTGCTTTTTCATTCCAATGGATGTACATCCACCACGAACATACCCGGTAAGTGGAAGCAAATCTTTCATTGCTATCATTTCTGCTTTTTTATTGCCGGAGACTTTGGCAGCCTTTTTTAAATCGACCTCCCGATTACCTGCGACAACACAAACAAACAAGCCTTTTTTGTCGCCACGTAGCACAAGGGTTTTGAAAACCTGTTCAATAGGTTCACCAAGTTCAGCAGCCACGTGGTCGGCAGCAAGATTTTCCGGATCTACCTTATATTCAACCAGCTCATATTTAATTTTAAGGCTATCAAGAATTCTGGCAGCATTAGTTTTTTCAGACATAAACGAATTTCTATTTATCCATAGTTACCAGAAGTTCCTCATTATTTCGTGTCATCTCCATTCTTTTCTTTATGAATTCCATAGCTTCGACAGAATTCATATCGCCAAGATAATTTCTAAGCACCCACATACGATTGAGAGTCTCTTGAGGGAGCAGCAAGTCATCTCTACGAGTAGAAGAAGCCACAATATCTACAGCGGGGAAGATACGCTTGTTCGAAAGCTTACGATCAAGTTGAAGTTCCATATTGCCTGTACCTTTGAATTCTTCAAAGATAACTTCATCCATTTTTGACGAAGTTTCTGTTAAGGCTGTTGCAATTATGGTAAGAGAACCTCCGTTTTCAATATTTCGGGCGGCTCCGAAAAATCTTTTTGGTCTTTGGAGAGCATTTGCATCCACACCTCCGGATAGAATCTTTCCGGAAGCAGGGGAGACAGTATTAAAGGCACGAGCTAATCGAGTTATAGAATCAAGCATAATGACAACATCATGTCCACTTTCAACAAGGCGTTTAGCTTTCTCAAGAACTATATTGGCGATTTTTACGTGACGTTCCGCTGGCTCATCAAATGTAGAAGCAATAACCTCAGCATTGACACTGCGAGCCATATCGGTGACCTCTTCCGGACGTTCGTCAATAAGCAACATTATTATATAAGTATCCGGATGATTGTCAGAAATTGCATTCGCAATATCTTTAAGCAGAATGGTTTTACCTGTTTTTGGAGGAGCTACGATAAGAGCACGCTGGCCTTTTCCAATAGGAGCAAACATGTCGACAACACGTGTCGATATATTAGCATGCTTCCCTTTAGTGATATCAAATTTTTCATCCGGGAAAAGCGGAACGAGATGTTCAAATGGTTCCCTGTCACGCACTTTTTCCGGATCAAGTCCATTAACCGAAATAACCTTCACTAACGGAAAAAATTTATCACCTTCTTTAGGCGGACGAATTGAAGCTTCCACCACATCTCCGGTTTTTAGGCCAAATTCCTTAATTTGATTTTGGGTAACGTAAATGTCATCCGGGCTTGCTAAATAATTATAATCGCTTGAACGCAGAAATCCGTAACCTTCGGGCATAATTTCAAGCACACCGTAAGCTGTTAGAATTCCCTTGAAATCATAGGGTGTCTCTTGTGTTATAGTTGGTGCGACAGGTTGACCTTGTTGACGCATCAGTCGCTGCTGCTTTTTCAGCTGTTGTTTCTGTTGTTTTGTCAAGGGTTGCTGAGAAGTAGCACCGGGATCACGAAGAGCTATAGGCTGAGCCTGCGGTGTGGGTAAGACAGCTTCCTCTTCTTTATCTGTTGAAACAGATGGATGAGATTTAGTGGTATTATTCTCTTGTGCTCGCTGACTTCGGGGTGTGAATGTTTTTCCTTTTGTAGGAGGGAAAAATGACGTGAGAGATGATACGTCGCTTTGGTTAGATTTGTTACGTGGTGTAAAAACTTTTAATTTAGGTCGTGAATCCTCCTGTTGAATATCTTGGGATTCTAAAAGCGATTCCCGAACCTCATTTTCGTTAGACTCCGGTTTATTCTCCAACTCAGGAATCAGGGCCAAAGGAAGAGCAGGAAGATTAGAATCTTCAGTAGACGAATCAACAGTTTCCACATCATTGGAAACTACAGTTTCGTCATTAATAATTTGAACATCTGAAATACCATTCTTTTTTTGGCGACCTTTCTTTTTTTTCTGAGATTCTTCTACAGGTTTTTGAATTTCCTGTTGATCACCTTGATCTTCAGTAGTTTTCAAAGTTTTTGGTTTTCTTCCTCTTCTTTTAGGCTGAGGTAAGTCAGAATCTGTCAACTCATTTGTATCAATAGAATTGTCTTCCGACACCTTTTCCTCAGAATGAGTGCTTGAAGCATTGTTGGATGTTTTTTTAGATTTTTTTGATTTAGCCTCATTATCTTTNACGGNCTTCTTTTTTTCTGATTTCGAAACAATATNTTTAGCANTCTGTTCCGCCTGTAAANCCAGAATCTGATTCACGATATCGTCTCGAGAGAAAGCAGTTGTCCTTTTGATACCAATAGATTCAGCTGCATTCATGAGTGCAGCATCATCCATAGCATTAAGATCATTAACGTGAAACATAAGGGGAAAAATATGTTATTTAGTGTTTATTTTGCTGATTGAAAATGAAACTTAAAAAATGGAAAGGAGTTGGTAAATCATACTTCTTCCAATAATTTAAATTTTGATGAATACAGATGATCCACCATCCGCGGGCACTCNCTNTATTAATATAATTAAATACGGAACGAAGAATAAAAACAGGAAGTACAANAAAATAAGTATTGAGAGAAATACCATACTTAACACAGTCAAGTCATAAACAGTAATAAGAAGCGTTTAAATGACAGACGGTAAGAAATGGATTTGAAAAGAATTTGATAGACTGTAGAAAGTCTCCAAATGCCATATAACGGTTCAAATTCTTTGCAAAGATATAATTATTTTCCCAAATATACAAACAAAGAACACATAAAAAAGAGACTTATAAAAAGAGAATAAAAATTTTGTTGAAAAATTTGCATTATATGGACAGTTATGCTAACTTTGGGAGAAAATAAGTGGTTTTACCACTATAAAACAATAACAATTTGTAAAATTAAAGTTTACAAATAGATAACAAAAACTTATACCAACCTGACCAACCATCAAAAATGGAAGAAAATCTAATCAAAACATGTCTTCATGACAAACATGTCGCTCTGGGAGCTTTAATGTCGCCTTTCGGAGGTTTCGATATGCCTATTCAATATAAAGGAATAACAGAGGAACATAATGCTGTGCGAAAGGATGTCGGTGTCTTTGATGTAAGCCACATGGGTGAAGTCAAAGTTAGTGGTCCCGATGCTTATAAATTCGTAAGTCATATTTTTGTAAATGATGTTACCGGTGCTCCGGACGGACAAATCTTCTATGGAATGATGTGTTATGAAAATGGAGGCACTGTGGATGATCTGCTTGTCTATAAAGTTAATGACCAGGAATATTTTCTTGTCATCAATGCTTCCAACATAGAAAAAGATGTTGAATGGATAAAAAAGAATGCAGAAGGTTTTGATGTAAAAATAGAAAACCAGAGTTCTTATTACGGAGAAGTGGCGGTACAAGGTCCGAAATCGGAGGAAACAGTTGAAAAAGTCCTTGGGCTTCCGGTTAAAGATATTCCTTTCTATAATTTCAAGAAATTTACTGTCGATGAGGAGGAAATAATCGTTAGTCGTACGGGTTATACTGGCGAAGATGGTTTTGAAATATATGGTAGTCACGAATATATTCGCCGAGTGTGGGATAAATTGATTGAGGCCGGAGTTCAACCCTGTGGTCTGGGTTGTCGCGATACACTTCGTTTTGAAGTTGGCTTACCACTTTACGGTGATGAATTAAGTGCTGATATAACTCCCATAGAAGCAAGCCTAAGCATGTTTGTTAAGCTGGACAAACCGGAGTTTATCGGTAAAGAGGCCTTGGCTAAGCAGAAAGCAGAGGGCGTAAAGCGTCGCATTGTAGGTATTGAACTGGAAGGAAACGCGATACCTCGCCATGGTTATCCGGTAGAGGTAGATGGGGAAAAGATTGGAGAGGTTACTACGGGCTATAGATCCATTTCAACCGGGAAAAGCGTAGCCATGGCAATGATAGATAAACCTTTTGACAAGTTAGGGACAAAGGTACAGATCAGAATTCGTAAGAAGACTTTCCCCGGAACCGTGGTGAAGAAACGTTTTTATGATAAGAATTATAAGAAATAACTTTAAAACTGAATATAATGAGTAAGATTTTAGAAGAGCTCCGCTATGCGGATTCACACGAATGGGTTAAACTCGAAGGAGATATAGCTACAATAGGCATCACCGATTATGCCCAACATGCATTAGGAAACATTGTCTATGTTGATATGCCTGAAGTAGGTGATGAGGTTACACAGGGTGAAGATTTCGGTGCTGTAGAATCAGTTAAAGCTGCAAGCGATTTGGTATCACCCGTGAGTGGCGAAGTCATTGAAATAAACGAGGCTCTTGAGGATGAGCCGGATCTCATTAATAAAGACGCGTATGACGCATGGATTATGAAGGTGAAAGTTTCTGATGCTTCAGAAATTGACAATCTTCTTGATGCAGCAGCATACGCAAAAATATGTGAAGAATAATTATAATTATACCACAAATAGAAATGCATAAACCTTAGATGTATATAATTCTATGGCTTATGCATTTCTCTATTATTTCATATTATGTCAAACAGATATATTCCGCATACTGAAGATGATATCCGCAAGATGCTTGAAGTGATAGGAGTAGAGAGTATTGACGATTTATACAATGATATTCCTGCTGAAGTCATTTATAAAGCTGATTACGATATACCGTCAAAAATGTCAGAGTTGGAGCTAAGAAAACATTTCGAAGAACTCGGCAAGAAAAATAAAAATTTGACAGTATTCGCTGGATGTGGTGCTTATGACCATTACTCCCCCTCCACTGTAAATCATATTCTGCAAAGAAGCGAATTCTATACCGCCTATACCCCTTATCAACCTGAAATTTCTCAAGGTACTCTCCAGTATATTTTTGAGTATCAGAGTATGATTAGTGAGCTTACAGGTATGGAAGCCTCTAATGCCTCTATGTATGATGGAGCTACTGCTGCAGCTGAAGTGATGTTTATGATGGTTGCATCAGCAAAGAAAAAAAATAGAGTACTTCTCTCAGCAACTTTGTCAGAAAGAGTCATCAAAGTAATTGAGACTTATGCAAAATTCCACGGAGTTGAAATTACTGTTATAAATGAAAAAGACGGTGTTACTGATAAAGATGCAGTCATCAATGAGATTTCAAAAGGAGATGTNGCCGNAATTATCGTCCCTACACCTAATAAATATGGCATTNTCGAGGATTTNGGTAATTTGGCAGAAGAAGTGCATAAAGCTAAAGGACTGATGGCTATATATGCNGATCCATCCACCTTAGCAGTTCTGAAGACACCGGCAGAATGGGGAGCGGATATTGCATGTGGTGACGGACAAACTTTAGGTATGCCACTGTCTTTCGGAGGTCCATATCTTGGATTCATANCATGTAACAAAANCTTGTTACGCAAANNGCCGGNTCGAGTGNTANGCGNAACAAAAGATGCGGATGGAAAGAGAGCATACGTTCTTACACTCCAAGCTCGTGAANAACATATACGTAGAGAAAAAGCAACCAGTAATATTTGTTCCAACCAAAGCTTGATGGCCCTTTATGCTGTTATTTATCTTTCTCTACTTGGAAAAAACGGATTACGAGAAGTGAATATACTTTCATGTGACGGGGCTCACTATCTGTATGAGAAGCTTCTTGCAACAGGAAAATTCACACCGGCCTTCGATAAACCGTTCTTAAAAGAATTTGTCATGTCAACAGATCTTGATATGAAAAAAATAAATGAAAAACTTCTCGAACATGGCATAATGGGAGGTGTGATTTTAAAAGACGGGAAAGTTGAATTTGCTGTCACGGAGAAGAGGACTAAAGAAGAGATTGATAATTTTGTTAAACTTATGGTAGAATAAAGGAGGCAATCGAAAATATGAAAGCGTATGATAAACTTATATTCGAGTTGTCAAAGGAGGGGAGAAAAGGATATGAATTGCCTTCTGACAATTATGGTGTAAATGGTATTTCTGAGATTCCTTCGAATCTTCTTCGTCAGCAACCGGCAGAATTACCTGAAGTTAGTGAGCTGGATGTAGTACGTCATTTCACCAACCTTTCCAACAAAAATTTCGGAGTCGATACTGGTTTTTATCCTTTGGGTAGTTGTACAATGAAATATAACCCAAAAATAAATGAGGAATTAGCGGCTCTTCCGGAATTCAATATACATCCATTACAGGATGAAAACACTATACAGGGTGCATTAGAATTATATTGGAATCTGCAACATATTCTTGCCAATATAGCCGGACTTGCAGAGTTTACTTTAAATCCCTATGCAGGAGCTCATGGAGAGCTTACCGGACTGATGGTAATGCGTCAGTATCATTTAAGCAGAGGTGACAAAAAGCGTACAAAAGTAATTGTCCCCAATTCCGCTCATGGCACTAATCCAGCTTCAGCAATGGTGGCGGGACTTGAAGTTATAGAGGTTAAATCCAAACCAAACGGTTCTATTGATGTAGATGATCTAAGGCCCTTATTGGATGATTCCGTAGCCGGAATCATGATGACTAATCCCAATACTTTGGGTATGTTTGAAACTGATATCCTTGAAATTGCAAAATTAGTGCATGATGCCGGAGGATTACTTTATTACGACGGAGCCAATCTCAATCCTTTGTTAGGAAAAGTGCGTCCCGGAGACATGGGATTTGATATTATGCATATCAATCTACATAAGACATTTTCGACACCTCACGGAGGAGGTGGTCCCGGTTCAGGTCCTGTAGGGGTTGCGGCTCATCTTGTGGAATTCTTACCTAATCCACGTGTTGAAAAGGATGCGGAAGGAAAATTTCACATAACATCAAACGATAAGAGCTTGGGTAACATTTCTACTTTCCTTGGAAATTTCGGTGTGATGATGAAAGCATACGCTTATATTCTTTCACTCGGAAAAGAAAACATTAGAAAGGTTGGTCCTTTCGCCACTCTCAACGCAAATTATATTAAAGAGAGTTTAAAGGACGATTATTTACTTCCCATAGAAGGTGTATGTAAACATGAATTCGTATTTGACGGTTTAAANGATAANNCAACTGNTGTTACTACTTTAAATGTAGNCAAACGTNTATTGGATTATGGTTTCCATGCTCCTACTATCTATTTTCCATTGCTGTTCCATGAATCTATGATGATAGAACCCACCGAAACTGAAAGCAAGGAAACTTTGGATGAATTTATCGAAGTCATGCATAAAGTGGCAAAAGAAGCCAGAGAAACCCCTGAAGAGGTATTAAACGCTCCTTTAACCACTATAGTAAGAAAACTTGACGAAACAACAGCGGCAAAGAAGCCCATTCTTACTTATCGTGCCCTTATATCTAATGATTGAGATCATGAAAAGTGACATTATTATAATAGGGGCAGGACCCGGTGGATATGAAACAGCCCTCGAAGCTGCAAAAGCAGGCAAAAATGTTACACTGATTAACGGTAACAAATTGGGAGGTACATGTCTTAATGAAGGTTGCATACCAACTAAGTGTCTTTGCAGAAATGCAGAAGTGATCAGTGAATTCAGAAATGGCGAACTATACGGAATAGATGATTTTTCTTTTTCAGTTGATTATAATAAAATCCTTGAGAGAAAGAATGAAGTCGTCTCAACACTTAGAAAAGGTATAGAACTAATGCTTAATCAAGCAAAGGTTAATGTCGTTGAAGGAATCGCAAAATTTGTTGATGCAAGACATGTTGAAGTAAATGGCAATTTATATGAAGCTGACAATATAATAATAGCTACAGGAAGTCGCTCTAAATCACTTCCAATTCCGGGTCACGATTTACCTTGCTGTTTAGATTCAACGAAGCTTCTTAATATAGAATATATTCCGGCTTCTTTGACAATAATAGGAGGAGGTGTAATAGGCATGGAATTTGCCGCCATCTTCCACAGTTTGGGTAGTAAAGTAACAGTTATAGAGTTCATGAAACAAATTCTGCCTCCATTTGATGCAGATATAGCCAAAAGATTGAAACAAATACTTTCAAAGAAGGGTATTAAGATCATAACAGGTGCAGCTGCAAAGGAGATAAAACAGAATGAATTTTATGAAATAGAAGTAACTTTTGAACAAAAAGGAAAAACTGAGACTGTTATATCCTCCGATTTGCTTATGGCAGTTGGAAGAACTCCTGTTGTTGATAATTTAAATCTTGAAAAAGCTGGTATTGACTACAGTATCCGTGGAATTCCTGTAAATGAGGATATGCGGACAAACGTTGAAGGCATATATGCCATCGGCGATGTGAACGCTAAAATGATGCTCGCTCATGTTGCCAGTTTCCAAGGTAAACGTGCTCTGAATGCAATTGAAGGGAAAAAAGACAATATACGTTTTGACATCATCCCGTCGGCTGTCTTTACAGTGCCCGAATGTGGTATGGTCGGTAAGACAGAGGAACAATGCAAATCTGAGGGTTTGGAAATTAAAATAGGGCAAAGCTTTTATAGAGCTAATGGTAAGGCTTTGGCAATGGGTGAATCAGATGGACTTTGTAAACTCATATTTGACAAGACAACCGGATTACTTATAGGGGCTCATATATTAGGCTTAGAGGCGGCAGATCTTGCTCAACAATGTGCAGACTTGATGAACAGGAATACAACATTGGATGATATTCAAAATATTATTTTTGGACATCCTACTATTAGTGAGGTCATTATGACGGCTGCCAATTCAGTAAAATAAATATATATCTACATAAAAATACTTTCCGGTAAAGTTCAATATACTTTACCGGAAAGTATTTTTATGACATTATCTAAATTTTACTTGAGCCGTGCCATTAATTCATAAAAGTCTGAAAATATCGGCATCTTTCCAAGCCGGAAATTTTTCTCTAAAGGCATCAAGTTTACTGTGATTAAGCGTAGCTAAAAGAAATGGGGTGGAACCAGAACCTTGGCCGATTTCTTTTCCTTTAAAATCGAATATCTGCGAAGATCCCTCATAGGNTATATTGTTATCGTCTAAACCTAAACAATTGACCCCAGCAACATAAGCTTCATTTTCTATTGCACGCGCAGCCAATAGTTTAGTCCAAGCATCTATCCGAACCTGTGGCCAATTTGCGATAACAAGTAAAAGATCATATTGATTACCTACATTTCTACACCAAGCAGGGAAACGTAAATCATAACAGATAACCATAGAGATGTGCCATCCTCGGAATTCAATGTTCATTCTTTCTTCACCGGGACAAAAAATCTTATCTTCTTCTGCTAATGAAAATAAATGTTTTTTATCGGCATAATACTCCTTTCCGGTGGATTCAATGAAGAAACCACGGTTAAATAATTTATCATCAGATTCAGCGATATAGCTACCTGCTATCGCCACATTATAAGTATTAGCAAGAGCCTTTATCTTGTGAATTAAATTGTGATTGGCAGCAGCAAGTAGTCTGACGTATTTTGTATTTTTAAATGATGGGAAACCTGTAGAAAATGTTTCAGGAAGAACTACGAGATCAACCCGTTCGGGGAGAAGTCTAAAATAATTTTCCAAGTTTCTTAGATTTTCCTCAGTCTTACCCCAAATTATATTCATAGGAAGAAGACAAACATTCAAATTGTCAGGAAACATATAGAAAGGTATAAAAGAACATTAATTCAGACTTTAAATTTTTCAGGATAACGAGCAGCACCTGTAAATTGAGAATAATAGGCTTTAATTGTTGCCATATCAGCTTCAATATTCCCGGATGGTTCCAATTCAGAGGTTATAGATATTACTTTATTTCTATAATCTATAACTCCTAATTGAATAGGGACTTGTGCACCGTAAGATATATAAAGGAATCCGGTATGCCATTTCTCATTTAAACTCCTTGTACCTTCAGGTGTAACTGCAAGATTTATATAATTATTTGACTTAAACAGCTGAATAACGCTTTCAGTGAGCGAACCTTTCTTTTTAGTACGAGGCACTGGAATACCACCCAAATATTTTAACAAATACTTCAATGGAAAGAAAAACCAGAAATCCTTCATAAGGAAGTTAGCATTCCTTCCCAAGGATTTGTAAGCAAAAAGTCCAAGAATAAAGTCCCAGTTTGAAGTATGCGGTGCTACACATATAACACATTTTGAACGTCTGGGAACTGATATATCGACTTGCCAATGAAAAAGGTCAAGAAAGGTTTTCCATAGATTCATTTTAAATAAAAAATAAATCCCGGGCCAAAAATGGGTTGACCCGGGTATATGAATAATATTTATTCAGCTACAACTTTATTCTGATCCTTCACTTCCTGAGGTATGGCAGAATTGAAAACTTTAACAGCTTCATCTAGCTGTGCGGTAAAATCANCATTAATNTTTTCGAAAAGTTTCTNGAANAAANCTTCTTTTNCCTTTGAGTATTCTTTACGGTNAGAGAAANCTTTCGGTCCTTTANCAAAAAATACATTTGAATTAGCACGGGCAGCAGCTGTAGCAGCAAGTACAAGTTCCACTGCTTTAGAGACCGTATCCTTATTAATACCTTCTACAATATAATAAGACTCCATCATATCATTACAAGCTGAGGCACCCACAGCCGCAACATATTTTTTAAATTCACGCTTATTTGCCATGATATCTATTGTTTTTGATTAAAATATAAACAGTAAATTTTATTACCTATAGATATAACAAAAGAAAATGATATTTTATCCGACATTATCAAATAAAATTAATCTCTTCTTTCCTTTCTTGATGCATCGATTCTTAATAAAATAAAAAGAAATATTGTAAAACCCCATAATGCAGATCCGCCATAACTAAAAAAGGGCAGGGGTATGCCTATTACAGGGCAAAGACCGATAACCATTCCTACGTTGATGCATAAGTGAAATATAAAACATGACGCCACACAGTAAGCATATACACGTCCAAATGGCGTTCGTTGTCTTTCTGCAAGNNNAATTACTCTAANGATTAATGCTAAAAATACAACNAATACTGTTGTAGATCCTATAAAGCCTTCCTCTTCACCAATAGTGCAAAAGATNAANTCNGTATGNTGNTCNGGGACATATTTNAGNTTAGTCTGNGTNCCATTNAGAAATCCTTTTCCGGCTATTCCGCCCGAACCAATAGCAATCTTAGACTGATTGACATTATAACCCGCACCTCGTAAATCTTCCTCTATACCAAGAGCAACCTTGATACGCATCTGCTGATGTGGCTCGAGGACATTACCGAAAACATAATTAACTGAAAAAAGAAACAGTACAGATACCAATGCAAAAGCAACTGTAATCAAAAACTTCTCTATCCTGTGATGGAACATGGCAATAAGGGTGTAACCAATCGCAATGCCCAAGGTTATCAAAAAATAGACTGTTCCATTAATCTCAAGACCGCATAATGATAGTATGGTTACTAATATACCTGTGGAGACGAACCAAAGTATGACATTACGTGCTATGATAAAATCACGACAATATATCACAAGCATGCCTACGAAGATCAGCATAATGATTATGAATACTGAAAATTCTCCGACGGGTATACCCAACAATAATGGTTCCGAAAATTTCACCGCCACAACAAAATACACAATTGCACATAGCATTGAAAAAAGTATTAAACCACTCATTCCTTCTCTGTATAATACAAAAATCAATGATACGTATACCAGTGCACTTCCAGTCTCCCTTTGTAAAAGGATAAGACAGATTGGTAGAAATATTATAATTAATGCCCTAAAATAATTACTTATCTTTGCATTTAATGAAAAGTTATAGGAATTAAACAACTTAGCTAAAGCCAAAGCTGTGGCAAATTTACCAAATTCTGCCGGTTGAAGACTAACAGGTCCAAATACGAGCCATGATCTTGAACCTTTGATATCCGGTGCTAAAAATATGGTGGCAATCAAAATTAAAATTACAATTCCATAAATCGGATAAGCATAAGTTTCATAAACCCGATAATCAAGTAGGAGAATTATGCAACCGATAATCAATGAAAGGCCAATCCATAGGAATTGTTTCCCTGAAAATTCAGCAAAATCAAACATGCTGGCATTGTCAAAATCATAACTCGCAGCATAAATGCTTACAGCCCCTGCTGAAACCAACAGGAGATATAAGAATATCGTGAACCAGTCTAAAGACCGGAAAACCGATACATTTGCTTCAGTGTACCTTGACTCCACTACCTATAATAGTATTTGAATTCAACATTCTTTCTTCCAAACCCTGTCTTGCAGGACTAATCTCACCGTTTAGATATTTTTCCATCATGAGACTACCGATAGGTACACCGTAAGTAGCACCAAATCCGGCGTTCTCGACATATACAGCTATTGCGATCTTTGGATTGTGGTAAGGTGCAAAACCCATAAAAGCCGAATGATCCTTACCATGCGGATTTTGTGCCGTGCCGGTTTTACCACAAACTTCTATCCCAGGCAAATTAGCCCCTCGGCATGTGCCACCTGTGACAGCCATTCGCATTCCCTCAGCAATTTCTTCATAATATTGTCTGTCGATGCCCGGAGTATGCTTTTCCCGATATTTACTATCAATAACTGTATCAAACACATCTTTAACAATATGAGGAGTATAGAAAAAACCTCTATTAGCAATTGTAGCGCAAAGATTAGCAATCTGAAGCGGGGTAGCCAACACTTCTCCCTGACCTATTGAAACTGAAATTATTGAATTTCCACTCCAATTAGCACCGCGAAAAGATTTGGAGTAATATTCAGAATTAGGAATAAAACCTCTACTTTCAGAAGGAAGGTCAACTCCAAGCCTATACCCGTAACCCATTTCAACAAGATAGTTTTTCCATTTCTCAAATTGGGCAAATGGTTTTGTACCGCGTTTATCTATCATATTCTTAAATCCCCAACAGAAATAGGCATTACAAGAAGTCTGAAGAGCCGGTTTGAGTGCGATTGGGGAACCATGACCATGGCAACCAACTCGTATTCTATTTATATAACCATGATAACAAGGGTATTGAGTTTGAGTTGTGATAATACCTTCCTGTAGGAAAATCAACCCTTGAGTTGGTTTAAAAGTAGAACCTGGAGGATAAGCTGCCTGAAGCGCACGATCATATAGAGGTTTAAGAGGATCCTTGACAAGTGTAGAATAATTCTTTCCTCGTTGTTTACCAACAAGCAGCGTTGGGTCATAAGATGGAGAAGAGACCAAAGCAAGAATTTCGCCGGTTGAAGGTTCTATAGCAACAATAGCGCCTATTTTATTTGCCATAAGTCTTTCGCCATATTCTTGAAGCTCCATATCTATGGAAAGAGTAAGATTCCTACCTGAAACAGGAGCTTTATCATGTATCCCGTTCTCATATTTCCCTTTTATTCTCCCATAGGCATCTTTCATAAGGATTTCAACTCCTTTTACACCACGCAAATGCTTCTCATAGCTTTTTTCAACCCCGAGATCACCTGTATAATCTCCGGAACGGTAATACCTATCATTTTCTACATCCTTCGCAGAAACCTCTCTAATATTTCCTAAAATATTAGCTCCGACATTATAATTATATTGACGTACAGTTCTGGTTTGAATGAAAAAGCCGGGAAACAGATATAATTTTTCCTGCAGACGTCCATAATCTTCAGCTGAAAGTTGGGATATCAATTTCTGAGGAGTATAAGAAGAATACCCCGGATTCTTTCTTGGATTCTTCATCTCATCCCATAGTTCCAGAAGACGAGGTTTGTCAATATTTAAGACGTTACAAAGTGCGAGAGTATCAAAATCACCAACATCNTTGGGAATTAACATAACATCATAANCAGGNTGATTAAAGNCAACAAGTNGGTCATTGCGATCATATATCAAACCTCGAGCAGGATAGATTACTCTACGAAGAAACGCATTACTTTCAGCATTTTCTTTATATTTATCATCTCCAACTTGAAGACAGAAGAGACGACAAATATAAATAATTACTATTACACAAATAAAACCTGAAATAATGTATCTTCTTTTTGCTAAAGTATAGTCTTTACTCACGATTTCGTAATTATTAAACAATCAATAGCCAGCAAGATAATAAAAGTGAGGAGGCAGCTGGAAGCCGATAAAATCACTATTTCTTTAACGTCTGCCAGATTAAAATATTCTATTGAAAAGACAAGTAAGCAATAGATACCTATCATAGAGACAAGGAATTTGCAATATGTACCCACACCTAATGAGGACAATGAAGGAATCAAATCCTGAGTCTTATCGTCTCGGGGCACATAGGCATAGTAAATAGGGCGCTTGAGAGCTGCCAATAGTGTACAGCTTAAGGAATTTACTCCGGGTGTATCAGAGAAAATATCAATACAAAGCCCAATTAAAAAAGATAACGTAAACAACCAACCGTTTCCTATAGAGATAGGGAGACGAATGATAAAATAAATAAAAACAATTGGTACAGCTACATTAAAAATTGCAATATGATTACAAATTAACACCTGAACCATGAGCATCAGGAAGAATAACAATGTAAATTTCAGGATATCCTTATGCATTATTTATTCAATTGTTTGATATTCCATTCTACTCTAAAATATTCTACTCGAATAAGAAAAATCAGATAACTTTTTTTATTTATCAGAAATCAAATCAAAACTCTGTAAAGAATCTAATTCATTCTTGAAATCGTCTTGAATAATCCTGACAATACTCAAAGCCCGGAAATCTGAATTTAATTTAATCTTTAGAATAAAGAAATTATCATCGCTGCCCTTAATACGATTTAGAATAGTACCGACAGGAATTCCCTCGGGAAAGGTTGTGGAATATCCACTTGTCACAATTGTGTCTCCTGTATGGAATTTAGCATGTCTGGGCACCTCAGTTATATAGGCAACGGCCGGATCATCTCCTTTCCATGATAAGGAACCAATGTAATTAGTATCCTTAATTTTCACTGAAAAGTGTTGCGTCTGGTTCAAAAGAGAAATCACTCTGGAAGTATGAGGCCCTGTAACATTAACGATACCTACAACACCATTTTGATCAACTACACCCATGCCGGTTTTAACGCCGTCAATAGAACCTCGATTGATGGAAAAATAATTTCTGGGATGCCTGACACTATTATTGATTACAGAAGCAGAAATATAATCGAAACGTTCGACATCGACTCTTGTTTTTAAAGTATCTGACAAAAGAGTATGCAATTCGGCTATCTGATGTCTAAGGTTAAGCACTTCATTCTCAAGATTAGCGTTACTTGCCTGAAGACTTTCGTTAATGCTTTTTAAGTGAAAATAACCTGTGACCTGAGAAGCTGCTGAATTAATAGTCGAAGCTACTACATTAGCTGAAGTAAGATATACAGACTGTTGGTAAGCATTTCTACTAAATAAAAGGACACAACTGACAATCACATAGAAAATAAATAAAATCCATGTGCCATATTTGATCAGAAAATTTAGTAAATTTTTCAACTGTCTTAATTTTTATCCAACCTCTCAATTCACTTAAAGTCTTATCTTAACTTAGTAATTTAAAAAGTTCTCACCATTTCAAAATCTCACAATGCATTAAAACAGAGTCTTAGTAAATTATATAAGATTAAGAAAGATTGGGCATCTCATCATTATTTACAAAGAATATAATGACAAGCGAGAATTGTCAGAAATGACAATTCTCGCTTGTCATTATAAGACTGATCAGTAACTAAAACAATCAGAAATATTTATCTGATAAGGAAAGAGAATTTATTGATGTTCTTAAGAGCTACTCCTGTTCCTTTAGCAACAGCGTGTAAAGGATCATCAGCTATTTTGAACTCTATCCGCATTTTATCTGAAAAGCGTTTAGCCAGACCTTTAAGAAGCGCTCCACCACCGGCAAGATAAATACCATTTTTTACAATATCGGCATAGAGTTCCGGTGGCGTCTCCTCGAGAGCCGCCAAAATTGCCGCCTCCATACGAGAAATAGACTTATCAATACAATGGGAAATCTCTTCATAAGTAACAGGCACCTGCATTGGAAGAGCCGACATTCTGTTGGGGCCGCATACAATAAATGGCTCCGGCGGATTATCAAGGACAGGCAAAGCAGAACCAACGTTTATTTTTATTTGTTCAGCCATTGTAGCTCCAACCTTAAGATTGTGCACTCGGCCCATGTGTTCTTGAATATCTGCTGTTAAATCGTTACCTGCTAACCTAATGCTTTTGTTGCTTACAATACCGCCGAGAGAAATGACCGCGATTTCTGTGCTTCCTCCACCTATATCTACGATCATATTGCCTTCAGGAGCCTCAACATCCAAGCCTATACCCAAAGCAGCCGCCATCGGTTCATAAATCATATAGACATCTCGACCACCGGCATGTTCAGAAGAATCACGAACTGCACGTAACTCAACTTCAGTTGAACCGGAAGGAACACATACAACCATACGAAGCGAGGGGGAGAACCAACGGCGTTTAGAGCTTACCATTTTTACCATACCCCTGATCATTTGCTCGGCAGCATTAAAATCAGCTATCACTCCATCTCTTAAAGGACGGATGGTACGTATGCCAGGAGGTTCTTTTCCTTCCATTTGGTGAGCTGTACTACCGACAGCAAGTAATTTGTCGGTTTTATTTTCGATGGCCACTACAGAAGGCTCATCTACGACAATTTTGTCGTTNTGTATAATGNNGGAGTTGGCAGTACCCAAATCCATTGCAATTTCTTGTGTAAATGAAAATATTCCCATTGTTCTATTACCATTAACGTATTGGGTAATTCAGGCAGAACGCTTCTTCAGAGTTCATACCCCTAAAATTCATTGCAAAGTTAATGAAAAAAAATAAGTCAATAAAATAAAAAAACCTTTATATGATTAAAAGAATTAAAAAAGTGTCCGGAAATAATCCGAACACTTGAATCATTGATAAACTATCAAATAAGATTGTGATTTCTTATAACCTATAAAGAAATCAAATCAGAATATTAATTAAAAGAAAGTTTCAAGCATATAATCAATGCTCTCCATGAGTGATTGCAAATCGCTGTCATCAGCATTTATAGCTTTAGCCTGCTCGGCAATCTGCTTTGCCACGTCAAAATAATTAGTCTTGACATTTTGGCGGCTTGCTTTTGCCTCATCTGAATTACCTTCAATTGTATTCCATTTGTTAGTTCCGATACGGAAGATTTTTTTACTTGCGTTTTTAAGGGTTTCGATATCCACTCCCGGCATGGAGGCTGCCTTGCGATAGTCTGCTTCAGAAAGATCATCTTTTTCTGCTCGATCATAAACATAACCGCGAAGACCATACAAAGAAGGATTATCCTGATTTTGAGCAATAACACCATCAAGTTTTGCAAGTGCTTGATCTATTTGTCCATCCACCACAAGTGAATTAATAATGTTATTGAAGAATAATGGCTGCTCCATTCCAAATTTTTCAAAACCAGCTTGTGCAACCTCCATTATTTTCTGCTGAGCCTCCGCAGAGCGAGAATCATCCTTTTGAGCAAGATTCTGCCAGCAAGCTATTTCGTAAATGTATGCTTCGTCCTTATCATAACCGGCCTCACGAGCTTTTTTGAAAGCCGTGGCACTTTCTTCAACTGCATTACCTTGATAAGCAGCCAAACCTGCGTTGAAATATGCTGTAGCAATCTGATCTGCGGGTACCAAAGCAGCTGCTTTCCCTAACATGCCACTTGTCGGGAGATCACCGTAAACCATGAAAGCTTCATAAGCCTGAGGATAATACTGCTTGGTATTGAAATAATTTGCACCGGCTGTAAAGAAGTCATTCACGTGGCCGCTTATCTTACCCAGGATATCCTTAGCATACTTAGGCTTGATCTGACCTTTCTCATTGGGAAGACTATCGAGGGGGAGGGCTTGCATAAAATAGCGATAGCCGTTCATGATCTCATCGGCCATTACATCAGGTTGAGCGGAAGGATCATCCGGATTGATCATCTTGTTTGTAGTTGCTTTGTCATAAGCGTCAAACTCAATCTTACCGGCAGTATAATATGTACGGGGATCTTGTGCAGTCTCCGGATTTTCCATTGCCTGTTTTATCAGATCACGGGCTTGGGTGAGTTGATCGGTTTTTCCGGCAAGTTTTCCGGCCTGGTCAACGACAGCTTTCTGTGCACTCATGGAGCCAATAGCTGCAAAACAGAGTGCCAATGTTACAAATCTGTTCATACTTTTATTGATTAAATTAGTAATTGATTCTAAACTTAGATATTAATCTTTGATGTCATCAAGATCTCCATCATATTCTGACGGATCATCTAAAATTTCATCTTTCTCTATTTCCAACTGTTCTTTAAACTCTTCATCGCCTCTTTTCCTGAGTTCAGAATCCAAAGACTTTTCAGAGACTTCAGCCATTTCCTCTTGAATTTCCTCATTGATTTCCTCAACGGGGTCAGAGTCAACTTTACATACTGAAGCAATGGTATCACCACGTTTACTCAAATCTATGAGTCGAACACCCTGAGTTGCTCGTCCCATAATTCTAATGCCCTCTACCGGAAGACGAAGAGTAATTCCACTCTGGTTAATAATCATCAGATCATTTTTGTCAGTAACATTTTTTATTGCTACCAACTCACCGGTCTTATCAGTTATATTGATTGTCTTCACACCCTTTCCACCGCGGTTATGAGTAGGATAGTCTTCTTGCAATGACCGCTTTCCATACCCATTTTCAGAAACCACAAGTACAGTCTCTTCCGGTGAACCATTAAGAGTGATCATACCGACAACTTCATCATTTTCGCTCCCCAGAGTCATACCCCTTACACCGGTAGACATCCTACCCATTTCTCTAACATTATTTTCTTTAAAACGAGTAGCCCGTCCCTCTTTGTCAGCCAGAATAATATCGGCTGAGCCGTTTGTAAGAGACACTTGAATCAGTTGGTCATCTTCTCTGATTATAATAGCATTGACACCATTGGCTCGTGGTCGTGAATAAGCCTCTAATGAAGTTTTCTTTATGATGCCCTTTTTTGTACAGAAAATCAGATTATGTGTATTAATATAATCCTTATCGTGTAACTTTTTAATTCTTATAAAGGCTTTCACACTATCATCAGCCTCGATATTGAGAAGATTTTGAATTGCACGACCCTTTGAATTCTTGGCACATTCAGGGATTTCATATACTTTCAACCAGTAACAACGACCCTTTTGTGTGAAGAAAAGCATGTAATTATGATTAGAGGCAGGGTAGATGTGCTCTATAAAATCTGAGTCACGTGTATCACTGCCTTTAGCACCGACACCACCGCGATTCTGGGCTCTGAATTCCGATAGGGGAGTACGCTTAATATAACCCAGATGAGAAATGGTAATGATCATCTCATCGTCAGGATAAAAATCCTCAGCATTAAGATCACCAGAAAAAAGATTAATCCTCGTTTTGCGCTCGTCTCCGTATTTATCACGAATTTCAACCAGTTCATCTTTCATGACACCTTTACATACTTCATCATTATTCAAAATGTCATTAAGGTGTTTAATCAGCTTCATGAGATCATCATACTCTCCTCGTAGTTTTTCCATCTCAAGACCGGTAAGCTGACGAAGACGCATTTCTACGATTGCACGTGTCTGTATTTCATCAAGACCAAACCTCTCAGAAAGGCGTTTACGAGCTTCATCGGTTGTTTGTGAAGAACGGATAATATGGATGACCTCGTCAATATTATCGCAGGCAATCATGAGTCCCCGTAAAATGTGAGCTCTCTCTTCCGCCTTTTTCAACTCAAATCTTGTACGCCTTATGACTACTTCATGCCTATGATCTACAAAAGCTTGTAGAAGTTCTTTGAGATTCAAAGTTTTTGGTCGTCCATTTACCAGGGCAACATTGTTGACACTGAAAGAGGTCTGTAGCTGAGTCATCTTATATAGTTTATTAAGGATGACTTTAGCATTTGCATCTCTTTTAATATCAATAGAGATATGCATTTGACCACGAGCTGAAGTATCAGTAATATCTGAAATCCCTTCTATCTTTTTTTCTTCAACCAGATCGGCAATACTTTTTACAAGATCATTTTTTATAACGCCATAGGGTATTTCAGAAATTACTATCTGATCATGATTACCNTCGTNCTCTATTTCTGCTTTTGCCCTTATAATGATTCGACCACGTCCGGTTTCAAAAGCATCCTTCACNCCNTNCATTCCAANAATTTCCCCACCTGTTGGAAAATCCGGNGCCTTTATATACTCCATGAGACCCTCAACCTCTAAATCAGGATTATCAATGAGAGCTATGGCTGCATTCAATGACTCTGTAAGATTATGGGGGGGCATATTAGTGGCCATACCAACAGCTATGCCGGAAGCACCATTAACTAAAAGATTAGGGATACGTGTAGGTAAAACAGATGGTTCAGTTAAGGTATTATCAAAATTAGGAACAAAATCGACTGTATCTTTATCAATATCCTGAAGCATCTCTTCACCCATTCGAGCGAGTTTAACCTCAGTATAACGCATTGCAGCTGGGGAATCACCATCTATAGAGCCAAAATTCCCTTGACCGAAAACGAGAGGGTACCTTAGTGACCAATCCTGAGCCATTCTTACCATAGTAAAATAGATGGACGAGTCACCATGCGGGTGATATTTACCCATAACCTCACCTACAATACGGGCCGATTTCTTTGTATCACCGGAAAAGAAGTTTCCCAACTCATTCATCCCATAAAGCACTCTACGATGCACCGGTTTAAAACCATCTCTTACATCCGGAAGAGCACGTGACACAATGACCGACATTGAATAGTCGATATAGGCACTTTTCATTTCCGATTCAATATTAATCGGAATAATTTTGTCGTCTCCTTGCATGTTACTGTTAAATCATCAAATTATAACCCTGAGAGTCCAGGGTAGGAAAGGTATAAACCCTATTTCCAAGGAGCAAAGTTACAAAATTATCTTTAAATTGCCAATAACTTTAATCAGAATAGTAGGGTATCTCACCTGNCGGAAAATATGATAAAATTAACAGTGTTTTTCAACTTTTAGTACATATTGACATATATAGTAATCGAGGTTCTGTTCTCCCTATAAACTATTTGAATGGTAGTGATGATTTACTTGATATTTATGTTCACTTAACTAATTTTTGTATTNAAATTCAGAAAAATTGGCATATTATTTGCAACAATATTACTAAAAGTTGTTTTATAAATAGCAAATAAGTAACACTAAGAGGTCTTATATTTAAAAGTAATAGAAAAAACTGTAATTTTTAATTTAGATTAAGACATCCTAAGTTGCTTTGGATAATGAAGTAAATATAAGTTTAATGAAAAACGATTTTTCAAAACAATTTAGACCGATACTTGAGGTGGCCTATTCAGAGGCTTGTAACTTTCAGTCTCCGGCTATATTAAGCGAACACTTCGTATTAGGNGCTCTACGAAATAAGGAAGGTTATGCTTATAAAATACTAAAGCAACTGCAAGTTCCGGTAGAAGAGCTGACTAAAGAATTGGAAGATTATCTTATTGATGCACAAGCACCGGTTGAGACAACTACACTTTTTGAGCAGCAATTCAGGATTTCACTTTCTGCTATTCGGCACTTGCAACTTGCAACTTCGGAGGCAAGAAAAATGAATGCCCACACTATTTCAGGTGAACATATAATTCTTGCTTTAATACATGATCAACGTTCTATGGATAGCGAAATATTACGTCAAATAAAAGAAAAATATCTTGATTTTGACATTTCAATTCAAAATCTTTCTGATGCTACGGCTCCAAGCGCGGGTAAAAACTTTGATGGAGATGATGAAGATGAAGAAATGTCGCCTTTTAAAGGCAGCGATCCTCAAAAAGGAGATGCTTATTCTTCATCAAAACAAGGGNAACCAAAAAGAAAATCAGGTAATGACACACCGGCNCTTGACAAATTTGGCTANGATATGACAAAAGCAGCTGCTGAGGGCCGTNTGNATCCGGTTGTNGGTAGAGAGAATGAAATNGNACGTNNGGNACAGATTCTTTCTAGANGGAAGAAGAATAATCCTGNCTTAATAGGTGAGCCTGGTGTTGGCAAATCGGCTATTGTTGAAGGACTTGCTTTAAGGATTGTTCAAAGAAAAGTTTCGCGAATTCTTTTTAATAAAAGGGTTGTGAGCTTNGATATGGCANGTATGGTANCCGGAACAAAATACNGTGGCCAATTCGAAGAAAGAATCAAAGCGGTTTTAGACGAAGTGTCAAAAAATCCTGATATAATTCTTTTTATAGATGAAATACATACAATAGTTGGAGCTGGCGGTGCTCCGGGGTCAATGGACGCAGCAAACATGTTGAAACCGGCTTTGTCAAGAGGTGAAATACAATGTATTGGTGCGACTACTTTAGATGAGTATCGTCAAAACATTGAAAAGGATGGTGCTCTTGAACGCCGTTTCCAAAAAGTTATGGTTGAACCTACAACTCCGGAAGAAACTCTTCAAATTCTTAAACAGGTTAAAGAGAAATATGAAGATCACCATAACGTCACCTATACAGACGAAGCTCTACAGGCTTGTGTTGACTTGACCCAACGATATGTCAGCGACCGTAATTTCCCGGATAAAGCTTTAGATGCTTTAGATGAAGCAGGTTCTCGAGTTCATATTACAAATATAGTAGTTCCTGAGGAAATTGAGCGTCTTGAAAAAGAAGTGGACAATACTACTCAAGAAAAATTAGCTGCCGCACAGGCACAGAATTTTGAGCTCGCTGCATCCTTACGTGATAAGGAAAACAAAAAGAAACAGGAACTTGAAACAGCTAAAGAAAATTGGGAAAAAAGGCTTGATTTCGAACGTCAAGAAGTTGATGAAGACAAGGTTGCTGAAGTTGTAGCAATGATGACCGGGGTTCCTACTCAACGTATTGCTCAAGCTGAAGGCACGAGACTCCTGCAAATGGGCCAGATGCTTAATGGGGCCGTGATCGGTCAAGATGAAGCAATTAAAAAGGTTGTTAAAGCAATTCAAAGGAATAGAATAGGGTTGAAGGATCCAGAAAAACCTATTGGTGTTTTTATGTTTCTTGGTCCTACCGGTGTTGGTAAAACCCATCTTGCAAAAAAAATAGCAGAATACCTATTTGATTCCAAAGATGCTTTAATCCGTATGGATATGAGCGAATACATGGAGAAATTCACTGTATCTCGTCNTGTCGGNGCGCCTCCGGGATATGTAGGATATGAAGAGGGTGGTCAGCTGACCGAAAAAGTTCGTAGACGTCCATACTCTGTTGTCTTACTTGATGAGATTGAAAAAGCTCATCCTGNCGTATTTAATCTGTTANTTCNAGTNATGGATGAAGGAAGATTAANTGATTCTCTNGNTCGTCGTATAGATTTTANAAATACGATCCTCATAATGACCAGCAACGTTGGTTCAAGACAACTGAAAGATTTTGGTGGAGGTGTTGGTTTTAATACAGAAATAGTCACCAAGAGTCAAGCTCAAGGTGTGATTTCTAAGGCACTTAACAAAGCCTTTTCACCAGAATTTCTAAATCGAGTTGATGATATAATAATGTTTGATCAACTTGATAAAGACTCAATATTCAAGATAATTGATATTGAACTTAAAGACTTCTATAGCCGAATTGAAAAATTGGGATTTAAACTTGAATTGTCAAATGAAGCTAAAGACTTTATAGCGACTAAGGGATACGATAAGAATTTCGGTGCACGTCCCCTAAAGCGAGCTATTCAGAAATATCTTGAAGATGAATTAGCTGAACTCATGCTTCAGTTGAATGCTGACAGCCAAATCGGAGGAACGATTTATGTCACCTATAATGAAGGTGATGAAAAACCACAGGTTTCTTATAAGCCTCTTTCATCGGTTTCTGAAAACGAGCCTGAAAGTTAATACAAGTTTATCTATCAAAATAAAGGAGCTTGACGATTTCGTCAAGCTCCTTTATTTTGATAGATAAACTCCAAAGAAGTAAGAATCTAAACTCTACAAGCGATATTATAAGTTATGAAAGCAAATATCCATGCTAAAGAAGTATTATAACAAATTGAAAAAAGAGAATACTTCCATGAACCTGTTTCTCTCGCAATTGCTGATAACGTGGCTATACAAGGGAAATAAAGTAAAACAAAAACCATGAAAGCCAGAGCAATAGCAGGTGTAAACGGAGGTTGACCGGTTAGTTTCGAAGGAGTTCTAAGCCTTTCCGAAAGTAATTCTGCATCATCATCTCCAACATACAACACTCCCAAAGTTGATACTACAACTTCTTTAGCAGCACTACCCGCTAAAAGGGAACAACATATTTTCCAATTAAAATCCAAGGGTCTAACTATAGGTTCACAAAACTTTCCTATATGTCCGAGAATTGAGTTTTCTTGTTGATAATTTTTTAAAACAAGCTTTTGAATCTCTTCATCACTGTACTTTTCAAGGGTTGAATGAGGGAGATCTGAAATTGTTTGATCATAGAAACTTTGTGGAACCTGTTCAGATTCGTATCGGGGAAAATAAGAAAGTGCCCATATAACAATAGAAGCTATCAGAATTAAACCACCCATCTTATTGATATACTGTTTTGCTTTAGCCCACATATTTCGAAAAGTTGCCTTTGCAGTCGGCATGCGATAAGGAGGAAGCTCCATTACAAACGGGGTCTCATCTTCTTTAAACCAAAACTTTCTTAATAATTTTGCTGTAAAAACAGCAACTATGATTCCCAATACATATAATCCAGTAAAAATCCAAGCACCATACTGTGGGAAAAAAGCACCGGCCAATAAAATATAGATAGGTATTCTGGCTGAACAACTTATAAATGGATTAATCAAAATAGTAATTAATCTGCTTGATCTACTTTCAATTATCCTGGTAGACATGATGGCAGGGACATTACACCCGAAGCCCATAACCAAAGGAATAAATGATTTACCATGAAGCCCCATCTTATGCATAAGTTTATCCATTATAAAAGCAACCCGAGCCATATACCCTGAATCTTCCATAAAAGAAATAAATGCATATAGAATTAATATATTCGGTAGAAAGACAATTACGCCTCCAACTCCCCCGATAATTCCGTCAAGGAGAAGGTCCTTAAATGGACCATCAGCCATAAGTGACCCTATCAAAGTCGAAATCCAACTGACAAGTTTCTCAATCCATTCCATGGGATAAGCGCCAATTTGAAAAGTGGCCCAGAACATCAACCACATAATAAGAAGGAAAATGGGGAAACCGAATAGTTTATTCGTCACAAAAGCATCTATAATCTTGGTAGACGCTTCAACCTGAGGATCACCGTTCTTTAAAGTTTCAGCAAGAGCTCCCTGTATAAATCCATATTTTTCTGCAGCGATAATTGAATTGGAATCATCACCGAGAGCTTGCTCAATTTTGGAATTTTCCTGATCTCGTATTTCACAAAACTTGCTAAAATTGGGATTATCTTCAAGCATGTGCTCTACTTCAGGATCGCGCTCCAACATTTTAATGGCCAGATACCTTGGAGAAAACTTTTGCGTTATTGAAATATCCTTTTTGAATATATCATTCAAAGTGGCCACGCCTTTCTCTACTTCCGGACGCATTCGTATGTGAATATGACGAGTATCAGGACTCTGCAGTTCATAAACTTCAATTACAGTATCTAACAATTTGTCAATTCCCCATCCGGAAGAGGCTTTAGTCGGTACAATGGGGACGCCAAGCATTTTACCTAAAGTCTCGTATTCCAGTTTTGCGTGTTTTCTTTCAAGTTCATCAAACATATTTAGCGCAATAACCATACTGCGATTCATGTCTATTAACTCCGTGGTCAAATACAGATTACGTTCAAGATTAGAGGCAACCACTACATTAACAATTACATCCGGAGTCTCGTCTTTAAGATATCTCATCACATACAACTCTTCCGGAGAATAAGCGGACAAAGAATAAGTACCGGGTAAATCAACTATATTAAAGCGATATCCTTTATAAAACATGGAACCTTCTTTGGCACCCACTGTCACACCGGCATAATTTCCTACATGTTCATGCGCTCCTGAAACAATGTTAAAAATAGAAGTTTTTCCACAATTTGGATTGCCAATTAACGCTATATTGATAATTCTGTCTTTTCTCACAGAATTATGATCCTCACCTGAATCCTTTATAGAGTGAATATGAAGGCTTTTATCTTCATGTTTATCCCACTCATCCAAAGTTTCAACCGCAATAAGTTGGGCTTCTGCTCTTCGAAGAGACACCTCGTAACCCATGAGGCTATACTTCACAGGGTCTTGTAAAGGAGCATTTAAAATTACTTTAACTTCTCGACCTCTTACAAAGCCCATCTCCATAACTCTCTTCCTAAACGCACCATGGCCTAAGATTTTAGTAACAACACCGGTTTGACCCGGTTCCAAATCAGCTAATTTCATATAATGGAGAAACTTTATTTAAATTCAATTTAAATTACAATACAAAATTAACATAAATAATCGGTTTAAATAAATTATATTAAAAAAATGAGAGGCCAAATTTTGGATTTGATCTCTCATTTTTCAAAGTAGGTTAATAACTGTATTATTTAGTAGAATTCTCAGGAGTCTTAAGATACTTATCAAGGAACCGGAAGAAAACCCTTTGCCATAAAATTGCATTCTGTGGTTTAAGAATCCAATGATTCTCATCAGGGAATACTAACATTTCGGCTTCCAGACCACGCATTTTGGCTGCATTGAATGCCATCATTCCTTGAGAAGCGAGTATTCTGTAGTCAAGTTCTCCAACAGTAACAAGGATTGGAGCGGTCCATTTATCCACGAATAAATGAGGTGATGTGGCGTAAGTCTTTTGTGCCACTGAATTCGTTTTATCCCAGAATGGTCCACCGAGATCAAAGTCAGCAAACCACATTTCTTCAGTCTCAAGATATTGAGCTTCAATATTGAAAATTCCTGCATGGGATACAAGTGCAGCAAAACGCCCATCATGGTGCCCAGCTAACCAATAAACAGAGAAACCACCATAACTTGCACCAATGGCTCCTATATGTTTTTCGTCTACATACTCCTCTTTAGCCATATAGTCAACAGCGGAAAAATAATCTTTCATATTTTGACCACCGTAATCACCGGAAATCTGTCTATTCCATTCAGTGCCAAATCCGGGAAGACCACGTCGATTGGGAGCTATTACCACATAACCTTGAGCAGCCATAATCATAAAATTCCATCGATAACTCCAAAATTGACTTACCGATTGCTGGGGACCACCTTGACAGTAGAGAAGAGCAGGATACTTTTTGGCGGGATCAAAATCAGGAGGTAATATCACCCATGTAGTCATTTGCTTACCATCAGTAGTAGGAACCATTACTTTTTTAACTTCACCGAGCTTTAGCTGTGATAAAAGTTCCTTATTTACTGAAGTCAATTCCTTAACTTCATTGGAACCAACTGTTACAAGACAGATTTCATTGGGACTACGCATAGAATGACGAAGAACTATGGCTGCATCATCGGAAATTGGAGTCACAGATTCAAAATCACAGATATCCATTGCTACTGTATCAATTTCTGCTGACTTAACATCAATAGTAAAGACGGGAGCAACTCCTTCATAAGAGCCGGTAAACCAAATCTTATTGTTGTTCTTAGACCAGGAGATTTGTTCAGGCCAATAATCCCATTTTTCTGTCAGATCCCGTTTTGCCTTAGTCTCCATATCCATGATCATAAGACGCTTTTTATCGCTCTCGTATTTCGCTGTTTGCATCGAGAGCCAGGCAAGAGACTTACCATCCGGAGAGAACTTAGGATCAGTATCATAACCCATATTTCCTTCAGTAAGATTCACAGTAGTTTTAGCAGCTATATCATAAAGATAGAGATCCGAATTTGTAGAAAAGGCATAATCTTGTCCTTTAAGCTTTCTTGAAACATAAACGAGTGATTTACTATCAGGTGACCATGCAAATGATTCCGCACCTCCAAAGGGTTTCATTGGACACTCATAAGGTTCGCCTTCCATAATATCTGTAGGTTCTCCAATACCATTCAGATTGAATTCTGCTAAGAAAGGATGGGGTATTGCGGTTACCCATTCATCCCAATGCTTATACATCAAATCATCTACAACTCTTCCTGTAGTCTTTGGAAGATCCTTGAATAATTCTTCATCTTTATTGAAAGCATCAATTGGCGAGCTGAATATTATTTTTGTTTCATCCGGAGAAATTTCAAAACATTCTACTCCGTTAGCAATCTCACTTATACGTTTGACTTCTGAGCCATCAGAATTCATTACAAATATCTGACTCTTACCGGTCTTGTCATCCTTACAAATATAAGCTATCTTTTCACCATTTTTTATCCATCGTAGATTGCTCTCAGAAACAGCGGTTATAGTTAGCCGTTGCATATTAGAGCCATCAGAGTTAATTGAATAAATTTCTGCATTAGCACTGTTTTCCTGTATATCTTCGTAGGCTAAAGTGAAGATAATCTTAGAACCATCCGGTGATGGATGAGCTTCAGATATACGACCGAATGCTTCAAGTACTTCAGGTGAAAAATATCCATCAACAATCTTGATGTCCGGTTTTTCAATAATTTTACTGCCCGGCTGATTATCACCCTGACAACCTGTAAGTAGCAGGGGGAAGAGCATGCTACCCATGGCAAATTTAATTTTGTTCATGATAAAATATGGTTAATATATTGTTTAAAAATAAGTTAAATTTTAAAAATTTTTACCTTTTTGATTACGGGCTGAGGACTTGTTATTACGTTTAAATCCTTGTTTTTGAAAATCTTTATTTTTCTTTTTATCCAAATAAAGTTTTTGAATCAAGTCCGGACGATTTAGTTTCCGTAATTCTTCGATTATTTCCTTTTTAGCTTCAGGCTTATACCAGAAGAAAAATTGACGTTGACGTTGCTTTTCCGATTCCGTTCTGGCAGTAAAAACTTTTTCACCTGAATAAGGATGATAACCACTATAGTAAATCTCCGTAGCAAGAGTCATTGGAGTCGGAGTAAAATCCTGTACCTGTTCAAGATGAAAATTTAATTTTTTTGTTATAATAGCTAGCTCAGCCATATCCACTTCCTCACATGCAGGATGTGATGAAATAAAATATGGTATCAACTGTTGTCTCAAACCTTTATTAGCATTAATTTCATCAAACTTCTTTTTAAAATCTTTAAAAAGAGAAAAAGAGGGTTTTCTCATGCAGTTAAGAACTCTATCAGACGTGTGCTCCGGTGCAACCTTTAATCTACCACTCACATGATTTGATATAAGTTCAGTAATGTATTTATTGTTGATTACATTAATTTCGTCTTGACGGTGAGGTGCCATAGCCAAGTCATATCTCACTCCACTTCCTATGAAAGATTTTTTAATTCCCGGGAGAGCATNCACACNCTTANAAATATCAAGGAGTGCGCTNTGATCGTTATTTAGATTTTTACATGGTACCGGNTGTAGACAAGAAGGACGCAAACATTTTTCACACAAAGACTTATCATAGCCTCCCATATTATACATGTTAGCTGATGGTCCTCCCAAATCAGATATATAACCTTTGAAATCTTCCATTGATGCTACCTGCCGGGCCTCTTTAATTATTGATTCCTTTGAACGGGATGCAATGAATTTTCCTTGATGGGCTGAAATAGTGCAAAATGCACATCCTCCGAAACAACCTCTGTGAAGATTTATAGAATGTCGAATCATTTCATAAGCAGGTATAACCTTTCCTTTATATCTTGGATGAGGTAATCGAGTGTAAGGTAAATCAAATGAACGATCAATATCTCCATACTTTAAAGGAGGATACATCGGATTAATTTTTATATAACGTCCGCCTGTCTGTTGCCAGATAGTTTTACCATAGAATCGATTTGATTCCTCTTCTACATGTTTGAAATTTAATGCCTGCTTCTTTTTTTCTTTACAACATTCTTCAAAAGAATATAAAATTATATCCTCTCTATTAGGTTCGGATGTAGAAAAAAAAGCTGTCTGGGGGACGTTGTCAATTTCTTTGATAGAATCTCCTCTTCTCAATCGATCAGCCAATTCTACAATTGTTCTTTCTCCCATTCCATAGCTAATCATGTCTATATCTGCTTGAGCAAGAATTGAAGGCATCAATTTATCTTGCCAATAGTCATAATGAGCAACTCGTCTTAAAGAAGCTTCAATACCTCCGGCTATTATAGGGACATCAGGATATAGTTTTTTCAAAATCTTAGAATATACTATCGTTGGATAATCAGGACGCATTCCATGCTTTCCCCCCGCAGTAAAAGCATCATCGTGACGTAAACGTCTGTTGGCTGTATAATGATTGATCATTGAATCCATTGCACCGGCAGAAATTCCAAAAAAAAGCTTTGGTTTACCTAATTTCTTAAAGTCACGTAAATCGTCTCTCCAATTAGGTTGTGGAACTATAGCGACTTTATAGCCTTCCGCCTGTAAAGTTCTACCGATAACAGCTGCTCCAAAAGATGGATGATCAACATAAGCATCCCCTGAAAATAGAATCACATCAGCTTGTTCCCAGCCAAGCCTATCCATTTCTTCCTTTGATGTCGGAAGAAAGTTCTGACGTGGGGCACAAGGGAAAGTCTTATTTATTGATTCATTTTTCATTATCCGATAATTTTTCTTTTAAAAGATTTTTTAAAGAAATGAGTTCATCTCTTAATCTGGCCGCTTCAATGAAATCAGTTTTTTTAGCGGCCTCCAGCATATCCTTATTGGTTTTGTCAATACGGGCTTCTAACTCAGCAGCTGACATATATTCCATTACCGGGTCGGCAGCCATATTAATGACATGCTCTTCTTCAATATAAGGACGAGGTGATAAATTTTTAACTTTGTTTAGAAGACCGATATCTTTCCTTTTATTTGTGGAAACACTCTTTTTATCATGGAATTTAAATTCTTCAAATCCATCTTCAGAATCTTGGCCACCATATAAATTGATAAGATCTTTGGCTGAGGAAGTTTTAACAATAGGTTGGGGCATAATACCATGTTGTTGATTATATTGAATTTGTTTATTTCTCCTTCTTTCTGTTTCTTCAATAGTTCGTTTCATGGAATCGGTGATTTTGTCAGCATACATAATCACTTTTCCATTTACATTTCTTGCTGCTCGGCCAGCAGTCTGAGTCAATGACCTGTGATTTCTTAGAAATCCCTCCTTGTCAGCATCAAGAATAGCTACGAGACTCACTTGAGGGAGATCAAGTCCCTCTCTTAAAAGGTTCACGCCTATCAATACATCATAAATTCCTTCTCTCAAATTCTCCAGTATCTGAATTCTTTCCAATGTATCCACATCACTATGGATATATGCACTTTTCACTCCCCAATTACGTAGATGTGTATCCAATTCTTCTGCCATACGTTTTGTCAAAGTAGTAACAAGAGTGCGTTCTCCGGCTTCTATACGTTGTTGTATTTGCTCCATCAGATCATCAATCTGATTCATTGTAGGTCGCACCTCTATTTCCGGATCAAGTAAACCGGTAGGCCGGATTACTTGTTCCACAAACACTCCTTCAGTCTGCCTAAGTTCATAGTCACCCGGTGTAGCGCTGACGTATATTGTCTGAGGAGTGAGGTGTTCAAACTCATCGAATTTAAGAGGTCTGTTATCAATTGCTGCCGGCAATCTGAAGCCATATTCCACAAGATTCATTTTTCTTGAAAGGTCACCGCCATTCATTGCTCTGATCTGTGGCAAGGTCACATGACTTTCATCAATAATAGTTAGAAAGTCTTTTGGGAAATAATCCAAAAGACAAAATGGGCGCATTCCGGGTTGACGTCCATCAAAATATCTTGAATAATTTTCTATTCCTGCACAATGACCGAGCTCCTTCATCATTTCCAAATCATAAGTAACTCTTTCTTTAAGACGGTCGGCCTCAACTAATTTACCTTCCCTTGTGAAAAAATCACATTGAGTTCCTAAATCTACAGCTATTTGATCAATTGCTGAAGCCATTCTTTCTTTGGAAGTAACGAAAATATTGGCAGGATAGATATTAAATGATTCGAGTGAAGACAACACCGAGCCATTAGAAGGGTCGACAGTTTGAATTTTTTCAATTTCATCACCCCAAAAGATCACACGAAGTTGAATTTCTTCAAATGATAATTTAATATCAACTGTATCTCCTTTAACCCTAAATTGTCCTGAATTAAGTTCGATTTCACTTCTTGAATAGAGCGAATCAACTAATTTACGTAAAAAGGCATTTCGAGCAATTTTTTGACCAACTTTAATTGTTACGACGCTTTGGGAGAAATCATCAGGATTTCCCATACCATATATACAACTTACACTTGAAACCACTACGATATCCCTTCTTCCTGATAGGAGAGACGCTACAGTAGAAAGTCTAAGTTTTTCAATCTGATCGTTAATCATCAGATCTTTCTCAATATATTTGTCAGAAGAGGGAATATAAGCTTCCGGTTGGTAATAATCATAATAACTGACAAAATATTGAACAGAGTTTTCCGGGAAAAAACTCTTGAATTCTGCATATAATTGAGCTGCGAGAGTTTTATTATGTGATAATATAAGTGTTGGACGTTTAACTTCTTGGATAACATTTGCCATAGTAAAAGTTTTACCCGACCCGGTGACACCAAGTAAAGTTTGATAAGGTAAACCTGCATTAACTCCATTTACAAGTTCGGCAATCGCTTCAGGTTGATCCCCTGTTGGTTTATATGCAGAAGTGATTTTGTAATCCATAAAATGAATATAAGCTATGGTAGTGAAATGCAAATTTAACAAAAAAAAATCACTTAGACAACAATAGATAAAAAAGCAAAAATATCTTGCGAATGCCGAGGAAAAGGATTAACTTTGCACAATAGAAATCTTACCGTAAAGCCAACTACAAAGATAAATTGTATAGAGCGTGACGGAATAAAATAATAAAAGAAATGAGAAAGAATATTGTTGCCGGCAACTGGAAAATGAATACCGTCCTTGAGGAAGGTGTTGAGTTAGCCAACCAAGTCAATGAACTCCTAAAGGAGAAAAAAGCTAACTGTGAAGTTATAATGTGTGTGCCATTTACACATCTCGTATCAGTAAAAGGTGTGATTGATGAGCCTCTGAAACTTGGTGCAGAAAACTGTTCAGAACNTGATAAGGGTGCTTATACAGGTGAGGNAAGTGCAGCCATGGTTAAATCTACAGGANCAAGNCATGTTATNNTAGGACACAGCGAAAGACGTCAGTATTTCGGTGAGAATAATGAGCAACTTCTTGCAAAAACAAAGCAGGCTCTTGCAAATGGTTTAACTCCAATATTTTGTGTAGGAGAAGTCCTTGAAGAACGTGAGAATGGCACCTATAACGATATTGTTAAAGGTCAAGTTGAAGCCCTTTTTGAACTTCCGGCAGAAGAATTCTCCAAAATTGTCATTGCCTATGAGCCGGTATGGGCAATTGGTACAGGTAAAACTGCTACTGCAGAACAAGCTCAAGACATGCATGCGCATATTCGCAAAGTAATAGCTGACAAATATGGTAAAGAGCTTGCGGACAACACTTCTATTCTTTACGGAGGTTCTTGCAAACCCTCTAATGCAAAAGAATTGTTTGCTAAGCCCGATGTTGATGGTGGCCTTATTGGTGGCGCAGCATTAAAAGCTGATTCCTTTATGGGAATAGTAGAAGCATTTGATTAATAAATAAAATCATGGCAAGACTCCGGAATATTCCGGAGTCTTACTGTGGATATACCGGACAATAATTAAATATATGATATTAAATCCGGGGAATTTTTTCCACCATACTGATTTCTTAAAGGGAGGGATTACTTCTCTTTTACTCGTTATGTGCTCAATTAATTTGTATGCACAGAAAGAAAAAGAAGAGGGGAAAGAAAATGTGGTGACAAAGATAGAGACAGAATCCGGTGGATCTATTACTATCGATATTCCTCCCTCGATTCTTGAACTTATACTTACTCCCAATGCTCCTAAAACGCAGGCTGTAGAAATCAAGCCCGGAATAAATAAATTATCCGGGTTCAGGATACAGGTCTTTAGTGATGGAAGAAATCAGCATACTTTAGAAGCGCGAGCAAAAGCAAGAGGAAGTGCAATTCTTGCTAAATTCCCAAAATATAGAGGCCAGATTTATACATATTCGAGCTCTCCCAATTGGTACACAAGAGTTGGGAANTTTCGCACTCAAGCTNNANCCANCTCTNCTNTGACAGAATTAAANAGNGCATTTCCAAATNACGCTTNAGAAATGAGAATTGTGAAATGTCAAATTGTTGTTATCAAGCAATGAAAATGGACAAACAAGATGAGAAGAGGGTAGAGGCCATTGCCTCGCACTTTCAAGAGATTCTTCGCTTAATTGGAGAAGACCCTGAAAGAGAAGGTCTAATCAAAACTCCCTTGCGTGCGGCTAAAGCTCTTGTGGATATTACTTCGGGTTATAAAAGCCATCCTGAATTAATTGCGACTCAGGCTATATTTGAACATGATGGTTCACAAATCGTCATTGTAAAGGATATTGAATTCTATAGCATGTGTGAACATCATATTCTTCCTTTTTTCGGATCAATCTCCATTGGTTATATACCCAAAGGTAAGATGATAGGACTTTCAAAACTCGCACGCATTGTTGATTGCTATGCCAGACGTTTGCAAGTGCAAGAAAGACTAACGGCCCAAGTTTGTAAGCTGCTATCAGATATTTTGCCTAATGACGGAGTAATTGTTGCTTGTAAGGCTCAACATCTTTGTATGAAGATGAGAGGTGTAGAAAAACAGGATTCTTCTACAGTTACATTTGATTTCACTGGAAAATTCCTGAACGATCTATCAACACGTCAAGAATTTTTAAATCTCATTAAACTTTAATATTTCATATTTCTTCTAATTTTAGCAAAATAACGTTATTTTGTTAATCTTTAATGAGGTTTTACTGCAATATATAGCCTGTTTGCTCATAATAAGTATCATTAATCAATACAAAAATTCCTCAGAATTAAAATAATTCTGAGGAATTTTTGTATTGATTATGCAATTTTTATCATAATTTGCTTCAACGAGCTGAAGATTTAATCGCATCGTGCAATCTGCGGTTAAATTCACTCTGACCTAACAATTCTTCAACTGTAAGATGCATTCTATATCGCCAATAATGATGAGAATTGGCTGGTTCATTAATCTGTTCATCAGCGGGGTTCTCTCTCCTTATATCCCCATCTGCAGAAAGCCAGTCAGCGAGAGGAATGATACAGAACATTGACGGACTCTTCAACTGAAGATCAAGGNTCTTAGNGCATATCCACGGTTCGGCAAAATAAGGGGCAGCTCCACTCTCATGTAAAGTATTATTGTAGAATCTTTGAATCATTCCCTTGTCGCCTTCCCACCATGAACGGATTCCACCCATATCATGGGTTGAAGTAGTACAAACTGAGAAATATGGATAATGCCAGGTGTCGCCAAACTCAGACGAAGGATCTTTAGGCATCCTTTGAATTTCAAGAGAAAGAATTTCGAGGCGTCGCATTACTTCAGGTACACATGCCGGAATCATACCCAGATCCTCGGCACAAGTTAACATTCCTGTCGAATCAAGCAATGGAGGAAGTTTCCACATTGCTTTTCCATACCAGAAGTCATTATTTCTATGGTAATAGAAATCGTTATAAAGACGATTGAAACACCATTTCTCATAATCAGTGAGAATACGATATTGATATGTAAACTGAGCAGAGATGCGTGGATGATAATGTCCCTTTTTATACGGATCTTCTATAAATAGCACATCGTCTATCAAGCCCATCAACGCATTTTTAATTCTCTCATTTTTCTCATTCTTTTCCAGTCGGGCAAAATACTCACTAACCTTACGTTGAGTATCAACAAAGCCACGAAGACGATATCTACCTTCCGGTAGAGAGTCTAAGTATGTGGATTTAACCTCATCTACCCAATCTCCGAAGAAATCATGAAGCATCCATTCCAAAATTAATGGCTTTGTTTGTATCTCAGGATTAATCCAGAAATCATAATTATGACGTAATTCTTCGGGTGAGAAGGGTAGAGCCGGATTGAAATATCCCAATAATCCATGTTCGGCAGATAATGGAATTTGCCAAATGCGGAAAAAGCCTAAAATATGATCTATGCGGTAAGCATCAAAGTATTCCGCCATTTTCTTAAAGCGATCTTTCCACCACTGGAATCCGTCCATCGACATCTCATCCCAATTATAAGTTGGGAACCCCCAGTTCTGACCTAAAACAGAGAAGTCATCCGGTGGAGCACCTGCTTGACAATCCATGTTAAATAATTTAGGATATTGCCATGCATCCACACTAAATCTACTTATTCCGATTGGTATATCTCCTTTCAATATAACACCATTATCATGAGCATAGTCACGAGCCTCTCTTAACTGTTTATCAAGATGGAACTGCAAGAAATAATAGTATGCTACTGCCTCGCTATTTTCACGACAGAACTCCCCAACTTTTTCAAAAGTATATGAAGAATATTCACCCCATAAATTATTATCAGGTGTATTATAGATTTCACAAAGCACTCTCCATGCTGCATAAGGTTTCAGCCAATGTGCATTATGGCTAAAGAAATCTTTAAACTCTTTAGTCTGAAAATCTGTTTGAGAATTTTGAGCAAATATTTCACGGAAGTACTGATCCTTAAGTTGATTTACCGCCTCATAATCAATCTGAGGTAAAGAATTCAATTCTTCGGCAGCCAACTTATAATGATTCATTCTTTCCTCATCATGTAGTAATCCAATTTTTTCCGGACGTAAATACATCGGATGTAATGCAAAGGTTGAATTTGCACTATATGGATAGGAGTCAACCCAAGTACCGGTTTTAGTAGTATCATTAATTGGTAAGACTTGCAATACTTTCTGACCTGTGAGTTTACACCAGTCTACCATTTTTTTAATGTCCACAAAATCACCTACACCGAAATCCTCTTCAGTTTTAATAGAGAACACTGGAATTGCTGTACCGGCACCTTTCCAATCATTGCGTGGATTAGCAAACCTTAATCCATCGACCACAATTTGTGAATCCGCAGCTTCATCAATGAAACCACAAATCCTATTATCGATATATTCCCACGCAACAGCCTCTTTTGTTTGCTTCTTTAAAATTAAGAATTTATATTGGAAAGGTTCATTAAAGCTACTGAGAGGTAGATTAATTGCCCATTCAGGATAATTAGCATCATTCATCGGAAGAGCATTAATGGGTAACCAATTTCCCAATAAATCACCCTCACCAACAATAGCTAAGACTTCATCAGGTTCAATCATCGGGGCACTAACTCTTAGTTGCACTGTACCGGGAAGTGATTCCAATTTGGCATCACGATGATTACGAGATAGTATACCGTCGATAAAAGCAGATGAATAGTAGGGTTTATCACTTGGTTGATCTTGCCAAGAATCAAATATCTTTACACTGCCAATACCTTTACCGGATACAAACCGATGTGGTTTACCCCATTCAAAACGCCATTCTTTCTCAGGAGCCTTTACAATAAAATAGTAATTGAAATCCTGAGGTTCACCTTCCAGTTGAACATCCAATACCCAAGTATCAGGAGCTGTCAATTTCATCTCAAGTGCCTGATGGGGATCACCACTACCTAATTGGAGGATGTCGCCGCAAATATACATCGACTCTCCCCATTGAGTATGGTAATTGATATTAAATGAGATTTTCATNTGAATTTATTNNGTTATTAATGAATTAATGACTATCCGTTAACCACATCTTGAATTTCCACAAGATGTACATATTAAGCATCCTTCTTGATAAACAAGAGTTTCAGCTCCACAATTCGGACATTTCTGCCCCTTAGCCTCAGTACCATTAGGAAGATATTTCTTAAGTGCACGTTCGACTCCATTTTTCCAGGTATTGATACTATTGGAATCAAGTTCTAATCCCCCAACGAGTTTGAGAACTTGATCAATAGGCATACCATAACGCAATACTCCGGAGATCAACTTGGCATAATTCCAAAATTCAGGATTGAATTTTTCACTTAATCCTTCAATTGTAGTTTTATAACCACGTTTATTGATGAATTGGAAATCATATCTTTTCCTGCCATTATCGTCCACAGCCTTAATAATTTTACCATGGTTCACTCGTTTTGGACAAAACAAACCATCTTCATCATCAGCCAATCCGGTAAAAATTTCATACGGTTTTCCATTGACTAACCCGACAAACGCAATCCATTTCTCCTTATTATTTTGGAAACGAACCACATCAGCCTCTAATTCAACAGGTCTTTTGGCGACATGATCGGCAATATGTATTAAGGATGTCAAGTTATCTTGCCCAATGGGATTGGATTTGAGATTCTTTTTAGGTAAAGCCTCCAAAACATTATTTCTTGACCCATCCCGATAGACAGTACAACCCTTACAACCTGATCTCCATGCCTCTGCATAAAGTTCCGCTACAAGCTCTTCGGTCACGTCGTTTGGAAGATTAATCGTAACACTTATAGAATGGTCAACCCANTTCTGAATTGCACCCTGCATCTTAACTTTTTCAAGCCAGTCAACATCATTAGCCGTAGCTTTATAATATGGAGAACGCGCAACAAGCTCTTCAAGTTCATCAGTTGTAAGATTATCTTTTCGTTCGATTCCATTAATTTTCATCCAGTCAAGGAATTTATGATGATAAACTACATATTCCTCAAATGAATCACCAACTTCGTCAACAAAATCTATTCTGACATTCTCATCGTTCGGATTAACCTTACGGCGTCTTTTATAAACGGGCATAAAAACCGGTTCAATACCTGAAGATGTCTGTGTCATTATGGAAGTGGTGCCGGTAGGTGCTATAGTAAGGCAAGCAATATTTCTTCTGCCCACTCTTTCCATTTTTGAGATCAGATCCGGATCAAGTTCCTTCATTCTTAATAGGAAAGGATTATTTTTTTCAAGCTCAGGATCATATACTGCAAATTTTCCTCTTTGTTCTGCCAAATCAACTGAAGCCCTGTAATATGCAAGAGCAAGTTCCCTATGTACCTTTACAGAGTGTTCGGTAGCTTCAGGAGTGCCATATCTTAAACCAAGGGCTGCCAACATGTCCCCCTCAGCCGTAGTGCCACAACCGGTTCTACGCCCTTTCAGTGTTTTTTCTTTAATTTTTTTCCACAGGTTTAATTCTGTAGATTTCACCTCTTCAACTTCAGGATCGGATTTTATTTTATCAATTATGAGATCTATCTTTTCTATCTCAAGATCAATAATATCATCCATAATCCTTTGTGCATAAGCAGCATGTTTTCTTAATAAATCAAAATCAAATTCCGCATCAGGAGTAAACGGATTCTTCACATAACTATACAAATTAATAGCTAAAAGTCTGCAACTATCATAAGGACATAAAGGAATTTCACCACATGGATTAGTTGAAACCGAAGCAAAACCTTGTGCCTTATAACAATCTGCCAAGCTTTCCCGTGTAATCGTGTCCCAAAAAAGGACACCCGGTTCAGCACTTTTCCAAGCATTATGTATTATTTTTTCCCATAGTTCCTTAGCATCGATTTCATGAGTGAAGGATGCATTTATATCATCAATAGGAAAACGTTGCTGGTAAGAATGACCGTTCAATGCAGCACGCATAAACTCGTCNTCGAGTNTAACGGAAACATTTGCTCCTGTTACTCTTCNTTTCTCCATTTTTGCGTCAATAAAGTCAGATGCATCCGGATGCCTTATACTTACTGATAACATCAGGGCACCTCTGCGGCCATCCTGTGCAACTTCCCTTGTTGAATTGCTGTATCGTTCCATAAAAGGGACCAACCCTGTAGAAGTCAGTGCAGAGTTTTTCACTGAAGAGCCTTTTGGACGGAGATGAGACAAATCATGCCCTACACCTCCTCTACGTTTCATAAGCTGGACCTGTTCCTCATCAATTTTTACGATTCCTCCATAAGAATCGGGTTGTCCATCCAATCCAATAACAAAACAATTGGATAAAGATCCTATTTGATAGTTATTACCTATTCCTGCCATTGGACTTCCTTGAGGGACAATATATTTGAAGTCTTTGAGGAGGGTAAATAATTCTTCTTCATCTACCGGATTAGGATATCTCTTTTCAATTTTAGCCAGCTCCGAGGCAATNCGGTGATGCATATCGTCTGGAGTCAGTTCATAAAAGTTGCCTTCAGAATCTTTGAGAGCATATTTTGTAGCCCAAACTCTGGCCGCTAACTCGTCACCTTTAAAATATTTTACAGATGCTTCAAAAGCATCTTCAAATGAAAATTTACTTTTCTCTGGCTCTGGATTCATTTTGCGAATTCAAGTTTTTCTTGGAAAGATTGTANAATTAATTCTTCTAANANAANGAAGTCGTGCAAAATTAACAAAAAAAGCTTATATTTGCACTGATAAAACAATATGAAATTATTAATTAATTAAACATGACTGAAGACTATTTCTCTAACAGGGTAAGTATTAGAACATATAAGGATACAAAAATACCTTATGAACTTATAGAGTCAATCATTGAAAAAGCGATGCATGCTCCTACTTGTGGCAACATGCAGCTTTATTCAGTTATCGTTACCCAAGAGCAAGATATGAAGATGCAATTGGCACAATATCATTACAATCAACCCGCAGCAACCGGGTGTGATGTCATCCTTACTATATGTGCTGATTTTAATCTATTTACAAGATGGTGCAATATTAGTAATGCAAATCCCGGTTATGATAATTTTCACTCATTTATTATGGCAATGACTGATGCAATTATATTCGCGCAGCAGATAGTTACCATAGCTGAAAAAGAAGGATTAGGTACATGCTATCTTGGGACTGTCAACTATAATGCTAAAGAAATTGCAGATTTACTTGAATTACCTGAGAAGGTTGTACCCGTAGCAGCATTGTCATTGGGTTATCCTGATGAAATACCTTGTAAGAGTGACAGATTACCAGTAAAAGCAATTGTTCATAAAGAAAAATATCGTAAGGATTCAGATCAAGATATAAAAGCCTTTTTTACTACAAAAGAAAACTTACCGGAAAATATTAATTTCGTAAAAATTAATAATAAACAGTCACTTGCACAAATTTTCACAGATATACGTTATCCTAAAGAGACGAATGAAAAAATTTCAGACAGCTTTAAATCTCTGATTATTAATAAAGGCTTTCGCTTTTAAGATACATAAAACAAGTATAACAAGATAAATTTTTTCAGCAATAATATCTTGAATCATGTCTGTAGATATACACTATGATATACAACTACCTGAAAACGTTGATAACATTTTATCTAAAGATTTCTGGATGTTTGAACATTTGACCCGAGAAATGCTCGGGTCAATCACTGATCCGGTTAAATTTAGCGCAAATGTATCAGTGTACGTTCGAAAAGGAGATGCTTTGGTCGATATTAACCTGATTTCTTATAAAATTACTGCACCATGCATTGTTAATATTCATAAATCACAAATACTACAGATGAAGTATGTGTCAGAAGATTTTGATTCAGTTTTTATTGTTTTATCACAACGATTTACAGATAATCTTTTCCTTTTACTAAAGGATTGCAGAATATACGGTTCTGCGTGTAGAAATCAGGTAGTCACTGTGCCGGAGGAACTTATAGAAAGTTTTGAAGAAAATGTGAAAGTAATGAGAAATATCTCACAAGATATAACGAATCCTTATGCGTATCAAGCTCAAGTACTTTCAATGTCGGCTTTCTTTTATCATACAGCTATCAAGTGTTATTTACCTTATGGAGAAATGTACCCGAAGATTAATAATAGGATACCTGACCAATTTATCAATCTTGTTCAGCAACATTTTAAGAAGGAACGTTTTCTTGAGTTTTATGCCACAAAGCTTGAGATTACCCCTAAACATTTATCCAGAACTGTGAAAACTTTTACGGGTAATACAGCAGTGGAATGGATTGAACGGTATGTAATTTTAGAAGCAAAAGTACTTCTAAAATCTACCAACATGAGCATACAACAAATAGCTGACGATCTCAATTTTCCCTCACAGTCTTTTTTTGGGAAGTATTTTAAAAAGATAGTAGGGGTGTCACCTAAGGATTTTCGTAATTCTTAATACTCCTTAATGAAATTCTGCATGAATATCCGGGGTAAGTAGAATTTCTAACATAGCATTACATATACCCGGAGTTGTAACCAAAATAGAATGATTCCTATTTTCACGAAGGGAGAACACGTTGGCACCGGCTTCCATAGCAATTAAGGAACCTGCTGCAACATCCCAGCGTTTAAGGTTTAATTCCCAATATGCGTCAAAATAGCCAGCCGCTACGTAACACATGTCAACTGCTGCTGACCCCATACGCCTTAAACCTCTGACTCGTGGAGCGACTTTAGATATTTCCTTTATATTATTATCAGGATTTTCTCTCTTATCATAAGGGAAACCGGTAGAAACAACTGCTTCTTCCAAATTAGTTTTAGTTGAACATCTTATTTTTTTTCCATTAAAAAAAGCACCCTCACCTTTTATCGCATAGAATAATTCATTCAAATAGGGCGCATAAACAACCCCTATAACAGTCTCTTCATTATATTCCAATGCTATTGAAACACTAAAAACAGGTAAACCCTGACTAAAATTTGTGGTCCCGTCAAGAGGATCAATAACCCAACGATAATCTAAATTTTCATCTTTTGTGCCTGCTTCTTCAGAAATAATGCCATGAGTAGGATAGTTCCGTTGTATCATTGATATGATAAGATTTTCTGACTCTTTATCCGCAGTAGTGACAACATCATAAGTATTAAGTTTTGTATCAATATCAAACTTACAACTTCTGAAATATTCAAGTTGTATTTGACCGGCAGCTCTGGCTATTCCAATAGCAAAGTCGAGTATTTTCTTAAGATCCTTTTCCATATTCAGTATCATTTAATATCTTTTTTAAAATCCCATTTCATTTTGTCTGATATAACAAGACCCCCTACTATTAAAACACATCCAACGTAACCCAATAAGTAAATTTCTTCGTGCAAAAGAAAATACGCTGCCACCATTGTTACGAGAGGTTGCATATATAAATAATTGTTTGCTCTTACAGCTCCTAAATCCTTCATGGCTTCATTCCAAATGAGGTAAGCTCCCAAAGAACAAAACAGAACCAAGAAAATAAAATTCATAGGAATGGCGGGTTGATTGAAATTAAATAAGACATTCAAATGAAGTGGTTCTTTCTGTAAAATAAGTAGAGGAAGTGCGGTTATGACACCATAAAAAAAGAGTTTTCTTGTTATAAAAAAAGAATTATATAAAGGAATCAGTCGTTTGACAGTTAAAGTATATATGGCCCATGAAAGCGCAGCGCTTAATGCTAAAATATCACCTTTAGGTCTTATCACAAACCCTTCACCATGGCTGAATATAATACAGGCTACACCTCCAAATGCTATAATCGAACCTAAAATGACGCCGGGTTTCATTCTGATTTTGTAAACAATCGACATTAAAATAGTAGTAAACAGCGGTGACACGGCTGCTAATAAGGATACATTACCGGTGGATGTATATTTTAGAGCATAATTCTCTGTAATGAAATATAAAGATCCAGCACAAAGTCCGCATACCAGAAACCTTAATTCATCAGATAGATTGTTAGATAAAAACTTCCTGAATGTAAAACATAAAAGTATCACATAGGCTATAGCAAATCTATATATATACATCTCAACAGGAGTGACACCTCCTTCAGCCATGATAACTTTTGTAGAAAGGAAGGAGCTACCCCATGCAGTTACAGTAAAAAAAGCACCAAGATGTGCAAAAAGGATGCTGAATTTTTTGGACATACTCGTTCAGAAGATTGTCTTAAACACGACTCAGGTTATATTCTACGTATTATAGTAGGCATTCGAGGAACAAAATTAATATATTTTAATTTATAATCCAAAATACTTATAAAAACAAAAAAGAAGATGCGAGTATTAAATTTTCGCATCTTCTTTTTATTAATTATAAATCAGATTTATATATCAGATAATTCAAAATTGAATAAAAATTCAATTTTAAGGTTCAACAACAAAGTCGTCTTTACCTACTCCGCAAACCGGACAAACCCAATCATCAGGGATATCTTCGAAAGCTGTACCGGGAGCTATACCATTATCAGGATCTCCAACTGCGGGATCATAAATCCAATCGCATACTTCACATCTATACTTTTTCATATTATTATTCTTTATTTTATTATGTATTTGTTTTTAAAACATCATATACATCTTTTATGTTCAATTAATATTATTTTTTTTTGCATTTTTCAAAATCAACAATTAACTTTGCATGAAAAGAAAGAAATCCGGAAAGATTCAAAACAGAGTTTTTCCAAGTTTCTTTTAATTTATAAATAATTAATAACCAGTTTAATAACTTGGATAGAAAGTCTTATACAGAAGTTGAGAGATTCACCTCATTCCTTAACTCAAAACGTCTTAGGAAAACTCCCGAACGTTTTGAGATCTTACGTGTTGCTCTCGAATGTAAAGGACATTTTGATGTTGACAGGTTATACACAGAACTGGATACTAGAGGTTATCATGTAAGTAGAGCTACTATTTACAGCACTTTAGAACTCCTATGTTCGAGTGGAGTGGTAAGAAAATTACTTTTCGATACCCATCAGGCCAGATACGAAATGGCTGAGCTCACACATAGTCATCTTGTATGTACGGAATGCGGGGATATACGTGAGATCAGTTTGGATGAGATTGATAAGCGTCTCGCCAACATGTCATTTACAGGATTTTCTCCTGCTTATGTCTCTACGTGTATTTATGGAGTTTGTGACAAGTGCAAAGCTATTACAGATAATCTCGACAACAATACAGACTCCAATGTATAACTACAAGGATTAATTGTAGATTTATAATATACTTAAATTTAACACCATGGCAAAAGTTAAACCATTTAAAGGCCTGCGACCTCCACGCGAGTTGGTTGAGGAAGTTGTATCACGTCCTTATGATGTGCTTAATAGTGATGAAGCACGTAAAGAGGCAGAAGGCAATGAAAAATCATTATATCATATTATCAAGCCCGAAATAGATTTTGAAATAGGATTTGATGAGCATCATCCCGCTGTGTATGACAAGGCAGTAGAAAACTTCAAAAAATTCCAAAATAACGGTTGGCTTGTTGAAGACGAGAAAGAAAAATATTATATTTATGCTCAGACTATGGATGGGCGAACTCAATATGGTTTTGTGATCGGCGCTTGGGTCAACGACTATACGGAGGGACGAATTAAGAAACACGAGCTGACGCGTCGTGATAAGGAAGAGGATCGCATGAAACATGTAAGAGTTAACAATGCTAACATAGAACCTGTCTTCTTTGCCTTCCCCGATAATGAAAAATTAGAGAGCATAATTCGTCAGGTTGCAGCTACCGAACCGGAATATAATTTTATTGCTCCTGATGGTTTTGGTCATACCTTATGGCAAATTGATGATGATGAACTAATTTCAGAGATTACAAAAGAATTTGAAAGAATACCAAATCTCTACATTGCCGATGGCCATCATCGATCTGCTGCAGCAGCACTTGTAGGAGCTGAAAAAGCTAATCAGAATCCCAATCATACCGGAGAGGAGGAGTATAACTACTTTATGGCTGTTGCTTTCCCTGCCTCTCATCTCAAAATTATAGATTATAACAGGGTTGTAAAGGATCTTAATGGCTTAACTGAAGAAGAATTCCTCGATAAATTAAAAGAGAATTTCAACGTCGAAGAAAAAGGGGAAACTGTCTATAAACCGACTGCATTACACAATTTTTCTTTATATCTGAAAGGTAAGTGGTATTCCTTAACGGCAAAAGAGGGCACTTACGATGATAACGACCCCATAGGAGTACTGGATGTTACTGTATCATCAAATTTAATCTTGCGAGATATCCTTGGTATAACTGATCTTAGATNAGACAAACGAATTGATTTCGTAGGAGGTATCCGTGGTCTGGAAGAACTGAAAAGAAGGGTAGATTCAGGCGAAATGAAAATGGCTCTTGCATTATATCCGGTTACCATGCAGCAACTCATAGATATTGCTGACAGTGGTAATATTATGCCTCCTAAAACAACTTGGTTTGAACCTAAACTACGTTCGGGATTGATTATCCATAAGCTTGATTAAGTTATTTTTTGAATAGCATTTCATTATAAACTCTTTTTCTATCTAAAAAATGTTAAAAGAACAACTTTAATTATATTTAGGAGTTGTTCTTTTAACATATTACACAACTTCTAAGTTATTTGTACGTTATAAATAGTAAAAAAGTGATAAATAATACAGTTAGAGTTAATTTTGACTCTTGCTTTAATAAATTCTCTAATTTTAACTATTCTTAATTTTAACATGAAGAAGTTTTTTTATCTTTTGTTTCTGTTGCCCCTCGCTTTTTTAGCTTCGTGCAACAATGATGATGATTTCCCTCAGGTAGAATTGACTTTGGAAATCAGCAATATTTATCAGGATTCTTCAAATGGTAAACTTTATTATGTAGAAGGTGATGAGTCTCCGGTAGTTGATGGATTAACAGCTAAATCCCTTGAAGCCGGTAAAGGAGCTGCCGTGACAAATGTTGTTTACTCTTTAAATGAAGTAGTGCGCCTCTATGGCACAGAAGAGAATCCGTTTACTCCGGTTATTCCGGGAGAATTGTTGTCTCAGGGTGTAAATTATCTTAATATTACTGCAACTATTCTTCAGGAAGATAAAAGTATAGCATACTGTCATTCAAACATTCCTATAAATGTAGTAGCATCCTCAGAAGATCTTCCAGAGAATATAGGAGACTTGACAATTGGAAAGGTAACGATAAATATTCAAAACAATAAATAATTCTATATTAGTCGTCAACAAGAGGAAGGCCTGCTGTTTCAGCGGGCCTTCTTCTTGTTGACGACTAATATAGAAACCGTTAAACAAATTAATAAACATTGAGGATAAAATAAATACCTCCATGGGTCTACAGGTGAAATGCCTGCGAGCGACGTAGCCATTAATGTTTGTGCACCGTATGGAATAACGGCCTGAACAATACATGAGCCGGTATCTAATAAAGATGCAGCTTTTCGTGGCGGTATATTAAACTTCTCTGAAATACGTTTTGCAAGTGAACCTACAGTAATTATTGCAACTGTATTATTGGCTGTGCATAAATTGACAATACCTACAAGCAACGTAATGCTCGTTTGACCTCCACGTGTTGATTTAATATTTCGTCCTATAATTTTTAAAATGAAATCTATACCACCGGTTTCTTTTATTATCCCTAACATTCCGGCTGCCAATAGAGTAATTATTATTAGGGATCCTACACCATCGATACCTTCACCTGCAGAAAAGAATAAATCAATTGGTGCCATACCATTTATAATCCCTATTAAAAAAGCACTTATAATACCGGATAATAAGACTATAACAACATTAATCCCAACTATCGCAAGAAAGATAACCAGCAAATAAGGTATTATTAAGAGTAATGATAAAGATTCAGGATGCCTTAAGAAACTTATATCAGAAATAAAACAACTATATAGTATTAATGAACCAACCGCTGCAGGAAGAACAATTTTTAAATTTGCGAAAAACTTATCTTTCATATCGCAACCTTGAGTACGCGTTGCAGCAATAGTAGTGTCTGAAATAAAAGAAAGATTATCTCCAAAAAAAGCTCCACCAAGAACTATGGCAACAAAATAAGGTATTGAAGCCCCCGTACTTAAAGCCATATCAACTGCTAATGGCGTAAGTGCGACAACTGTACCAACTGAAGTTCCTATCGCCATTGATATAAAACAAGTAGCGATAAATATTCCCGGTACGATCAATTTTGAAGGCAAGAATGAAAGAGTGATGTTTACTGTCGCTTCCACTGCACCTGTACTCTTCGCTACAGCAGCAAAAGCGCCGGCAAGAATAAAAATCCAAATCATGTATATTACATTAGATTCAGATGCTCCAATAGAGAAGGCCTTAATTCTTTGGCTAACACTTTTACCCTCCATTGTAAAAGCTGCCCACACTGAAGCTATAAGAAATGCCACACTAAGAGGCATCTTATAGAAATCTCCGATAATGAGTGAAGTCAATAAGTAGACACTCAAAAAAACAACAATAGGGGAAACAGCTAATAATCCTTTTTTCCAAGAAATAATTTTAATATTTGACTCTATCATGTTTTATATTAAGATAATCCCGGAAGAGCCAGGGAACTCTTTCGGGATTTTCTTTATAATGTTCTAATGTAATTACTTGTTAACCTGAAATTTATTCCAACCATCTTTCAAGTAAGCTATTGTTTGTTCGGCAGCTGCCACACCGGCATTGAAATTAGCCTCAGCTGTTTGTGCTCCCATTTTTTTGGGAGTAAAGAATACACGTGGGCCAAACAATTTCTCAAACTCTTCGGAACTGTTTGGACGTATATCGCTGACATACCTGAGATCGGGACGTTCCTTAAGTGCTTTTATCAAACCTTCTTCATCTATGACCTCTTTACGCGCCGTATTAATCAAAACACCACCTTTAGGCATTTTCATTACAAGATCATACCCAATTGAGTGTTTGGTTTGTGGAGTAGCAGGTATATGTAATGAGACAAAATTGTTATTAGCAAATAGTTCATTGACATCATGTACCGGTGTTACGCCTTCTGCTTCCATAACTTCATCAGGCACAAAGACATCCAAAGCCTGGAGTTTCATGTTAAAACCTTTGGCAATGCGTGCCACATTACGACCAACCTGGCCGAAAGCATAAATACCAAGGGATTTATCCTTAAGTTCAGAACCGGAAGTGCCGTTATACTGATTCCTACACATCATCACAATCATTCCAAAAACTAATTCAGCAACAGCATTGGAATTCTGGCCCGGTGTGTTCATCACACAGATGTTATGAGCAGTAGCAGCTGCGAGATCAATATTATCATAACCCGCACCAGCACGCACTATCACTTTCAAATCAGGAGCTGCATTCATTACCTCAGCGTCTATAACATCGCTTCTAACTATAAGACCATCGGCATTTTTAACAGCTTCTAAAAGGTCACTTCTTGTACCTTTCTCCACAAGCTCCATATCATTGCCTGATGCATTAATAACATTCTCAATAGCTTTTACAGCAGCAGGAGCAAATGGTTTCTCAGTAAAAACCAATATTTTCATAATAATTTTGGTTTTAATCTATCAATGCTTTTCTTCAAATTCTTTCATACAAGCAACCAGAGCCTTTACACTCTCGATAGGTAGGGCATTGTATAAGGATGCTCTGAAGCCACCTACATCTCTGTGACCTTTAATGCCTACCATTCCTTTGGAAGTTGCAAAATCAATAAAATCTTTCTCAAGATCTTTATATTCCGGCTTCATCACAAAGCAAACATTCATAATGGAACGATCTTCATGATTGGGAACGGTTGCCACAAACATCTTACTGCCGTCAATAGCATTATAAAGACAATCAGCTTTAGCTAAATCAAGTTTCTCAATTTCACGAACGCCACCTAATTCTTTATAATATTTCAACGTCTGTAAAGCAGAATAAATGGGAAGTACCGGAGGAGTATTGAACATAGAGCCTTTCTTAACATGGGTACGATAATCAAGCATAGTAGGAATAACACGATCCACATGACCCAAAGCTTCATCCTTTACAATGACAAAAGTCACACCAGACGGAGCTAGATTTTTCTGTGCACCACCATAAATCAGATTATATTTTGACACATCGACAGGACGCGTAAAGATGTCAGAGCTCATGTCCGCTATTAAGGGTACAGCCACATCCGGATCCTTTCTTATTTCCGTACCATATATTGTATTATTGGAAGTATAATGGAAATAATCCACATCATCCGGCACAATATACCCTTTTGGAATATAATTGTAGTTTTTATCTTTAGATGAAGCCACAACATCGACATCGCCAAAAAGCTTGGCCTCTTTTATTGCCTTACTTGCCCATACACCTGTATCAAGATACGCAGCTTTAGTGGCCAGCATATTCATAGGCACCATAGCAAACTGAAGACTTGCACCTCCACCGAGGAACAGCACACTGTAACCTTCCGGAATTTCAAGGAGCTCCTTAAAAAGACTCACAGTTTCGTCCATCACAGCCTGGAATTGTTTGCTACGATGGGAGATTTCAAGAATTGAAAGGCCCATATCGGCAAAATCGCGTACAGCCTCAGCAGTCTTATCAATCGTGTATTGACTCATGATACTGGGACCAGCATAGAAATTGTGCTTTTTCATTTTTATATCATTTTATAATGAAACGATGGGCAAATTTAATAGTTTTAGGTATCACTACAAAATAAATTCAAGTAATTTTGATACTATTTTTTTCCTGTCAGGCCTTACAACAATTCTATTCGTCTTCTTTTTTCAGAACTGCTCATATAAATTATTTAACCATTACGATGTTTCAATGCTTCAAGTCGTTCCCACATACGTGCCTCCTGGGAATTATCACATGGATACCAAAACTGTTTTTTTATAAGCTCATCAGGCAGATACTGTTGTTTTACGTAGTTATCCTTATAATTATGTGCATATTGATATCCATCACCATAACCTAAATCTTTCATTAGTTTTGTCGGAGCGTTTCTCAAATGCAAAGGTACAGGTAGATTGCCTGTTTTTTCAACTTCATCCATAGCTGCATTTAAGGCCATATAAGCAGAATTACTCTTTGGTGAATTTGCGAGATAAACGGTACATTCAGCCAGAATTATACGAGCTTCCGGCCAACCGATTTTTCTTATGGCATCAAATGTTGCATTAGCCAGAAGTAGAGCATTAGGATTCGCCAATCCAATATCCTCTCCGGCTAAAATCAGCAAACGTCTTGCAATAAACTCTGGATCTTCGCCACCTTTTACCATTCTGGCTAACCAATACACTGCGGCATCCGGATCTGACCCTCTTATNGATTTTATGAAAGCTGAAATTATATCATAATGTAATTCACCGTTACGATCATAAGCCAACGGATTTTCTTGCAACCTTTCTGCAACTATAGCATTATTTATTATAATCGGTTCTCCAGAGGGAGTTGACTGGTCAAGTAAATCAAGTATATTCAAAAGTTTCCTCGCATCTCCACCTGCATATCTATATAAAGCTTCTGTCTCTAAAATCTGATAGCTTCTTCTTTTTAAGAACTCATCCTTCTCAAAAGCATTTTTCAACAGATGAGCCATTTCTTCAATATCTAATGATTTAAGAGTATATACCTGAGCTCTTGATAACAGAGGTCTGATCACTTCAAAGGAAGGGTTTTCTGTAGTAGCACCTATGAGTGTCAGGATACCTTGTTCAACGGCACCCAATAATGAATCCTGCTGAGATTTACTGAAACGATGTATCTCATCGATAAATAAAATAGGTCGGGCTTTCTTGAAAAGACTTTTTGATTCTGCTTTACATTTTTCTATTACTTCCCTTACATCTTTTACACCTGATGTAACTGCACTCAGAGTATAAAATGAAGCATCCACAGAATTGGCAATAATTCTTGCTATAGTGGTTTTTCCCACTCCCGGCGGACCCCAAAGAATAAAAGAATTAACTCTTCCCGAATCTATCATTTTTCTTATTATTCCATTTTGGCCTACTAAATGTTGTTGACCAATATAATCTTCCAAGGCCGTAGGACGAAGTCTTTCAGCCAGAGGCACATTAGTGTTTCCCATCAATCAGTGTAATTATATCTTCTAATGTTATCTCTTCTAAAGAATTAATCACAATATCACAGTAGGGACTAAGGGTTTCCTTTGGAAGAGTTCCTGCTATACCAATTACTGTCGCACCGGAGGCATTTCCGGCTTTAACACCTTGAAGTGAGTCTTCAAACACAACACAATTGTTTATCTGCCTGTTAATTCTTCTTGCTCCGGTTATATATCCTTCCGGATCAGGTTTCGATTTGGTAATTATATCTGCTGTTACAATAAAGTCAAAATAAGATTTTATGTCCGGTAATTCCTCATCAAGATGCTTCATTTTATCCTCATTGCTGCTTGTTACCAAAGCTGTTGGAATGTCAAGTGCCTTTAACCTTTTTAATAATGCCTTTGCACCGGGAAGATAAGTATAATGCATTTTACCTTCAAGTTCGTATAATCTTCTTACCACTTTCTCTCTAATATCCAGATCAGGAAAATAGTCTTCAAGTATCTTATCTAACGTACATCCCTTAATCCTAACCTCAAGATCGGGCACACCGGTAGGGTATTCTAAATTGACAATAGCCCAAATCTTGGAATACTCTTTTTCGCTATCGATCAAGACACCGTCAAGATCAAATAAAAATCCGTAATTATTTTCTTCCATAATTATAAATGAGAATTTCTTTACAAAATTAGGAAAAAATAATATAAAAAGGTAAATTTGCGTTTTAAAAGAAATATTGAATGAATGTTAGAGGATATAAACCTTAGAGTCAGCCCTAAAGTGAGTGCAACTCGATCAAAAATTATAGAAGAGTCTGCCAATAAACTGGGAGTGACAGTATCTGAAATCAATGATTTAAGAGTTATAAGGCGTTCTATTGATGCACGCCAAAAAAAAGTCATGGTCAATCTGACGGTAAGAGTAGCTATGGGAGAAGATGAGACTGTGACACCCTTGAATCATTCAATTGAATTTCCTCGTCTTCGGGATGATGCGGAGGAGATTATAATTGTTGGAGCCGGTCCGGCAGGTTTGTTCGCAGCTTTAAAAGCCATAGAGAAAGGTCTTCGGCCCATTGTGCTTGAAAGAGGTTTAGATGTAGATAAACGAAGAGTTATTCTCGCAGAAATAAGTAGACAAGGGGTCGTGGATGCAGATACCAATTATTGTTTTGGTGAAGGAGGTGCAGGAGCTTACAGTGACGGCAAATTATTCACACGAAGCAAGAAGAGAGGAAATGTCAACGAAATTCTTCAATTACTTCACCAACATGGCGCCTCCTCTGATATTTTAATAGATGCTCATCCCCATATAGGAAGTGACAAACTTCCGGATGTAATAAAAAATATACGTGAAACTATCCGGAGCTCGGGAGGGGAAGTAAGATTCTCTGAAAAGGTTACAGATATCATCATACAGAATAAAAAGGCAATAGGGAGTAAGACTGCAAACGGTGAAACATTCTATGGTCCGGTTATACTGGCTACCGGTCATTCAGCGAGAGATGTTTACAGGATGTTGCATAGCAACGGAATAAAATTAGAAGCTAAAGGTTTGGCCATGGGAGTGAGATTGGAACATCCACAAAATACTATAGATATACTTCAATATCACTCAAAAGAGGGCCGGGGTAAATATCTTCCGGCGGCAGAATATAATTTTGTGACCCAAATTGAGAATAGAGGGGTCTATTCATTCTGTATGTGCCCGGGAGGAGTCATTGTACCGGCTATGTCGGCAAATGGCGAATCAGTTGTAAATGGGATGTCTGCCTCAGCCAGAGCAAGCCAATGGGCAAATTCAGGCATGGTTGTTGAATTACATCCCGGAGATATAAAAGGATTTGAAGATAAAGGTGATTTAGAAATGTTGTATCTTCAAGAATATTTAGAAAAAAAATTCTATACGAATTCCAACTTTTCAATAAATGCTCCGGCACAACGAATGAAAGATTTTGTGGAGGGAAAGGAGTCATCTACTTTACCTCGCTCTTCCTATCCGGCAGGCATACATTCTGCTCGTATTGACCAACTCTTACCCAATGAAATTGTATTCAGATTGAAAGAAGGATTTAAAGTTTTTGATAAAAAATGTAAAGGATTCTTGACAAATGATGCTATTCTTGTTGGATTGGAGTCACGTACATCAAGTCCGGTAAGGATACCGCGTAATCAAGAAACTCTTCATCATCTGGAAATAGAGAACCTGTTTCCGGCAGGTGAAGGTGCAGGTTATGCCGGAGGAATTGTCTCGGCAGCAATTGATGGTCAACGTTGTGTTGAAGCCTATATTAATACTAAAAGATCTAATAATGGCAACAATTGTTAATATAGAAACCAGCTCAAAAAAATGCAGTGTGGCATTATCAAAAGATGGGCTTATAGAACTTGAATTAGAGGATTCAAAAGATATGAACCACGCAGAATGCCTTGCACTCTTTGTTGAAAAATGTTTATCAGAAGCGAAAAGAAAAGGATATTCTCTTGATGCAGTCGCAGTAAGTCTTGGACCCGGTTCCTATACCGGTCTACGAATAGGATTATCATTAGCCAAAGGCTTAGCTTTTAGTCTGAATATACCCTTAATCGGTATATCTACTCTACAAATTATGGCGGTAAAAGCAATGTTCCGTAATATACTATGGGAGGGTGATGAAATTATTGTGCCTATGATAGATGCGAGGAGAATGGAGGTTTTTACCGGAGCATTTGATTTCTCTCTTAATGAAGTCATTAACGAAGCACCCGTTATATTGACACAAGACTCATTTTCATTACTCCATTCAAAACGTAAAGTCATCTTTATAGGAGATGGTATCGAGAAATTCAAAAAAGTATACAGTGGTAATAACGCGGTCTGGCTCGATAATCTTAATCCTCATGCAAGAGATATGATGGCTTTATCTGAAAAGTGCTTCCGTGAAAAGCGATTTATTGATATAGCCTATTCCATACCAAATTATCTTAAGGAGTATCAAGGAACCATCTCCAATAAAAACATATTAAATAACGATAAATAAAATGATACCATATAATGTTAGTGAATCACAATTGATTTTACCGGAATATGGACGCAATATTCAGAAAATGATAGATCATTGTGTAACAATTGAAGATAGGGAACAACGCACTAAATGTGCTTATTCTATTGCTGAAACTATGGCCACACTCTTTCCTTCAATAATTGGAGAGGGAGGTAACAGACAGAAAATATGGGATCATATTAATATTATGAGTCGGTTTAAACTTGATATTGACTTCCCGTATGAAGTTATTTCAGCAGAAGAACTAAAACCGGATCACACAAAAATTCCCTATAATACAAATCTTTCGCGTTATCGTAATTACGGAAAGAATTTACAGGAAATGATAGTGAAGGTTGCTGAAATGGACAATTGCATTGAAAAAGATCATTTGATATTTCTGATAGCCAATCAAATGAAGAAACTCCTGCTCCTGCAGAATCCTGAAAATGCTACCGACTCAAAAGTATTCGATGATATATCTAAAATTTCAGAAGGGAGGATTGTCATCGACCCCCAAACCTATAGACTCAACGAATATGTTGAGACCTCTGTGACCAAAAGTAAGAACAAGAAAAAGAAATAAAGCTGTAAGCCATGAGCTCATTTATTGTCGAAGGAGGGCATAAACTAAAGGGTACGTTATCTCCACAAGGAGCTAAAAATGAAGCTCTGGAAGTAATCTGTGCCACACTCCTAACGTGTGATAAAGTAATTATTTCAAATATTCCTGATATTGCTGATGTTAGAAACCTTATTCTTCTCATAGAGGAAATGGGTGTAACAACAGAGCATATTGCTGAAGATACCGTAAGCTTTGAAGCTAAAGAGATCGACCTTGATTATCTTCATTCTGAAAGATTTAGGAAAAAAGCTCAGTCATTAAGGGGATCTGTTATGATTATAGGACCATTGTTATCTCGATTTGGAGAAGCGATCCTTCCCAAACCGGGAGGTGATAAGATCGGTCGGCGCAGACTTGATACTCATTTTTTAGGCTTATGTAAACTTGGTGCCACATTTGAATATCTTCATGATAATTCTTGTTATAAAATAACTGCTCCAAAAGAAGGGTTAAAAGGAGCTTATATGCTTCTGGATGAAGCTTCAGTAACCGGCACAGCCAATATAATTATGGCTGCTGTGTTAGCTAAAGGTATAACAACGATTTATAATGCAGCTTGTGAACCATATATTCAACAACTTAGTAAAATGCTTGTACGTATGGGAGCGCATATTGAAGGAATCGGTTCTAATTTACTAACAATAAAAGGAGTGGAGAGCTTACATGGAACAACTCATAGAATGTTGCCCGACATGATTGAAGTCGGAAGTTTTATCGGGGTTGCAGCTATGACAGGTTCAGATATACTGCTTCGCAATGTTGGTATACAAGATCTTGGGCTTATGCCAGATGTTTTTAGCAGGTTAGGAGTTAATCTTCAGATAGAAGGTGATGATATACGAATAAATCAAAATGACATTTACGAAATAGATCCATTTATAGATGGGTCAATCATGACATTTTCTGATGCCCCTTGGCCTGGTCTTTCTCCTGATTTATTAAGTATTTTCCTTGTAGTTGCCACGCAGGCAAGAGGCAGTGTACTCATACACCAAAAAATGTTTGAAAGTAGATTGTTCTTTGTAGATAAACTTATTGATATGGGAGCTTGAATTATCCTATGTGATCCACATAGGGCAGTGGTAATCGGTTCCGGCAAATTCAATTCTTTACATGGTGCAAACATGGTATCTCCTGATATTAGAGCCGGAATAGCAATGTTAATCGCCGCTCTTGGAGCCCGAGGTACAAGCAGAATCCAAAATATAGATCAAATTGATCGCGGGTACGAGAAAATAGATAAAAGACTTAATCGTTTAGGAGCACGGATTATCAGGATAGAGGAATAAACCATTCTATTCTAAAGAAATCCAATTATATGTTAGTAGATAACATCATACAATCATAAAAAAAAGCGTCTTATAATAATTTCAAATGATTGAACAAAAAGATATCACCCCTATAGGTAAATTTCAAAAGACTCATGCCCTTAAAGGAGAGCTAAATGCATTGTTAGACATTGAGGCGGAGTATTTCTTGGAAGGGAACGCACTGATTGTTGAGATTGATGGCACTTTTGTGCCTTTCTATTCTAAGAGTATCAGATCTAAAGGACAGACATCTTTTCTGATTAAACTTGATGGAATCGATACTGAAGAAGAAGCGAAACCCTTTGTCAATAAGGTAATCTATGCTTCAAAACAACAGTTAGCTCCTTTTTTTGAGTTGACAGAGGAAGAGATAATTAATGATGACGAACTTTTAGGTTATACGATTGTTGACATAGACAATAAGGAACCTATCGGCACAATCATAGATATAGATTCCTCAACAAGCAATCTTCTTTTCATTATAGAATCGCCGGAAGGTAAAAAAATATTTATTCCTGCTGTTGACGATTTTATTAAAGAGATAGATGATAAAAAAAGAATAATACTTATGAGTCTACCCACAGGGCTTATAGATCTAAATTAAAAGATTATTTATGGACAATCAACAATTTAAATTTGATGAGGATAACGCAATCAAATTTATCCGTAACGACATCCCATTGGAAGTTTCTCAAAAATATAGTGACGATGAAATCCTTTATATAATCGATACGATATGGGATTACTATGAACAAAAAGGATTTTTATCTCTTAATCTTGAAGAGACTGAAGATGAGGTCATGGATGTAGATGACCTTACTAAATATGTAAAAAAGGAGGTTAGAACAGATCAGGAACTTCTGATGGATCCAAAAGATGTAGAAGTGATTGTAAAAGCTGAATTAAATTATGAAGAATCTCTTGAAAGTTTCATATAAAACACTTCTTAAGACAATACTATGCTGTGTTCTCATTACAACTTTTAATAATAAAAGTTATGCAGCTGAGAAAGAAACCTCCAATTCCAGAATTGAGGCTTTAGATGAACTTGATTTTATTGAAATGCTTAATTCTGTTGACGTTTCCAAAACATCCGATCTTATTCAGAAGTTCCAAACTAAAGAGGGTAAGACTAGATTATTAAACGGAAAATATAATCCAAAAGGAGAGTGCACTGTAGAAGCTTATAGAAATAAGGAAGTTTTATTAGTGACGATACCGGCTCATTTATTATTTACTCCTAATAGCACTGATCTGAAAAAAGAAGCAGGTGAATATCTCGCTCCAATTCGAAGATATTTGAAAGAACCCGATATGTATCGAGTCATGCTTGTAATGCATACGGATAATACAGGTTCGGAAACGTATAGAGAGAAATTAACAGCCGACAGAGTTAACTCTGTTTTTGATTGGTTTGATAATTCAGGGTCAGACACTCGTTACTTGTTTTCTTATGCTATAGGAGATGATATGCCATTGTTTCCAAACGATTCTATGGAGAACAGGGATAAAAACCGTAGACTGGAGATTTATCTTGTACCGGGAGAGAAAATGCTGGAACAATCAAAAAAGGGTAAGATCTCGTTCTGAAATAATAGTAATTCAAATGGATTGATAAGTCAGAGCCCAAATGGAATATTCCATTTGGGCTCTGACTTATCAATCCATTCTTCTTCGATAATCCTCATACGTATATTCCCGCAAAAGAACGGGAGAACCTACGGTAGGTTGTAACCAAATAGAAGGATGTTGAATTCCGTTAAACATATTAGTTTTAACCGTAGTATAATGATTCATGTCAAGAAGTGTAAGCTTTTGTCCTGGTTTTAAAGGTTCTTTGAATTTCCAGTCTCCAACAAAATCTCCACTCAGGCAAGAATTACCACCAAGTCTATAGGTAAACCCATCTTCAGAGTCATCATNCAGAGCCTCNGCAATAGAAGGTTTATAGGGCATTTCTAAGCAATCCGGCATGTGGCATGCAAATGAGGCATCAATTATTCCGGTCTTAATCCCTGCATCTTCCACTACATCAAGCACAGTCGTGACCAGATCACCGGTTTGCCAGGTAAAAGCACTTCCCGGTTCCATTATGATTTCGAGATTTGGATATGCTCTATGCAATTCTTTCAAAAGCTTTATCAAATGATCTAAATCATATCCTTTCCTTGTCATTAGATGTCCTCCACCCAAGTTAAGCCATTTAAGATATGGTAACCAATGGCCATATTGCTTCATGAAAGCCTCCAGAACCTTCTCAAGATCATAACTTGAAGATTCACACAGGGCNTGAAAATGAAAGCCTTCAAGGCCTTCTGGCAGACTTTCCGGGATATCCTCCGCATTCATACCAAAACGGCTACCCGGCACACACGGATTATAAATATCAGTTTCAATAACGCTACAATGAGGATTCACCCTTAAACCACATGAAACTGTTCTATCNGGATTTTCCCTATTATATTCTTTCACTAATGGGAAGAATTTATAGAATTGATTTAAGGAATTGAAAGTGACATGAGAACAACCATTAAGAAATTCCGGGAANGTAGAGTCTGTATATACAGGGCAATAGGCATGTACATCATTTCCAAGAAATTCCAAAGATAATTTCATTTCATTTAGAGAACTGGCTGTAGATGAAGAAACATATTGCTTAATGATCGGAAATGTTTTCCATAAAGCGTTAGCTTTAAAAGCCATTATTATTTTAACATTTGCCTCGTCACTAACTCTCTTTATTATTGAAAGATTTCTTCTTAGCCGATCTTCATAAATTATATAATAAGGTGTTTCCATCATACAAATTTTATTTTAATACTTTAAATTTAGCGAATCTCAAAAGTAGTTTTTTTATACCTACAACACCAAAATCAACTGTAATCATATCTTCTCCCGAGATTTGGGACATCTGAGTGATGATACCTTTACCAAATCTTTCATGTTGTATTTCAACACCAATTTTAATTTCTGACAGATCATATTGAGGATTGGTATTCCCTCTTTGATCGATACCAGTTAATTTCTGAGGTCGCCCGGAAGAGAAATTCTCCTTATCATCAGTACGTAATCGATAATAACCGGATTTTAAAGCATCTTTGTTTACGGCTTCAGAAGAATAATTCTCTAAAGGATTCATAAGGTNAATTCCTGTAGTTAACCCTTTTGAGTTTGACATTTGAAGTTGTAAATATCTTGTATCTATATCTCCAAGGAATCTTGATGGTTTAGTCATGACGGTTTGGCCATTCCTGAATCTACTTCCAGCATAGGTCAATGTGCAAGAAACTTTAGCTCTTGTTATTGCAACATAAAGTAACCGTCGTTCCTCTTCAACTTGAGCAAGAGAATCTTGAGCCATAGAAGAGGGGAAAAGGTCTTCCTCTACTCCGGCAACCAACACGTGTTTGAATTCAAGACCTTTAGCCGCATGAACAGTCATAAGAGTGACTTTGGGCAAATTATCCGCATCTTGAGAATCCTGATCTGTTGAGAGCATTACTTCTGAAAGGAATGACTGCATATCCGGTTGACCTTCACCTGTCTGCTCATGTAAATCAACGAAATCTTTTAGTCCCGCAAGAATTTCTGACAGATTCTCTTGACGACTTATACTTTCCGGAGTACGTTCATGGGCTAACGAGGTTAATATACCCGTACGATTATAGATTAACTGACCCAATTCAAAGGCATTGGAGCCGGATTGATTATCATTAAGAAATTCTTTTATCAGATTAATGAAGTTCTCCAGCTTTTTTATAGTGCCTTTATTTAATCCGGCTTCTGATATATCATCATCATTTATAGCTTGCCAAAGACTGATTTTTTTTGCCGATGCGAAAGTTTGAACTTTATTAAGTGTAGTTTCACCAATACCTCGAGATGGATAGTTAATAATACGCCTTAAAGCCTCATCATCATCAGGATTGATACTCATCCTAAAATAGGCTATCATATCCTTTACTTCTTTTCTCTGATAAAATGATACACCACCGTAAATGCGATAAGGAATATTACGTTTCCTTAACGATTCCTCCAATATTCGGGATTGAGCATTAGTTCGATATAAAATTGCATATTCCTCTAACGAATCATGATACTTCATTTGAGACCTACTGATCAGATTAGCAATCATAAAGGCCTCTTCCATGTCGCTGTAAGTTTTAATCACACTAATGCGTTCACCTTTTTCATTTTCGCTATAAACATTCTTTGGCATCTGACGAGTATTTTTGGCAATAAGACTTCCGGCAGCGTCAATAATGTTTTGGGTTGAACGATAATTTCTTTCTAATTTAAAAATTTTAAGACCCGGATAACGCTTTTCCAGATTCAAAATGTTATTAATATCGGCTCCTCGGAATGAGTAAATACTTTGCGCATCATCCCCGACAACACAAAGCCTGTTGTTAGCATTACATATCTGAGATATAACAAGATGTTGAGCAAAATTTGTATCTTGATATTCATCTACAAGTATATATCTAAAAAAGTCCTGATAATGCATACTAACTTCGGGATTATCACGTAATAAAACATTCATGTATACTAAAATATCATCGAAGTCCATTGCGTTTGCCCTTCTGCAATGTTCACAATACTGCTTATAAATTTCACCTAAAAGGGGTCGCTTAGCCCTTCTATCGTGTTCATAATTATCTCTGTCAGCGATATATATATCAGGTGAAATCATAGCATTTTTTGCATTGGATATTGCAGAGGCTATCATAGCCGGTTTGTATATTTTTTCATCTAAGGATAATTCTTTTATTATGGTTTTTAAAACAGAACGAGAATCTGATGAATCATAAATAGTAAACCCCGGTTTTAGACCTATTTTTTCAACATGTAATCTTAATATGCGTAAGAAAATAGAATGGAAAGTTCCCATCCATATTTTTGANGCAATTTTTTCTCCAACAATAGATGTAATCCTCTCTTTCATTTCTCTGGCAGCCTTATTTGTGAATGTCAGCGCCAGTATTCTGTAGGGTTCATAACCATTACGAAGAAGATCTACAATCTTATAGGTCAGGACCCTTGTTTTTCCTGATCCTGCCCCAGCAATAACAAGAGAGGGACCATCCTTATATTGGACAGCCTCACGCTGTTGTTGATTTAACAAATCAAGATAACTATAATCTGAATCAATCGACATTAGTATTAATAATTATTTCATCATAGTTTGGATTTCATGATAATCCGGAACTGTAGACAGAAAAAGATAAGAAGAACGATTATAATCAATCTTGCAACAATAAAGATTAATACCATTTGTAATTACAAGGAATTGTGCCTTAAGTACGATATTATATCTTACTATTTGATCGAACACTTCCTGCGTTATTGAAACATCAGGAGCTTTATACTCAACTATCATCAACCAGGAGCCATCTGTATTGAAAATAACCGTATCACATCTTTTTCTTGTGCCGTTTAATTCGATTCCTACCTCATTAGCCATTAATGAGGTAGGATAATGTAACGAATAACGAAGCCAAGAAGTAAATTGTTGTCTTACATATTCCTCAGGAGTCAATATAAAATACTTTCCTCTCAGAGGATCAAATACTTTATTTACGCCACCAACATTTATATAACGCAAATGTTGAAAAGGGATATTCAGTTTAGGTAGCTCTAAAGAGTTCAAAATTTAATCAGGAAATTACTTTGCGATAAATATATTATAGGGTGTATACAAAGGATCAAAGATTGAATTTAAAACATCAGCGAGACGTAAACCACCTCTTAAAAACTGTTGTTCTATCACCGGTGTCCACTCAGCAATATAATCATAGCTGATATTAGCATCTTTTGGGGTCTTTTCATAGACATCTTTAGCGATTTCAAAAGTTTCTTGTGCCCACTTTTCCGGGGTGCCATTTTGAAGGATAAGAACTACTTCATCTGAATTAGCTCGATCAATTTGTTGTTGCCATTCCGTATAACTCCACTTGTGCGCAGATTCCGGTAAAGAAGAATCCCAAACCGAATGTAGATTATTTTCTTTTCCAAAATATTTTATTGCATGTTTATTACCTCCTAAATCGGTAGCCCGACCTAAATGCATTGGTTGGTGTACATCTCCAAGAAGATGGACAATAATCTTAAGAGCAAGTTGCTTATCTTCTCGTGGAGATTCCGGATTTTTTAAGATATCAATCTGGGAATATATTGCTCTTACAATATCCCCACTATCAAGCAATGGTGCAGAATCAAAAGTTTGTCCTTCATCAATATTTTTATAGTGCCATGTTTTACTGTAGGCATATTCCGGAGTATGAGAGGCATTATCCAACCAATTGGCATAATAGACTATTGAACGCCCATCTAACAGATCTTCAATATAAGCTTTAGATATAGGAGTGAGATGATTCTCTGCAATGTAAGCAGTGGTGTCATGTCCTTTCTGACCCCAGCCGTATGAAGCTAAACAGCTTAAAGATAATAATCCTGATGTTATTAAAATTTTACCAATCATATTCTGTTGTATTAGTTTTCTCTCACAAATTTAATAAATATTTTTGAGAGAAAAATAGTATTTATAGAAAAAATAGAAGGGTGAATAATAGTGACTGATGTATCAATATTAATACAACATAATAACATTTTGAATCAATTTGTAATAGAATCTGTTTTTCTTAAAGATAAATTTATTGGCTGAAACTGTTTTAGGAAAGAAATCATAACCCATATTGGGAAATCGAAATATTATTAGTAATTTTGTAAGATATGACAAAATCAACAATTGACTTAAATTCTCACCATATAGCTAAGTTGACAATAATTAAATTAGATGACAACAACTGAATTAAAACATAAAATGATGAAATTATGGAAGGATACTTTCCATGATTCAGATTCATATATCTCCCTAATATTCGAGGAATATTATAATATCGACTATGTAGAATATCATGAAGAAAATGGACAATTAATCTCGGCACTTATCGGTATCCCATACGAATTTGGTTGCGGTGGAAACACAATAAAGGGTCTTTATCTTTGTGGATTGGCAACTAAGGAAGAATATCGTCATAAGGGAATAATGAACGGATTAATCAATCGAGTTAATGAAAAGGCTAAAGCTAACGGAATAGCGCTTTCTTTTTTAATTCCTTCTTCCGATATGCTACGTATTTATTACCAGGGGAAAGGTTATGTGAATGGAATGTATAGAGTTGAGGAGCGGTATACAGACATACATGATTTCCATAAAGACTGTATCCTAACAATCAATCGTGAAGAAGATCGTATACGTGCCCACAGATTAAAAATATTTGAAAATTTATCCATCAGAATTATTGATGGTAATGACGAAGAATTAAATAAAAAAATAGCGAGATATATTTATACAAAAGAACGAAATAATACTTCATATATATCACTACTACATTCTCTGAAGGATGTTGAAATTACAATAAAAGAGAATTTGATATCAGGAGGAGAAATTATCGCTGCTTTATCGCCGGAAAATGAAATTAATGGAGTTGCATACTTGACATTTGACGATAGAAGGAGAATTGTAATTCCTAAAATATATTATGATGATCAATGTTCTTATTATAAACTTCTGGATAAAGCGAAAAAATTACACATAGAATCACCTATGAGTGTTTGGAGATATCCGGAGGAAACTGACCGACATGCATTATGGTCAAAAGTGTATGGAGCGGGAAATCCTGATGGAGGTATGCTTGGAGGTGCTTATGGTATTGCTGAACGGGTATATGATGTTAGTATGCATGCACTCCCTTATGGTATGGTTAAAATATTGAATTATCACGAGATTCTAAAATTTCTGGCAGATTATAGAAATGATATAAAATTCTCAATTCTTATCAAAGAGTCGGCTAATAGCCAAAATGGGGTGCTCTATAAAGTAGAATACGGTCAATTATCAGAAAGTATAATGAAAGAACCATTGACTGATTCTAAGAAAATGTTATCACACAATATCACAGTCTTAACTCCACAAGATTTATCGGAAATACTTTTTAGAAAAAAAGATGGTAATAGTCTTATAATGGAAGCTTTTGGTATTCCACGATTGGCAATGAATATGTCTTTACTGTTAGATTAACAGATCTGAGAGTAACAATCTATAATCTGATTTTTATGTTATGGGAGTGTCAGGTGTTCAAATAACGCCTGACACTCTTATTATTAAATACATAAGACAGGTTAAACGCACATTAAAGGGGTTCAGAATTAAAAATTCATTAAGGCTCGTAACTTACCAAATGAATTTTAAGAAATTATTAAGAAAACATAGCCATTAAAAGGGTAGGGGAGAGATCATCATTATTTACAGTTTTAAATTGGTCAAATTCAAACATTAGAAATTCCATAACTGAATTAAGTATATTATATATTTACATATTTAAATAACAAATATAAAAATTACATTTTTAAATTATATAAACTTTAATCTACTTATTTACTATCATAAATTATAAGAGAATAAATTTACATTACANANTANAATATTTTANNTTTNTTANTAANTTANAAATATTANAATTNACANTAAAATTGATNTTTAANATNTATTAGNATATAAATNATATCCATGTTTANNAATATATTAGATATAATAAATAGAATACAAACAAAGATTAAGCAAAATTATTTTAAAATTACTGATAAATCAAATGCATTTATAACTATCTATGTCTATAATACAGTAATATATTTCTATATTCTAATAAAAAAGATTAAATAATTTCATCCAAAAAACTAGCAATTCAACTTAGTAAATTGCATTTTGTTAATTCTAATTTCTATATAAATTAAA
>WFLX010192003.1_pt1 | contig 85463 bp, 78 predicted proteins | sample 4967041 | NCBI WGS metagenome assembly WFLX01 (sample SAMN12857096, study PRJNA449069) | gut metagenome | isolation source: stool from male and female vole | host: Microtus ochrogaster | place: USA:Florida | collected 2017
GAAAGACCGACCAAGACCATGCGTTCCAAGAAAAGACAGTATATCCCGTTTGCGGAGCGTGAAGTCATCTATGGCACACATGAGCCAATCATTGAACAGAACCGCTGGAACAATGTCCAAAAGATTTTGCAAAGCAGACCGCCCGTTATCGGGGAAAGTTCAAGCGGATATGACAACATTTTCCGAGGGATTATCAAGTGTGCCGATTGTGGGAGTGCCATGCTTGCCAAAGTGGAACAGAAAAGAAAGCGGANCAATGTANTNGACAAGACTTTCTACTGCTGTACCAAATACCGCAAGTNCGGGAAAGAGGGTTGTTCGTCACACAACATTGAGGCGAGGACGGTACACGAAGTTGTGCTTGCAGACATTCAGAAACACGCACAGCAGGCATTGACGGACAGGAAAGCAATGGTAACGGATATTGCCGAGCGTCTTAATCTCCAACTGTCAGCGGACAAGGAACAGCAGAAAAAGGAACTTAGGCAATGTAAGCAGCGTGTGTCGGAAATAGAAAACCTGTATGCCAAGCTGTACGAGGACATGACAAGGGAACTGATAACGGAAAAGCGTTTTCAGATGTTGTCGGCACGATATGACAGCGAGCAGGAGGAACTGTCAGCAAGGATAAAGGAACTTGAAAAAAGTGCCATAGAGGACAGGGAGCAGTTATCTTCCATTGAGCAGTTTGCGGAGCAAATCAGCGGTTATGCAGGAATAACAGAACTCAATTTTAAGATAATCAATCAACTTATAGAAAAAATTCTTGTTTCTGAACCCGTAGAGATAGACGGGCAGAAAATTCAACGACTTACTATCCATTACAAGTTCATAGGGGCACTGGAAACCCTTGAATAATGGATANTTTCTAAGTCACCTATTCCAACTATCCAACAGATGTAGAGCGGGAAGGCGATTGGATACAGTTGAGTAGAGGGGGAGACCCTATCTACGAAATCTCCTACAGATCGCAGGAAAATGCGGAAGAATTTATGAGCAGCCTGTTGGAGTTCCGGTTGAAAGAGTATTATTCGTATAGGACGGAATCAGAACTTCCGCAGGAAATCGCCGAATTTATGCATGAGATGACGCAGGCAGCGGAAACGGACAAATATGAGATACCCGTTTTTACGGTTGATGGGCAGGCGTGTAATGTGACCTGTTATGAATACCCGATCAGGCTCTCAATGCTGGGCGGGGAGGATTTGTTCGACCTGTATATTCTCTACCGTGTAGACATGCCCAATGGAGATGCGTTGTTTATCAGAGGGCTGCGCTATTGGCTCAATACTCTGGATTATTATATGACAAGGGGCATGGATGTATATCTGGAAGATGATGAGCACCCATTGGAAGATGTCACATTGGAGCGTTTTAAGGAATATTTGAAAGAATATGTCGTTGATGACGAGAGCGTTCCCGACGAGTATAGCATAGCATATGAGATTAAAACAAAATATTATCATCTATTCAAAAAAGTGGAGAAAGATTTGTGTGAACTGATAGAATGCCTTGTTGTGACGAGGGAGTAAGCGGGCGCCAAATGCTGACCGGAAAAGTGAACAGGAAATTGCAACCTCCGGTTGCAGGATTAGGAAACAAAATGATAGGCAATTGCGAAACTCTCAATAACGTAAATATTATTGTGCAGCATTGACAAATTCATAAGCAGACCTTTGAAAAACGCCGGTACTTTGATGCCGTACTTTGGCATCTTATGTACCGCTGCGTTTTTCACGGAGCGAGAGCGTGTCTGCGTTGAATTGTCAATGATGTACAATAGGGAAAATTTTTGTCAGAGTTTCGCAAACGCCTAAAACAAAATGATTTTACGAGGAGGGTATGCCAGTGAATAAGTTTTTAATGGGATTGTGCACGGCATTGTCGGAAGGGCTGCAGAAAGCATGTGAAAGCAATGAAAACAATGAAAACAAAGTAAGAAAGATACCGGAGGGACTGGACAAGCTGTACAAGGATATTGATTTTGGCTTTGAACTCTATATCACNGGACATGATGACTCGAANGTAGNGGGTAACGGTCTGTTCTATGAAGAGCCTCATGCGGAATGCGAGATGATCGCCATCACGAAATACGCGGGAGATGTGGGGGATGCTGAGCAAAAAGCGCGGATCGATATGAGCCGGTATAAGGATTCGACAGATATTTTTGACCTGTTGATCGCTAACATCAGCGAAGAATATTTTTATGGCGGTCTGGATGCATGGGATATGCCAGTCATAGAGACCAAGATGATCAATGGTTATGAGATGACCAAGTTTGAGGGAACAGTCACTTTTGATGCGGATGATGATGAATACAGNAAAGTCTATCAGGCGGTGGCTTATGGCATCAAGGCAAAATCCACGCCTGTTCTGGTGTGCTGCGTGGACCAGTCTGAAAATAAGGATCGCCATGCATACTGGGTGAACAAAATTGATGATGTTGTCAGTACGTTTAAAGAAAATGACTGACCTTCTTGTGCAGATTTTTACAGAGGACGAAGTGAGGAAGAGTCTTACAGAGTATATTTGGATTATGTGGTAAAATAAGCGCAAAAGTAGCGCTTAAAATAAGCTACGCTTATTANAAATTGCTTCGCAATTTNNGTTATGGCGTGAAAAGNACNNCGAATTAATGTAATGCCTGAGTCTAACTGCTNAGGCAATTTCTTTACNCGGAAGGATGATATGGTGCAAACGCTTCCGGAAATTTTCAGATTACCGTATGATCCAATAAAAAATCGATCAGACCGATATTTAATATGCCGTTTTCGTCATACCAGCGTTTTCTGATATCATACCGGACAATCATCTTGGGAAAAGAGTCATTGGTGAGTGAGAACGGTTTGTTTTCGGCTGCTGCTTTTTCCTCGGTTTCAAGGGCGTATGCGGACTGAATATAGACCTTTTTACTGCCGAGTGTTGCAATGAAGTCGATCTCTCTTGATACCTGAGAGAGTTTTCCTTTCCCGTTCTTTTCAGCAGAGGTTACGATGCCAATATCTACTGCAAAACCGCGGATAACCAGCTCGTTATATATGATATTTTCCATGATATGGGTCATTTCCTGCTGGCGAAAGCCGATTCGCGCATTCCTCAGCCCGACATCCTCACAATAATACTTATTGGGATAGTCGAAGTAACTTTTGCCTTTCACATCCCAGCGCTTGCATTCACTGAACAGAAATGCGTCAGCGAGGAGATTCATGTAAGACTTTACCGTATTGTTTGACACTATATTTTCGCCGGCTCGTTTTTGCTTGGAATTTATGGTATTCGTCACGTTTGTGGGATTGGTAAGCGAACCGACAGAGGAGCACAACAGATCGAGGATGGAGTCCAGTACATCCTCCCGCTTTATTTTTTGGCGTTCCACGATGTCTTTCAGATAGACCTCTGAGAATAAGGAATGCAGATAATTCATCTTCGATTCATCCGTGGGACGGGAAAGGATGAGCGGCATACCGCCAAAAAAGGCATAGTTCTCAAAGGCATCTGTCTTGTCTCCGCTAACGGCTGAATAAAACTCCGCAAAACTCAGAGGATGGACTCGGATCTCGTCACTGCGTCCACGAAATTCGGTCAGGATATCGCTGGACAACATTTTGGAGTTGCTTCCGGTAACATAAATATCCAGATTGGACAGGGCTTTTAAATCGTTGAGGGCATCATAGAAGGTAATTGCCTTGCCTTCTTTATGATAGGGATTCGGCACTTCATCAGACATCTGGATCTCATCGACAAAGAGATAGAATTGACCGCTGCTGTTTTCCACTATGCTGCGGACATGACCTGCAAGCTCCAATGGGTTGCGGAAACGGATGTCCTTCGCCAGATCCAGTTCAAAGGTCAGGATGTGGGCATCGGAAACTCCCTGATCCAACAGATACTTTTTGAACAACGTGCGAAGCAGATAGGACTTACCGCACCTGCGAATGCCGGTAATGACTTTGACCTGTCCGTCCCACATATATGCAATAAGCTTTTGAACATACCGATCCCGTTTAATTTCCATAGATACCCCCCTGCCCGTTGAAAACTTAGTCGAATTTTTATAGTAACTTTTCAATAAGATATTATACCCACTTTCTGAAAAAAATGCAAGCTGTCAGCCAGTATCAAACTGCCGAAATTTATTATTCTGATAAAATGACAGTATCCGCATTTTGAGGACAGGAAAACTCGGAGAGTTCCTGAATCAGTTTATCCTCTCCGAGCTTTAGATTATCACTTCCTTGATCTTGAAATTTGAAGTCCATTTCAACAAATGGCTCTGTGACGCTTATTTATTCAGCCATTTCATAAAACGTGCCATACTGTTATTTAACCAATCGTTAGATAACCGGCTCTGATTTTGCAGGCTCTCAAAAAATGACTGTATATTGGTGTACTTGGTATTTTTGAAAATTTGGGGAAGTTCTGTCTTTTCTGTTTCTTCCTCCCATTTTTTATATTCCTTGACTGCGGCTTCACTGTTAGATTCCCCTTTTTCATTGGCTGCGTTTAATACCTTTGCCGCCCTTTTATGTAATTCCAAAAACTTTGCCCCGTACTTTTCGCCGTCCTTATGATTAATGATACTCTGGTTTAGATCGTTGATCTCCTTATATAAATCTGGGGCTTTTTCTTTCAGGATATCCATATCGTCTACCCGTCCGGCGGCATTTAACCCTTTTTCAATGTGGTAAGTAACCGTGCCGTCCTCGGCAACGCTGCCATTCATACCATACTTTGCAATGGTTTCCATAGCGGAAAGAAAATCCCCTGCCTGTTTTTCGTCTAAGTAATTTTCAGCCAGATACTTTGCTTCTTCCATGCCAAAAGCAATCATGCTTTTCCGTTCCTCTTCTGACATACCCGATACGTTCCCCGGCATGAGATAATTCTTGATAATTCCGTTGGCGGCTTTTACCACCTCTTCATCCGCTCCGGCAAGGCTGTTATACAGCTTATCATTGGTCTGCACATTGGGTATTACCATACGGTGTGTATTCTCCATGTGTACCACCGCACTGTCAAATGCCGCCTGTCTTTCTGCCTGTCTTGCCGCTTCTTCTTCACTAAGCGGTCTGTCCAAATAGCCTTTCCTGCCCTCTATAAGCTTCGCCATTCCGTCTCCGGAAAATTCCACGATTACATCATCTCCATACTGCGAGCGGATGTCTTTCATTGCCTGCAAGGTTTCTTCCCTGCTCATTTTATCCATTACCTTGTTGCCATTTTCATCCGTGGTGTTGAACTCATAGCGGACAAGTTTCGTTTTTCCATTTTTATCGGAACCGTAATTTTGCAGCTGCTCCGTTCCCTTATAAAACTGTTCATAACCATTAATTACATTGATTGACATTATATTATCCTCCCTGACCTTAAATTTTGAAGTCCTTTTATAGTCCCAATACTAAACGCTGAAATCAAACTTCCTGCCATTCTCTGACATTTTTTCTGCCTTAACTGTATTCCAATCTACCGTATTCNTTTNNTTGATGAGTTCTTCCATGCTATTTGCTTGAACANTANTACNCTTTNTTANNTNNATTACTATTTGAATAGCTTTCAAATTCCTTATCCGCTTTTCTTTCCGTCTTTTTTTCTTCTTCNTTCTTCTTGGCACGTTTTTCTTCTCTGACCTTTTCAAGATGCTCTCTNGACTTTGCACTCGACTTTTCCATTTCAGCGAAGAAATTTGTCGTACCGTCTTCATTAAAGACAATGCCCATCTTCGTGATTGATACGCCATCCTTTCCGAAAGCGCTCTCAAAGCCATATTTCTTATTGATTTCCTCGGACATTTTTACAGCTCTTTCTACACACTGTAATTTCTCCTTCGCATATTTCTCGTCGTTCGCCATGCGTTCCAGCTCTGCACTGGAAAAAATTACAGAAAATTCCTTTGTTCCGCTTTTTGCAAGAGCCTTTAAATCATCGGAACCTTCCCCTACAAAAAAGTCGTAATTACTATACTGATTGCGCAGCTTTTTCAGATAATCCTGTGCCTTGGAAGAAAGCTTGGACTCTGTTGTGCTTGTCACGCTACTCGTACCGTCAGACGATATGGTTCCGTCCTTTAGTCCCTTTTTTATTTTATCCATCCAATTTGAAAGATAAGCTAAATTCCCCTGAGTTCTAACCCCATTAGAGCTATTTGAAAATTTTCTATACTCTGCATATGCCTCCGGATCATATTTCTCCATAAGCTTTTCCAAATCGGATGTTCTAAATGATTTTCCCACCGTCTCCCTGATGTCCTCAAGTGTTTCTGCTCTTGAAACACCTCTGTCCTCAACTCTTTTTATATCCTCTTTTGCCCTGTCTCTAATACTTTGGTAATTAGCCGATACAATATCCATACTCATAGTTTTTGTTCCTCCTTGAAAAAATATTTTTTGCCATCCTTGACTGCATATAAAATATGGCGTTTTATATATATGTTTTCGGCTGTTGCGACTGCTTTTTTAACCGGAATGGCGCGAAAGGACTTTTTTTTGTCGCAAAAGGACTATAAAGTCCTTTTACTGTTATGCCTTTATATTTTAAACATTTGTATCAAATTTGGGATAATAGGCATCTTCTAATTTTTCTTTCTGCATCATTGCCTTTGCTTCCGATTCAGAATCAGCTTCCACATACCTGACAGAGATTTCCTGCTCTGCTTTTTCCTCTTTTTTCTCCTGTACTTTTTCTTCTTCCTCTTTCTTTTCTTTCTGTTTCTCTAACCGCTCATCCATATTTTTCTTCATTTTCTCTGCGTTGGTCATCCCTGTCTCTGTTACGGAGTAAACGGTACTCTGTATGCTGCCGTCCTTACCTATCATCCATGTCTGCCGGTAATAGGTCACTGTGCCGCCTAAAGCCTTGTTCTGTGCGGAAAGCTGCTCATACCCCTGCTTTTCAAGTTCGGGGATTTTTTTCAAAAAATCTTCAAGCTCTTTTGCTTTTGCAGAATCCTCCGAACACTTTTTCAGATATTCGCCGGATACTGTCACATTACCTTTGGACATACAGTCATAGTTCTTCTGTAAATAGGAGTAATAATCGGATACCGCCTTTTCTCCGTTACTCTGTGCTTTCCCTGCCTGTGCGGGTGCGGACGCCTTCGTTTCCGCTTTTTTTGCCGCCTCATTTTTCTGTGCCGCGTATGTACCTTCATACACATTACTGCAGCTGTTTCCGATTCCTGTAATTGCCATAATAATCATCCTCCTTGAAATAAATCATTTTTCCACTGCCACTAAAGTATTTTCAAAATACGTCCCAAAGTATCCTCCTGTTCTATACATTCTATTTTTAAAATACCATTTTCCAAATCTGCTGCTTCTAAATATCTGCAGCAGCCACCGCCCGCTCCGATTCCCGGCAGCTTATAATAGCCGCCCACATACAACCAGATATATTCACGGGATACGGTACTATCCTTTATCAATTCTTGAAAGGCTTCCTGTTTTATGTAGATGTAATTTTCATCATAACTGACGGCTTCCCTTAATGCTTCCCCGTCACCGATAAGCTCTGTCCCTGTTTCCATATCATACACAGCAATGCTGTCAAGCGGATTGTATCTGTCATAAGAAACCTTCTGCACACAAAAGACCGTTACCGTCATACATAGCATTACCGCAATCAGTGTTCCGACTGCCGCAATCCCCTTATACGGTTTATATGCGGCAATCTTTGTCACCCTCTGCCGAATACCCTGATAATCTTCATCCCCTGCAAAAGTGGCATACATATTGAAGTCTTTACTTTCTGCCTGTAAAACCCTCATACTCTTTAACAGGAGCTGCCCATATGCGTATGCTTTCCCCCCACTGTGCTTAATCGTTACGAAATCACAGATTTCCTCCATATCCTCCCGGAAATACTTTGTACCTATGGCAAGAAACGGATTCAACCATAATAAAACCCGCAATATATCCCACAAAAGATAAAACAGTAAATGTCCTAACCTGATATGTGTTTTTTCATGGAGCAGGATTGTATGAAATTCTTTTTTATCATATCCTTTCAGTATGACTTCGGGCATGACGATTTTGGGGTTGAACACCCCTACGGTAAACGGTGTGACGGGCGTTTTTGTAACATAGATAACGCCACCGTCCACCGTCCTTTTTTTCATGCCTGCAACCATCCTTTTCAGTTCTTTTCTTCTATGGCGCAGGCAGACAATATATAAAAGTACAACACACAAATACAGCCAGCATATCCATGTATGACTCATGCAGATTTCCGTCCAGGAAGTAAACAGTTTTACACCTATTCTGTTTTCATAAAAAAACTTCATCCTGCCAACAAACAATACGGGAATGAATAAACTCCATAATGCGCCTTTTAGAAATACCTTATTTTTCAGTGCCGTTTTCCGCAGAGTGAATACAAACGCATACACCACATAAGAAAACAGCACGCATCTTAAAAGCTGCACTACATAATAGACAGCGCATACATTTAAAAAATGTATTCTCATGCTCCAAAATTCCTGTACCGTCATTTCCTGTCATTATCCTTGTCTGAAAATCAATCGGTTTCTTTGCATTGTTCCAAGATTTCTTCTAATTCTTGAAGTTGTTCTTCCGTCAGTTTTGCACTCTGCAGCAGCGCCGCCATTGCGTTCTTCCTGCTGCCCTCAAAATAGCTGTCTATAAACTTTTGGCTTTTTTCCTTCTGACATTCCTCTTTTGATTTTCGGACAGCATAGTGATAAATCCTTGCATCATGTTCATCTACGGTATAGCTTAAAACGCCTTTCTGCCATAAACGGTTCAGCAGGACACGCACCATTCGGGGAGACATATCTGATTTCCCCTGCATTTTTTTAATGACTTCCTTTGCGGTCATGGTAGGCGTATCATTTGCCCAGAATACTTCCATGATCAGCCATTCACTTTGACTGGGCGTAGTTTCTCTTTCCATGCTGTTTTGCCCCCTTTTTATTATCTTTACATCTATATCGGGAAGATTTCTAATTTTGTTAATGGTTGTTCCTCAAATTTGTGAAAATTAATTAATGTTTGTTCTTGTATTTTGTTAATGTTTGTTAATTATTTTTACAAGGATGTCTGCATGAACTGCATTTTTAATTAAAAAAGAAAGGTTTATTTATTTTCCCTCTTGCCAATAAAATTTGCCCCCACCAAAGAAAGTAAAACATCTGTCTGAAATCCTATGTTATCAAGTTCGTCATATTTGAGAGTATTTAAGTTCTTTAATTCAGAACTATCAGCATATACCACCTTAGATTTTTTAGGTTTTTTGCTTTCTTCTTCATCTCCCCAATCAAACTCCATATAATAACCACCTGTTCCATCTTCATGGATAAACACGCCATGACTTTTTACCAAACCGCCAGTCAACTTACCTGACCACGGCATATCTGCGATTGCCTTATACACCTTCTGTCTAAAGGCACTATCTTTTTTCATTCTTAATAGAGCTTTCTTTGAGATGACCACATTCCTCCCACCATGCATATCATATTTTTCCAGCATTGCGGTATCATACATTTCCGCTTCAGTATCTGTTTTTCCACAACTGTAATCTACAACAACCGTATTGACATTAAACTTTTCGTCCAGAAATTTCTTCATTTCTGCAATTTCCGTATCCTCATTTACTTGCTGTAAAAGTTTTTCAAATTCATCTCCGCATCTTATGCTGTTACTTGATAAATTTACAGCATTATTGATTTGCGGCAAAATTGCCTGAATATCCATGACTACCTACCTTTCTGCGTATTCTGCTAATTATTTTAATGGCGGTTCTTCTGTCATTCAGAACCGCCTATGCCCCCTTACAATAAGTCCGGGCATATTTACTCTTTCAAAATACCTACTTTGTTTCTTCAAATTTAGGTATCTTTATTTTTATAAAAAAGAGCTAAGTAAGGAGCAATACTTGTATAATCTATTTCATCAAATCTTGTTATGGTATATGCTTTTTCCCCTTTTATAGATTTTGGCTTTACTGTCTTTACAACCATTTTCTGTGGTGCTTCGTTATCTGCTCTATTTGTATCATCTGATTTTTTGGTATCAATACCGCCACTGACAACAGTATAGTTTTTAACATTTCCGTCTTCGTCTAATTGAATACAGTAGCTTTTTGTCATTTGGTACAATATAGGATCATCGCCATAAGAAGCCGCAACAGCATTATCCATTCGGTCATAATCGGTTTTCCATTTTTGCAACTTTTTTGCAATCTCCTGTGCATACTCTGGATCAGCTTCCATTTTCTTTTGTAAACTCTCTGGAAGCATTACCACCATTTCCCCAAAACCTATTTTTTTAAGTTCCTGTTGTATATAGGATTCTGCACCCGTCGGCTCTGCTCCTGTCGGTTTCCAATTATTAAGACTATCTGCACTTACATCATCTTTAAAATACTGCCATACCGGAAAATCTTTTCTCTCCCAAATCTTACTGGCTATGTCACAATTTCCGGCTTTTACACTTACATCATTTGCAGGAAATGCAGCCGAAAACATATCCTTTGCAGATATTCGATTTGTTCCTCTGATTTCTGAAAAAATTTGGGGAAATGACAGGCTATTTCCTTTATCCACTATGGTATTGATATTGCCTTGCGCTGTAATACTGCTCAATAATCCAAGTGACTGTATATCCATATCTTCAAAACCTCCTTTTTCATTGTATATATTTCTCTTTACTTATAATCGGCAAGTGCATTATGCTCCTTTTCATTTTTCATTACCTTTATGTCACGCTGCTTTCCATACCGAATTTATATCCGACACCTAACATGGTTTTTATATACGCTGGATTCTTGCTATCCGGCTCAATCTTTTTCCGTAGGTTGTATATCACATTTACAACGCTTGAATGGCAGCTATCGCTGTTCATATCACAAACGGCTTCAAAAATCTGCTCCTGCGTGAACACCCTGCCCGGAGAGGACGCAAGATAAGCAAGCGTCCTATATTCAAGGCGTGTAAGCGGAACGTTCTCCCCGTCCCTAAGTACCCTGCGTTGGTACAGCTTGATTTCAAGACCGGGAAAGGAGAGAACGGGGCTTGTGACAGCCTGCACAGGTTCAAGACCGATTTCATTTGACAGGACAGACAGTACCCTTTCTATTGCCTTTTCTTCATCATCATTGAAAGNTANTATTAGTATTTTAGCTATGGTATCAGCCCTCCTTTGTCNCTCANTGCCTGTTTTCGTTCCAACAAACATTCTCCATTGCTATCAATATTTTNTNGGCGGTTCTTCTGTCATTCAGAACCGCCTATGCCCCCTTNCAATAAGTCCGGGCATATTTCATTTTTCTACAAAATGCCCGTTGCTCCCATGATGTGATTCTCATAAGCCGCAACCACAGAACTCATAACCTCTGATGAAGCTGTATATGTAAACCTGNTTNTTTCCATTGTACGGCTTGCAAGTGCTTCCTCCATAGTTTGTTTCCTATATGCTATCTCCATTTCCTGCCTACGTTTCTCCGCCGCTTCTTGACCACGTTTCAAATTCTCTTGACGTTGTGCCGCTTTCTTTTCCTGTTTTGCCTTTTGTTCGGCTTCCACCTTCGCTTTCTTTTCTGGTGATTCCTCACCGCTAAGATAATAGGTTACCGTCCCGTCCTCATGTATTACTACTCCACAGGAAGTAATCTTGTGTCCGACCGCTGCCATAAAAGCCTCTGTCTGCGGCAAAGAATCAAAGTGTTCCTGTATCTTTTTCTCATAATAAGCGGCTTTTTTCGGATCATTCGCCATCTGTTCCAAAATATTTTGTGCAATTACTACATTGCCAGTCCCCGCAGTTCCCGCTCCAATACGGTCTATGCTGCTTTGACCTTTTCCGACATTCTGGATAGATACGCCTGCCCCATATCTCTGTTTTAGATATTNCGTGTANGTATCTACCTTTGATGTATTCGCCGCTTCCCCTGTTTNCTGCAACTGCTCNGTAAAACCTGTTCCGCTTACACTTGTTTTTTGTGTTCTGTTTGCATATTGGTATGCCCCCAAAACATCATTTATTCCTAAAATACTCATTTCTTTATACTCCTTTCATTTTTCATCATCATTATGTCACGCTGGATACCGATTTCATTTAACAGGACGGACAGTACCCTTTCTATTGCCTTTTCTTCATCATCATTAAAAGATAATATNAGTATTTTAGCTATAGTATCAGCCCTCCTTTGTCGCTTAGAACCGCCTTATGCTCCCTTGTGATAGTTCCGAACATTATACCTGTTTCTTATTCATAAATTCCCAATATGCCTGCATACTGTACTGGTAATATGCCGCAGCTTTTTTCTGGCTCAACAGTTTCATATCGCTGATTTGCTTCTGGAACATATCCATGAAATTTGTTCTATCGTGCAATCCCATCATTCCGGTTTCTGGTGGAAGTGATGTAAGCCCTCCGTTCTTATCTACACCCATATAGGATTCCAACGCTGTCATTTCCACCAGTGACGCATTCCGGGGATTTATATTGTTTATATGTATAGTCTGCTCAAATTCATTTCCATTTTCATCAACACCCTTTGCAATCACAGTCGGATCATCTTCTGTTGAATCTTCCGCATATTTGATGTAAAAAGATAATCCTGTTCCGTTACCACCGGAAAACAACATATCATCTGTTTTCATATAAACAGTATATCCTTTGGCAACATTGTTTACCTGTTCTGCAAAATTCTTTACGCCTGTATTTTGCTGTATTCTTTTTGTCCCGTACCCTGCTATCGGATAGCCCGTTGTTCCTATTCCACTAACACTCATTTTTCAATTCCTCCATTGTTATCNACTATTTTTTAATGGCGNTTCATCTGTCATTCAGAACCGNCTATGCCCCNTTATGATAAGTCCGGGCATTTCATTACCCNAAAAACTCCAAGAANTTCTTGTAAAATATCAATTCCTGTCCTGCAAAATCCGGGTTCGCTGCTGGTGTCAATGGGTTTTCTAATCTATGTATGATCTTTTCCGTCATAGATTTTGCAGAACCTANGTTGTCGCCCAAAAATGTAGAACTCAAACCTTGCCGCCCGTTTTCAACGTGCAGGACTAAAGCTGTTGAAATACGGTTCATTGGAAAAGGATTTATCCCTGTTTCCGCAAGTACCTTATCCCATGCCTGCATTACTTCATCGGAACTCTCTGGTCTAAAAACATTTGTTCCTTTGGGTGGTTCGTTCTTTGTTACCGTTTTGTTTATCGTATCAGCAAAGTTTCCCCCTGCAACATTTCTTTCCGTCTTTCTTGTTTCATACCCTGCTATCGGATAGCCTGTTGTTCCAATTCCGCTAACACTCATTTTTCAATTCCTCCATTGCTATCAATATTTTTATGGCGGTTCTTCTGTCATTCAGAACCGCCTTATGCCCCCTTATAATAAGTCCGGGCATAATGCCTTTTATCAGCCAAGCAACGAAGCATTACCTATAACAGTTTCCGTCAAAACATTTGCTTCATAAGCAGCAGAAACCGTCTTTTTTGTTATGCTGCTTTTGTAATACCTTTCAGCTTCTTCCTGCTCCTGTAATTTTCGCTTTAAGGCACTTTCCTCATTCAGACGTGCATATTCCTCACGTCTTTTCCTCTTTGCTGCCTGCTCCGCTTCAAACTGCCGTATTTCTTCCTCTGATGAACCTGTTAAATTACCGCCATGACTTGAAGCCCGANAACGTGCTATCTCTCCATTTTCATCTAAAACTATTAAATGAGAACATATTCTACCGGGTACTTGATTTGTTGCAATAAAGTTTTCCACCTTTGCCATTACCTGTTGTGCGAGAGCCGGATCATTCTTCATTTTTTCCTCCAATGCAGGCGGCACAACAATAGACTTTTGCCCTGCGATTGAGTGTAACCTTGATTGTACGCTAGATGAATCCATAGCAGGATTCGCTCCATTGGGTTNCCAGTCCACGGTAGANTCATCTACGTCNTTCTGAAAAAACTTCTCAAANGGAANATCATTTCTTNCCCATACNCCCTGCGGGATATTTGAAGCGTCCATTGTATGATAATACGCACCCGGAAACCTTGTCTGCCACATCTCCTTAAAACTCATTCCTGTTGCCTTTGCTGCTTCCCCTGTTTTCTGCAACTGCTCCGTAAAACTTGTTCCACTTGCGGTTGCTTTTTGTGTCTTGTTTGCATATTTGTATCCACCCAAGACATCATTAACTCCTAAAATACTCATTTCTTTCTCCTTTCCTGTAACAACACGGTTACGCTAAATTCGTTTTTCTTTGCCCTAATGTCCACATCTCCCATGTATTTATCCACTTCACGTTTTACATTGGATAAGCCAATGCCATGTAAAGATATATCCTTTCCTTTCGTGGAAAGTGGAAGATTGGTTTTTGTATCAAATAACACCTCCCCCTCAAATGAATTTTTTACATTTATCAGATAAAACTTTTTCTTCTGCCTGCCGGAAAGATAAATGTATTTTTTACCCTCTGCCATTTTTTCGCAGGCTTCAAGGGCATTTTGCAGAAGATTGTTGATAATAACCCCAATGTCATACGCATTATAGCCCTCTGATTTGGGATAGGAAAACTCCGACTGGAACTGTATTCCCTGTTTGTCTGCGGCTTTCTGCTTGTCATTCACAATCACGTCCGTAACGGTATTTCCCGTTTTAATGGTAAGCTCAAAAACATTCATGCTTTCGTCCATTTGGTCTATATACTGCTCTATATCCTCATAGCTGCCATTTCTGACAAGCCCTTTGATATTCGTCAAATGGTTTTTCATTTCATGCTTCATCTGACGTATGCCATGATAGAACTGATCCACTTCCTCCATTCGTTCTTGTATTGCGTGAACCTGTTGCTGTTCTACAAAATACTTTTCTTTTTCCTCCTGTAAGCCTATCATTTTCTGGTAGGAAACTATNGTNATTAAAATTCCCGCATANAACAGGGCAGCAACCATAGGCACAATCCCAAGAAATACCGGGAACTGTTCATAAAGTTGAAACACNAGATTTTCATTCACGATTAGTAAAATNTTAAAGATAATGTTTACAAATAAAATTCCNNTTATCGGTATCAAAAGCAGATAGCACAATTCTTTTATGTGCAGCTTCATTGTCTTTTTCTTCAGCAGGCGTAAAACGACATACAACATAACAATAAACAGGATAATTTGCAGTACCGCAACAATAATATAATTCAGTGTTGCATTACGAAAAACTTTTTCTACGGTTTCCGCCTTTTTCACAAGATATTTGTCTAAGAAGTAGCTTACACTTCTCATCATCAGCACACTTAAATTTCTGATACAGAAAAAGATCACTCCTAAAAAGAATGTAAATCCTTTTTCCATATCCAAAAACTTTGAAGCCGCCACTAAGAGGATAAGTACAATTATCATGCACAGCCAACCATAAACAGAAGCCACCATATTAACAAAATACATCACTGTATAAATCAGAAATACCATAAACACTTTTTTAAGTCTGCTTTTTGTCTGTTCTTTTTTCCCTGCCATAAAAGGATAGAAAAATGCTGTCATGCAGACCGCATACAAAAGTATTTCAATTCTAACTGCTATATCCACAACCAGAATAAAATCCGCTTCGCCCAATGTCTGTCCCTCCTACTGCATAAAGCGCAGATATGCCTTTACAAAGTCCTCATACTTATATTTTGAAAGAGGTATCTTATCCCCGTTTGTAAGTATTATTTCTGTCCTGCTGTATTCGTCCACATAGGAGAGGTTGACAAGATAACCTTTGTGTATGCGGCAGAAATGCCCCTGCAATTCTTCTTCCAGCTCCCCGATTTTTGCATAATATTCCAGCCTGCGCAAGCCGGCTTTTTCCCCGTCTTTTGTATAAAGCACTATTTTATGTTTCTGGCTTTCCATGTAATAAATATTGTCTAACGGTATGGCTTTGTTTGCCCCGGCGTATTGGATAAGCAAAGTTTTCTTTTTCTGCTCCGCTTCGGATAAAATCTTATCCTGCGCCCGGTTGAAAACCTCTGCAAATTTCTGTTCGTTCACGGGCTTTACCAGATATTGAAATGCGTCCACGTCAAAAGCGTCATAAACATATTTTTCATAGCCCGNAACGAAAATGANAACGGGCTGCCTTATNTGCNCCATGCCCNTAATCTGCCTTGCCATTCCCATACCGTCTATGCCGGACGCAGAACCCTTCAACTCTATATCCAAGAAAAGCAAATCATGCTCCATGCCGCTTGACAGGTATTCATCAGCAGAAGCATACTCCGTGATTTCACATTCTGTATCCTGCTCTCTGATAAGCGAAGTAAGGTAACTTCTTATGTTCTTTTCATCATCACATATTGCAATTTTTATCATACGCCCTCCTTTGGCTCTCACTTAANATATCGNNAATATAAAATTTTACCTANTGCCGATTGCACGAAAANACGTTTTGATAGCACAACTGGACAGAAAAACTTTTTACTGCCACTAAAACATTTTAAAATAAAATCGATTTTTCGAAACTGATTGACAATTTTTTGAGTACATGATAGATTAAAGGTAATGAAAAGCTTTAGTGCTTTTGCGGCGATAGTGAGGAGCTACCCGTTCCGACTTTGCGGACAATAAAAATACAAAGGTCGTCTCTGCCTATGGAATTGTCATAGGACTGCTCCCAGAATTGCAATTCAGAAAGAAATGTAATGCCTGAGTCTAACCGCTCAGGCAATTTGTTAATTATCCTCACACCAGCTTTTTTCGATAATGCAAAAACACTGTCCCGCAGATCATCGCTGCCAGCGCGTCTGCACAACACTCCGCATAATAAATACTCATGACGTTTCCCGTGAACAACGGAAAGATTACCGCGAACGGCACTAAAAGAAAGACCTTTCTAAGCAAGGCCATAAATAAAGAGATCTTCGCCTGCCCCAGACCCATGAAAGTCGTCTGACAGCCCATCTGGATCCCAAAGATCAGCATACCTGCCATAAAGATGGGCGCAACCTTCTCCACAACACCGATCAGTTCCATATCGTCCGTGAAGATCAGCGCATACATACCCGGAAAAAACATAACGGAAAGCGTCAACAGAAATGAAACTCCTGTTGTTAAAGAAATAATGATCCGGTACGCCTGCTTTACCCTTGCGGTATTGCCCGCCCCATAATTGTAACTAAGAATCGGCTGAACGCCCTGCGTAAATCCCGAAATCGGCGTATTCACAAGCTGCATGATACTCTGCAATATCGTCAGGGATCCAACATAGATATCTCCCCCGTATTTTTGTAAGCCGCTGCTCAAAATGACTGCGATCAGGCTTTCNGTACTCTGCATGATAAATGGAGAGATTCCCAGGGACATGACGTTTCCTATGACACGCCATTGAGGTCTTAAATACTCTTTCTGTATATGCAGCGACGCCTTCTTTGATGTCAGAAAATGCAGTACCCAGATTGCGCTGGCACACTGGGAAAGCACGGTCGCCAATGCCGCACCCCGCACTCCCATTTGAAATACAATAATAAAAATAGGATCCAGAATGATATTAAATACTGCTCCGATCAATACGGACGCCATAGCAGTCCTTGACTTACCCTGCGCCGTAATAAAGGGATTCAATCCAATCACCAGCTGGACAAAGGGCGTTCCCAAAAGATAGATCCTAAGATAATCCCCTGCATATGGATAGGTATCGTCACTGGCGCCGATCAGATAAAGAAACGGCCTCTCAATATAATAAAATACGCCCATTAAGATAACAGAAAAACACAACAGTATGACGACTGCATTGGAAAGGATCGTTGCGGCACGCTTTTTGTCACCCTGCCCCATGGCAATCGCAGCAAGCGGCGCGCCTCCGGCGCCCATTAATGCGCTGAATGCCGAGATCAGCATGATGACAGATAGTGTAAGTCCCACTCCTGTCAGAGCATCCGGTCCGACGATATGCCCGATATACATTCTGTCAACAATATTGTAAAGCAAGTTAATAAGCTGTGCGACCAATGTGGGAATCCCCATGGAGATCATCAGCTTACCCATTCGCTCTGTTCCCAGTTTTTCTTCCGACCGTGTGTTTTTAGTAATCATGCCTTTTTGAAACCCACAAATTTTAATTCGCTTTAGCGCTATACCGCAGGCGCAATATTTGCAAAACAAATGTATTCGTTAATAAACCCAAAAACCATTTCACCGCAGCTCCGGCACGACCGCATAAAAGATCAGATCCTGATCGCTGTTATTGATCAGACTGTGCGCGTGTCCTTTTGGACAATAATGACAGTCCCCTGCTTTTAAGACCTCTTCCACATTGTCATAGACAGCCCTGCCTTCGCCTTCCACGATAAAGACCACTTCACAGTTAGCCTCATGAGTATGCAGTCCGATAAATGCGCCGGGCTCTAACCGCCCGCGCATGATCTTTGTATCGCCGTCATCATACATCTTCAGATTGGTGTTGCCTTCTCCGCCCTTAAATTTCAGGTGCGCCTGTTCCGTAATCTTTTCAAATTCGATTTTCATAAAAATTCTCCTTTTTTATTTTAATAACCCAAAATCCAATCCCATACCGCGTCTAATATCAATGGCTTTAAGAAAAAGTAAATCAGCAGCATAACCGCTAAAATAATGATTGGTTCATATCTTCCAAATCTTCTCTTCGCCTCGTAACCCTCCGACGGCTGTTTCACGATCCTTTTCGCCGCCATCTTCCATANATAATATCCCGCGACAGTTCCTATCGTATTCGTAATCAGATCATCAACATCCGTCAGCCGGAAGGTAAAGATCTGTAATATCTCTATCAATAATGATAACGCAAAACCCGATAAAACCGTTGCTTTGAAAGAACGGTACCCCTTCCAGAGCGCAGGAAGTAAAAATCCTAATGGCATAAATAAAATAATATTCAGCGNCGTATTTTTAAGATNTCCCACANGNTCATTTACAATATCAATCAGCGGGATCCACTGAAAATTAAGTTCTATTCTCAGAGAATCAAATGTAGGAATGCCTGTCACGAAAAAGACGCCGATCAGATAAAACGCAAAAACCAACGCCATAAGGAACTTGCCAAAACTTCGCTGCTTGAATACAAAAAATTGCAAAACAGCGATTACCGGAATCACAAGGATCCATACCGGAAAACAGTCTATCCCAATAATAAACAGCCGTACCATAACGTAACCACACCTTTCCTTTTTCTTAAAGCCTGTAATTTTTGGCTTATTATATCAAAGGACATGATTATTTACTATATGGTTANAATGNTTANAAAGGATACTTAAACANATCTNAANTNCCTCTCNCNACTGCNNTCNGCNTCATNCACNCGGTACATANACNTTANTCANTATATNCTTCATNTCCCGNCTGATTNNCGCTNGTGGNTTTCCCNCGGNTTAANNCNACGGNACAGCCTGACGGATTGATCACACGCACCTCCGGAAAAGACATTACCGTATCATCCTTTGCAGTCGCCGTCACAGTCAGCTTCAGTCCGGTTGCTTCCTGCAGAGCATTAATATCCGTTGCAACATAAGTAAAAAGTTCTCCGTCCTTTAACACTTCCCCGCCAAGAACCTCTCTGCCCGGCACTTCTCCCGCGGAAAATGTAAACGTCAGGACGGCAATATCCTTTCCGCTCATATTCGCAACATAAATACAATTAGAACGTGTACCCAATTCCGAAAAAAGATCATTGGAGGAAATCGAACTAACCGCTTGATCCATACTGCTTTCCGGATCATTAAGGGCGTCTTCTCCCATGGCATTGCCGGAAAGGTTACCTGAAATGCTATCGATGGATACGCCTGCTATATCCGCGGAAGCATCCGGTGAAACACTTCCCGAAAGATCGTCAACACCATTCTGTGACGGCGCGCCCGTCATATNCTCCGACGTGCTTCCCGTAAAATCTACAACAACACCGTCCGTATCTCCAAGCGCCATATTTTCCGAGATCGTACTGCCTTTTTTTCCACAGCCCACGGCAAGCAGAAGAAGCATCATACCCAAAAAAATCTTACATCTTTTGTTTTTCATTTTTCCCCATTTCCGCGCTGCTCTCTATGCAGCGCTTCTTTTTAGCATAATGGTGTCTTTAAGCATTTTCATTGATGATTGCGAAATAATCGNCAACCTTTANTCATTATATAGTATCGGGCAAAATTTTACAAGAATAGCGGATGATCAGATTAGTTTTTTGCGAGGAGAAAAATATGGTTGATTTAAAGGATAACATTTGGGACTTTTGGAACTTTTTATTTCAAATGAATACTGACATTTTATTTGGTATGATATTGCTGGCTCCGTTTATTTTGATTGTGCTGGATATCATTTTTTTGGTTCGGAAAAAGAAAAAACCTATCTTTGAAGTGATCGCATTTTCCATTGGATGCATTGAAATGGCGCTAGTCTATACTTTTTGGAATCTGCCGGATTATCAGCAGCCCTTGAACATCTATGGAATTGCGAACGCACATGAGCCTTTCAGCAATGAGCACATGATTTCCATTATTCTATTTGCTCTGTGGGGATTTTTTAGCTATTTTCTTCTAAAATTTACCAGAAGGGCGCTGCCTCCCCTATTGGAGGTAATTCTGTTAGGGGGCGTATATGTAGGATGTGGATTGAGCCTTGCGTGGATATTCCAGCTGCTTTGCGGGGCATGTCCGGAAGGAATAGAAATATATCTTGACAGTTATGATATTATTGTCTGCCTATGTCTGTGCGTTGTGCCATTCTTTTATCTGATACATGCCATTCTTCTGATGGTCAGGTTAGTAAAGGAAAAGGCCGGGAAGCAGGAAAGTATTCATTATAAAAATGCCACTTTGCAGAAAATAAACTTATGGTTATTAAAGGGCGTCAATCTGTTTTGGGCGGCAGTGGTTGCCCTGCTTCCCATATTGGGAATCCTGGTCATGCTCCTGTGCCTGTTTGGACAACAGCCGGATGCTATTATTCTGGCGTTCACGAAAACAAGCGACTGGGTTTTATCCAAAGAAATCGCACCGCCGCCTGTAGCCTATGACACGCACTATTTGTGCACTGTTTCCCTGCGCGGGCATAGGAAGCTGGTAAAGCCCATCCGGTATGGAATCCGAAAGGGAGAAAAAATAGTGGTAANCAGACNACTTTGTGTAGCANATGCTTTTGAACAGCTTATTATGGAAAAGACTCCCCGCTTTCATAAGGCAGTCAGAACCTTTTACGATACCTATGGATATCCTATATCCAGACATATCAATCATGCATGGGCTGCAGATATAGTTTATCTAAGCATGAAGCCCTTAGAGTGGATCTTCCTTCTGGTGCTTTATCTGGTTGATGAAAAACCGGAAGACCGTATCTGTAGTCAGTATCTTCCNAANGAGCCAATGGCNCAAACCATTTATTNAGTAAAATTTTGCACTGCAATCAAAAAAGNCAGCCATTTTNGAAGTCGGTACACACCTCACTTTCAAATGGCTGTCTTTTCATGTAGTAATTATCCCCAGAAATCATATTTGTTCAGATGACTGCTGGTTGTATTGCCGTCAGGCAGATAACTGCCGGACAAATTTTCCAGATTTGCGCTGGCATTGTCCGCTATTCTGGAAGAAATATAGGAAATTCTGGGAGTCAAAGTACCGTCTTTTCCAAATATTTTTTCCAGCTGTTCTAATGACGCTCCCTTGAGCTTCTCCTGATCGATCTCCAGACTGCCGTCTTTCTTCGCTGTGATCCCAATCTCCGCCAGAGCTTCCGTATGCTGGGCCGGAAGGTCTTTTAAGCTTCTCTTATAAAATTCATTCAATGCGCCGGAAGTATCCTTCATGCTTTCTAAAAGCTTATTATACTTTTCTACCAGCTCCTGCGCCTTTTTCGTGATCTCCGTAGTATCGCCGGATTCCTTGACCTTTTCCCAAACACTGTCTTTCCCTGATGCAGACAGCTTTTGTGCTATCGTATCAAGCTCTTCCGCCGCCTTTTCCTGTTTTTCATATTTTGTCTTTTCTGTTTTACTCAGTCCCTTGCCTGCCATCAGCTTCTCTGAGATCATGTTATTGCCGTTGCCGCCATTCACATAATCCAGCAGGCTGTGACCATTTACCGGCATACCTGCCCTTCTTGCGGATTCATTTAACATCTGGTTAGTAACTCTCATATATTTTGACCCCTTTCTATTTATTACTCACTTAAGCAATTTATGTGACTGCAGCCTTATACGCCGCATAATCCTGCTTCACCTTCTGGTATCTTGACTTTGGCACTGAAATCTCTTTGCCTGTGGTAAGGCGGCATATATAACTGCTGATACGCTCCACATACCGCATATTTACCAGAAAACTCTGATGTACCCGTACAAAACCATAAGGGATCAGATCCTTCTCGATCTCGCCCAATTTCTTATAAAGGCCATATTCCTCATTTACCGTATAAAATACATTCTTATGCCGCTCTGTCTCGATATAGATGATCCGCTGAACCTCCAAGGCAATCGTTCCTTCCACAAAAGAATAGGTGATCTTCTCATTTTTCCGGTTCAGCTTATCTATGATCTCATCCAGACATTCTGACAGCGTCGTTTCTAAGTTTTCCTTTGCCAAAAAACGCGCAGCGTCCACACGATATCCCTCCAATGCATAATCAAGCAATGCCGTAACAATGACAATCGGAAGCTCCTGATAGATATCTTTAATCTTCCTTACTGTCTGAAGGCCGTCAACCTGATCCATATTGATATCCATGAATATAATTGCAAAGTCAGAAAGCCTTCCCATATCCCGGCACAGCTCCACGCCGGATGTATATTCTTCAACCGTAATACCGATTCCTTTTATCTGATCATACTGTTCTATCAGTTCCCGCACTTGCTGTCTATCCTTGACGCAGTCATCACACACAGCAACTAACATCTGTTATACCACCTTTCCCTCATATATTTTATCGGCAGACTTCTGATTTTATCCATGGGGGATGTCACGAAATGACTATTTTTAACACTAAATGACTATGAAACCAACTCGAACTAAAATTGCGGATATCCGTAAAATGATTCTTTTATTTAAAAAAGTTATTTTTAAGAAAATTATTTTTAAGAAAAAATCACTCTATAGTGATTTATTTTTAAAAAATAATCATTTTAGAGTGATTTTTTTATTGATAAAATATTATAATAGAGTTAAAATAATTAAAAAGATATATTATTCATTGTTATGCCAAAGCGGTTTTTAAAGAACATATATATGAAAGGATATGGTCGCAATATGGAAAGAAATATTATGCAGGAGCTTATTGCATGGAAAAATATGCAAAAAAACAGAATGCCACTGTTGCTATATGGAGTACGACAGGTCGGGAAAACTTATATCCTTCGGGAATTTGGTGACAGGTATTATAAAAATACGGTTTATATCAACTTTGAAAGAATGAAAATAGTTGCCGGCTATTTTGATGGGGAACTAAATCCCGACCGGATCATCCGTTTGTTGGAAGAATATTTTGAGCAAAAGATAATTCCTGAAGAAACTCTGCTTATTTTTGATGAAATTCAGGATTGTGAGCGGGCGCTTACAGCTTTAAAATATTTTTGTGAGGAGACCCCGGAATACCATATTACGGCTGCCGGAAGTCTGCTTGGAGTTGCAATCAACAGAAAAAAATATTCCTTTCCGGTAGGAAAAGTTATCATCAAAACACTATATCCCTTACGGTTTGATGAATTTTTAAATGCGCTGGGACAAAAGAATCTTGTAAGTCTGATTAAAGAGCATTTTGAGCAGATGATGGAAATGCCGGAGGAAATCCATCAAGAATTATTATACTGGTATGAACGGTATTTATATATTGGCGGAATGCCTGCTGCCGTTAATCAGTATATGGAAAGAGAATCTTTCATTAATGTGCCGGAGGTCCAAAATCTGATACTAAATGCATATATTGCAGATATGGCTAAGTATACATGCGATAGCGAAAGCACTAAGATTCGAAATGCTTTTTTATCAATACCGGCACAGCTTGCAAAAGAAAACAAAAAATTTCAATATAAGCTGATTAGAAAAGGAGCTACCGCCGGTTTGTTTGGCGACTCTATCGCATGGCTCGTTTTTGCAGGTGTAGTGCTTTCCTGTGACAGAATTGCAAGAGCTGAAATTCCGCTGGCAGCATTTAAGGATGTAGCAGCATTCAAATTATATATGTCCGATGTTGGATTGCTTTCCTCTTTTACCGGGATATTATGGGAAAATATTGCCAAAAACCAGTTATCTGATATGTACAGAGGAGCTTTGGCAGAAAATTACGCGGCACAAACATTAAAGGCATCCGGATATGAGCTTTATTACTGGACTTCTGATTCTCCTGCGGCAGAAGTTGATTTCCTGATTCAAAAAAACGGGGAAATAGTACCAATAGAAGTAAAATCCGGAAAAAATGTCAGCGCAAAGAGCCTGAAGCATTTTCAAAAATTGCATGAACCGAAAAAAGTAATCAGATTATCTGAAAAAAATTTCGGGACAGATGGAAATGTATTTGCGGTTCCGCTGTATGCCGTTTTTTGTATCTGATTATAATGTTGTTTTTCTCTTTCGCATCCCTTTATTTACCATTCCTTTTTCAGCTCCTCCGCAGGAATATCATACTTCTCAAGAAATTCTTCCATATCCTTATCATTCCTGATCAGCATTACCTCCGTAAATTTTCCGGTGCGAAGATCTTTAAAACCCGCAACCTTCTCCCCGGTACAGATACTGCTTCTGATGACCGGTCTCTGCTCCTCTTTGTTGTATGGCTCCTTTTTTATTTTCTTACGAAACATATTAATCCCCCATATTGATTTATGCTCCAAATACCAGTTCAGCCTGTTCCATCCGGACTCCATTTATATTATACGCCTCCCGATACTTTTTGCACAATCAGATTTTATAAAAGATAATTCAAGATTTATAAATTTTAAACATATAAATTATCAATTTAACGCTATCCAACCTGACTGAATAATATATAAAAAACAGGTAAAAGAGGGATTTATGAATTTTATCACATCAAACGACGGAACAAAAATTGCCGTTTACGATTATAATCCGCAAGGAAAGCAGGCTGTTTTCCTCATTCACGGATGGCCGCTGTCCCATCAAATCTTTGAGTATCAGATAAATCTGCTTACCGACTGTGGATATCGTGTAGTAGCAGTAGATTTGAGAGGTTTCGGCCAATCAGATACGCCTGTCAACGGATATTCCTATGCCCAAATGTCCGCCGATATTTATCAGGTAGTCCGACATCTTTGTCTTAAAAATTTTATTTTGGTGGGTTTTTCAATGGGCGGAGCAATTGCTTTAAGATATATGAATTGTTACCATGGAACCGGCGTGTGCAAGTTGATCCTGCTTTCTGCCGCCGCCCCATGTTTTACGCAGCATCCCGGCTTCCCATACGGAAAAACTCCACAGGAAGTCGATGACCTGATAAGCCTCGCGGAAACCGACAGACCACAGCTATGCCAAAACTTCAGTAAGCAGCTTTTTGCACAACAACATTCCAGCGCAGTTGTTGACTGGTTTGGGGACATCGCTTTGTCAGCGTCAGGAATCGGAACAATTAAAAGCGCTGTTGCCCTGCGCGATGAGGACAGCCGGAAAGATCTCAGATGTGTCCATGTTCCCACATACATTATCCATGGCGATAAAGATCTCATTGTTTCCAGCGAACTCGCCGAATTACAACACAAAGGCATCCCCGGTTCAAAGCTGATAACCTTACCTGACAGCGGTCACGGAATCATTTATGATCAGCTTGAAAAATTCAATAAAATATTCATGGAGTCCATTACCGACTAATAAAATACCTTGTTGCAGAGCCATATTCCACTCTGTAACAGGGTATTATCTTTGCCTTAAAATGACTTTTTTCTTAATTTATCAATAATTGTAAAATAAAAAGGTTAAAATCGGCAATTGATAAAACAGCACAGTAGAAAGGTTCCTGTCTTTATGGTATTATGCATTTAATAATCAGAATTTGATCAGAAAAGCAACTTTTAATGATATTGATTTAATCGAAGATACCTATAATGAACATTTCAAATATGAAATAAAACATGGCGCGTTTACTGTTTTCAAAAAAGGTATCTACCCCACCAGAAAAGATGCGGAAAAAGCCATTGATGTCGGAACATTATATGTATATGAAGAAAACAGCTCATGCAAGGCATTAAGACTTGATACCGGAAGCCAGAATATTCCGGCATTATCACTCTATAAAAAACTGGGGTTTCAAGTTGTTGCAACTGCTTCCATGAATGTAGGCAGCGCCATAGAACATAGCGGACATTTGTTCCTTGAAAAATTGCTATGAGCAAGCCTTCGCAGAATATTGCAAAACAAAGCGGCGGCCTGATTTCCAAACCGCTAATGTATAATTATTCATCCTGAGAAAACAATGAAACAGTTATCTGCCACCTTCTTTCATCTGCATAATCCAGTTCATAAACGTATCAAAGGTCAGCTTCATTTGCTGTTACATCCATTCCTGAATCGCTTTTCTGACTCTCCGGTCAATATCCAGACGGGTTTCTTTACATTCTTTCGGATATTCTCTTGCTGCCTTGAAAGCCATTTTTACGAACATCCCCGAGAAAACGGGAATCATCTTTTTCAGCATGCCTTCCGGAAATACAAAGTGTGTACCATGCTCATATGTTGCAATTTCTACTTTACAGTCATGAGGATATTTTTTCAACCTTTCTTTCATCCTGTTTATATATTTCACCGTATCCCATAAACAATCATCAGAAGCGCCAATCAACAGCAATTTCCCCTTGATCTTCTCAACCGGAATCATTTCCTCCGGTCTGTGGGGATACGCCTTTTCGGAATCATCGAACAGCTTCCATGAATTGACCATATCCCCGGTTCTTTTAGACTCTGCGGCTATCACCTTCCAATAGTCCGGATGTTTATAAACAAACGGCATAAAAGGAAGTGGTTCACCTTTATAAGAAAACAGGGATTCTCCCTCTACCGGCCATTCCCTGCATCCATCTTTTTTGCCCCTCATAAATCCCTGCCAGATAAAATCGCTTGGCGTCATTCCGATTGTCAGGGTTATATCATTAAAATAGGAGGCCGCTGTCAAAGCAAGCGTTCCTGTTGTGGAAGCGCCAGCGATGCCAATCTTTCTGATGCCGTTCCTTTTCATCCACATGATTGCATTCTCTATCCTCTCAAGCGGATAATTATGATGTCCGTAATCTTTTTTACCCGGAGACATTGACATGACATTCACCCCTAGCCTATGAAGCCACTTAACACCGCTTCTGGCCATGAAATCTTCCGGGTCATCCCCAAGCATTAGGATTATTGCGGCATCACTTTTGTTTTTACATTTCCAATAGGCACCGTAAAAGCCATCCGTTTCCGTTTCAAAATGTACTTTTTTCATAATCCGCGTACTCTCCTTTTACCATTCACCTTTGCCTCCGCATATGTCAGTGCCAGCGCACCTCCGTAAACCTCCCTGTCTGTTACAGTAAAACCGTTATCCTTTAAAAAATTCAAATATTCCTGTGGTTTCCATTTATGAAAAACCTGAAATCCCGAAAGCTCCATCATCCGTATCTTCAAACGCCCAAATACGCTTCCTGCCGCCGTAAATGTCGGCGCGATCAAAATCCCATCCGGTTTTAATACCCGCCTGATTTCTGCCAATGCCTTTTCCGGAGCCGGCATAATATGCAGGGCATTTGAAATGATAACTGCATCAAATGTTTCGGGCGCATAGGGAAGCGCTGTTGCATCCTGCACGGAAAAATGCAGTCTGGAGGAATGTTTTCTTTGCTTTGCCTGCTCTATCATCTTTTCTGAAAAGTCCGTTGCTTCCAGCATTTTCACATTTCCTGCAAGCTGTACGGACAAAACTCCTGTGCCGCAGGCAAGCTCCAATACATACATTTCCCTGTCCAGCTTTTCTTTCATACGGCGCAGAATTCGTGCATAAGTATTCTTTTCTATTGATATTGTCCTGTCATAGCGTTTTGCCCACCTGTCCCAAAAACCTTTATTGTCGTTCCTGTCCTGCTTCTTTTTATAACCACAGTCACAGTATGGTCCGCCGGAAGCCAATGTATACTCTCGGACGAAGTCCGATGCGTCGCCCGCTTCGCTCATGGTGTAATCCAAGGGTGCAGATGCCTGTCTGCAACCTTCAGCATCTGCTTTCCCCTTCTTGCACCGGAAAGCCGCCATGCCTTCCACGGTCTTTACTTCCGCTTTCCGATACATGGATTTCAGCCGTTCTCTCAGGCTTCCCACCGTTTCATAGGGCGGCGTAAAATATCCCTTTGGCGTGTAAATTTTATCAACCAGAAAATCTGTCCGTTTATTTTCACCTTTTACATAAAAGCAGCCGCAAAATATCCCGCCCGGCTTCAGGACACGGAAAATCTCACTGTATGCCGCTTCCTTGTCAGGGAACGCATGGAAACCATTCAGCGACAGTACCAGATCAAAACTCTCGTCTTCAAAGGACAGCTTCCCCACATCCCCCTGCATAAAGCGGATATTCTTAAGACCACGTTTCTCTGCCTGCCGTTTTGCCCGTTCCATCATATCCGTGGAATAGTCAAGGCAGGTGATGTCTGCGCCCGGCATCGTTTCATACACCGGCATGCTTAAGATTCCCGTTCCCACAGGCACTTCCAGCATTTTACCGCTGAAATTATTGGGGATGCCGGACAATGCCAGTTCCAGGTAATGGTCATTCTTTCTCTTATCCATGTTCCAAACCAGCTTACACACTGCTTTTCCCGGCAGGGTGGAGCAGGTGATCATCCCGTCATAGAAAGTTGCATCCCCTCCAAGACTTTTATAAGCGTTTTTTATTTCTTCATGTCTGTTCATTTTCTCTTCCTCTCATTTTTTGTTTCAAATTATTTTATATTTCGCAACGATTGTTTTTTTGTTATTTCATTGTAATTCCACCTGTCTTTCATGTAACGACCATTCTTTCATTTATGTCCCTATTTATAGTTAGCATGAACTAACCTATTATTTTAAAAAATGCAGTTACTTAAAGTTAGTAACCGCTAACTTATATTAAATATACTCCTTTCTCTATCCATTTGTCAANNATAATCATGCTTATTCCAAATACCAGTTCAGCCTGTTCCATTCGGACTCCGTAATTTCCTGCAATACTGCGTACAAAGCTTATCCGTACAGTTCTCGCATTTCAACGCTTCATTTGAATATTCCCAAAACCGCTCAGGATGCAGAAGCACACACAGTTCCCATACAATCCACACAACTATGGACATCAGAAAAAGGCTGCGCGAAAAAAATCCTTTGACAAATAACTGCGGGCTGAACATCATCAAATGATCCCAGTTAAAAATACGGCAGGTCGTGCAGCAGCGGTTTTGCATGATCAGACGGAATGGACACCAGACCAGCACGCAGATCAAATCACATACGTAAAATACAACTGTGATCATAAACAGCAATGCATCATCAATTACCTTATGCGTATACAGCACACCCAATACAATAATCAGTGCTGTCCATAAAACAAATACTTTATATGCAGATTTTGTTGTGGACACAATATACTGCTTGAGCCGCCGGACGTTCACTTTTTCCCGAATCGGACGAAACCGGATTCGAAACAGCTTCTGCGATCCAAGCGGAATCCGGTTCTTTACAGGAAGTACCTGCAGCAACATGTCAGCTATCCAGATCGCCCATATAATATGAAATGGCGAAAACCGCTTGAAAAAATTCAAACCATTCAAAATCTCAAATGATTCTCTGTCTGCTGCATACATCATCCCGCAAAAACAGCATATTATACAGCGCCCGACCAGCTTTATTATGTATAGTTTCCGTATACCGGAGGCAGGCTGCATCTTTTTATCTTTTCTATTTTTCATCTGCATTCCTCATATAGAGAGCCATTCCTCACTGATTTATGAATTTTATCACAACATACTGGTTTACCCTTCTGCACCCGCAACAATCAACTGCTCAACAATCTCTGTAAATCCACATTCGGAAGCATAGGAGAGCGCTGTCCGCTGCTCGTTATCAGCCAGATTTACATTGGCATTATTCTCTATGAGCATTGCCGAAAAATCATTCTGTCCGCTTATTGCTGCAACAATTAATGCTGTTTCTCCGTTTTCATTTTGCGCATCCACTTCCGCATTGGAATCCAAAAGCTGTTTGCCTATAAAACGGTTTCCCTGAGAAGCCGCATAGTGGAGAGCGGTATTGCCGTTCAGCAGACGCAGATTAGCATCTGCACCTACTCTGAGCAAAAGATTGACAATAGCAAGATTCCCCTGCATGCAGGCAATCAAAAGAGGGGTTTCGCCGCCATCGTTGACCGCATTGACATTTTGCTGATTTGCCAATGTGCGGACAACCTCTGTCTGACCGTTGTAAACTGCCTGATGAAGCGGCGTATTACCGGACACATCGGAGGTATCGGCATTGCCAAGCAAGGCGATAATGTCCCGTAATCCAAAGGCTGTTGCATAGTCAACCGCTTTATGTCCGCTATTGTCAGCAATATTGACGTCAGCGCCTTTTTCTATCAGATATTTTGCTGCTTCACTGCGCTGCTCAGCAAGCGTGTAAATCAATGCCGTTTTTCCTTCATTATCAGCAGCGTTTATATCCGCCCCTGCCTCGACTAACATAGCAATTATGTCCTTGTTGCCGCTTTGTGAAACGGCATGAAGCGGTGTTAGATTTTCATTGTTTGCAATGCCAGAATCAGCGCCATTGTCAAGCAATAATTTGACAATATCACGGGCACCTTTCATACAGGCGTAAAAAAGCGGCGTATTTCCAAAAGTGTCCCGTTTATTATAATCAATACCGCCTTTTTTGATAAATGCCTGTACAACCCCTTTTTGTCCGTTTTTACAAGCATTAAGAAATATCAAACTATTATCCATATAGGGCATCCTCCTTACGAATTCATTAAAATCAGCTTTACAAGCGGCTCGTTATCCTGCTCCGTTGCAATTTCAAGAGCCGTTTTACCATCGTTATTTACAGCATCTGCATTCGTAAAATCAAACTCAAAGAGCATTTCAGCCATCTCTTTTGCAACACTGTCATTTACATTGCGTGCAGCATAGTGAAGTGCTGTGTTTCCATCCTGATCACTATCTGCCACACTTGCCCCACCTTCTAACAGCGCTATCTGAAGTTCGTTTGCATCTGAGCCATTCTGTGAAGAAATAAGCATAAGGGCGTTTTGTCCTTTCAGATTGGCGGCGTCAAGATTGCATTTTGACGCAATCAAAGCGGCTGCAAATTTATAGCAGAGCTTATCTTTTTGGTTTGCGCGGCGACAGGCAGCAATCAACGCTGTATCTCCTGCGTCATTTACAGTAGCATCTTTATCCATACCAGCGGACAGCAGGAGAGAAAGAATCTTTTTGCAGACAATATTTCGGTCTTCTCTCTGAACAAAATCATAATTAACTGTTTCGCCGTCAGCCAAAACCCGACACAGACAAGTCTGACCGTCCGCATTTTTGAAATTAGGGTCAGCGCCCAATGCCAGCAGAAGTTCCACAGCCTTTTCATCAAGGTAAGAGCAGGCTACCGATAACGGTGTCTGTCCTATCCATTTACCGTCATCAGCAATCTCATTCATATCAGAACCATTAGCTGCTATGTTCCGAATAGCGTCATAGTCTTTTCTCTCAACCGCATCCTGAAGCGTCTGACCTCCGGTAAGTCCTGCCATGCCCGTATCCTCAGAATAGGTCCCTTCAATCAAAGCGGCAAGCCGTTTATCGGTACAATCTTTTGCATATTCCAGGGGAGAGCGTCCATAGCTGTCCTTTTCATCCATATCAAAACCGCTGTCATAAAGAATTTTCACAAGCCGGAAATAACGCTCCTGATTTTCACGTTCCGTTTCATCGGACGGGTCGTTGTATTGTCTTGCATAATCCAGCGCACAATGCAGTACATTTTCGCCGTTTTCATTGGTTCTTGTAAGTTTTGAGCCATGTGCCACGGCAGCGTCTATCAATTCCCATTGTCCGTGCATGCCCGCACTTGTGAATACCGTTTGGCCATCTCCTTCACTGCGGGCCATAACGCTGGCACCGGCATCCAGAAGCAGGTCGGCACAAGTTCTTTTGTCCTCCGAAGGGAGGAAACCATAGCGTTCATTCGGATCGGCAAGGCTGAACAATGCATTCTCGCCATACTTGTTTTTTGCATTCGCTTCAAGACCTGCGTCAAGCAGCTTTTTCATCGTAACCGCATCGGCATATTTTGCAACTATGTGCAAAAGAGTGCTGGTTCTGTTGTTTTCTTCTGTGGCGTTAAGTCCCATTTCTTCCATTGCTGCAAAGATTTTTTCCTGATCTGCCCCACTTTCGTAAAGCCGGTCTAATTCATAGAAATTCATATTAATAACCCTGCCTCCTTTTTAATTTTCTTTTAATTCACTTTTAATTCTGTTAATATTATCATAATCTCCACCTGATAAAGCGGATAAAATCTTATTCAGTTCCTGTTTGTTTCCCATTGCAAATAGTATATCTGCTTTCAAGCGGAGCATAGAGATACGGCATCTTTCCGGATACAGCTGAGGAGTGTTCATCATCATAGCAGTTTTATATCCGCTATTTTGAGCCTCATACCTTTCAAGTTCTTGCGGAACTACGACTGTTTTGATTGGGAGAGAAGGTAAAAAACGCAAAGCGCTGTCCAGATAGGACAACGCTTTTTCATAGTTTTCCGACATATAAAAACACACTGCCAAATTATATAATACAGCGCTTTGATTTTGGTCAGACTCAAGAAAATAAAGGTATGCTTCTGCAATCCGTCCGGAAATAAGTGCAAAAACACCACATTCAAAGCAATCCTTTAACCGTTGCGGCGAATTATTGTTGACGGAAGCGCCTCCCATAAATCCCTTGAATTCTGCCATCGCAAATATTCCTCTACTGTGATAAATTAATTCATTTCAGTAAATATAAATATTTCAATACATTCCCAACGCATAAAAGTTAATAAATCGAAAAAATCATATCATATTTCAACGAAAGAATCAATAAAACAACTTTCAAAAATTGCCCAAAATATAAGAATCTTCTTCCTTTTTGATGTATCATTTAAGTGACCAAACAAAAATCTACTAAACAAAAACTTGCATCAGGCAGCTTTCTTTTGACCGATATCGTTGACCGGCTTCATGAAGATTCAAAAAAGTTAATTCCGTGGAACGCCTTACCAGACATAAATATCAAGAAATAATAACAATGAAAAACGCTGCTTAAGCCGGTTTCCTGATCACGCAATGCTGGCGGAGCCCTTTTCTGGGCTCATACAGCTCCAGCTTCATCCCGCTGATTTCACAAAGACGCTGGATATCATCCCTTGAATAAACATGAACATCCCCTTTATGTAAGATCAAGTTGACTATCGGGAGCTGGATATGGTTCATAAGCCACAATAGCACTTTGTTGCTTGGCGCCATTTCCCTTAAAATAAACCTGCCTCCCGGACGCAGGACCCTGTGCAGGCTCATAAAAAATTTTTCGGGATTGGGGTAATGATGAAAGCTCAGGGAACAGGTGACCACGTCAAAGCTGTTGTCCTCAAAAGGCAGATTTTCACAGTCGCCTGCAACAAAGCGTATTCCATCTATTTGCTTTTTATTTGCAGTCTCTATCATTTTCTCCGACAGATCCACCCCGGTATAATTCCCCTCCGGATAATCCCTTTTGAACATCGCAAGCATCGCTCCTGTGCCGCAGCCGGCATCCAGCAAGTCAGAAAACGGCTCTCTTACTGCCTCCGCCAACACTTCCGGATAATCCTTACGGCATACATTGTAAATGCTCAGATCGTCATCATCAAATTTTGCCGCCGCCCGGTCAAATTCTTTTTCCGACATTTTTTTGTACTCTTCACTCGTCATAATAAATCCTTCCCTACTATCTCATAAAGTTATTCCATCATATCCTTTTTATCCTTATTCCAGATATGCCCCGCTGTAAAACTCCTCCCTGGTTACAATCATGACACCATCTTCTGTTCCGTCCAGTCCGGTCAGCTCCCTTACCGGCACGGCATCCCCTACGGTCTCTTCATAGATCTGCGTAATGATCGACAGATCATCATCATACGCCGGTCCGGCACAGACGTTTTCTGCATATATGAGTGAACCGTCAGTAACAACTCCATTACGGTTAAACATCACTTTAACCGTTGACCATCCATCCTCTTCTTCATAATCAAGATAATAAACAGCTGTCGTATCACTTGACCAATACTGATTACATTCCAATTTAAATGCCAACCCTTCCCCTATTCGGAAAATATAGATACCGTCCGGACAGTTTTCTATATAAATATCAGCATCTTGCTTACAAATAAATCCATCACTCCACAGCCATGCACGTCCTTTATCTCCAGGCGGTGTCCAGTTTGAAGTGGATGGATATAAAAGCCATGTATCTTCGTATGCTTCATCNAGCACCCATAGTTTCACCAGTCCGGCGTATGACTTACAGACGAATAGCAATTCTTCCTCTTCATCCGCATCGACATCATAAGGAAATATCTGAATATCCGTAAGTATTCCCCCATCCTCAACATACTCTGTCTGCCCATACGCCCAAAGATCCAGAGAATATCCCTCCATATCCTGTAAGGTGTACGGTCTTCCCAGCCCGCTATAACGACCACTCGAAAAATCTACTCCTGTATAATCCGGCATTTCTCCCTTTAAGAAATCCACCCATGCCTGATTTGCACTTATATTTCCTTCCACACAAAGCATAAATGTGTCTTGCGGATCTGGTTCCGCATACCCGTTATTATAGTTTCTCTCTTCTGCATCGACCGTTACCGGATTCTCCCCTGCTTCAGATCCTTCCCCCGATGCTATATCTAAAGAAACATTTTCTTCTGATATGGTTTCTCCGGATACCGGGATATCATTTTCTGTCGTTTCAGCCTGTTCAATATCTTCCATAAACTCTAATATGCTTATTATTTCTTCATAGCTACTGGTCTGTGGGATTTTATATACCCCCGATACGATTTTAACATGATTATCTCTCATATATTGTATCAGTTGTTCTACTGCATCACTATCAAGCAATATCAATAGATTATCATCATCTTTTCCGTTCTCCGGTTGTAAAAGCATTTCCAAATAATCTGCAGTTCCATCTTTAAAATCAATATATATCGTTTTCCCTATGGTAATATTGTTCATCGGTTTTATTATAAATATATATTCTACTATTGCCGCTGCTATCGCTATTAAAGCTACTCCAATGATCAACGCTATGATTTTTTTCTTCCTTGTTCCTGACATAGACTGCTCCTTCTTACAATTGATTTTTATTGATCAATCTGTATTTTAATTATATTTTTATTGCAATGAAAATGCAATATGGAATACCTAAAAAGGAAGCGCCAAAACCTTCCGGTTTCAATGCTTCCTTCAACGTTGGTGAGGTGACTCGAACACCCGATCTTCCGCTTAGGAGGCGGCTGCACTATCCACTGTGCTACACCAACTGACATTTCTAACGGATAAATCCGTTTTCCTAACACATCATATCAAACATTCCTTTGATTTGCAAGTCATCTTCAATTTTTCTTTGCTCCGTTTTCAGAATGTGTGATCCAAAACTTCAGATATTTTTTTCTTTTTTCCTCGTCCGGGATCATCTCCCGATAAAGTCCTTCCAAAAGCTCTTTAATCTCTGCATCTGACGGCACCGCCTGAACCATTGATACACCGGCTGACCCGGCATTCTCCCCTGCCGTGCCATTTCCACACAAAAGAATAAAATTGATATAATGCGCGCCATAGATCATACTTTCCACACCGGTGTCCACGGCTCCGTTACGCCGGTAAAAACACAGCCTTCTTTCCGCCATCCGCTCATCCGGCGCATCCCCGGGATGCTCGCTTTCAATCATCAGCGTCCTGTTCCGGTAATACTCTGCCAATGCGGATAATACACCACCGCCATAACCTTTGTTTCTTGCGTCCGGAAAGATCCCAAGATAATCAAGCAGCCCGTAAGGACTTTCCTTTACCAGCAGAACAAGTGCATATCCGACCTGCTCATTACCATCGTTGACGGACAGGCTTTCATACACGCCCCGTTCCATCATTTCTATTATATTTTCCAACGGTTTTAATTCCTGTACCGGAAAATCATACCTCATTCTGGACTCATAGATTTGAGTAATTTCCTTGGTATTCATTGGTTTTAAAAATATTTCCGCCATTTACTCCGTTCTCCGCTTTTTATTTTATAATATTCTTCTAAGCAGGTCGTTGATTCTGTCAAGATGGTTTTCCGACATTCCGGAAAAATTGATGACAAGCGTATGGGTGTCAGGCGCTTTGTCCTCCATATAACATTCCGACAGCATCAACACCCGGTATCCCCCCTCCATGGCTTTTTTTGTAATCTCCTCATCGGTAAGGGAAGTGTCAACCGTCAAAAGAAAATGAAGTCCCGCCTCTTCCTCCGCAATCCGTACGCGCGAAGCATACGGTCCGCTCCTGACGGTTTCCAGCAGCCGCTTTTGAAGATTCTTATAATAGGTGCGCATACGGTTGATATGCCGTTCGTAATATCCACCGGCAATAAACTCCGCCAGCGTAAGCTGCTCAAAGGTAGACACGGTACAGGCATAAAAGCCCAGCTTCTCATGAAACCGTACCGCCAGATGCGGCGGCAATACCATATAACTGATACGGATCGTAGCGGTAAGGCTCTTGGAAAATGTATTCATATAAATGACCTTTTCCTGCACGTCGATACTCTGCAGCATGGGAATGGATTTCCCCACCATACGGAACTCCGAATCAAAATCATCTTCTATGATATACCGCCGCTCAGACTCCGCGGCCCAGCTTAACAACTCATAACGTCTCCCGATAGGCGTAACGATTCCCGTAGGAAAATGATGCGCCGGTGCAATATGAAGCACATCGGTATCCGACGCCCGCAGCCGCTCCATATGGATTCCTTTCCGGTCCATGGGAATCGCACGGCAAGCCACATGATTACTTCCATAGATCCGGTAAAGCTTTTTATATCCCGGATCTTCCACCGCATATACCTTATCATATCCCAGAAGCTGTATCAAAAGACTGTAAAGATACTCCGTCCCGGCTCCGATAATGATACGGGACGGATCTACCTTCATTCCACGAAAATCCGACAGATGCCGGCAGATAGCCATACGAAGCGCATCAACGCCGTTCGCAGGGGAAGGCGTCATCAACGCGTACTTATCACGCGCCATGATCTCCCTGTTTAATTTTGCCCAGACGGAAAAAGGAAAACTATCCGGATGGTTCCGGCTACTGGAGAAATCCATAACGGGAACCGGATCCGCCGCCTCTTCTGATACGGACTCTTCCACATCGCCCGGTAAAATCCTGTCCGGCAGCTTCTCCACAAAAAATCCTTTTTGCGGGATGGAATAAATATATCCCTCTGCCATTAACTGCGCATATGCATTTTCCACAGTAATAACACTGACCCCCAGATTTTCCGCAAAGCTTCTTTTGGAAGGCAGCCTCTCCCCCTCCTTGAAGCATCCCTTAATAATATCCTTTTTTATACACTCATATAGATAATGATACAATGTATCCGACCCGATCTCCGCAAATGAATATGTAAGCATTCTGTCTTATCCCTTCTTTCGGCGTTCTCCAAAGTATTTATTATTAAACTTAACTTGTCTGATTTATTTTGTCTTACTTATTCCATCTTACCTATTTATCAACTGACCTTATTATATATTATTAAATTGAGTATATCCATAGGTTCAGTCTGGTTTTATAATATAACACGATAAGCATAAAAGCAACTGTAAACATTATAAAATAATTGTCTGTTGCCCATAATCCTATCAATAATTTTAACAAAAATCTTAACAAAAAATTTTATATAAGAAAGGATGAAAAAAATGTATCAGAGAATTTTAACTGTGCAGGATATCTCCTGTGTCGGACAGTGCTCCTTGACCGTTGCGCTTCCCATCTTATCCGCCTGCGGTCTGGAAACAGCTATTCTTCCTTCCGCAGTGTTGTCAACGCATACCATGTTTCAGGATTTTACCTTCCGGGATCTGACAGAAGATATGCCGGAAATATTAAAACATTGGGAAAAAGAGAAATTTACATTCAATGCCATTTATACGGGCTATCTTGGAAGCAGCCGCCAGATTGAGTATGTCAAAAATATCTTTCATTCCGTTGCCTCTAAGGACTGCAGCCTGATCGTTGATCCCGCCATGGCGGACAATGGCAAGCTTTATCCGGGATTTAACGAAGCGTTTGCCGCAGAAATGGCAGGCCTCTGCAAAGAAGCTGATTATATCCTGCCCAATCTGACGGAAAGCTGCTTTATGACAAATACGGAATACCGGGAAGCTTATGATGAACCCTACATTGACTATGTATTAGATAATCTTAGAAAACTAACGGATGCCACCATCATCCTGACCGGTGTTTCTTATACTGCCGACACCACCGGCGTCGTCGTTGCCACCAAAAACACGAAAGAATACTATAAACACCGCAAATCGCCGCACAGCAGCCATGGTACGGGCGATGTCTATTCCTCCGCGTTTACAGGTGCCTTCATGAAAGGACACACACCCTATGAAGCAGCTAAGATTGCTGCCGACTATACGTTGGCATGTATAGAATATACGGCAAAAGATCCTGACCATTGGTATGGCGTCAAATTTGAGCCGCTGTTAGGCGACCTGCTACGCTCACTTTAAAAGAATTTCACTAATAAATACACCTTATATTTTCCAAATATATTAAAACTCCCAATATAAGATCACCTTAGACCTTTCATTGGGAGTTATTCTTATTTTATTCTTTTGTTATTCATATGTTATATTATAGCCTTTTTTAATTATATCAGGCCGCCTAATCTTCAAATACCTGCCTTACTGCTTTCTCTGCTTCTTCTTTTGTTAAAGTAAATTCCCTCATAATTTCTTCCATGATCTCGGTATCGGAATACTGCTTGGACAATTTGGCAATCCTTCTGGTAACTGCCAATTCTTTCTGCGCCTCTTCCCAACCTTCTTTTCTGCCTTCTTTTCTGCCTTCTTTTCTGCCTTCTTCCCTGCCTTCTTTTCTTCCCTGTTCTCTACCCTCTTCTCTACCTTTTTTTCTACCTTCTTCCCTGCCTTCTTCCAAACCCTCGCGTCTTGCTTCCTCGCGCGCTTTTCTCTTCTCTGCCTGAAAATCAAATGTCACATCCTCAAATAATCTTCCCATCTTCCGCTCCTTAATTTTTGACACCGCAGTTTCCGTCTCATCCTCTTCCAGATTCATACTGTAGAGCAGGGCACGCAGCAGATTCTCCATAATGTCCAGCAGGTATTCCGGCGTATCCTTTAGGATACCTTCCACCTGCTCGTCCGGAAGGCTTATAAACGCCTCCATGTCCTCCACGCACCTAATCTTATTGATTAGCATCGCAAGCGATATCTCGTCGCCTTTTGCCAACAGTTCTTCATTGCTGTAATCATGCAGCCCTACCATCTGATACTTAAAATGCGGCAGATATTCCCCTAACAGTTCCCTGCATAGTATNCGGTCCGCCAGATCCATTGGTGCCGTCCACTTTCCTCTTCCCTCATAATATACGATCGGAAGAATCGGCGGATATCGGAAATCCTTTCTGGCGCTGATATGAGGATATTTTTTCTCCATCTCTTTCTCATAATCTTCCCAGATATGGATCATATACCGGAGTAACTGCATGGCTACATTATACTCTACTTTTGTCTTATGTTCAACCAAGGAAACAATATAAAGCGGCAATTCAAGCGGATTACTGCCTTCTTCCTGGTGTACATATCTGGCAATATTCACCTTCTTTACGGTATCACTGTCCCGCTCCGTACTGTAAAGCGGCACATAACGCTCTGATACGTCCTCAATATCCTCCGGCTGGATGTGCCGCAGGATTTCCATATCTGCATAATCCCTTAAAAACTGCGAACAGAGAATATTATTGCCAAAGATCAGCTTGCTGCCACTGTCCCTAAGCTTTGGATTGTTAATAAGTGTCGGTTTTTCTTTTGCCATAGAATCTCCTTTCGTTTTCTGACGCTAACCGCAGGCAGTTTTGGCTGCACGGTGTCTGTACCGGCAGAAAACCCTTCATACCGTTACATCCGTCACGCCAAAAATGGTACTCGAAAACGAATGCAAACCCCGTACAGCTTCATTCAACATTTCCTACCTATTGCCAACTAGCTCATTTGATATTTATGGAGCGATCCGCTCCTGCATCTTCCGGATCCCGGAAATCAGATATCGTATTCATATAATCAAACNATATGATACGACATAAAATGTATGTTTACTATAACACAACCGTATAAAGAAAGCAAGATAATATTCAAAGGAAATATTTTTAACTAATTCTGATAAAATATATTTTTTAGTTCAGTCCACAGATTTGAAGCATTTCCATATTGCTTTGAGAAATGTTTAATGCCTTTGCCAACTTAACAGAGCAAAGTAATATTTTGTCGAGGTTTAATAGCAGGAAAAACTTTATCATTTAATCCTCGCCCACCAGATGTACGACCTTATACCCATGCCCTGTTGCAGGCAGAAATGTTTCTATAACATCGCTTGTCCTTATCTTTAGGCTGGAGGTGCATACACAGGGATGGCATCCGAGATATTCTCCTTTCAGCACATCCTCATCGATCAGAAGCTGAATCGCATGATCCTTATCATTCATAAGACCCATGATGCTGACCGCCCCAGGTTCAATGTCAAGATATTTCAGCATATCCTCCGGATCTGCAAAGGACAGCCTTGCGGAATTGATCTGGCTCGAAAGCTCCTTAGTCTTAAACTTTTTATCTCCCGGCATCATAAGCAGATAAAAGTTTGTTTTTTTCCTGTTGCAAAGAAAGAGATTCTTGCAAATCAGCACGCCAAGAACCGCATCGATCTCATTACAGGCTTCCATAGTATCTGCCGGTCCGTGATCAGTCCTTTTGTATTCTATTCCGAGACTGTCAAGAAAATCATAGGTCCTGACTTCCCTTGGAAGCCGGTCTTCTATATTTTCTGGTCTTCCATTATAAAGTTCCATTATTTCACCGCTTCCCGTATCGCCGCCAGAAAATCATCATAGGAATCAAATGCCGGCAGCTGCGGATAATCCGCTTTGATCTGTTCGGTGCTTCGGAATAAAAATCCCGCCTTGCTTGCAAGTATCATGCCNAGATCATTATGGCTGTCGCCTGCGGCAACGGTATCATAACCAATTGACTGCAATGCCTTTACAGTTGTCAGCTTAGACTTCTCGCAGCGCATCTTATAGCCCGTGATCTCCCCATTTTCCGCAACCTCCAAAGAATTGCAGAAGATAGTAGGATAACCCAGCTTCTTCATCAGCGGTCCTGCAAATTGGGAAAAGGTATCGCTGATAATAATGACCTGACAAAAGGAGCGAAGCTCATCCAGAAATTCCTTCGCCCCGGGCAGCGGATCGATCTTTGCGATCGTATTCTGNATCTCCTTCAAACCCAGTCCATGTTCTTTCAAAATCCCAATCCTGAATTTCATCAATTTATCATAATCCGGCTCGTCCCTCGTCGTCCGCTCCAATTCCGGTATACCACATTCCTTTGCAAAAGCGATCCAGATTTCCGGCACTAATACTCCTTCAAGATCCAAACATACAATATCCATTTTTTTTACTCCTTTCCTTCATCCCATCCGGATTCCATTCCGGCACAGCTTTTTAATTACCGAACCTAACAAATATTTTCGGTTAATGGATGCTGTACTAATCCTCGTTTATTTTCAGTAACCGCTCGCCGCCGTCAAAGCTTATGTTTTCTTCCTTTGCCCCCAGTATGGCATGCTGACCTGCATGAATATTAATAACATAAGTAGCATTTTTTCCTTTTATGATTGCCGTCTTATCCATGGATCCGATTCCGGTTACCTCGCTTCCTTCACTGGTCAGCTCCAGACGGCAATCCTCCGTCAGAATATACAATTCCCCACCGGCATTGCCAATCAGCCGAACCTTCTGACCATTGATCTTTACGATCACTTTACTTGCTGAAATATGTATTACGCCTCCGGTTTTCTGGATACTTCCGATACCACAGAGATTATTTCCGGAACCAAGAATATCCAATCTGGAAGATGAGATCCGAATATTCTGGTCGCCGCTCATACAGCCGATTCCGATTCCCGTTGCCACATTGGTTTCCACCACTAACCGGCANTTTCCGATATCTATCGGCATGGCACCTTCCACACAGCCGATTCCAATAATATTTTCACAGGCGCCGCCAATCGATATGCTGCCCCCGGCAATCTTTACGCCGCCTCCCGAACGGTAGATCCCTCCGCCGATTCCGATACAGCGGGCACCCTCGATCCATATCTTCAATGCACCGCTGGAAGCAAATACGATGGACCCTACTCCTGCATTCAGTCCGTTGCCGATTCCGTAACAAGTGACGCCTTTTGCGCGAACCGACAGATTTCCGCTGCCTTCTATACGAAGACTGCTACCCTCCGGTACGCGGATTCCTACTTCGTTAAGTTCATTGTCCCCTTCCAGAACGATCGTAAGATGAGCATTTTCTCCGATTTCAATACAAGGCTGTCCCAGCAGGCTTTCCAGCCGCACGTTTTTCAGTGTCAGGCGGCATGTGCTTCCATCCTTGATTTTTATGGTCACCCCNGCAACATACTCTGTATTGCCTACCAAAGTCAGATCCCCCTGTGAAAGCAGGATACCGGTATATTGTTCCAGCGCAAGACGTACCAGAGGAAGCTCCTTTTCCGAAGTCACCATAAAAATCTTTCGTTCCGTTTGCCCTGATGTATCAAGATTTACACTGACAATCTCATTTTTAATCTCTGCATCGATTTCCTGAAGAACCTCCAGAGAAGGTTTTGCCGTATAATATCCCTGGATCAGATCGACACCCATATGGATCACTGCCCGCAGCTCTCCCGCCGTTTCCACGCCCTCCGCCAGTATATGGAATCCATTGTCATGACCAAATTCTATAATGCTTTTAACAAAATGCTGTTTCTTCGGATCCTCCTGAATATTAGAGATCAGAAGCCGGTCAATTTTCACGCAGTTAGGCAGATACCTCAGCAGACTGGAAGTATTGGAATATCCCGTACCATAGTCATCGATGGCAATACCAAAGCCGTCGTCCGCACTTCTTTGCAGCATCATTTCCAATCCCGAATCGTCCAATTCCGTCTGTTCCGTAATTTCCACAACTATCTGTTTAAACAGACCCGTATAGTTACGGCGCAGCTGTTGATGGTCTGCTTCATCTAACTGATAACCCGGAATACTGTTGATAAATACTTTCTTATCTTCAAATAAATTGATCTTCTCGCTNACCTCTTTAAATACATTAAAGAAAGTCGCCCGTTCTATGTCATACAGCCGGTGTCCCTTCGTTGCATATTTCAAGACAATAAACGGAGCAACCGGTCCGTCCAGCTCCGCCCGCATCAACGCTTCATATGCATAGATATTTCCCGTTTTAGCGTCAACAATCGGCTGGAAAGCATATCGAAAACGATTTTCGTCCAGAATGGTATTTACCATCTTTTCCTCTGCAGGATTGTAGTATTCCTCAGCTCCGCCCTCAGTCGCCTGATAACCCCGGCGGTTATTTTTATCAATTCTTTTATTGGCAAATGCGCTGTCCAAAACAGCCTGCATATTCATGTCCGGCTCCAGCGTTACTGCGGTATAACTGTAATTAACATCCAGGCTGTATTCCTTTTCCGATACCCGGTTATAATTTTCGACTCTTCCTACAATGGCATGGATCAGACTTTCAAAGATCTGCTCCTCCTCGCCTGCCACATGCATGGCAACAACAAACTCGTCGCTTCCCAGATGCGCACAGATCTCATGTTCGGAAAGACAGTCGTCTATGATCGTTGCCAATGTCTGNATCGCAACNTCTCCTTCGGAATGGCCGTAGATATCATTGATATTTCCCAGTCTGTCAATATCGACGCAGACCAGCATGATCTTTTCTTTGGAATCTATGTACTGCTCTTTCCATTGTTCCAGCTGCTCCATAAAGCCTTGCTGATTATACATTCCNGTAATCAGNTCNCGTTTGAGGAGGTGGCTCGTATCCCAATTCGCCTGNGCTTTCGGAAGTCTGGAGATCTCCATCNGCAGACGGTTCCAGCTTTCCCCCATGAACCGGCATGTCTCTGATTTTTCCTCTGCCTCCTGAAACCCTAAAGCCTTATAACAATAATATGCTGATTCGTTATTTTCAAATACGTTAAGCGAAACCTTTGCCACCCGCAGGATATCAAATGCATAACGAAGCGCAAGGCTNAACATTTCTTTTCCAAAGCCAATGCCGCGTTTTTTGGGATCAACAATAACAAAACACAGAAATGGATTTTCTTCGACTGACCGCAGGACAAAATGTCCGACGATACCCGTCTCATCCAGCGCAGTCATCTCATAAAAATCGCCCTGTTTTTCACATTCCATATAAAANCGATTCATGTCTTTTGCAGAAATAGGAAATTGATCATACNTATCCCCGCTCCAAAGGCGGAGCATCCTTTCATCCCCGATCCAGCTTACGATCGTTTNCGCATCCTGTTTTTTGTAAGGCCTTAATCTCAGCATACTTTACTTTCCCTCATACTCCTTATTCTGTCCCATATCCCGGCAATTACTTATCTTCTACACTAATCCCCATGTCAGAGCAGTTTTACTGCAAACAAAGCAATTTGAGGCTCTGATTTAAATTGCAGATTGAAAAATAAGATATCAATCTTATTTTTCAATCTAGTTCCCGNGGATAATTAATATGTCCCTGAAGCCAGACCGTCCCTTTGAAACGCCGCCCGACAGCCGGCTCTCCCATAATATCNTGCTGATTGATGCAGACATCAAACATCATATCATTCACATCCAGTCCGATGATATAAACCTGTTCTCCGGTCATCGTGTTAATGACCGTCTCGCAGCTGATGATCTCGCCAAGGATGGAATACAGATCACATTCCACTCCGTAGGGCATAAAATAAGTATCCACCAATGAAAAAACATCTTCGCTTTGAATCTTTTTCTGAATGACGGAATATGTGTCCATATCCTCCATGGTCAGGCTTTCTATTGCTTCCTGATCTCCATTTCTCGCCGCCGCGATCATCTGGTTTTTATTATAATTATAATTTTGTATTCTCTGTATATCCTCTTTATTTTTCCTGATCGGCAGAAGGATCCTTCCATTGTCCGAAAGAGCGCTTAACGTCAGCGTCGTACCATGTACCGGCAGTCTGTCTGCATGCTCAAGTTTTAAATAAGAAATAATATTCTGCAAATAGAAAATNACAGAAATACCAATCTTAAAATCATCAATAATCCCGGCAAAGGATAATTTTTCTATATGCTGCTCCACTGACAGATCTTCCGTACTGCTGATCTTATCCCCACGTAAAAAGGGNAAACAATAATCATAGGAAAATACGTTATTCTCATCATATTCTCCTCGTACGCACAGACCGATCCTTTCTCCGAACTCCGTATAATATTCTGCATACAAACAATCGTTGTCTATGTCTGTATTCAACGATGTATAAGATTTTCTTGAAGCCGTCCGGACAGCCTTTTTCACCAGCTTCTGTAATTCCTTTTTGCTGGTAATATTGCTGAATCCTATTGCCCGTAAATATCTATGCAACCCTTCCTATCCTCCGTGTCAGAGCAATTTTATTGCGGTGATGCGCGGTGAGAAATTCGCGTATGCGGTTTCCCATCTGCAATCAGGGCAAATGCCGTATTGCATACTATCCGATTTGCGTTTTACCGCCCATATAAGGTCTGAGCTTTTCAGGAATCCTTACCGTGCCGTCCGCATTTAGATTATTTTCCAAAAAGGCAATCAACATTCTGGGCGGCGCCACAACCGTATTGTTAAGCGTATGTGCAAGATACTTTCCATTCGGTCCGTCAACACGGATCTTCAGCCTTCTTGCCTGTGCATCTCCCAAATTAGAGCAGCTGCCCACTTCAAAATATTTCTGCTGTCTTGGCGACCATGCTTCTACGTCAACGGATTTCACTTTCANATCTGCAAGGTCACCGGAGCAGCACTCCAGCGTCCGTACAGGAATATCCAAAGAACGGAACAGATCNACCGTGTTCTGCCATAATTTGTCAAACCACATCGGACTCTCCTCCGGTCTGCAGANCACGATCATTTCCTGCTTTTCAAACTGGTGGATCCGATATACGCCTCTTTCCTCCAGACCATGCGCTCCCTTTTCCTTTCTAAAACACGGGGAATAGCTGGTAAGGGTATAAGGAAGCTCTTCCTCTTTTACAATCTGATCTATAAATTTACCAATCATGGAATGTTCACTTGTACCAATTAAGTATAAATCTTCTCCCTCGATCTTATACATCATGGCNTCCATTTCCGCAAAGCTCATAACACCGGTTACCACATTACTGCGGATCATAAACGGCGGCACACAGTAGGTAAAACCCCTGTCAATCATAAAATCACGGGCATAAGAGATCACCGCGGAATGAAGCCTTGCAATATCCCCCATCAGATAATAAAAGCCGTTGCCAGCCACACGCCTTGCGGCATCAAGATCGATTCCCTGAAGCTTTTCCATAATCTCCGTATGATAAGGTATCTCAAAATCCGGAACCACCGGCTCGCCATAACGCTGTACTTCTACATTTTCAGAATCATCCTTGCCGATAGGCACCGACGGATCGATGATATTCGGGATCACCATCATGATCTTCGTTACTTTTTCTTCCAGCTCTGTCTGCTGCTTATCCAATTCCGCCAGCTTCTCTGCATTAGCGGCAACCTGCTTCTTGATCTCCTCNGCCTCATCCTTCTTGCCCTGACCCATCAATGCACCAATCTGTTTGGATAATTTATTCCTGTCAGCCTTCAATTGATCCGCCTGCTGCTGNATAGAACGCCTCTCAGCATCCAATGCNATNACTTCATCCACCATGGGAAGCTTACCGTCCTGAAATTTTTTCTTAATATTCTCTTTGACTGCTTCCGGATTATCCCGTAAAAATTTAATGTCGATCATGTTGGTTTACCCTCTTTCTCTTGTTTGTTTTCCTATATAAAATGATCCTGCGCCCATCAAGCATAACACAGAAAACAGGATTGTCAACTATTTCCTTCCAAACATAAGTCCTCTGCGCAGCTTGGCATTCACCAATTCTTCCATTGTTATATCCGGGAACATATATCCTTTGGAAACTTCCGTCTCAAAGCCATAGTCCTGCAGCTGCTTTCTGATCAATTCCTCATCCTCATAAAAATGATACGTACAAACGGCGCAGCGTATATTTTTTGCCTGACCCATTACTTTTTTAGCGCCTGACAACGCCTGCTTTTCATATCCTTCTATATCCATTTTAACATAATTGATCGTCTGTCCGGCAAACAGCTGATCCAGACATACATTGTCTCCTGATGTTTCATTGCTTAAAAATCCATGGATAATCTGTACCTTATCCATATCTGACGCAAACGTCTTTTCCAACGCTTCNATCCATCTTTCATCGGCTTCGATNAGATAAAGCTTCTGCGCCTTATCAATCACATTNAAGGCAAAATTACCTTCCGCAACGCCGGCATCAACAACCACATCACCCGGAAGCACTCCGTATCCTTCATGATCATAACAGTGCGGCGATCTCTGATCCTGCTCTGTCATGATCCATTTATAGTAATAAACCACATCCGCTTCCTGCCAGCCTTTTGGAAAATACATCCTTCTGTTACAATACGGAATATAAAACATTCCACAGGTTTCGTCCAAAGAAACCTCCACCGGAAGCGTTGCATATTCATCTACAAAATCGTAATTAAAAACCTGTAATAANTTAGTTTTTCCAATATGCTCGATCACATCCCGTATTTCGGGATCTTCCAATTCATCCCGATGCTTATATTCCCAATATTCCTTACTGATCAATATATCCTCCATAACGGNCGAGATCATTCCGACACATAAAATCAACGCATCAATATACAGCAGCACAGCAGCCGTATCCTGCATACTGTTGGAAAAATCTTCCTTTGACTGATTAATCATTTTAATGATATCCAGATATTGCTCTATCAAAAATTTGAATTTATTGGTATCCAGCTCACCCTTCACAACATGGGTTATCTCATCAATCAAAGCGGTATCCGCATGAAGTTTTCCTGCTTTCACTGCCTCCCTGATCCTAATCAACAAATCTTTTGTCTTATTCATATATTCCTCTCTATCAGAACAGCTTTCTACGTCTTAAATAGCGGTGAAAAATACCGCCTTCTCACACTAATCCGCATCCTCAAACTCATCTTCATCCGCCGGAGTGGTATTCTTCTTCGACCGTGGTTTACGGACAGCGGAATACGTCTGCTTTTCCAGCGCCCGTTCCAATGCGGTTTTTTCTTCCTTGCTCAGCTCTATCTCTGACTGTCCGTCTTTGATTTTTTTCGTATAAGAATAACATCCGGTACTGCTGTGTACGGAATTGATCAGAAATCCATTATTGTTCTCATCCAAAACAGCCAGCCCATAACTCAGCTTACCGCCCATCTCCTTAAATGCATCATATTTTACAAGACCGACCTTCTGCAAAGCGCCTTCATGCTTATGATACAGCTCTCTGATATCAATATCATGCTCCTTGGAGGTTCTTGTCAGATCTTCCACATCCTTGATCAGATCCTGTATCTCTGTTTCAAGACTCTTTGCTTTGGCGCCGCGCATAAACCGGTCATATTTGTCCTTCAACCGGATATTCTGTACCAGCAGGATAATCACCAAGACGACCGCCGCTACAACAAGCACTGTCAGCACGATCAACACATATCCGATATCCAGACCTCCAAGTCCCATCTTCGTAAGTATTTCGCTAGTCATAATTTCCTCCGTGCTTTTATATTTTCAATGATTAGTTCTATTGCCATTCCCTGTTTTAATAAGTATTTTCTTTATTTTATCTATCACTATTCTCTTTTCAATTAGTATTTTCTTTGTTTCCCTAATTTATTTTCAGCAGATACATTCTTGCTCTGACACATACTTATAGTTATTATACAACGAAGTGACCCTTGTTTCCACGAATATTTTTATTTTTTCCATCCCTCTTTTCATTTCATCAGTACATCTTTAGACTTTGGGCAAAACAATACAGCCCGGCAGGCATACGCTCTCTATGATCTCCATATCCTCTTTACTCAATCCGGCATACCTTTTCTTTGCAACCATAAGCACCTGAAATACCGGCCGTTGAAATACATTCTTTAACTCCGCCGTATTCCTGAATACCGTATCCGTCTTTTTTGATATTTCATACAAAACCGCTGCCGGTTCTACTCCGATCACATTGGCATGGGGATATTTTGTACGGATATATTTCAGATCTGCGCCGATACCGCTTCCGATCTGGAGTATATTAAACGCGTCTTCTTTTTGGTAAGGGATCTCCCGTATCATCTTCTGATCCGCATTAACATAATTCAAAATATCAAACCCATACTTTTTAATAAACAACTGATAATGATCTATAATAATCTGTTCAACATCAGGATTTTTGGCAAAGCTCTGGCTTCCCGCATGATAGATAAAGCTATTCCTGCAATATAACAGCCGATACCCTGCCTTCAATATTTTCATGGAAAGATCGTCGTCTTCAAAGTATCCCGGTGCAAAGTCTTCGTCCATGCCCCCCGTCGCTTTCCATACATCACTTCTGACCAGCATGGCAAATCCCGAAAGCCTCACCCGTTCTTCATACGGCTCCCGCATCGGCACATTGACGGATGCGCCATATTGCAGATATTCATCCGGCAGCGTAAATTCCACTTCTATCTGCTGNCCGTTNCCTGCATAATTAGAACAGCTTCCNGCCGCACCGATCTTCTCATTTTCATAAAGTNCCATCCTTAACCAGAACAGNGCATTCGGCGCTAATCTCGTGTCGTTATTCAAAAGAAAGATATCATAATCCTGTAATACCCTAGCCCCCTGATTACATGCAGGTGCAAATCCTTTATTTTCCGCATTTTTCAGCAGTACAATATCATCCTGCTCCTGCAGCCACTCTGCCACCCCGTCAGTGGAAGCATTATCCACCNCCACGATCCGGTAGCTCCCCTCCGGCAATGACTTACGGATATTTTCTATATTTTTCTGCATAAAATAACAGGCATTATAGGAAACAATCACAATCGCCGTATTCCTTACCCTGATTTTGCCGGTCTGTTCCAGATTTTCCATATCCGCAAGGATCGTGGCGCTGTCTTCTTCATTATGACAATAAAATAATGCATTCTGGAAACAAAGATACGCCTGATCGAGATTCTCCGGCAGATAATAGAATCCCAGCATGTAATACAACTCATAATTGTCATGCTCCTGCTTTAGTCCCTTTTGTATCGCCAGAAACATCCCGTCCCGATCGCCCGCGGACTCGTATCGGCTTGCTTCCATAATAATCTCATTTATTGCATGAGCTTCCGGGTTTTTTGTATTCCCATCCTTTTCCGGCGCTGTCCTTTTTTCCGGTTCATCATCCCATATTTCTTTATAGCCTTCCTGAAATTCCTGCTGGGCAAGCTCTAAGATCTGCCTCGCGGACAGCTTCTCCCGATAACGGGGACTGGTAAATATTTCCTCATGGTCCTCCCGCACGGTATGTCCTTTTTCAAAAGAGATCGCATCAAAATCTTTTCCCAGCCACGCATAATCTTCATCCGTCATGCGTTCCGGATGAAAAAACTCTCCTCCCAGTCGGAAAGAATGCCAGTTACGCAGACAATATGCATCCGAATAGCGGAAGGTCACATACGTTCCATAAGTTTCAAACTCACTAAATGCAGTATTCATGATCTGTCCCGGACGAATCGCCCGGAGTATCTTTTCATAAAAAGCGCCCAAGGTCTGTATATTATTTTTATNAGTATCNTNNACANCATCAGCAGTATCTTTCGNGGAANANCTCATNATATCTCNNATCAGNTGNTTCATAATATCGCATCTGATCAGCATATGCTCCGAGATAAAGGATTTTGCTATACACTTATGCATCCCCGGAAACAGGTTTTCAATCGTATGAAAGTATTCCTCATGATACTCCTGCTTCAGATCCAGATAGGGAAGTCCATCCTCCCGAAACATGGAAAACGGCTTACAGGGAACTGTATCCCCATCCCAGATCAGATAATAATCCTCCTTACAGACAAATGCATACTGCATCTTCAAAAACTGCTGGTAATACCAGCCGGTCACANCTCTGGGAAGCTCATCCGTCTGCAGAAGCTCCTTCATGATCTNATGNACNTCTGCAAATGGAATCAGCTCNTCNTCATCANAAAAGCCGACCTGTNCTTNNANNNCTGACTGNTGTATCANNTCCNNTACTTTCCTGCTGCCGATAAANACNATCTTTCTGGGNGCAAGGTTTNGCACCATCCGGACATAGTTGTCCTGCAGCCGTTCAAAATCTGTNGGTGTGGTAAGAACGATTGCATTGTAATTCTCCATTCGGCGCTCCTTAATGATTTTCTTTGTTTATTTTACATTTTTCATCGGAAGTTTGCAATTATTATACTTAAAAACCCAACCTTTTTTTAAAAAAAGTGTCTATATTATAAGGAGGTAAACCTTTGTCAGACGAATTTATTTTGCAGACCATAAAAGAAATTAGCTTAAAAAGGAGGAACTATTAAAAAGATGTTAAAAACACAAAAAATCATAATTGCCATTATTGCCGCCGTTGTGACCGTCGGAGGCATCGCTGCAGCAGTCATTGTCACAAACCATAAAAGCACACCGTCTTCTGATACACAGACAAGACAGGAGAGTCAACAAGCTTCTTCCGGTGCACAAGCAAATCAAGAGAATCAACAGACGTCTTCCGGTGCACAAGCAAATCAAGAGAATCAGCAGGCTTCTTCCGATTCAGAAACAGATCAGGAAAGTCAGCAGACTTCTTCCGATACGGATGAACTCGTATTCTGGTTACATACGGTTGACTGGGGAGAAGAAAAAGACCTGACAGGCATAACTATTTTTAATGATGAATTTACAACTCCCATCAATCTGGAGGACTTCAATGGTGACGAACGTTTTGAACCATTTTTATGTACACGAACTTACGAATCTTCATATAATCTTATGAAATTATTTGACTCTGATGAATTAATCGGAGATACTTCAATAGTTTTTTATACACAGTGTAGCTATGATGAAGAAGATGGTACATATTTCTATCATCTGGAAGAACACGAAAGAAGTACTGCAAGAGAAATTGATCTGGGTAATTATACAGGAGAATACATGTCAGTTAGAGAAGCTTATGAAAACAACCGGTTTAAAGTAGAAACACACAATGATTTTTTTAAAGAATTTAATCCTGACAACGTAAACGTACAGACCTCTGAAAAAGCAATCAGCGTATATGATGCAGTAATCGATAAGTATGGAAGACCTTCTTATATTATTGCTATTAAAACCGATTATTATGACGAAACTAAAGATACATTCCTTGATACATATAACAAAAATGACGGTGATATAGGTTATTCTCTGATATGGGAAAAAGAAGATTTTACATTAATGCTGAATATGTCGGANAGTATNGATAGCGATAANGGAACACATACTATGGACAGCGGTATTGGCTACAAAGGTTTTATTTTTGCATATATATCTTCAGAGTTATGGCCTGATTTCATAAGTAATTCATACTTTGCTTCTGATTATTTTCAAATTTTTGACTTGGACGATCTGAGATAAACGTTTCATCCCCTTTTGTCAGACAAAAATCAAAGCCTGACAAAGGGGTTACAAAAAAATTCGTATTCTGTACTCTTTAGATTTAAGCTCAAAAACCCAACCTTTTTCTTAAAAAAAGTATCTATATATATGAGGAGGTAAAATTGTGATAAAATCGTGTCAAACAGAATATTTCTATTTGAGTCAGAGCCTCAAATTGCTTTGATCGCAGACGAGAAACCGCATACGCAGATTTCTCATCGAGTGTCATCGCAATATAACTGCTCTGACATGGAGGATTAAAATGAAAATGGAAGAAAATCAATTAGAAAAGTTAGTTAACAAGGCAAAACAGGGAGATCCTGCGGCATTTGAAGAATTGTATTCTATCAGTTCCAGACAGGTGTATTTTACATGTATCAGCTTTCTGGGCAATGAAGAAGATGCAAAAGATGTGATGCAGGACGTCTACATAACTGCCTATGAAAAACTTTCTTCTCTGAATGATGCTGAAAAATTTGTTCCATGGGTAAACAGGATTGCAGTAAATCTTTGTAAGAAAATTTTAATGAAGAAATCTGCAGTCTTTATGGAAATTGAAAATGCGGTTGACGAACTGACAGAAGAAAATGAAAATTTTCTTCCTGAGGAGTATATCACTCAGAAGGAAAAAAGAAAACTTGTAATGGATATCATGAGAGATACGCTTTCCGATATCCAGTACAAAACGGTCATACTTTATTATTTTAACGGATTGCCAATCGAAGAAATTGCAGATATTATGGAATGTCCGCCGGGAACGGTAAAGTATAGGCTGAGTGTCGCCCGCGCCAAAATCAAGGACGGCGTAGATGCATATGAAAACAAAAGCGGCGATAAGCTCTACTCTATTGTGGGATTGCCGCTGCTTATGAGGCTGCTTACTGAGGAAGCAAATTCTATTGACGTGCCGGACATGCTACACGACATTATGGAAGCCGTCAAATCACATCTGGCAGCAGGACAAATAGTAAGTGCAGATGCTAATAATACTTCAAAGGGAGGAATAATCAAAAAAATGTTAAAAACACCAAAAACCATAATTGCCGCTACTGCAGCTACCGTTGTAATTATCGGAGGCATCGCTGCAACAGTCATTGCCACAAATCATGAAAACACACCATCTTCCGGTTCACAGACAAGACAGGAAAGACAGGAGAGTCAACAGGCTTCTTCCGGTGCACAATCAGAAGATCAGCAGATCTTTTATGACCCGGATGGAATGACATTCTGGTTACATATAGCAAACTGGGGAGAGGAAAAAGACTTGACAGGCATCACCCTCTTTAACGGTGAATGTACGGCTCCTATCCATCTGGAAGACTTCGACGGAGACGAACATCTGGCACCCTATAGACATCATGAAATGTCTTCATACAATCTTACAGAACTATTTGATTCTGACGAAGAATTCTATGGGGAGAAAATGTACAGTACACAGGCTACTTATGATGAAGAAACTGAAGAATATATTGATACCTATCTCGACGAGGAAGACAAAGCCATCATTCGATACATTTATCTGTATAATTATGGTGACGCGGTAGAATATATATCAGTCAGAGAAACCTATGAAAATAACTGGTTTTACATTGAACCTTATGCCGAATTCATAGATGAATTTAACTTTGACGACAGACCCACATTTACTAATTATGATGTAATGATCGACATATTTTATGCAATCATCGATAAGTTTGGAAGACCTTCTTATGTTATTGCATATGATCCCAGTTTTAATGATGAATCTAAAGAATCATTCCTTGAAATATTGGAACAAAATAATGGTCATTTAGACTATGATCTGGTGTGGGAACAAGAAGAGTTTGTATTAGTCCTAAAGATGTGGGAATCTATTGATGTTGATAAGGAAAGTCATAATATGAGTATACGTAACCCGAACTATGGTGCATTTTTATATCTTTCTGCCGAGGTATGGCCGAACTATCAAAAAGCCAGTTACCACTTTGAAGATGATTATAGATATAATATCATTTATGACTTAGACGATCTGAGATAAACGTCTCATCCCCCTTTGTCAGACACATCAACGCCTGGCAAAAGGGGATTTTTAAAATGTTTTATTCTGCTTTCTCTAACCCTTCATCAGTATACCGGTTCGATGCATTCCATAAGATCCACTCCTCATATCCTGCATCATATACCGCCTGAATCTGGCTGCGGATCTCATCTCCGCCATAAGTGATATGACCGCTTACCCAGGTGGCAGTAAATGCCTGCAGCCAGGGTCTTACTATTGCCCGATCCTTATCTTCTATTCCGGCAAGCTCGCTTTTGGAAGCCATTAATGCCGCATACACCGTCTCATAAGGATATGCGTCCGGCACATCAAATCCGAATACTCCTTTTCCGTAATGAGAGGGATAGATCATAGGGCAGAGTACATCTACCGTACCGCCAAGTCCTACATAATCCTGTCCCACCTGTTCTACATCTATGGCGCTCCCTATGATCGTGCCAAAGACATCCGCCGTCACCGGAATACCTTTCTCATGCAGGCGTTCTGCCGCATAATCAAGAAAATTCATAATGGCCTGTTCCCTGGGATAAGATTGGATATCCACTCCGTAATCCGCTGTTTCAGCTTCGTTTCCAATAGGAAATCTTACATAGTCGTACTGAATCTCATCAAAGCCCATGTCAGCAGCAGCCAATGCCACATCCGTCAGATATTCCCACACTTCTTCTTTATAAGGATTGACCCATGTCAGACCGTATGCGTCTGTCAGATCGGAACCGTCTGCCTTTTTCAAGGCAAGCTGGGGATTGTGCTCTGCCAGATAAGGATCCTTGAAACATACGATCCTGGCAATAGTATAAATATCATGTTCCTTCAATTCCGCCATCAGGCCTTCCATATCTCTTATATAATTGATACAGGCTCCCATCTCCTGCGCGGATTGCAGATCCATCTGATAAGTAATATTTCCCTCGTCGTTTTTTACATCGATCACAACGGCATTCAGTTCCGTATTGTCGACCAGATCGATCAGATTCTCCATACCCGCGCTTCCCGCCATAGGACCGGTGATATAGATCCCCCGTACTTTCACACGATCTTCACGTTCGGAAAAGCTGATCCATTCTGTTGCAGATGAACTATCTGTCGCGTCAGGATCTGTCTGTACCGTATCCACGGAAATCGTAAATACATCGTCTGAAACGGTATCGTCTGATCCTGATGATAATAACTGGCCATCTGCTGATGTCTCTTTCACTACTCTTGAAATATGTCTGATAAGCAGGAACAAACCGGCTCCAAGCACTATTACTGCCGCAATAATAGAAACGCAGAGGATTCGTTTGCGCCGCTTTCTTTTGATATCGCTATAAGAAACATAAGTAGTTCTTTTTCTTGTCATAAGTATCCTCAGATTTCATAAAATAGGAAATGATTCCTTAAGTATTTATGATTCTTCTTCAGAAGATCCTGTCGAAACGTCAGAGCTTTCTTCCGCTTCCATATTTTCAAAATCCGCATCAACGATACCGTCATTGACTTTTTCACGCACCTTTGCGATCTTGGCAACCTTGATTCCTTTTTCCAGATTGATCATTTTCACACCGGAAGTAATGCGTCCAAGGATAGAGATATCCTCCATACGAAGCTGGATGATCGTACCGGCAGAGGTGATCATCATGATCTCATGCTCATCCGTAACCGCTTTAACACCGATAACATCACCTGTCTTTTCCGTGATCTTATAGCATTTTACGCCCTTTCCTCCACGGTTTTGAAGAGTAAATTCATCCAGATAGGTTCTCTTTCCCATACCGTTTTCACTGACGATCAATAANGAATCTCCCTGATGGTCAAGCTGCATGCCGACAATATCATCATCATAGTCAAGATTCATGCCTCTGACTCCCATAGAAGTCCTTCCTGTCGCACGGACGTCTGTCTCCTTAAAACGGATGCATTTGCCATATTTTGTAACTAAGAAGATTTCAGTATCCTTATCCGTCTGCTTGACTTCGATCAACTCGTCGTCATCCTGCAGATTAATCGCCGCAAGCCCGTTCTTACGGATATTGGCAAATTCCATAATAGAAGTTTTCTTTACAGTACCCTTCTTTGTTACCATAAACAGGTTCTTGCCTTCGATATATTCCTTGATCGGGATCACCGCGGATATCTTTTCTCCCGGATTTAACTGCAGGAGATTAATAATCGCTGTACCTCTTGCAGTCCGTCCTGCTTCCGGAATCTGATAAGCCTTCAGGCGGTATGCCCGTCCGATATTTGTAAAGAATATGATATAATCATGGGTTGTCATCATCAGAAGATCTTCGATATAATCATCTTCTATCGTCGTCATTCCTTTGATCCCCTTACCGCCGCGGTTCTGGGAACGGAAATTATCAACCGTCATACGTTTGATATAACCAAGATTTGTCATAGCGATCACCGTATTGCTGACAGGGATCATATCTTCCATGGAGATATCCATATCATCAAAACCGATTGCCGTTCTTCTGTCATCACCATATTTTACAGATGTTTCCAATAGCTCTTTCTTGATCACACCAAGCAGAAGCTTCTCATCTGCAAGGATCGCTCTTAATTCATTGATCAGAGCAACCAGATCCTGATGCTCCTGTTCCAGTTTTTCCCTTTCCAATCCTGTCAGCGCTTTCAGACGCATATCAACGATCGCCTGGGACTGCGCGTCAGAAAGAGCAAAACGTTCCATCAATTTTTCTTTCGCTTCCTGCGTAGTACGGCTTCCCCTGATGATCTGGATCACTTCATCAATATGATCCAAAGCGATCAATAATCCCTGTACAATATGATCGCGTTCTTCCGCCTTATTCAGATCATATCTGGTACGCCTTGTAACAACCTCCTCCTGATGCTTCAGATATTCTTCCAGCATCTGTAAGAGATTTAATACCTTCGGCTCATTATTGACAAGTGCAAGCATAATAATGCCATAAGTATCCTGAAGCTGCGTATGCTTGTACAATTTATTCAAAAGGACATTGGCATTGGCGTCACGTCTCAGTTCAATTACAACACGCATACCTTCCCGGTTAGATTCATCGCGGATATCCGTAATACCGTCAAGCCTTTTATCCTTAACAAGATCCGCCATTTTTAAGATCATATTTGCTTTATTGACCATATAAGGAAGTTCTGTAATGACGATCTGGGACTTTCCGTTTGGAAGAGTCTCTATATTGGTAATGCCACGGAGCCTTACCTTGCCACGTCCTGTCCGATATGCTTCCTCTATTCCCGCAGTACCAAGGATCTCCGCTCCCGTAGGAAAATCCGGACCCTTTACGATCTCTAACAATTCATCAATATCTGTTATTCTGTTTTCTTCCACACGGTTATCAATGATCTTCACAACAGCGTCAATCACTTCACGTAGATTATGCGGGGGAATATTGGTTGCCATACCTACAGCAATACCTGTTGTACCATTGACCAAAAGATTGGGATAACGGCTTGGAAGTACGGAAGGCTCTTTTTCTGTTTCATCAAAGTTCGGTACAAAATCAACCGTATCTTTATTGATATCCGCAAGCAGTTCCATAGATATCTTTGATAATCTTGCTTCCGTATATCGCATTGCAGCGGCGCCGTCACCGTCCATGGAACCAAAATTTCCATGACCGTCAACAAGAGGATATCTTGTATTCCAATCCTGTGCCATATTAACAAGCGCTCCGTAGATAGAGCTATCGCCATGGGGATGATATTTACCCATTGTATCACCGACGATACGCGCACATTTACGATGAGGCTTATCAGGACCATTATTCAACTCGATCATGGAAAATAAGATTCGCCTTTGAACAGGCTTCAATCCATCCCTGACGTCCGGAAGCGCTCTGGAAGCGATAACGCTCATCGCATAGTCAATATATGACTTTTCCATGGTTTTCTTTAGATCCACCTCATGGATCTTATCAAAAATCGTATCATCCATTTTGTATTACCAAACCTTTCCCATTGTAAAATATCATTATTTAAAGTCTAAAACGCATTATCACTATAAGCCGAATAAAAAACATTTTATGCTTAGATATCCAGATTCTTCACAAATTTTGCATTTGCTTCTATAAACTCACGTCTCGGTTCTACTTTATCACCCATTAATGTTGTAAATGTCAGATCAACTTCTGATTCCGCGTCTTCATCCATGCATACCCTAAGCAGGATTCTCTTTTCCGGATCCATAGTAGTTTCCCAAAGCTGTTCTGCATCCATCTCTCCAAGACCTTTATAACGCTGGATCTTATTATTCTGATCACGTCCTACCTCTGTTAAGATCTGATCCAGTTCTGCATCCGAATATGCATACCATACTTTTTTATTCTTTTCCAGCTTATAAAGAGGCGGCTGCGCAAGATATACATATCCCTGTTTGATCAGCTCCGGCATAAAACGATAAAGGAACGTCAGCATCAATGTTGCAATATGAGCGCCATCCACATCGGCATCAGTCATGATGATGATCTTATGATAGCGGAGCTTCGTAATATCAAAATCTTCATGAATACCTGTACCAAACGCCGTAATCATAGACTTGATTTCTTCATTGCCATAGATTCTGTCAAGCCTTGCTTTTTCCACATTTAATATCTTACCGCGCAGAGGAAGGATTGCCTGTGTCGCGCGGCTTCTGGCAGACTTTGCGCTGCCGCCGGCAGAATCTCCCTCAACAATATAGATCTCACAATTTTTCGGATCTTTATCAGAACAATCCGCAAGTTTACCGGGAAGAGAAGATCCTTCCAAAGCCGTCTTTCTTCTAGTCAGATCCCTTGCCTTTCTTGCAGCCTCACGGGCGCGCTGCGCCAAAACTGATTTTTCACAAATCAATTTTGCAACCTGCGGGTTCTGCTCCAGATAATATGTAAGCTGCTCACTGACGATACTGTCTACCGCTCCCCTTGCTTCAGTATTGCCAAGCTTCTGTTTTGTCTGACCTTCAAACTGGGGATCACCNATTTTAATGGAAATGATTGCCGTAANACCTTCCCTGATATCTTCACCGGTCAGATTCGGNTCGCTGTCTTTGAGTAATTTATTAGCTCGTCCATATTTATTAAAGGTTTTCGTAAGCGCNCTCTTAAAACCTTCTACATGNGTACCGCCTTCCGGCGTATTGATATTATTNACAAATCCNTAAGTACTCTCATTAAATGCGTCATTATGCTGAATCGCNACTTCAACATANACNTCNTCTCTTTTTCCTTCAAAATAAAGAATATCATCATACAAGGAAGTCTTNCTTCTGTTTAAATATGTAACAAACTCNTTGATGCCTCCCTCATAATGAAANACCTTTTCATTNATATTTTCNTNATCTCTGACATCTCTTAATTCTATCTTTAAACCCTTTGTTAAAAATGCCATCTCACGAAGACGCTGCTTTAAAGTATCAAAATCAAAATTGATATCTTCAAAGATCTGATGATCCGGGAAAAAGGTTACTTCTGTTCCTGTTTTTTCAGGATCGCAGTCACCAACCACCTTTAACGGATAACATACATGTCCTCTTTCATAACGCTGGTTATAGATTTTTCCATCACTATAAATATTAACCTCCAACCACTCTGAAAGCGCATTAACAACAGAAGCTCCAACACCATGAAGACCTCCGGAAACNTTATATCCGCCACCGCCGAATTTACCGCCGGCATGAAGAACCGTAAATACAACCTCCACAGCAGGCAAACCGGCTTTATGATTAATACCCACAGGGATACCGCGGCCATTATCTACTACAGTAATAGTATTTCCTTCATTGATCGTTACGGTGATATGGTCACAATATCCTGCAAGGGCTTCATCTACNGAATTATCCACAATTTCATAGACAAGATGATGAAGACCTCTCAAAGAAGTCGTTCCGATATACATACCAGGTCTTTTTCTGACTGCTTCCAGACCTTCCAGGATCTGGATCTGGTCAGCGCCGTATTCCTGTTCTACTGAAGTATCATTTTTGATTTGTTCACTCATAATTAAACCTTTCCTATCCTTCTTATATATTTAATATTATTGAAACTATTAGCAAAGTATCATTTTTCACACCATGTCTTTCCATAATATGCAAACTTTGTGCCGCAGGCACAAATTTGCGTGTGAAACTTAGTGTTTCTATGCGAAATGCCCATTGGCATAAGCATTAGAAACACTTTTCACATTACTTCTCCATTCGTTACCTTATATACCTTATTTAATTCAAATCTGTCATTAACAAATTCATCAAGTCCTGTACAGGTAATAATCGTCTGGATATCTCCTATATTATCCAAAAGATTTTTCTGTCTGTTGCCGTCAAGCTCTGAAAGAACATCATCCAGTAAAAGCACCGGCTTATCCTTAATGACTTTTTTAACCAGCTCTATTTCTGATAATTTCAAGGATAATGCTGCCGTTCTCTGCTGTCCCTGAGAACCATATGTCCTAAGATCCATGCCATTAGAGCAAAAAATAAAATCATCCCTGTGCGGACCGGCATTCGTCATCTTGGTACGGATATCCTTTTCCATATTTTTTTTCATAACTTCTTCAAATTCTTCCGTTTCAACATAAGGAACATATTTGATCACAAGCTCTTCATTTTGACCGGACAAGTTTTTATGAATATCAAAGATGATTTCATTTAACTGGTTGATAAAAGTTTTTCTTCTTTCAATCACCTTTTTNCCATGAGATATCAGCTGNGTATCCCATATATTNAGCATNTCCTTATAATNTCTGTTAAAATTANTATCCTTTAAAAGCTTATTTCTCTGATTANTGACTTTNTTATAATTATTCAAATCATAAAGATAGATGGAATCAAGCTGACAAAGCTCCATATCCACAAATCTTCTTCTTTTGGAAGGTGAATCTTTAATGATGCTGAGATCCTCCGGTGAAAAAAAGATAACATTCAAAAGTCCTAATATCTCAGAATTTTTCTTAAGCTTAACAAGATCGACGGCAATTCCCTTTGATTTTGCCTTGCGAAGATGCATATCCACTCTTCTTTCCAGACCTTCTTTATCAAGATAAGTCTTGATATGCGCTTCTTCAGCATTGATATTGATTATCTCACTATCCTTATTGCCCCGATGAGATTTTGTAGTAGCCGATACATAGATCGCTTCTAAAATATTTGTTTTTCCCTGTGCATTATCTCCGTAAAGAATATTCACTCCTTTATCAAATTGAAGATCAAGATATTTATAATTTCTGAAATTATCAAGCTCTAATGATTTAATAATCATTTTGATTCCCTTTACTGCATTTATCTTATCAATTATAAAATATTAAATATTTCAGGTAAAATCTTTATAAAATCCTTACTGTCTTTCCACGGTAAGTAAATTCATCTCCGGAAATTAATTTCTTTCCTCTTTGGGTACAGATTTCCCCATTTACTTTTACTTCTCCCTCAATAACAGCATATTTTGCTTCCACTCCTTCATTTACAAGTCCTGCAAGCTTCATAGCCTGTCCGAGTTTTATATATTCATCCCTGATTTTGATACTATCCAATAGGTAAGACCTCTCTTATATCTTTTTTATTTTTAACTTAGATTTACCGGCAGTATCATATAGATATAGCTTTCATCAGCATCCTTAATATAACAGGGCGCCTTAGGATTGACAAAGTACATATCTATACTTTCTTCATCAATGACCTTCATGGCATCCAAAAGGAACTTGGGGTTAAAGCCTATCCTTATATCCCTTCCGCTGCTTTTTATATTGATTTCATCATTCATACCACCTTCTGAGGAATTAACGCTGATACTTAATAAACCTTCAGTAATATCCAATACGATAGGTTTTTTATTGCCTTCTTTTGAAAACAGCATAGAACGATCAATACTATCCGAAATCTCTTTATTATTTACCGTGATCTTTGTTTCATAATCGGAAGACAGCATCCTATCCACACTGAAATACTTTCCATCGATCAATCTTGAAACGATCACTGTATTTTCAAATTCAAATATCAAATGAGAATCACTAAAATAAATCATGATATTTTTTTCTGTATCATTATCAATGATTTTGCTTATTTCATTTAAAGTCCTTCCCGGAATAATAACTTCCTTTTCTTCATAACTATTTTTCAATTGAATCTTCCTAATAGAGATACGATGTCCATCAAGAGAAGTAAATTTCAACTGATCATCCTTGATCATCATATGGATACCTGACATAATCTTATTAGTATCACTGATTCCAATGGAAAATATCGTCTGCCTTACAGCTTCCTTCAATGTAAACATAGAAAGTTCTATGGATTCCTTTTTTTCTATCTGAGGAAGCAAAACAAAATCTTCTCCTGATCTTCCGTTGATCTTAATATTTGATTTACCGAAACTTATCATTACATTATAATTTTCATCTGTATTTATCGTGATTTCTCCATCAGGCAGCTTTCTGACTACTTCTTGGATCTTTTTTGATACAACAGCAACAGAACCTTCCTGTTTAATAGATCCTTTTACGATTGTTTCTATTCCAAGCTCCATATCGTTTGCTGTCATCTTGATACAGCCGTTTGAAGCTTCAATCAGAATACATTCCAAAATAGACATTGTCGTATTATTAGGAACTGCTTTTGATACAGTCTGTACTCCGTTGGATAAGTCAGCTTTATCAATTACGATCTTCATATTGTGTACTCCTTCCATTTCTGCGCTTCTTTCATTAATAAATTAATGAAAAACAGTATTAATAGTAATAGGGGTTGTTGATATGTGCATAACCTATTCTATTATACTAAATTTTAAGGAAAATGAAAAGGAAAAGTCGGTTGAAAATTACAAATTTATTTGATCATTTATTAAATAATTTAACAAAAATGAATACAGAGTTCATTTGATGAAGTTATTTTTATATAAAATGTTATAAAGTTATTAAAAATGTCAAAATCAAGATAACATCAAATCAACAAAGGTTTTAAACAAATGTTATAATTATAAGTAAGGTTATAGAACAAATTTTGCAAAATATTTGTACGCACTCCTTGCGCCAACCACTCCAATGAGCCTCTAAAAGCGAAAATCGTGTTCAGCAATGGCTTCCACGATTTTTGAGTCTCATTTTAATTTAGGAAGAAATGATGATATTTTTAAGCATCTCTATCTTTTCTTTCATTTCATGATTTGTTTTTATTTCTTCCTCGATCTTATCAACACCATGCTTGACAGTAGAATGATCCCGCTCAAGAAGAGCGCCGATTCCTTCTAAAGTAGTATTTGTCATATCTCTGCAAAGGTACATAAAGACATGTCTGGGAACAGTTACCTTGGAGGTTCTTTTCTTGGAAATGATATCATCCGGATCGATGCCATAATGATTGGCAACGATATCAAGGATCAGGTTCGGTGTGATGATCGTTGGCTGATCCGGAGAGATTGTATCCTTTAAAGCTTCCTTTGCAAGTTCAAGATCAATAGGTTTATTCTGGTTGATCTTAGAAAATGCATTTACTTTATTAAATGCGCCTTCCAATTCCCTGACATTTGATTTAATATTATCGGCAATATATTCAATAACATCTTTTGGAATATTTTTATTGAAGGTTTCTGCATATTTCATTAAGATTGCGACTCTTGTTTCATAAACCGGAGGCTGGATATCTACGATCAGTCCCCATTCAAATCTGGAACGATACCGCTCGTCCAATACATTCATTTCCTTCGGATGTTTATCAGAAGATATGATAATTGCTTTTCCTGAGGAATGAAGCGCGTTAAAGGTATGGAAAAATTCTTCCTGTGTTGCGGTCCTTCCGATGATAAACTGGATATCATCTATCAAAAATACGTCGATATTTCTGTATTTTTCTCGAAATTTTGACATGGAATTGATATTGCTGTTAGATTGTCCCTGTCGGATGGATTCTACTACTTCATTGGTAAATTCTTCAGAGGTAACGTACAAAACNTTCATATCNTTATTATTTTCTATNATNTANTGNCCAATAGAATGAAGAAGGTGGGTCTTACCAAGACCGGATCCNCCATAGATAAAAAGAGGATTAAAATCTTTTCCNANNGATTCCGCTACGGCAAGNCANGCAGAATGAGCCATATTATTATTGGTTCCTACTACAAAATTTTCAAAATGATATTTATGGTTTAAATTGGCTTCTTTTTCTTTTAACATCAAAGAATTATTGTTGATAACTTTTTCTTCTGAAGAATCACCTGATTCCTTCTGATCAGGGGTAATATATTCCGATTCCAATACAAATTCCACATCATAGGTATCTCCCGCAAATTCAGAAATGGCAACCTGAAAAAAAGCTTTATATCGTTTTGTGATATAGCTTACCATAGGATATTGATCATTCGGTACAAGAATGGTTACTTTTTTATCAACGCATTGATAATATTTTAACGGAGAAATCCAAACATTATAAGCCGCTGACATGATCTCATATTCTTTTTTTATACCTTCCTTGATTTCTTCCCAATGCTCTTTGATGAGATCCATTTTAATCCTCCATGCCTTTCTATAACCTGTGAATTCTTTTTAATCTTCCTTTCTTAAAAAGAATTTCATTAATAACAAAACAGCACATAAACCTCCGCTGCATACTGTAGTTAAAGTACCGATTTTAGTCAGAATATTACCAATATTGTAGTTAATTTNATATTGTATCTGTAAATTNCGGTGTAGGATCCTGATAAGGAATCNCGGCTTTAAATGCAGAATAATAANAACCAATGACTAGAATAATAATACCGACAATAATTAATGCGATACTAAAAATTAATATGGTATTTATAACTTTTTTTTTTCATCATATTTAATATCTTTCTTTTTTAATTATATAACTATTTAAATGCTTTAATTTATAATGTTCTGAAACTATAATACTCTGAAACAAAAAAAATTTCAAATTGTTAATTTTGTGAAAAAATTTTTAAAAAAATCAAAATTTTTTATTTTTTAGTTTACATAGTTTGTCCTTATAATTTTTTCAAATTTTAATTTGTGGATTAAAATTTTTTCAAATTAACATTTAAAATGTTGATAATATTGGTTAAATAAAATCAATATTATGNACTTATCAACAAGTTTTCCACAATTAGTGGATAAATTTATGTAAATTTTATNNTTTAAAAAGAACATNTATTCGAAAACTATATTTTGTTTTTAATAAAAANTGNATCNACAANATTTAGAAATTATTAAAAAAAAAGAAATTTTTTTTGTTGATAAANAGCTTTAAAATTTCCAAAAAAACTTGACTATTNCTTATTATTTTTATATAATCAGCTTTGATATTTTCTGAAAAACATNNGTTATTNAAAATAAAAAAGAAAGNGAGGTGTATCTCCTATGAAAATGACNTTTCAACCTAANAAAAGACAACGTTCTAAAGTTCATGGATTTCGTTCCAGAATGAGTACTGCAGGCGGAAGAAAAGTTTTGGCTGCCAGAAGAAGAAAAGGAAGAAAAGTTTTATCAGCTTAAGAAGGTCGCGAATGTGACCTTTTTTTCTAAAATTAAATAGGTGAATATCAGAGAAGATGAAATTTTCGGAATCTTTAAAAAAGAATGATGATTTCAAGCATGTTTATAGCACCGGCAGATCTTTTGCCAACAAATATTTAGTCATGTATGTTTCAGAAAATGATCTTAATAAAAACAGGCTTGGAATATCGGTAAGTAAAAAAGTAGGAAACAGTGTTGTAAGGCACAGATTAACGAGATTAATTAGAGAAAGNTACNGACTACATGAAGAGATGTTCAATAGTGGTTTGGATATCGTAGTCATCGTCAGAAATGCCGCTGCAGGGATCAGGTTTGCCGCTGCAGAAAGCGCTTTCTGTCATTTATCGAGACTCCATAGGATTATAAAATGAAATTAGTTTCTTCTATATTAATATGGAAAGGTATCGGTTGTGAAACATTGATAAAAAAAATAATAATATATCTAATTAAATTTTACAGGAAATATTTATCACCAATGAAGGCGGTAAAGTGTCCCTATTGTCCGAGCTGCTCCCAGTATGGATTGGAGGCTTTTGAGAGACATGGGGTAATCAAAGGCGGTGCGTTGACATTTTACCGTATTCTTCGCTGTAATCCTTTTTCAAAAGGCGGTTATGATCCTGTGCCAATGAAAACAAAGAAGCATGGAGGTTAATAATTTGGATTTGATGCTTTTAACAAAGAACGGTAATATAATCATAAGACCTTTTGCGGAAATCTTAGGATTGATCATGGAAGGGATTTTTTGGGTATTGGATAAGTTAAATATACCGAATATTGGTTTTACGATTATATTATTTACTATTATCGTGTATATTTTGATGCTTCCATTGACGATCAAGCAGCAGAAATTTTCAAAATTATCTGCTAAAATGAATCCTGAGCTGCAGGCTATCCAGAGTAAATATAAAGGAAAATCTGATCAGGCTTCCATGGAAAAGATGCAGCAGGAGACACAGCTTGTCTATGCAAAATACGGAGTGAGTCCTTCGGGAAGCTGTCTGCAGCTGTTGATACAGATGCCGATCTTGTTTGCTTTGTATCGTGTCATTTACAGTATGCCGGCATATGTAGGTAAGATCAGGGCTGCATTTGATCCGCTGGTAGGTGCGGCGGAAGGCGTCGTGGGCGGTCTGACAGCGCAGGAAGGAAGTATTGAATTTATCAAGACTTTTTCCAGCTATAATTATTTAAAAAAACAATTTTCAAATGATGCTTTTACGAATTTTACCAATGGTGTAGCAAGTCCTGAAAATGTTGAATATGTGAAAAATACTTTTGTTGACGTATTAAACAGGGCAAGTACGGCGGAATGGAATAAAATAAGCGAACAATTTCCCGGTCTTGCTCATCTTGTATCTAATCCGCAAGGCACCGGCACTTATGATCTGTTGTCAAAATATAATAATTTTTTCGGATTGAATATAGGCAATTCGCCGTCTTATACGATCACGACCAGTTGGCAGGCATTGCAGGATAAAGTAAATGTATGTGAAAATCCGGCTGTAATGTGGGGTCTGATCATCGGCGCTGTCATGATTCCCGTCCTTGCTGCGCTGACGCAGTGGATCAATGTCAAGCTGATGCCTCAGCAGGAAANNAATAAAAAAGCGGAAGAAGAAAATACCATGGTGGCNTCCATGAAGATGATGAATAACATTATGCCGTTATTTTCAGCTTTCCTGTGTTTTACGCTTCCTATTGGTATGGGTATCTACTGGGTTTCGGGATCTGTTGTCAGAAGCATTATCCAGGTCGTCGTGAATAAACGGATGGATAAGATGGANATTGATGANATGATCAANANGAATNTTGAAAAAAATAANGAAAAACGNAAGAAAATGGGACTTCCGGCACAAACAATCACAGCCAATGCTACCATGAATACAAAAAATGTAGAAAATAAGGCTTCCTCATCCTATTCAAAGTCAAAGAGGGAAAATGATGAAAAGGCTGCGACCAATTATTATAATAAAAATGAGGCTAATCCGGGAAGTCTGGCATCTAAAGCAGCAATGGTAAAAAAATATAATGAAAAAAATAAAAAATAAGGAATTATATAATCAATTATTAAATAATCAATGATTAAGGAGTGAAGTAATTATGGAATTTAGAGAATTTAATGCAAAGACAGTAAGTGATTGTATCACTGACGCATGTACGACATTTTCCGTACCCAGCGACAGACTTGAATATGAAGTAGTTTCAGAGGGATCTTCAGGATTTATGGGAATCGGCGCTAAGCTGGCAACCATCAAGGCCCGCGTAAAGGAAGAATCTTTTGAAGAGGTTGCCGAAGCAAGAAAGAAAGTGAAAGAAGCAGAGGATGAGCAGAAGGCTGCGGCAAAGAAGGAAAAGGAAGAAAGAAAAGAGAAAGAAAAAGCGGAAAAGAAGGCAAAAAAGGAAGCTTCAAAGGAAGTAAAAAAAGAAATGTCCCCTGTGTCTTCGGAAAAAGCTCCTAATGAAGATACAATTGAAAATTCCGTAAAAGAAAATAAAAAGCCAAGAAGGGAGCTGTCAGAGGAAGAAATCAAAGAAGTTTCCGCTAAAGCTGAGAAGTTTTTAAAGGATGTATTTGCATCTATGGGTATGACGGTAGAAGTGACCTGTAAATATCATCTTTTAGATGACTGCTTTATCATTGACCTTGCCGGAGATAAGATGGGCATACTGATCGGTAAGAGAGGGCAGACTCTTGATTCCTTACAGTATCTTACATCATTGGTAGTAAATAAAGGCACTTCCGAATATATCAGGGTAAAAGTCNATACGGNAAATTATCGTGAAAGAAGGAAGGNAACTNTGNAAAATCTTGCCAAAAATATTGCATTTAAAGTAAAGAGAACCAGACGTCCGATCTCTTTGGAGCCGATGAATCCATATGAAAGAAGGATCATTCATTCTGCGCTTCAGAACGACAGATATGTAACGACCCACAGCGAAGGGGAGGAACCGTTCAGAAAGGTAGTTGTAACGCTTAAAAGATAACAATATTAGAAAAATCAGATTTATAAGAAAATTTTATAAGGATCAAACAGCAGCGGTATAGCATAAGCTATGCCGTTGTTTTATAATAAGTTAAAATTTATGGCAATATTGCTTGTGGTTTAATAATTTAATTTGTATAATATAAATAATCAAAAAATAATAGAATTTATTATTTTTTTTAATGAGAAAAACAATAAAAGGGGATAGTTATGAGATCGATAAAAATCAGTATTACTTTGAGTATTATTATTTGTTCTTTGATTTCTTCGGTTATTATCGGAACACTGAGCATTTCCAATGCCAGAAAGATTTCCAATGAAGATGCGGAAAAAGAATTGATTTTAACTTGTGAGAACACCGGGACAGATATCAACGCAATCATTTCCAGAGTGGAGCAGTCGGTAAATACCTTATCTGAGATCGCCATGAATCGTCTTGATTTTTCACGGATGCCGAACAATGATAAGTATGTGGAAGACTATACCGCAGATCTGATGGATGAATTTGAAACATTTGCGGAAAATACGGATGGTGCGATCACTGCTTATATACGGTACAATCCGGATTTTACGGATCCTACGTCAGGTATCTTTTTATCACGTCAAAATATTAACGATCCCTTCGATAGTATTGAACCGACGGATTTTACCATGTATGACAAGGATGATCTGACCCATGTGGGATGGTATTACATACCGGTTGCGAATGGCGCGCCGCTTTGGATGGATCCGTATCTGAATGAGAATATTAATATTTATATGATCTCATATGTTGTCCCTTTGTATGTGGATGGTGTTTCTGTGGGTATTATCGGCATGGATATTGATTTTAGCCAGATTACGGATATTGTGGATGAATTAACCGTTTTTGATAACGGATATGCCTTTATCACAAGTAGTTCAGGTGCCGTCCTTTATCATAGGTCAATTGAAACAGGTACCATGTTAGGTGAATATAATGGCGGCGAAATCGCGTCTGTTGAGGAGTTTTTAGCAGATGAAGGCAACCAAAATTCTAACGTTTTAAATTATACATTGGATGGCGAAAAATATAGTATGGCATTTTCCATGCTGGATAATGGCATGCGTCTTTCCCTTACCGCTGAATATAATGAAATAGTTGAAAGCGCCAATCAAATCACATATAAGATATGGGGATTTTTCATATTAGGATTGATCATTTCCATCGTTATTGGAATCATCATAAGCAACAATATTGCTAATCCGATCAATACGCTGACGGATATCATCAAGAAAACGGCGGATATGGATCTTCGTAAGATCAAAGAAGATAATCTGGTCGACCGGAAGGATGAGACAGGCGTCATGGCAAGGGCAGTCAGGGATATGAGAGTTGCCCTCAGAGAGATGATCACCAATATGAATCAGATCAAGAATAATCTTGATGAAAATATGGAATATCTTGATAATGTCATGCAGGAAAATAACAACATGGCAGAGGACAATTCCGCTACTACAGAGCAGCTTGCCGCAGGCATACAGGAAGCAGCGGATAATTCTTCAAGGATTGTTGATAATATCAATGCGATCAAGGATAATGTTGTAGGTATCCGTCAGTTGACAAAGCAGGGTCAGGAGCAGTCGGCAGAAATCAAGGATCGCGCGCAGCAGTTAAGCAATTATACGATCACCTCCAGCGATAATACCCTTAATATGTATCAAACAATGCATAGTAAAACGGAGGAAGCGATCGAGCAGTCCAAGGTAGTATTTAAGATCAATGAGCTGACGGAAGCAATCAGAGATATCTCTTCCCAGACGAACCTGCTTGCATTAAATGCAAATATTGAGGCTGCCAGGGCGGGAGATGCCGGTAAAGGATTTGCAGTAGTTGCTACGGAAATCGGTTCTCTTGCCAACCAGACTTTCCAGACGGTAGACGGCATCAATGAGATCGTCGGTTCAGTGAATGAAGCGGTATCTAATATGACAGACTGCATCAAGGAGATCATGGACTTCCTTGAGAATACCATCGTAAAGGATTATGAGAACTTTACCAGAGTAGGAAAAAAATATGAAGAAGACGCAATAGTTTTCTCGCAGGATATGGAAGGTATCTATCAGGAAATTTCTGAGCTGAATAAACGGGTGGAAGAAATTACGACAGCGGTAAGTAATGTGCAGGAGATGATCTCCCAGTCATCTGAAGGAATAACTGTAATTGCAGAAAAATCTACTACCGTAGTAATGAAGAATCAGGAAGGATATGAGAACCTTCGTGAGAATAAGGTAAAATTAAATTCTTTGGGAGAAATGATCGGACAGTTTGGACTTTAATAGATCAGATGGGAAGAATATGTCATTTAGGGAAAATGAAGATACGATCGCTGCTATCGCAACAGGGATGACAGACGCCGGAATCGGGATCGTAAGAATCAGCGGCGAAAAAGCCATTGCGATAGGAGAAAGTGTATATCGCTCAAAATCAAATAAAAAGTTAAGTGAACAGAAAAGTCATACCATGCATTTTGGTATGATCTATGATGGCAGTGAGATGATTGATGAGGCGCTGGTAAGCTTGATGCGGGCGCCTCATAGCTATACCGGTGAAGATACGATAGAGATCAATTGTCATGGCGGAATGTATGTAACCAACCGTATCCTGCAGATCATCCTTTCTCATGGGGCAAGGCTTGCAGAGCCGGGAGAATTTACCAAACGGGCATTTTTAAATGGGAAGATTGATCTGTCCAGAGCGGAAGCGGTGATGGATCTGATCCATTCCAAGAATGAATTTGCATTGAAAAATTCTTTAAGCCAGCTGCACGGCAGTCTGTATAATACAATAAAGAGGCTTCGGGAAGATATTATCTATGAGATTGCTTTTATTGAATCCGCTTTGGATGATCCTGAACATATCAGTCTGGATGGTTATTCGGAAAAGCTGGAAGGAAAAATAGAAGATATCCTTCAACAGACGGAACGGTTGAGAAATTCTTTTCAGAGTGGGCGGATCCGTAAAGAAGGTATCCGTACTGTAATTATAGGAAAACCCAATGTGGGTAAATCTTCACTGTTAAATATTTTATCCTGTGAAGAACGGGCAATCGTTACGCAGACGGCAGGTACGACAAGGGATGTTCTGGAGGAATCGGTAAGGATCGGCAATATGGTATTGAATCTTGTTGATACGGCAGGTATTCGGGAAGCGTCGGACGAGGCAGAGCAAATCGGTATATCCAGGGCGAAAAGATATGCGATGGATGCGGATCTGATTCTGTATGTGGCGGATTCTTCTTTGCCGCTGGATGAAAATGACGATGAGATCATTTCTTTGATACAGGAAAAGAATGTGATTGTTTTATTAAATAAATCAGATCTTGAGACGGTGACGGGGAAGGAAGATATTTTAAACCGTTGGAACCGGATCAGCGGTAAAAAGAGCGGCAATGGGATTGATCATCAAGATCCGGTCACGGAGGATGATCTGTGTATCATCGATATCTGTACGAAAGCAATCGATATCTCTTCTTTTGAGAATAAGAAAAAGAACCATAGTCCGGAAAATTGGAAAAAAGAATTGCTTGATCAGCTTCATGAATTATTTTTTCATGGAAATATCAGCTTCAATGATGAGCTTGTGATCACTAATGTCCGTCATATGCAGGAATTAAAAGAATGTGAGAAGAGTCTGAATCTGGTCAAAGAGAGCATTCAAAATGGGATGCCGGAGGATTTTTTATCTATTGATCTGACGGACGCTTATGTTCATCTTGGTAATATTATTGGTGAGGAAATCAGCGATGACCTCATGGAGGAAATATTTTCTAAATTTTGTATGGGAAAATAGAAAGGAGGCGGTTATTCCGCTTTTTTTCCTATATTATCTTTGATAATGTGCAGTATTATTTCTTGATTTTTAACTGCTGTTCTTTATATATTAATGATATATCGTATTTGTTTTATTATGATAGCAGCTGTTTTTCCTAATCAGATATCTTTTGATACTTATTTTTCTTGTGTGATTATTTATTAAGAAAGGACGGATCAATATGAATCTACATACTATTGCATTAAAGGATAATGAAGATATTAAGGTGCATGGCAGGACGATACAGGATCGTGATCCTGTGAAGCTGGTATGGACCGGCAGCGCCATAGAACTGAATGTAAAATGCAGCGAGCTGTATATAGAGCTGGAAAGCTGCTATGTCGATTATGAGAACTGGATTTCCATCATGATCAACGGCGCTTTTATTGCAAGGCAGATGTTGAAGAAGGAAAAAGAATGGATTCCGGTATTTCGTATGAGAAATCCGGAAAAAGTGACCAATGTCCGCATTATCAAAGATGTACAGGCGATGAATGGTGATCCGGAGCATTGTATCAATGTTTATGCTGTTAAGCTGGATGGAGAGATTCTTCCGGTAGAGGATCGTCCTCTGAAGATGGAGTTTATCGGGGACAGTATTACATCCGGTGAGGGGACGATTGGAACAGGACCCGACGAGGACTGGATCTCCATGTTCTTTTGCCATCCGTTTTCTTATCCTTATATGACAGCAAAAAAAATGAATGCAGATTACAGGGTGATCTCGCAAAGCGGATGGGGCGTTTATGCTTCCTGGGACAATAATCCATCCTGTGCGATACCGCTTTATTATGAAGAAATATGCGGCGTGATTCCCGGAGATAGATTCAAAGCGCTTGGTTTTTCAGAGAAGAATGATTTTGCTTCGTGGCAGCCGGATATCATCTGTGTAAATCTCGGAACCAATGACGACGGTGCCTTTCATAATGAAGCTTTTAAAGATCCTGATACGGGAAAGGTTTATAAGCTGCGCATGGAGGGAGAAGATTATGTCAGGGAAGATATTATTAAAGTCAGGGATGCGGTAACGAATTTCCTGAAAATTCTCAGAAAGAACAATCCAAAGGCCCGTATCTGCTGGTGTTTTGGAATGATTGGAGATGCCATGGCGCCGGTGATCCGGGAAGGAATCGATCTTTATCGGAAGGAAAGCGGGGATGAGAAGATTCATTTTATCAATCTTCCTAATACAGATGAAAATACGGTGGGTTCCAGGATGCATCCGGGATATTATGCACATTTAAAAGCGGCGGAAGCGATTACAGCGGCATTAAAAGAATATATTGTATAAATTAATGACGTAGTTTATTAGCTGCAGAAACAAAAACGGAGGAGAAACAAATGGCACACAGATCAGGCGGCGGAAGCCATGGAGGCGGACATCATGGAGGCGGCGGACATCACAGCGGTGGTCGTGGCGGAAGCAGCGGACCTACTTATTCCAGCAGACCTTTTCCAAATTCAAGAAGATTTAGATATTACGACAGGAGCGGCAGGGCGAGATATATTTATAGCAATGGAATACCGCAGAAAATGAGTATTCCAACTTTTATTGGCAGCGTATTATTTTTAGTTCCTTTTATTTTAATCGGTACTTTTATGATGGTATATCCATTATCTTCTCTCGGGGCGCCTAAGCCTCTGAATCCTGTCTATGAGCCAACGGACGTACATATTATGGACACCATCGGGGTCATTGATAACGAGGACTCGTTGGAAATAGTTTTGCAGGAATTTGAAGATACGACAGGCATCTCGCCTTATATCATGACGGTTCATCATGGTGAGTGGTTCGGGTATTATGATGAACTTTGGAATTATGCTTATTCCAAATATCTTAATACTTTTGATGATGAGCAGCATTTCCTGATCGTCTATTCCCAGCCGGAAAATGCGGAAGAACTGGACTTTGTGGATTGGTTCTGGGAAGGGATCCAGGGAGATGAGACCGATCCGATCCTTACGGAATCAAAAGTAGAAAGATTTAATAAAGACCTTCAGGACGATTTTTTGCGGGATAATGTTTCTGTAGGAGAAGCATTTGAAAATGCGTTTAGAAACTCCTTAACATATATGATGAAACGCGATACCGGCAATGAGGATGCGTCGGCAATGTTTATTTTTGGCATCATATGGAATGCATTTATACTTATCTTTGCTATTGCTACAATTAATTCATTTATCATAAGCAGAAGGAATTATCAGGAGGTTCCGATGGAGGGAGCTTCTACGGTTCCCGGCGCAATGGGATATGGAAATCAGAATAATACGACGTTTCAGAACGATCCGAATTTTCAAAACAGCCAGATGTACCAGAGCGGTCAGACGTATCAAAACAGTCAGGTATATCAGAGTGGTATAGGCAGTACAAAACAATATATGTATTATGATAAAAACGGAAATCAAAAATTTGTTTCTTCTACTGTAGAACCGAGCAAAACTGCATTAGTAAAAGCGATTATTATCTTAATAATATTGGTGCCTATATTGTTTGTAACTCTTCCTATATTATTAGTGGCGATTTCGGCATCACTTAATTCCGGTACGAATGTACAGGAATCCGCTAATATGTTTATCTTACTGTTTGCCGTTATCGGGAATTTGCTTATTATTGGAGGTATTGTCACTGCAATCAAGAGTTATGTTGTTGAGAAAAAAAGACAATATGTTGAAGTGACAAATACTAATCCAAATAATTATGGGAACGGCATGCCGAATAATAATGCCGCGCAGTATAACCCAAGTATGCAAAGCAACACAACGCAGTATGGAACGGGAACACTGTATAATGCAGGGACGCAGTATAAAACAGCGCAGTATGGAGCAGGAATACAGTATGATGCAGGAACACAGTATGATGCAGGAACGCAAAATAATGCGGCAGGCACCGATTATTATAATGACGAAGCGAGATTCAGAGGTCCTGAATATTATGATGATGACGCGAGATACCGTGGCAGCACGGCATATGAGGCGGGTAAGAAATAAAAAGGAGGATAACAAATGGCACACAGATCAGGCGGCGGAAGCCACAGCGGCGGACATCACAGCGGTGGACATCACAGCAGCAGTCATGGAGGGAGCGGCGGTAATGGAGCCCGTTATTCCAATAAACCGTTTCCGAATGCAAGAAGATTCAGATATTATGACAGGCATGGCAGGGAAAGATACCTTTATGGCAGTCAGATGCCGACTAAAACAAGTCTTTTTTCGCTTATTTTAAGTTTAATATTTTTTGTTCCATTTATTTTTGGAAGTATTTATTCCATCGTTTCCATTTTTCTTGTCTTAGCGCCGACAAGACCTCTGAAACCGGAGTATAAGCCGACAGATGAACATATTATGGATGGATCAAGAGTCATCGATGATGAAGATTCTTTGGAAGAAATATTACAAGAATTTGAAGATGAAACCGGAATTTCACCTTATGTAATGACGGTATATGATGAGGATTGGAAGAATTATGATGAACTTTGGGAGTACGCTTATGATGAGTACTATGATCTTTTTGATGATGAACAGCATTTTCTGATCGTTTATTCGGAGCCGGAAAATGCTGCGAAATTGGACTTTGTGGATTGGTCATGGGAAGGGATTCAGGGAGATGATACGGATCGGATCCTTACAGAATCTAACATGGAAATATTTAATAAAGACCTTCATGACAATTTTCTGCGGGATAATGTTTCTGTAGGGGAAGCATTTGAAAAAACATTTAAGAAGTCTTTGACATATGTGATGAAAAATAATAATGGTGGTGAAGCGGCAGCAACGATTCTTTTTGTTATTGTATGGAATGCATTTATCTTTTTCGCGATCTATAGTGTGTTCAAATCATATATCATAGGAACAAGGGATTATCAGGAGGTTCCGATCGGAGGTTCGGCAAATACAGCTTCTGGCACTATGGGGAATGGAGCTAACGCGGCGTACCAAAACGGCACAACATATCAAGGTGGTGCAGCGTATCAAAGTAGTACTACGACGTTTCAGGGCGATACAAATTATCAGGGCGGACAGGGGTATCAAGGCGGTCAGGTATATCAGAATGGAACGGCCGGTAAAAAAAGATATATGTATTATGATAAGAACGGAAATAAGAAGTATGTTTCTGCTTCTTCAAACCCTAAATCATCAGCATTAATAATTATGATTGTTATTTTGGTTATAACAGTACCTATATTTCTTTTTTCTGCATTCCTTTTATTTGGGTGCATCTTGATGTTCAGCAAGGCTGCGGATGCAAGCGTGGCATCCGAAATATTGCCTATGTTAATGGGTGTCGCTGTCTGGAATATAATTGTTGTTACTGTTATTATTGGTGTCATTGGACATTATAAAATGGTAAAAAAGAGAGAGTATATTGAAGTGTCGAATGAAAGTTTCGTACAATCCGGCGGAGCGCAGTATAATGCAGGCACGACAAATAACAATGCCGCGCAGTATAACTCAGGTATGCAAAGCAATGCAACGCAATATGGCGCGGGAGCACAGTACAGTGCCGCACAGTANAATGCCGCAGGNGCTTCGGGCAACGATTATTATAATGATGATGCAAGATTCCGGAGTCCTGAATATTATGATGATGACGCAAGATACCGCGGAAGCACCGCATATGAAGNAGGTAAGANATAAGTGTGAAGTTCATACCGAAAACGCAAAAGCGGCAAGGGATTAAAAAGAAGATTGTCATTGATAGTACGATGTGGGGATCAAGAATGGAGAATACGGAAATAACAAAAAAAAATACCATAAGGGAGCAGGTTGATGTCTGCGTCATCGGCGCCGGTCATGCCGGCTGCGAAGCGGCTCTTGCCTGCGCCCGGATGGGAATGGAAACATTGATTTTTACAGTCAGCGTTGATTCTATTGCATTGATGCCTTGTAATCCGAATATCGGCGGCTCGTCGAAGGGTCATCTTGTCAGAGAGCTGGATGCCCTTGGCGGTGAAATGGGAAAAGTGATTGATCAGACGTTTATTCAGTCAAAAATGCTGAACCGTTCCAAGGGTCCGGCGGTTCATTCATTGCGCGCGCAGGCGGACAAGGCGGATTATACCCGCTGCATGAGAAAAGTTTTGGAACGACAGGAGCATCTGACGATTAAGCAGGCGGAGGTATGCGAGATCATATGCGAGCCGGTAGATACAAGTAATTGTAAAAAAGATATTACAGAAAATGATAATATTGAAGAAAAATATAAAATTAAGGGAGTCCGCACTTATACGGGTGCAGTTTATGAGTGTGGGGCGGTAATAATTTGCAGCGGCACTTATCTGAACGCGAGGTGTCTTTGCGGTGAGGCGATCACTTATACGGGTCCTAATGGTCTACAGGCGGCGACCCATCTGACGAAATCATTGGAAAGCTATGGAATCAGACTCAGGAGATTTAAGACCGGAACGCCTGCCAGAATGGATGGCAGAACTATAGATTACAGCAAGATGGAAGAACAGTTTGGTGACGAACGGATTGTGCCCTTTTCTTTTTCTACGGATCCGGACGATATTCAGATTGATCAGGTCAGCTGCTGGCTGACTTATACCAATGAAAAGACCCATGAGATCATCCGTGCTAATCTGGACCGATCACCGATCTATGCGGGAGTCATTGAAGGGACGGGACCGCGATATTGTCCTTCTATTGAAGATAAGGTTGTGAAATTTGCGGAGAAGGAGCGGCATCAGGTATTTATCGAACCGGAAGGGCTGCATACCAATGAAATGTATGTGGGCGGTATGTCGTCTTCTCTGCCGGAGGATGTACAGCTTGCCATGTACCGCACAGTACCCGGATTGGAGAATTGTAAGATCGTCAGAAACGCATACGCCATAGAGTATGATTGCCTTTCCCCCAAACAGCTTCTGCCTTCTCTGGAATTAAAAAAGATAAAGGGATTATTCTGCGCCGGACAGTTTAATGGCAGCAGCGGTTATGAGGAAGCGGCGGCACAGGGCCTGATCGCCGGTATCAATGCATCGCTTCAATTACAGGGAAAAGAGCCGCTGATTCTCGATCGGTCGGAGGCTTATATCGGCGTGCTGATCGATGATTTGATCACCAAGGATAACAGAGAGCCCTATCGTATGATGACCTCAAGAGCGGAATATCGCCTTTTGCTGAGACAGGATAATGCGGATCTTCGTCTTCGCAAATACGGTTATCAGGTAGGTCTGATCAGCAAAGAAGTATATGATATGACCTGTAAGAAAGAAGAGTTGATCATGCAGGAAGTGGAAAGGATGTTTTCCACGATGGTCGGCGCTAATGGTACGGTTCAGGAATTTTTGGAACGGCATGGAAGCGCGGCGGTCAAGAAAAGTACCTCTATGGCGGAGCTGATCTGCAGACCGGAGCTTTCGTATGAGATGCTGGAGGAGATCGATCCGAAGCGGGAGGGATTTTATCAGAAGATAGAACAGATCAATCAGGATAAGGGTTTGGTTTTAGAAAATATCATTGAACAGGTCAATATCAATATTAAATACGACGGATATATCAAGCGGCAGCAGCAGCAGGTGAAGCAGTTTAAGAAGATGGAAACCAGACGGATTCCGGAAGATATTGATTATGATGAGATCGGAAGTCTTCGATTGGAAGCAAGGCAGAAGCTGAAAGAGTTCCGTCCGTTAAATGTAGGACAGGCTTCCCGGATCAGCGGTGTCAGTCCGGCGGATATTTCGGTGCTGTTGGTATATCTGGATGCAAAGGGGTAGAGTATGCAGAATCAAAGGCAATAAAATGAAATTGCATGACTTGTGATATAGTGATATCCAAATCGCGATTTTTGGAAAGGAACATTATACTATGCTGGAAGAAATGGCATCGTTTTTTGAAAACAGGCTTTTGAGTTATGACGAACACATGATGACTACGATTGAGGGCGCACCGGAATTTTACAAATTCACAGCGTTACAATTGCCTCCCACAGAATATTGCGCAATACTGGATTTGGGGTGTGGAACGGGGCTTGAGCTGGCGGAATATTTCGCTTTAAATCCTTCCGCCAACATTACGGGGATCGACTTGTCGGAAGGAATGCTGTCTGCGCTTAAGGACAAATTTCCGGGCAAGAAGCTGAATTTGATTTGCGGCTCTTACTTTGATGTATCGTTTGGAAAAAATCGGTTTGANGCNGCNGTTTCNGTNGAATCNCTTCACCATTTTNCGGCGGNACAGAANNTGNCNCTTTATAAAAANCTTNTCNATTCTCTGAAAGCANNNGGCTATTTTATTCTNACNGATTACTTTGCAGAAAGCGAAGCGCTTGAACAGGAATATTTTGAGAATCTCCGACAGTTAAAATTAGAACATGGCATTATTGACAGCACATTTTATCATTATGATACCCCTCTTACCATCGGTCATGAAATGGAAGCCTTGAGGTCGGCTGGTTTTTCACAGTGTGAAATACTGAAAAACTGGGGAGCAACGTATACAATAAAAGCAGCTAAATAAACTCCGGTTGCGGAGTAAATCTATAAATTATTTTAGGGACAAGATAAGGGGGATTCTTTTCCGAAAAGAAAGTTTTATATGCGGCATGGAGGATTAGTATGCAGGAGTTAAAAAAATATTGCAGCGTATTTTCAATAGAGCTGACGGAACGGCAGTTGGAGCAGTTCCAGATGTATTATGAGTTGTTGATTGAATGGAATGAAAAGGTCAACCTGACGGCAATAACAGAATATGACGAGGTATTAAAGAAACATTTTTTGGACAGCCTCGCCTTAGTTAAGGGAAGCGAAATTGATATCATACACAAAGCTTGTATTGAAAATCAGCAGATAAAATTATTGGATATCGGAACCGGCGCGGGATTTCCGGCGATTCCGTTAAAAATAGTATATCCGCAGCTTGCTGTCATAATGTTGGATTCCTTAAATAAGAGAATAAATTTTTTGAATGAGGTGATTCAAAAATTGGGATTGTCAGATATTACAGCGTTGCATGGGAGAGCGGAAGATTATGCAAAGAGTGCAGCAGAAAATCATACAAAGAAAGTGGATAATGCAGCAGACATTTCAGATGCGATATGTTGTAGGGAAGGATTTGACATTGTGGTTTCCAGAGCGGTAGCCAACCTTTCCACACTTTCGGAATATTGTCTGCCTTATGTACAAAAAGGCGGAATATTTGTTGCTTATAAATCAGAAGAACTTGCACGGGAACAGGAAAAGGCGGAACATGCAGTTGATATTCTTGGCGGAAGGATTGAAAAAGTGTTTGACTTTACTTTACCCTATACAGATTATCATAGAAATCTCTGCGTCATCCGTAAAGTGAAACCGACGCCGAAGAAATATCCGAGGAAAGCGGGGACACCGGCGAAGGAACCTATCGTGTAGGAAGAGCTTTTAATTGCTATAGCAATTTTGTTTGTAGAGAAGTTCTATGTCTTATACCGATAGAAATGCTAAACGAACCCGTTTGCTTTTAAATCTGGCATTTATCATTTGGAATTATGTGCAGCAGAATTGCGATATGGAGAGTTGTGTAAAAGGAAAAGAGGAACATGTTTATGATCAAAGAATTAGATTCGGTAAAAGATTTTTTGGAGGAAGAATATAAATCATATTCAGAGCAATTATCTGAAGCTGAAGAGTTTCTTAAGGAACAGGAAAAGAAGATTAGGGAGCAGGAGCGTTTTATTGCTGTTCTGGAACAGGAGAAAGAAACAAAAAATAAATTTCTTTCCGCTTATAATAATGATGATACCGTGCTGAATCGTATTAATGAAGAAACGGAAAAAAAGCAGCGGATAGAAAAAGATTGTTTGGAGACCGGAAATAAAATAAAGGAGCTTTCTGATAAAACCGAAAAATACCGGACGGCTTTAGAACAGGTAAGTGCTGTTGATCAGGAAGATCATGTAATCATAAGCGATCAGTTCATGAGAGAAACAGAAGAGGTTTTAAATTATTTTGCTAATCAATATACCAAAGAATTAAAGTCCTTTGCCAAGATGGTAGAAGAATATGTGTATATGGATCCGGAGCGGGTAAAAGTGGAACTGCAGAAATTTATGAAAGAAACAAATGCAAATATCAGTAAAATAAAAAGTATAAAGAAGAAATTGAAAGAACAGTGTTGAAAATTTTTGGAATTATGTACATATAAAAAATAGGTTTTAAATGCAATTACAAATCGGGGTTTTAAGGGAGAAACAACTTGGATAACCAACAAAAAGGTACTATTATAACCTTGCTGCAAATTGATAAAATGAACAGAAACTATACAAATAATTATTGGTTTGCATATAATGATTTCTTAGACCCAACAGATGATTTTACGGATTTCTCATGTGAACGTCTTGATGGGAAACAAGAGTACATTGCCTTGATTGAAAATTTGCTTAGCAAAGATGGAAGTGCAAAAATTTTTGTACAAGTCTATGGATTGGAAGAAGATAATAGTGAGCAGTGTATTACTGCAGACACTTTGATTATTTTTAGCAAATTATCACTTGTCGAAATAAAACAAATTTTTAATGAGCCCAAAGATATATTTCCAAGCGAAATTGGAGAGGAAACAGATTTTTCACAACCAACTTTTTTTATTGGTGATAATGGTGAATTAATTCCAAGTACAAAGCTATTCAGTGATGATTATTCTATTTATTATTGTTGGTGGGATTAAATCCCAGTTCGTAGAATAGAAAAAATCGGGATTTATGAGGGAAAAGCTATGAAAAGAATTATCCTGTTGAATGGCGCGTCAAGCAGTGGAAAATCTACATTGGCAGTCGCAATAAAGGAATCTCTTAAATTAAAATGCAATCTGGAATATGAAATTATATCAATAGACGATTTTCTCAGAATGACATCAAATGACGTTATTTATGAAGACGATGTATATGATATTTCACCAATGCTTTGTCAAAGGGCAAGGGAATTATTGCAGATGGAAGAGGGTATTATTGTTGACCATGTAATTACCAGCGAACGGATATATCGTATGTTGCGAGAGAGTTTACAGGACTACGATTTTTTGTCGGTTCATGTAATATGTCCCATACAGATATTGAGAGAACGAGAAAAACAACGTGGAAATAGGTGTATGGGTTCAGCAGAAGCCTCCTTGCAATATTTATATCCTAAAGGCGGATACGAAGTAACAGTTGACACTTATAAGATGTCAACCAGTGACTGTGTTTCAAACATTATTCAGATGTTATAAATTGTGTTTCATTTTTATGGTTTGAACGACAGGGTGACGAATTCCGGTTTGTAGAATTGGATAAATCGGAATTTGAAAGGAGTACATCTATGTATAAATGTAGATTAACATATGATGAATGGAAATGTATCACTTCAAAAAATAGAATTGGAAAACAAGTGGATATACCACAAATAAAGGGTTATATTGGACTATTGACTATAAATACTGTTTTGGAAAAGCAAATATGGAAATACAATAACAAAGATGTGGTTGTATGTGATAACGGCTATCATTGGTTAACGATTTTGCCATGTGATGAGTTTTACTGTATTACAGTAATGATGGACAATAATTATGAAATGAAAGTTTGTTATATAGATATGATTGATACACAAGGATACGATGATGATAATGTCCCATATTTTTATGATTTATATTTGGATTTGGTAGTCTATCCAAATGGAGATATTATTACAGATGATAAGGATGAGTTACAGGAAGCATTGGAAACAGGTGAAATTACTGAATTACAATATAATCGGGCAATCACAACTTCTCAAAAGTTACAATGCGGATTATTATCAGACATTGGAAAATTTAAGAATTATATTAAAGAAATGCTTAGTATTTTAGAGGGTTAATAAAATTCCGGTTTGTAGAATGGNATAAATCNGAATTTNCGGAAGGAATAATAATTANGAATATAGAAGAACAGTTTAACTTAATAGCCAAAGAATATGATTGTAACCGAAAAAAGTTTATTCCTTGTTNTGATGATTACTATGANAATNCANCGAGNTTTATTNTTTCAAATTANGGGATACCAAAATNTNTATTGGATNTGGGAGNAGGAACAGGTCTGCTGACATANTATTGGTATAAAGAATGTCCGACTGCAAAATATATGATGGTTGATATTGCTGATGAGATGCTTGATGTAGCCAGAAAAAGATTTGCCGGAATAAAAAATGTTATGGATACAGTTGCAGATTATAATAAAGCGTTTCCAAAAGGGAATTATGATGCTGTTATATCCGCTTTATCGATTCATCATTTGGATGATTTTCAAAAAGAAAGACTTTTCAAAACAATATATGAGAATCTTCCGGAAGGAGGTATATTTGTAAACTACGATCAGTTTTGTGCAGATACACTTAAAGTGAATGATTGGTATAATTCATATTGGGAAAGTCAATTATATGCAAGTGGATTGACGGGTAGAGATATTGAATTGTGGAAAGAACGCAGAAAGTTAGATAAAGAGTGTTCTGCTGAAACAGAAAAGCAGATGCTGAACAGATGTGGTTTTTCAGATGTTAGTTGTATCTATTCATATCATAAATTTTCTGTGATTGCTGCCATAAAATGATTATAAGTTCATTACAACTTCCGGTTCTTCTGGGAGTTAGATAAGAAAGCAAAGCGATATTTTGGAGGTCTGAAATAATATATTATTTAAAGACATAAGGCATAGTGATATTGAAGCGGTACGAGCATTAATATCAGTAAGGTGAAAAGTATAAAGAAGAAATTGAAAGAACAGCGTTAAAAATTTTTTCGGAATTATGTACATATAAAAAATAGGTTCTAAATGCAATTACAAAAACGGAATTTAATGAGGTGAATGTAATGGTTTTTAAAGGAATTTCTAAACGATTTTCCACAGAAGATAATAGACAGTATAATGAAATTGGGGATTACTGGGATTATTTTGCAGTCAAATATGGCAGAGAGAATTTGTTTGGGCTGGGTTTGAATTGGGAAAACGATAGTATAGAATATGTCATAGGTCAGTGCGAAGGGCGTATGGAATATAACTTGGAAACCGTTCGGAAGAAATACCCTGATGCAGTGTATAAAGAAATTGTTTTACCAGATACAGGGTGGACAGTGTATTATGGGCAAACAGAAAAATTAAGTGAGTTGTATGAAAGAATCTATCGTGAGGGTGTTCTTTTGTATGAAATCGAGGCTTTTTACGATGATGGCAGTTGTTTGGTCAAAATAATCAGATAGACAAATTCAAGTTGAACAAAATCGCTGCGCGATGGCCTGCCGAGGCTGTGGCGCAGTTTTGCCTTCTTAGTAATTAAAACAGTGGAAACCAAGTCCTAAAAGTAGTATTGTTAAGTTGCGACACCAAACAAT
>WFLX010025420.1_pt1 | contig 85169 bp, 86 predicted proteins | sample 4967041 | NCBI WGS metagenome assembly WFLX01 (sample SAMN12857096, study PRJNA449069) | gut metagenome | isolation source: stool from male and female vole | host: Microtus ochrogaster | place: USA:Florida | collected 2017
GCTATGCCGCAGGCTCTGGCCACGCCTTTCCCGTACTTGGGATCGGCCTTGAAGCAGTGGCGGATATGGCGCAGTTTGATTTCCTTTGGCGCGTCCCCCATGGCCCGCGCGGTATTGTCAAAGAGGGCTTGCCGCTCATCAGCCGTCATAAGGCGGAAAAGAAGGCCTGGCTGCTTTTAATAATCATCGTCATCGCAACATTGGTGATCAGCGTTTGTCCTTTTACCGTGGTCAAATCAAAATCTATGTAATCAAAAATATCCACAAATACATATGACGCCTTGCCCTGCAGCCGGATCGGTTTGGAATTGACAAGCACATGGATCGACCTTTCCTGCAGGTTTGCCGCAGCGCCTCTCTGCCGGGGCTGTTCCTCATCCCCATTGTCCCCGGAATATGTATCCTCCTCACCATCCTCCGGAGAATCCTCAAAAAAATCCTCCTCATCTTCCGGCTCGTCCCTTTTCATGCCATCCTCAAGCGCCATGCGTATGCTGAAATTCTCATAAACCTTTGTATCATCCTCTGCCGGCTCGTTATTGACATAGACCGCCATATTCATATCCAGCGTAACGTCCATAAATTCCCTAATCTGCGCAACTGTGTAATAATCCAGCATTTCTATCTTATCGCCATTCTGAATATCATAATACTCATTCTCCAGCCTGCCGTTGACCGAAGCATATTTCGGGAGCGTCACTTTGTTTCCGTTCACCATGATATCAAGCTTTGACTTAAACTCCGGCAGCTGCCCTAACGATATCGCCGCAGACGCGCCGGCAGTCGACTCGTCAACCGCGATAACGTCATTGGCATGGATCGGACTATACAGATCTGCAGCCTCGCCATTCAACATGATCTTTGCGGCCTCGCCGAATTCCCCGCGGCAGATCTTTTTCTTTCCATTCACCGTATAGGCGATCTCGCTTCCCCGCTTCGGGAAAAGCTTATCATTCGGGAAATCCGCCTGCATCGCCGCATCCACGATGGCAAGATTGCTGTTATCATAAAGCTTGATATGTTCCTCATTAAACGTCACATAGATAAAATTGTTATTCTGGTCATAGTAGTTCAGGCAGATGCCGATCGGCGTTACCAGCAGGGAATCCTTCTTGGTTTTCTCCTGAAATGTGATGCTCTGCATCACTTCTTCTCCCCGAAGCGCCACTCTATCCTTCTGGATGCCAAGATGCTCTGCCAGCTTTTCCGGATAACCTGTGATCTTACCGCCTCCACCTACAATAAAGACTGCGCTGACCGACTTGCCGCCGTTTAATTCCTTGATCTTATCCGATACCAGCTTCGCCATCTGATCGATCTGCCCTGACAGCATCTTCAAGACGCGCTGCTTGGTAATGGACTGCTGCAGTCCCATGATATCCTTGTATTTAATCTCCGCTCCGCTGCCCCGCTTGATCTTCTCTGCCGTTTCAAAATCTACCAGACACTCATTTGCAATCACTTCCGTCAGCTTATCGCCCGCACAGGGGATCATACCGTATGCCACGATACATCCATCCTTTGTGATACAAATATCCGAAGTGCCGGCCCCCACATCTACCAATGCAATATTCAGCATCCGGTACATCTGCGGAATCGCCACCGTCATANCGGCGATCGGCTCCAATGTCATATTNACGACATTTAGACCCGCNAGCTCGACTGCACGATAAAGTCCGTCNACCACATCATCCGGTANAAACGTAGCAATGATATCTGCCCCGNTATTTTNTNCTTTATGATTTTCCAGNNTGCTGATCGGATAACCGTTCAGATAATACCGGATGACGGAATTGCCCACACAGTAAAATTTCATATCGGAATCATTCGTTTCCTGCAGCTTCTCATATGCCTTTTCGATTCCAAGCGAAGTCAGCCCGGCGATCTCCTCCGGCGTAACTACCCTTTCCTTTTCAAATTCCCATGTGACACTGGTCTCAAATGTGAGCAGCACGCGTCCTGCGGCAGCGATACAGACGTCCGTCAGCTTCACGGAAAGCTTTTTTTCCAGCGCGCGCTTCACCTGCGTGATCGTATTGCCGACCTGTCCGATATCATGGATCTGACCATCCAGCATCGCACGTGTCTCATGTTCTTTAACTACCTGCGCCGCAATGATAAAGCGCTCCCCTTCCCGGTGGCCTACCGTGCCCACGATACTCCTTGTTCCGATATCCAGACCGAATACCAGCTGTCCCTGCGGTTTCAATTCATTACCCATTTTTCAACTCTCATGCTTTCTTTATATTTAGATATTTGCAAAACTCTTAAAAGTAGATATTGTGTCTGCGATAAATTATCAATAATGCACAACATGGAAAATCATGTCAGAATTTTGCAATTGCCTATTTCCTTATACCTTAAACAGTCTTTGGAACATCATCCGTCAGCAATAAAGCCACCTGCTCCTGCATTTTCCCGATAGAATCATTATTATCTATAATATAATCGCAGGCAGCCCTAAACGCTGCGTCCGTCTTCTGAGCCGCCATGATGCTGTCAATCTTCTGATCCGAATACCCTCTGCTTTCCTTCAGCCGTTTCCTTCTTACCGGCTCACTGACATAAATATACCACATTTCNTCCAANATGNCCTNANANTCTTNTTCAATCAACAATGCGGNTTCNACCACAAANNANTTTGTCCCCTTTNTTCGTTCTTCGNNCNTTGNTTCCAGTATANAACNCTTCACCGCCGNATGGACGANGGCNTTGACCTGCGCCAGCGCCTTCNCGTCNGAGAAGATCCGTCCGGACAGCGCCTTCGCGTCTATCAACCCTTCCGCATCCAAGATCCCATTACCTAATGCTTCCACCAGAGCATGATAACATGACTGTCCCGGCTGTTCCAGTTCCTTCGCCACGATATCTGCTACGATGACCCTTGCATCATAATGTGTCGTGATAAAGGTAAGCACCTCTGTCTTTCCTGAGCCGACCCCACCGGTAATACCTATTGTCTTCATAATTANTATTCCTCCANGTNNTTNTCACACTATTTTGCTTCGTACCAGTCCATTCCCCAGTGNGCTTCNGCTTCCAGTTTCACCGGNAAATCCGCNGCGCCCGGCATTTCTTCNTCCAGGATCNCNATCACTTTCTCNTTTTCCCGCTCCGGNGCCTCGATCAAAAGCTCNTCATGGATCTGCAATATCATCCGCGCNTCCAGTCCTTCNTTNAAAAGCCTGTCNTACACCCTGANCATCGCNATCTTGATNACNTCNGCCGCAGTCCCCTGGATNGGNGCATTCATNGCCACCCGTTCCCCAAAAGATCTCTGCATAAAATTGCTGTTTTTAAGCTCCGGGATCGGCCTCCTCCTGCCGTATGCAGTGACGGAATACCCAGTCTTTTTTGCATATTCCTTAGCGGCTTCCAGATAATCATGGACAGCGGGATACATCGCAAAATAATCTTCTATATATTGCTGCGCTTCCTTTTTGGAAATGGAAAGATCCTGACTNAGTCCNAANGAACTGATNCCATAGACGATNCCNAAATTNACCGCTTTCGCATTGCGCCGCTGCAGNTCCGTCACTTCCTCAAANGGNACATGNAATACNTTAGACGCCGTACTTCTGTGNATATCCTGATTTNCCCNATATGCNGCGATCAGTTCTTCATCNCCNGCCAGAGANGCCAGGATNCGNAGCTCNATCTGCGAATAATCAGCATCCACAAANACACANCCCTCTTTNGGNATAAACACCTTCCTGATCTTCCTGCCNATCTCCATACGCATCGGGATATTCTGCAGATTNGGCTCNGTAGAGCTGATNCTNCCNGTTGCAGTGATNGTCTGGTTAAAATTCGTATGGATCCGGTCATCTTCCTTTATAAAGGCGGAAAGTCCATCCGCATAAGTCGATTTCAACTTTGCAAGAGTGCGGTATTCCAGAATATCCCTGATCACCGGCTGNTCCGGCGCAAGNTTCTCCAATACATCCGCCGANGTNGAATACCCNGTTTTTGTCTTCTTACCGCCCGGCAGTCCCATCTCGCCAAATAAGATCTCCCCCAGCTGCTTCGGTGAATTGATATTAAATTCATGCCCTACCGCCGCATAGATCTTTTCTTCCAGACAGGCAATGCTCTCCGCAAGCTCTTCTCCGTATCTGCGCAGCGCGCCGGGATTCACCCGAACACCTTCCGCTTCCATGCGATATAATACATAGGACAGCGGCATCTCCACATCATAAAACAGCGAATACATTTCCTGCTCCTGCAGGCGCTTTGTCAGCTCGGACTGACAATACAGCGCCGCATATGCCTCCGTACACGCATAAGCCACAAACTCTTCTTCCTTTTCTTTGAGCACAGCTTCCAACGCCGTCTTACCAAATCTCTGTTCATAATCCTGAATCATACTGTTGCTGCATGCTCTGACGATATCTCCCGTCTGATGGTCATTTTTTAACGGATTTAACAGATATGCCGCCAGCNGGATATCAAAGAAANGCGCCGANANTTCCTCCGCGCTTTTGNTCTCTATTTCAAGCACCTGNTATAACTCCTTGACCGCATACGTCGCCATGNTCACATCCTTCTGATACAGATGACGCAGCTGCCCTTCAAGCTCCCCTTCTCCCAGCAATGCAGAATCCAGATAATAAACTTCATCCTTTGATACTGCCAGCGTCACGATCAGCCGTTTTTTCTCCTCCTGTACCTCATCAAATAAAGAAAGCTGCCGTCCGCCGGTGGTTTCTTCCACAAACCATACCCTGACGCCCGCCTGACCTGCTTTGACAACCTTCTCAAAAGCAGCGTGTGCCGCCTCTACCCCGTCAATCCTGATAAATGCCTTCTCACTGACCAGCGCCTCCGCACCGGCATCCGTGAATCCCGCCCCGTCAAATCTTGACAGCATGCTGCGGAATCCCAGTTCCACAAATTTCTGATATGCCTCTTTTGTATAAAGGCTTCCGAGCTTTGCCTCCTCCCATTGATAAGAAAGATCGGCAGATACATTGATCGTCGCCAATACCTTACTCAGATCCGCCAGGTCCTTATGCTCGATCAGGCTCTCCCTGACCGCCTTCATGGAGATCTCATCCACATGCTCATAGATCCCTTCCAGAGAGCCATACTCAACCATCAGCTTCTCCGCCGTCTTCTGTCCGACCTTGGGCACACCCGGTATATTATCCGAAGTATCCCCCATCAACGCTTTTAAGTCAATAAACCGAACAGGATCCACCTGATATTCAGCGATCACATCCTTCGCATAGTAATCCTTGACCTCCGTCTTGCCGCCCTTTGTCTTTGGGATCCTGATCTTGATATGATCGCTTGCGATCTGTAAAAGATCCCTGTCTCCTGACACCAGGGAAACCTCCATGCCTTCCTTTTCCGCTGACTTTGCCAGCGTGCCTAAGATATCATCCGCCTCCAGTCCGGCCTGTTCCATGATCATCACGCCCATCGCCTGCAGGACTTCTTTCATGACCGGAACCTGCTCCTTCAATTCCGGATCCATCTGCTTTCTTGTGCCTTTATATTCTTTGTAGATTTCATGGCGGAATGTCGGCGCAGACACGTCAAAAGCAACCGCCAGATACTCCGGCTGTTCCTCCTCCAATATCTTAAACATAATGTTCAAAAATCCATAGATCGCATTGATATGAAGTCCTGCCGCATTAGTCAGCGGCGGAACCCCGTAATATGCCCTGTTCAATATACTGTGTCCATCGATCAATACCAGCTTATCCGCCATATTTTCCATATCCTCATTCTTTCAATATCCGATTTTATATAAATATCCTGACAATCTCTATTTTTCNNAAAACCCTNCAGGAAGATCNCNTTTAACAANAANAGGAGCACAAGCAGGCATCCACCGTAAAAAACAAGCAGCAAAAGCTTTTGTAATGTGTCGCGCCTCTTGTATTCTCTGGCAGAGGCTTTCAGGCTTTTTTCAAAATCTTCCTCCAGATGAAAAGTTTTTCCATATTCCAGACGTTTCATGCCCTCCATCACAAGGAACTGCACCTTTAATTCTTCTTTACATTCCGCGCAGCTCTCTACATGTGAAAGCAGCTTTCGCGTCTTTTTGATACTCAGTTCANGCTTCAGATACGGGNGCATATTCATCCGANAATTGATACAATCCATGGTTGTTATCCAGTCTTTCTTTCCATCTATCCTGCCTTCCACAGCTTTGCGGAAAGACATCATATTTTATTTTACAACATTACCGACCAAGATGCAAAAAAATGTTGTAAATTTTTTTCGAGTATGTTATTATCTTATTTGTGGTTTACAGCCAAGCTTACGCCGGCGTGTCGGAATGGCAGACGAGGCAGACTCAAAATCTGTTGTGGGCAACCACGTGCGGGTTCAAGTCCCGCTGCCGGCAGAAAAAGACCTGACAAATCTGCAGATTTATCAGGTCTTTATTTTTTTCTTAGGATAGATTCCCTATCTATGAAAGGTTTAACCGTTCATCTTGAAACATTGAACAGTTCAATTTGAAGGTTTACCGGTTCACCGGCACTTCATAATATTCATCCATCAAATAAACGTCATACTGTCCTTCAACATGCTTCCTGAACAAAAGACATTCCACCTGGTCGGGAGTAATGACCTTTTGATTGATATAGATTTCTTCATAGATTCCGCTGGAAACATTCCCAAGATATCCTTCTATCCCTCCGCCGCACAGATACGGATAAACCGTACCGTCTTTCAGACGCACGCCCGTAAGCGGCGGCGCTTCCGCAAAATCCGTGGTAGTTATCGGGTTGCCATTTTCATCTAAGCCCTGTACCGTCTGCGTCTGATATGGGAACTGAAATTCCACATGCATGGTAATCGGAGAAATTTCCACCCGTGTCAAAACAGCTCCCGTATCGCCAAGCGGTTCCTCAAAGGTATATTCACACATACTGTCCGTTCCCTGCAGGTTCCAGTCAAAGCTCCATTTCCCCTGCACTTCATTGTCGCTTAAATAGGCCGCTTTTCCTGCCGTCCCCAGATTTTCAAATTCTACATGAACATCTTTTCCTATAAAATGTCCTTTTTCCTCATGATATAGTGTAATCATATACTCCATACTGCCGTCATCCTGAATGTAACGCGGATAAAATTCCTCATAATTGATGGGCGAACCGTCCGCATATTCAGCCCTGCCGTCTTCTCCAACCACAAGTCCGTCATAAAAACTTGAAAACGAATTATAATCCATACCGCCGTCAATTGTCACAATAAAATTCTCAAAAGCAGGCTCCGCGCCCTCCGGCAATTCGTATCCTTCAATTTTAAAAATAAGATGGGACGCGTAATAATCCGTAATACTCTGCACCGCCGTAATCGTAACACCGTTACATGTCTGGCTTTGCGGCGTTATCGCGGTATTCCCCTGCGCCTGTTCCTGCACCGGGAATACTACCGCGCCCTGTTCTTCCAGCTGCGCCTGCTGTTCTGCTGTCGCACCCATTCCTTCCGTCAGGCTCTTACTCCAGTTCCTGCATGCCGCATACACAGTAATGCTTCCCAGTGCAAGCACCGCCGCTACTGCCAGCATCAACAGCTTCTTTTTGGAAAAATGCGCTTTCCGCCTTTTGGGATCCACGCTTTTGCCCCGTATCTGCTCAAATGCCTCGTCCGCCCTTTCCTGCACCACCTGCGGCAATGCGATATCCGACTGTAATATCTTAATGATATCCCGTTCGCTCATATTCCATCCCTCCTTATATAACTTCCTGCGCGAGTTTCCGGCGCGCCCTTGAAAGCCTGCTCCGCACCGTGCTATCCGGCATGCCAAGCATTTCACCGATTTCAACCGTCGAAAATCCCTCTACATAGTACAGCACCGTAACCAGCCTGTACTTTTCTTCCAAACAATTTAATGCGTCCTTCCACTCCACATTTTCAAATCCTTCTTCCTGCACCGACACATCAGGAACTTCCTCCATAAAGGAATATCTTTTCCGCTTTCTGATGATATCCTTACATTTGTTAATAAGGATGCGTGTCATCCATGTGCGGAAAAATTCCGGCTTCTTCAACTGATCCAATTTTTCCCAGCAGAGCAGTATCGTATCTGCTATGGCATCCGCTGCGTCCTCGTCACTGTTAAGGATCGCTCTCGCAGCTTTATACATATTCTGCATCTGCAACTGCATAAGCGCGCTAAACGCATCAGGGTTCCCCCGTTTCGCCTCCAGTATCAAATGATCCATTTTGCATCTCCTTTCCTGTTCATCTCGTTCTGATCATTAGACGCAAAAAAATACATTGGCGTTTCATAAATATTTCATTATTTTATCAGTATCAATATACATCATCTATTGGCATCATACAAATTCACAAAATTTTCGTGCATTTTATTGCCGGACGTGGTATAATGCAAAAGGTTTTTATTTTTTATTTAGGAGGAATATATTGTGAGCAAAGAAAATAATGACGCTTTAGAGCAGGAAAAAGAAGACGCTCAGGTCATTGAAAATGATGATGAAACATTGGATAACGATGCATCAGCATCTTCTGATGAAGCAGCGGATGACGATGCGTCAGCATCTTCTGATGATGCAACGGATAACGATGCGTCAGAGGATGAGGAAAAGCCGTCCGGCGGTCCCAAGATATTGATTGCCGAGATCTTGATTGCTGTTGCGGCGATCGGCTTTATCATTTTTGCCTTATTCAAAAACAACACAGGACAGGATTCCCTTTCCGACAATACCGCCCTATCAGGCAATAACAGCGCCGACGACGCGGGCTATACCGTTCCGGATACCGGAGTCACAGCCTTTGATAATTCTATATTATATGAAAATATTCCGGCTGTCCCTGATATGGCAAAGCTGAATCAGATGACGGAAGAAGAAGCCAAAGCCGCCGTTGAAGATAATACAATGCTGGTATTTACTACAGCAGACGGCGCAACCCTGTATGTTGGCAATTATACCAATCAGGAATATTTTATCAGCGAAACATCCGTCAGCGAAGAAGATATTGATGATTTTATTTCCGAAACCATCCTGCCTGATTTTGGCGAGTTTACAGAAACGGATCACACAGTTGTAAGTAAGGATGATGTAATCAGCGCCAATTTTGTCGGAAAACTGGATGGAGTCGCGTTTGACGGCGGTACTGCCGAGAATGTAGAGATCACGGTCGGCGCGGGCGGATATATCCCCGGTTTTGAAGATGGCTTTATCGGAATGGCGGTCGGTGAAACAAAAGATGTTCCCATTACTTTCCCGGAAAATTATGGCAATACGGAACTGGCAGGCAAGGATGTCGTATTTACTTTTACGGTCAATGAGATCCTCGGCACAATTGTCTATCCTGAAGAATTGACTGATGAAATAGTGCAGACGATCTTTTATGACGGTTCCTATACTACCGCAGCGGAATGCCGCGATCTGATCAAAGAGCTTATGACAGAAAATAATGTATGGAACTTTGTTACGGAAAATTATTATATTACTTCTGTTCCGGCAGATACCGTCTATCGTTATTATAATGAAAGCATGGCATCCCAGGAACAGACGGCTGCCCAGTATGGGATGTCAGTAGAAGATCTGCTTACTATTTATGGAATGACAGTCGATGATCTGAAACAGAACGTAATCGAGGATGCCGCCTATACGGCTGTCCTGTCTTCCATCTGCGATACAGTCGCTGCGGAGAACGGACTCAGTGTCACTGACGAGGATATTAACGCATTTGCTGTTGAATACGGATATCCCGATACAGCAACTCTTCTGTCAATAATAGATGAAGAAACAGTGAAGGAGTACCTGATACAGGAAAAATTATCGGACTATCTTGTTTCTTTATTACCGTAAGAATATCTGTATTACAGTGCATTTAACCATGCCTGATAATATACCTAATGAGAGATTTTAAAGGAGGATGAAAATGAAAAAATTACTTGCAATGATGTTATCCCTGTTATGTATCTTTTCTCTGGCGGCATGTTCGGCAGGGAAGACAACCGACGGCGCAGACGGCGCTTCCGATTATGATTATATTGCCGCCAACGGCAAGCTGGTCATCGGTATTACGCTCTATGAGCCGATGAACTATAACGACGAAAACGGCGAGCTGACCGGATTTGATACGGAATTTGCACAGGCTGTCTGTGAAAAGCTTGGTCTGGCACCGGAATTCCAGGTCATCGACTGGGATATGAAAGAAAGTGAATTAAGCTCGCGGAATATCGACTGTATTTGGAACGGTCTTACTGTTACCGAAGAACGCCGGGAAAATATGGATTTTTCCACGTCCTATCTAACCAACAAGCAATGTCTGGTAATTAACAGCAGCAATGCCGGCACATATACAGATACCGCCAGCTTAGCTTCCGCTATGCTTTCTGCTGAGGGCGGCTCCGCAGGTGAGGACGCTGTTTCATCAGATGCCAATCTTTCCCAGGCATCCTATACCGCATCTGATTCCCAGGCGTCAGCGCTTCTTGCACTGAAATCCGGCAATTATGATGCGATCGTCATTGATTATACGCTGGCATCAGCAAGCGTTGGCTCCGGCGACTATGCCGAACTGATGATCGTTGACGGCGTCCAGCTTGCTGATGAAGAATATGCCATCGGCTTCCGCCTTGGCAGCGACATGACAGCCAAGGTCAACGCAATCATCCAGGAATTAATCAATGACGGAACGCTTGCTTCCCTTGCAGAAAAATACGATATGACAGAGCTCTACGAGGGAGCTCTCAACAAATAACCGCGGATTCAATTTACTGCTGAATCATCATGCAATATAGACAATATCAAAAGCAGCATATCCTGCCGAGATATTGTCTATGCTGCATCATAATATTTAAAATAATTATAAACAGGAATTAAAACAACCTATTAAAAACAAATTTTCTATCGGCTATGAAAAATAACATGTAAGATACCAATTTTCTATTAGTAATTATGAAGAAAGAATAACATATGTATCCTATTTTCAACTATGCAAACAGTTATATCAATGATGATTTTATACGTGTCACCGGACAATTATGGAGGGGCTTCGGTGTAACGCTTTCCCTTTTTTTCCTGACGCTTATTCTGGCAATCCCTTTGGGACTTATCTTTGCATTTTGTACCAGAAGTACTTTTCTCCCGCTTAAGCTTCCGTTTCGGGCATTTGTCTATGTGATCCGCGGCACGCCGCTTTTACTCCAGCTGATGATCGTAATCTACATCCCCGGAATCGCGTTTCATGCCCCGATCACAAAATGGTCAATGTTTGGCGGCAATGTGGCAACTGCCTACTTTTTTGGCGCGCTTTTTGCATTTGTCATCAACTATGCCTGCTATTTTTCGGAAATCTTCCGTGGCGGCATTGAAAATATACCAAAGGGGCAATATGAGGCATGTGATGTTTTGGGTATGACAAGATCCGAAGCCTTCTTCAAAGTTATCCTTCTGCAGGTCATACGCAATATCCTTGCTCCGATGAGCAATGAGATCATCACTCTTGTCAAAGATACTGCTCTGGCAAGAACCGTAGCTGTTACGGAGATTCTTTTCTGCGCATACGAATTTTTAAAGGTTGACGCAATCATCTGGCCGCTCTTTTATACCGGTTTATTTTATCTGGTATTCAACGCGGCACTGACATGGCTTTTCGGGCTTGCAGAGAAGAAGCTTTCACGTTATTACAAGTAAAGAAAGGATACCTGTCATATGGCGCTTCTGGAAGTTAATAATCTAAAAAAATCATTTCAGGAAACTGATGTTTTAAAGGGCATCAGCTTTTCACTTGAAAAGGGCGAAGTCCTTGCCATCATCGGTTCGTCCGGAAGCGGCAAGACGACGCTTCTGCGCTGTCTGAATTTTCTGGAAACAGCCGATTCCGGATCTATTCAGGTGGAAAATCACTTGATATTTGGCGGAGAGGATGAGGCTGTGGCTGCAGCACTGAGAAGTCCAAAGCAGATCCGCAAAAACAGGCTTTATTTTGGGCTGGTATTTCAATCCTTTCACCTGTTTCCACAATATACTGTCCTGCAGAACCTGACGCTGTCCGCGTATCTGAAAGCATGCAAAGACAATAAATCCCTGCCTAAGTCTAAGCGGCGGACAAAAGCTGAGATTCGCCGTGAACTTGACCAACAGGCAATGGAACTGTTGGCACGGGTCGGATTATCTGAAAAAGTCTCCTCCTACCCCTGCGAGCTTTCCGGAGGTCAGCAGCAGCGCGTTGCGATTGCACGCGCTCTGATGCTTACACCTGATATTCTCTGCTTTGACGAGCCCACCAGCGCCCTGGATCCGGAACTTACTAAAGAAGTAATGGGAGTCATACGCAGCTTGAAATCCAGCGACACTACAATGATCGTTGTTACGCATGAAATGGATTTTGCCAGAAATGTAGCTGACAAAGTAATCTTTATGGCTCATGGCATTATTGAAGAAGAAGGGACTCCCGAAGAAGTCTTTGACCACCCCAAGAGCCCCATTTTGCAATCTTTTATAAGCAATACATGACAAGCTAGTTCTTTTATCGTTCCAAGACAAATTCTGACTTGACAAATCCAACCTGACCATTATAAATAATCTTGGTCCATTCCTCATCCGTACCGCCAATCAAAGGGAATGATTCACCGGCATAAGCAACACCGATCTGTTCTCCCCCTATATTGGCAGTTTTTCTGACATTGACGGTTTCCGATACAGTGATGGTTCCGTTTGCCGCAGTCTCATCCACGCCTTCGCCAACCGTATGAAGATATTCTGTCTTGATATAGCCTACATTACCTTCATAGATGATTCTGCTCCATCCATTGATCTGATGTTCCTGACAGACAAGCACCGTACCGGCCTCAACCTTTCCCAGACGATCCGCCACTTCACTGTCAGACGCCCTCACATTAACGGTCGTGATCGCCTGAACTTCAAAATCTCCCGTATCCGTCTCTCCTCCGGCACCGTTACCGGTCACCGCCATATTCTCTCCCACATCGTTTCCGGTGATATTCCCCAAATCATTATCAAGATAATTGGCATCTGCCAGATGTTCAGCCATCTCGCGCCTAATAATATCATTTATAGTTGACATATAAGTCGAAAAATCCGGATTGGCATCCATCGTTTCCTTGTATGTGGTCTGTACCATCTGCGCCAGATCAAGCACGTCCTCCTGCGAAGTAATGGCAACAATATAGTTCCATATATTTTCGTCAAAGTCACCCACGTAAATATATAAACTTCCATCCTCATTGGTACACACAAACAAAGTCAACAGACTAGGCAAAATCACGTCCCAATACCGCATCTTTACATCATAGGAAACATAGACAATATAAGAGCTTTCTATCGGTCCTGTCTTGGTATAGCAGGTAATATTATCGTAGCTTTCCACATACTCATAAAATGCATTGACCTTTGCTATCTCCATATCATCTACATAATTCTTTGTTGTGCGCAGAACCTCAATATCATTGGTCTGCCTTGCATCAAAATAACGCGCCACAAGTTCATTGACAGCAGGATAGGCATTCTTCTGTAACGCCTCCTGCGGCACCGGAATCATTGTGGTATTATTGCCATTGCCGGTCAGGCCGGTCTGTATGTTACCTGATACAGACGCCGCAAGCCTTGCTTCATCAATACTCCCTGAAACAGCAGCCACAATCCATATCACAACAGCAACACCCGCGCAGACTGCCAGCGAAATCAAAGCCATATGGCGGTTGCGTTTGAGCCATTTCCCGATCTGCCTGAAAAAGTCTTTGGTAAAATCCGAGAAATCATTAGACATCTCCTGATGCTGCCTGTCTATGGAANCTCTCGACTATGTCNTCCGGATNCTCNNNATCACCACNATANAAAAGNTTGTCANTNGGTANATCTNCNANCTCCNGTTCTTCCACGCTATCCGGAGCATCAATATATGCTGCTTCTACGTTCTGATCCTGCTCATCCTCCGGAAAGGATTCCGTCATCCCGCCGATTTCTTCCTCCACATATGGCGCCTCCGCCTGTCCGTCCGTTTCTTCCGCATACCCCGCTTCGATTTGCACATCCGCATCTTCTACATACGATATCTCCGTCTGTTCATCCGCATCTTCCATATAATTTCGTTTTTTTTCTATAGACCTTTGTTCTTCTATCGCTTTATTTTCCGTATTCTTTCTATTTCCCTGTTTTTTATTTCTTCTTTTTCCCATTTTTTTACAACCCTGCCTTATCTTACACCCTTACCTTATCCAACCAATTATAACCTATTATAGTATCATCTTATCGTATCTTTCTCAGCTTCTAACATCCTTCTCAGCTTACGGCATCTCCATATCTTATAACCGCCAATGCCTATCAGCCTTTGCGCAAAAAATGCACTCGACAGGAATCGAACCTGCATTAAAGGCGTCGGAGGCCTTCGTTCTATCCATTAGACTACGAGTGCATATCTGCAAGTGCCAACCACAAGCATCTTACCTGATATTGTTGACACCTGCTAATCATAACACACTTTTCCCCTTTTGTCCAGCTTACTTCACACGAGTTTTATTTTTACAAAGTTCTACCCTGCCTCTCTTTCTGCTGTAATAATAAACCTGATCGGACAGCACCTCCTCCGGCGCCAGCTGTGTCCTATTAACATCTTTTACCATATTTCTCAACACATCCGCATCATCGATCCCATAATCCTTAATCAGAATCACCTCATGGATCGAAGAGGGCAGGATGTACAGATCACTTCCGATCCGATCCGCACATTCCTTCAGGACATCAGGATAACGGATGCAGGCGGCGCCATTCTGGCTGCTGCGGTTAGTCAATACATACATCGGACTTTCTTCCCGTCCCTCCAGATAACATTCCATCAATTTATCCATTACTTCATCCATCGGGATCTCTTTCTCTTCATCTCCCTGCCCGCGCCTGCTCTTCCTTGAAAATTTTTTCTCAAGATCCTTTCTGAGCAGCTCCCGCACGATATCCTGCATATCAGCCAGACGATATCCCAGTACTCTGGGCGTATTATACTCAGCATCTGCAATCAATCGTTCCAGACTGATATCCCATTTTTTCATATGGGTATGATAAATCAGTATGCTGGCGGCGCCAAATACTTCATTTTCCATGTAATAATAAAATATCACCGCCAAATCCAGGAATGGAATATACGGGATCTCCTGTAACAACTCCTTATTCATCTCATANTTNATCAGCTTATANACGACNCTGTCCNTGACTTTCTCATAGTCAAGNAAAAATTCCATNGANATATCATCTCTCACCGTATGCGCCTCATATGCCCTTATGATATCCTGCATCGTCTCCGACAGCGATATCCCGCTCATATAACGGCTGTAATATTCATCCAGATAAATTGTCGGAGAAACTTTATTCGGGCTGTCCTGTAAAAAAATAGACAAGCCATGCAGACACAATCCGTTGTTTTTCTTTACCTCCACAATCCTGATCTGATACTTCTCTCCATAATGCTGCTCCAGCGTACATGCTGCTTTTTCAATAAACTGTTCAAATGTCATATTTTTTCATCCTTTCTCTCTGTTGATTCCATTTTCACTAAAAAAGACAATGAAATCATATTATCTTCATTGTCTTTCAAGCTTTTAACTGATTGATAGAATTACATCGATATCGGATGATATTGATTACACGCGGCTTAAATACTCTCCGGTCCTGGTGTCGATCTTGATCACTTCACCCTGATCCACAAACAAAGGAACCATCACCTGCGCGCCTGTCTCCACAATTGCCGGCTTGGTAGCGCCGGTAGCGGTATCTCCCTTAAATCCGGGCTCCGTCTCCGTGATCTGAAGCTCAACGAACAAAGGCGGCTCGATTGCAAATACGCTGCCNTTGTGNGANCATACCTTNNNCATCTCNNTNTCTTTNACANNCTTCNGNGCATCNCCNACCGNTTCNTTNTTCANNGCNATCTGCTCATAANTCTCNNTATCCATGAAGTNNNACANATCNCCATCNGNATACANATACTGCATNTCTTTTCTATCAATACGCGCCTGGGGGCATTTCTCAGTGGGACGGAAGGTCTTTTCTACAACACCGCCGCTCTTGATATTTTTCAGCTTTGTTCTTACAAACGCTGCACCCTTTCCTGGTTTTACATGCTGAAACTCGATAATCTGATAAACATTTCCATCAAATTCAATCGTAATTCCATTCCTGAAATCACCTGCAGAAATCATCGTTATATCCTCCTCAATTGTCATCGCGAAATAATACTATTATAGTTTAAACGATAGGACAAGATTTTTCAACTGTTTTTTCAAAAAAATGACATTCAAAAGGGACATACCCTGAGATATGCCCCTTAAAACATTACGTTATTGCATGTAAAAGAATTATTTCAGCGTATTAGCCTCGTCAACAACCTTCTTGATTGCTGCGGCCGCATCCTTCGGAAGCTTGTTGTAACCGCCTTCTGCCGTATCCAGATTCTTTACGTACTGAAGTCTGTCATTCATACGTGCTTTCAGCTGCTCAACATAATTCTTATCCTTTAAGTCGGGAACAAAGCCCTCCCACTCAAAGATCTCGATATCGGAGAACGGTCCCCATTTCTTGAACTTAGCCTTGCCTTCTACAATTGCCTCGATTACGCCAAGGGTATCCTTCGGCTGAACCTTCTTGCCCATGAAATCGCCGGTATTGATGATGTAGCAGTCTACGTTCTTCTTCTCTACAAGATCCTTAAATTTCTTATAGTCATTCACCAGCTCATAAGTCCTGAACGGATTAGCATACGGCTCAACAACCAGAGCGTTCGGATCAACACCCTCTTTTAATCTCTCAGCTGTAGATCTCTTGGTAGCAAGCGTTGCACCCATAACCGATGCAAGAGAAGCGCCTTTTAACTTCACTACAGGAGGAATTGTAGGATCCTTCATGATCCAGAAGATCGCATTTACCGGAGAATCGATCTTGTCAACGCGGTTCGGTGACCACAGCTTTGACTTAATCGCACGTCCGTTACCGTTTCTGATATCCTCTGTAACGATAACAACCTTGCCGTCCTCATCAAGAGTTGCGGATACATTCTGGCAGGTCAACAGATACTTGTTGTCCTCACAGTCGCAAGGATAATCTGCTGTCTTATCAAAATATGTAGGCTCCAAAGCTACGGATGCACAAGTTTCAGCATTGATGATAAATGCATCATCATGAAGAACCTTTATCGCAGGATACTTACCGCCGTGCTTAGCATGTGTGATCGTAGACTTACCGGATCCTGACAGACCGAATACCGCAGCAACATATTTCTTCTTGCCCTCTTTATCAAGGGTATATTCCTTCTGTCCGCCATGGCAGGATGCATAACCGTTTCTGTTAGCAAGCGCCCATGCAAGCGTCAGCGTACCCTTCTTATGCTCACCAAAGTATCTCATACCAAGGATTGCAGCACAGTTATTAGCCGTATCAAAGTAGCATAAGCAGTTCGGATCGCATACGTCTTCCTGACCCGGAGCTCCCTTCCACTGGGGATCGGATAAAATATAGATATCCGGCTCTTTTCCATTGCCGATCATCTTAGAATTCTTGTACATCTTAACATACTCGTCTGAGCAGTACTGGAAATTCAGAAGCCAGTTATAAAGCAGATTCTCTTCTCCTTCCGGAATCAGAAGATGTGCCTTTACCATGAATTCCTCATCTAAGCCGATAAATGCTTCCGCATGGTACATTGTCTTCCAGCGTGTATCATAAACAGCATCCATCAATATCTTGTCAAGCTTTGCATTGTCTGTTCCGGGCTTTCCTGTAATTCTTCTGGCCGGAGCATAACGTCCGGTAATAGAACCGTCGTTGAATAAAAGAACCTTTGCATCCGGCTCAAGACCGAACTCCTCGCCTCTGTAAACAGGCATATCTGTTACGATCGTTCCCGGTGAGTTCTTTGCAAGCTCATAAGCTTCTTTTAATGTGTTGATCTTTACGACATTGTTTGCATAGAAAGGTGCCTCAATGATTGCACGGGTATTCGTTACCGGTGTGCCAACCTTCGGGAAACCTACCTTGTTAGGTCCAATGTCTTTTCTGGCATAATTCGCTTTTGTTGCCATTTTACTTCCTCCTTTATATAATTTAAATTTTGCTTACACATTACCGCGTACAGTGATTATTATAACAAATGACCTTGGAAAAGTAAATATGTTAAACTGATTTTCGATTTCTTTTCAATTTTATATTAAAAAAATATTAGATCTCCCAAAGTTCAAATGTCGTAATTTCATTCAACTGTGGCAGAATCATTCTCTAAAAGCTCCGTAAAAGACATTACAGACCTATCCGCGCACTTTTCTATCTCGTCAAATTCCTCGGAGCATAGCTTATCGTACACGCCCACAACCTTGAACCCCACAGCTTTCGCCGACATAACGGCGTGTATTGAATCCTCAAAAACTATCGTATTTTCGGGAGCGGCTCCCAGCATTTCCGCAGCTTTAAGGAAAATTTCAGGACTTTCCTTTCCACAGCCTACCTCGTCGGAGGTAAGCACAAATTCAAAATATTTCATGATACCTTTCGCATTCAACGCGTCCTCCGCAAGCTTTCTTTTGTTGGACGTTGCCACGCACATTTTTATTCCGCTTTTTTTCGCGTACTCCAAAAATTCCTCCGCACCGTCTTTAAGGGGTACNCCGCTTATGTAATGCTCCTCAACTATGGCAAGAATTCTTTTTCCTGTTTCCTCCGCGGAAAAAGGCAGGGAATACTCCTTCACAAGATATTCGCAGGCTGAATCAAAGAACATTTTTTTCATGGCGAGAGAGCATTTTGAATCATACTCAAATCCGAGCCCTGTAATAAATTCGCGGTCGGAATCAACCCATACGGAAAGGCTGTCAAGGAGTGTGCCGTCCATATCAAAAATTATATTATCTATTTCAAAAGCATTTATCTGCATAAAAAACACCTCTTCATTTTCCTATTTACATTTCTCTCTATCATTTCTTAATATTACAGCGCTTTCATCTATTTTCAGAATTTACTTGCTTTTATTTAACAGTCACACATTTTGTCTGCTCCCTTAACCACGCTTTCTCCTCCTCTGACAGATACGGAGACAGCCGCTCATAGACCATCCGATGATAGCGGTTCAATGCTTCAATGTCGCTTTCCTCCATATATGCCGGATCGAGCCCTTCCGGATCCAGCGGCACCAGCGTCAATGGCGTAAATCCCATGAACTGGCCATCCTCGTTACAATCTCCTTTTTCACAGAGCAGAATATTCTCGATCCGGATACCGTGGCTTCCTGCAACATAAACCCCCGGTTCATCAGACACCAGCATACCCTCCTCCAGAACCGATTCTTTACTATTACCGGGGCGCCAGCTGATATTCTGCGGTCCTTCATGGACACTAAGCATATAACCCACACCATGACCGGTGCCGCATTTATAATCCATCCGCTGCTGCCACAGCGGACCTCTTGCAAGGATATCCAGATTGCGCCCTGTACAGCCGTATAAAAACACTGCATTCTGCAGTCTCAGCATCCCCATGGCAGCCAGCGTATAATGCTTTTTCATCTCCTGCGTGATGCTTCCCATAATGATGCTTCTCGTTACGTCCGTCGTGCCGCCCTCGTACTGTCCGCCGGAATCCACCAGATAGATTCCTTCCGGCTTTAATATCGCATCCCTGCCGGGCACTGCCTCATAGTGCATCATTGCCGCATTCGCCCCGTAAGCGCTGATGGTCGGAAACGATACCCCTTGAAAGCCTTTGATTTCTCTTCGGTATCCTTCCAGTATTTCTGCGGCTTTACTTTCCGTCAGTCCCTCCGTCTTATGCTCCTTAATATACCGGATATATCTCGTGAGCGCAACACTGTCTAAGAGATAGACCTGCTTAATATGACCGATCTCCACCGGATTCTTGACCGCTTTCATAACCTGCGTCGGATTCTTTNCTTCCACCGTCTCNGCATACTCCTCAACGATCCGGCANACCGTATAATTGACCACTCCGGGATCAAGCATCATNCTCGCCTTTCTCCCAANCAGCTTCTCNGNCTGCTGCAGCAGCCCCGGCAGTTCCCCNATAAAATCNTCATATGGATGCCATTCNATACCNTNCGCCTCTGCAAAGCGGACATTCTCCTCCTTCTCCCGGAGATCGGCTATGGATTTCTCCTTCAGATAGACAATCACCTTTTCTTTAAAGATCAAAGTAAATGCATATGCCACCGGATTGCANGCAATATCNCCTCCCCTGATATTAAACAGCCACATCTGATCTTCCAATCCGGAAAGCAGCAGATGATCCGCCTTCCGCTCCTCCATCTTCTCTCTGACGCGCAACAGCTTTTCGCCACAGCTTTCCCCAGTCAATCCCTCCTCTAAAATGCGTATGGGAGCTGCACTGTCAGCCGGTCTGTCCGTAAAGACTGATTCTGCCANATCNTTCTGATAGACGATNNCGCCCTGCTTTTCTTTCATGANCTTCTCCAGNCTTTTNCCAAGAGAGGCATTCACACAAAANCCATACAGTCCNAGTTTCATGCCTTCCCTTAGATGTGACCTCAGATATTCCTTCAACTCCGGAACACCCTGCTGCCGGCTTTTCATTAAAATAATGCCCGTACCTTCCAGCTCTTGTTCCGCCTGCACAAAATATCTTCCATCCGTCCAGAGCAGACATTCCTCCTCCCCGATCAGAAGGTCACCATTGGAGCCTGTAAATCCTGACAAAAATTCCCGTTCCTTATAGTGTTCATTGATATATTCCGATCCGTGAGGATCCGCCGTCACTACCAAATAATAATGCACTCCGGCAGCTTTCATATTCTGCCTGAGTGCATGGATTCGTTCCCTGATGACCTTATTTTCCATACTGCCCATAATCCTTCCTCACATTTTAAAACCCTTATTCATGTGTCAAAAGATACCTTTAAAAAAATTATATGGAAATCTGCACAGATTATGATATGCGCAGCCTGCCGCCTCAAAATTCAATAGCTGCCTTTTGACACCCGAATCCTAAAGATCTTTATTTTACAAATTCCGCCGTCGCCGACGCCCCGATCCGGTCACATCCAAGTTCCGCNANCANCATCNGCNNTTCTTTCGTNCGANNCCCGCCTGCNGNCTTGATCTTTACATCAGCTCCTATATTATCTTTAAACAATATAATATCCTCTTTCACTGCCCCCGCCGTGCCAAAGCCGGTGGACGTCTTGATATAATCCGCCCCTGCCTTCGTCACGATCTGACATAAACGGATCTTTTCCTCCTCCGTCAAGTAACATGTCTCAACGATCACCTTTAAGATTTTCCCCTGACATGCAGCCCGTACAGCGCTGATCTCCCGCTCCACCANGTCATATCTGCCATTTTTGACGTCCCCGATATTGATCACCATATCGATCTCATCCGCGTCATTCTTCACTGCATCCTCTGTTTCAAATACTTTCACGGCGGTCGTCGCATATCCGAGCGGGAATCCGATCACCGTACAGATCTTCAACTGATCGCCATATGTCTCCCGGATCCTTGCAATATAAGACGGCGGTACACAGACACTTGCTGTCTGATATTCCATTGCCTCCTTACACAGCTTCTCAATATCCTCCCATGTCGCATATGCTTTCAGCATCGTATGATCGATCTTATGAACTGTCTCTCGTACTTCTTCATCCGTATATCTTTGTTTTTCTTCCGTCTCCCCTGCAGGCTGTCCCTGCTGCAATTCTTCCTTTGCTTCGCCAAGCAGGTTCTTACGCATATCTTCCATCTGCAGCACCTTTTCGATCCTGCCCAACATNGCTTCCGCCTTAAANGGTTTCGTGATAAAATCCATCGCNCCCATCTGCAGNCCCTTNCGCTCNCTTGCCTGNTCCGAGTCCGCCGTCAAAAAAATAATGGGNATNCCGGCNGTCANCGGATTTAATTTTATCTGTTCCATGACCGAATAGCCGTCCATCTCCGGCATCATCAGATCAAGAAGAATCAGATCCGGTATGCTCTTTTTTAAGAACTGCATCGCCTGTTTTCCCGACTTCGCCATCGAAAGCTGATAATACGGCTGCAAAACTTCTGCAGCGCTTTTTAGATTTGTCGTACTGTCATCTACCATCAAAATATGTTTCATATCCCCAAAAACCCTCTTACCATCATTTGCATTTCCTCTTTTTCGCATACGGTATCATGAAGCACCGGCGCCTGCCTGATATCTTCAACCGCTTTTGGCACATCTACCTTAGAGATCCTGCATAATTCATCTATCAGCGCAAAATCATCCATTTCATTATAAGAAGGATCGATCGCCGTCATAACGCTTCTTGCAAATTTATAAGGACTTGCCGTAGATGCGATCACGCTGATACGCTCATCCTCCACATCCGCCTTATATGCGTCATAGACCGCGGAAGCAACCGCCGTATGCGTATCAATGACATAGCCGGTCTCTTCATACAGCTCGCGGATCTTCTCTGCAGTCATTTCCTCCGACGCATATCCGCCGTAAAAATCAGCAAGCTTTTCTTTCATTCCTAAGGTGATCTCATACACGCCGGTTTCCGTAAGCTTTGACATCAGCTCCCTGTTCTTTTCCGGATCGCAGTCCGAGATCATATAGATCAGACGCTCCAGATTACTGGAGATCAAGATGTCCATGGACGGAGAACTGGTCAATACAAATTCCCTGTTCCTGTCATAAACGCCATTTTGGAAGAAATCATATAAAACCTTGTTTTCATTGGACGCGCAGATCAGCTTATGTATGGGAAGTCCTAAATTCTTTGCATAATATGCCGCCAGAATATTCCCGAAATTACCGGTCGGAACGACCACATTGATCTCCTCGCCCTCCTGTATCTTTCCATTTTTCAACAGATTTACATAGGCATAGACATAGTAAACGATCTGCGGCACAAGACGTCCGATATTGATGGAATTGGCGGAGGAAAATACAAAGCCATGCTCCTTTAACTCCTTTTTCAATTCCTGATCGGAAAACATCTTCTTCACGCCGGTCTGGGCATCATCAAAGTTGCCGCGGATGCCGATGACTTTGACGTTCTTCCCCTTCTGCGTCACCATCTGTTTCTCCTGTACGGCGCTGACGCCGTTCTTCGGGTAAAATACAACGATCCTTGTCCCTTCCACATCCGCAAACCCCGCCATCGCTGCCTTACCGGTATCCCCGCTGGTTGCCGTCAGGATGACGATCTCTTCTTTTAATTGATTCTTCTTTGCTGCCGTCGTCATCAGATAAGGAAGGATGGACAACGCCATATCCTTAAATGCAATCGTCGCCCCATGAAAAAGCTCCAGATAATAAGCGCCATCCGCATATGAAAGCGGCGCGATCTCCTCCGTATCAAACTTACTGTCATATGCACTGTTGATACAATGCATCAGCTCCTCCTTTGTATAATCAGTCAGAAATAATTTCATCACTTCATACGCAATCTGTCTGTAATCCATGGAAACCATATCCTGAAATCCGATCTCCAATCCGGGAAGCCGATCCGGAACATATAATCCGCCGTCCTCCGCCAGACCCTGTAATACCGCCTTTGATGCCAAAACCTTTTCTCCCGCATTCCTTGTGCTGCTATACATAATATCCATAACTTAAGTCCTTGCCTTTCTCAATGATCCAAAGACAAGTATAGCATAAAGGTCTTTTTCATGCAATCTATCTGAAAAATTCATGCCCGCCATATTGCACGACACTGGTGAGATTATTTTCAAACCACGAAAGAGCGTCAGAATCTGCATATTTTCTTGAAACAAAATATAAAGCTCCGTCTGAGATGTCTTCTTCTAATAATGCGGCAAAAACCGCTTCCCTTGTTTCATCCGTTACTTCAACATCATTAATCCTTCCATTTCCCACGGGTGAAAACTGATAAACGCCATCGCCTGACTGAAACACCACATCCTCAACATTATCCGGAAAGCTGGGACTTTTCACACGGTTTATGATCACATCCGCAACCAGTATTTTTCCTCTGATATCCTCTCCGCCGGCTTCTGCCTGAACGATCCTGCAAAGGATATCCATCTCCCGTTCCTCAAGCTCAAGCCGGTAATTCCTGTGCATGCTTAGACACTGTACCGTTCTTTCATTGCCATAGATACAATCCAATGTCCTTTCATATACTTTATTAATCATCCGTTCCTCCATCAGCTCTATTGCGGCTTCCTTTTGCATTCTGTTAGAAATCTCTCTTAAGTCGGTCAGCAGTATTGCATTGATGAATACAATTGCCAGCATTGCATACAATACTGCAAAGTAACAAGAATATTGTTTATACAAAATATCATGTCCTCCAAAAATACTTTCCTAATATTTTATTCAGACATGTCCCAAAATATACCAGCCTGTTTCCCTGTAAATAACGGAATAAAATGTTTTATTTTTGCAAAAATTTGCATTTATCTTCATATTTTGTTATAATTCAACAAGAGAATCCGAGCCGGCAGGCTCTTGAGAAAAGGACTTATATTTAAGAAACAATATGAACCCGAAAAATAAAACAAAACATCTGACCGGCGTTACGCCTGCCCGAAAAAAAGATCATACCGTTTATTACCGAGCTTCCATAACATTCCGCGGAAAGCATATCAGCCTCGGCAGTTTTGCAACTGCGCAGCAGGCACACAAAGCATACAGGGAAGCAGCTGTCGTTTTGTTTTCCAATGAGGTTTCGTCAGAAAAAAACCTTTCCTTATCCCCACTCTCTTTTGAAAAGAGGATTTGCCTAATCAATTACCGCGATAACGGCATTTATTTTGCAAACCCAATTTATATCCGCCCTAAAATGTTTTATTACTTTCTGTCACGTGATGAGATCCTGAAATTTGATGTAGATGATCTTTTTTACTACTCTTCCCATAAGATCATGAAGCGGGGCGGTCATCTTTTTGTCTCCGACTATGGTACTCAGGTCAGCATAACCGGCAGATACGGAATCAGACGCTATGCAATAGAAGGGCGCGACTATCGTTTTAAAAACGGAGATCCTCTGGATTTTCGTTACTCCAATATTGAGATTATAAACCCGTATTATGGAGTCAGACGCTATGAAAAAAACAATTATATATCTTTCCGTGCCATGATCCATGTAAAAGGCAATTATGTGGTTGGCACCTATCCAACCGAGATAGAGGCGGCAGTCGCCTATAATAAAGCAGTGGATCTTCTCCGCCAAAAAGGCTTACAAAAAAATTACGCCGTCAATTTTATTGAAAGCGTAAGTCCATCCGAATATGCGAGGATCTATAAACAAGTCAAAATCTCCAAGCGCATCATGGATTATATCCCCTGATGCTCCTTGATTTTTACTACAATAAATAGGCGCTTGCAAAACTCTTATCAGACTCTTTCCTATTGTGCAGGCTTTACTTCACCGAATAATCAATAAAACAGATATTCAGATTGGCATCTCCGGCGATTCCCGCGATCGATCCATGCGTCGTATACTGCCACATCACAAACTGATACGGGTAATCCGGGATATCCTTTTCCTGGGAAAGCCATACATCATACCCGATCATAGAACCCAAGCTCAGCTTCTGGATCAGCCATTCTTTATCCCCATAGATCATCGGAAAATATCCGTTCTCCCTGATCTTATCCATAAACGCAAGCGCAATATTGGTCCGCTGCATCTTGTCCAGCGAATCTATCCTTGAAACCTCGTTTGGTATCGTATCCATGGCAAAAACGACCGGATACTGTATCTTATTTTCAGAGATAGTATCAATGACAAACTGCGCTTCCTCTTCTGCTTCCTCCACCGTGACCGCCTGCGAGAAAAAATAAACCCCGACATCCAGCCCTGCATCTGAAGCGCGTTTTAAATTGTCCATAAAATACTCATCCATTGTGATCTCACCGGAACTATACCCCCTCTGTCCCAGCCGCAGCATTACAAAATCTATCCCTGCGCGCCGCAGTTCCAAAAAATCAACATAATCCTGCGTCTTGGAAATATCTACCCCCGCATAGGAAACTCTGGTATTATTCTCATAATATTTCATCAACGGTTTCTGATAGACCAGTCCCGAATAATCATAATCATTTCTTGCAAGATACTGATTGATGCTTACCCACTCTTCTGTGCCGTTGTCATGAATGATCAACGTATGCAGTCCATCCGTAGCCGGATCATTCTTTTCCACAATCGAAGAAGAAACCTCCGGCTCATCCTCCGATACTGTATTGACCGGATGCTCTTCCCAGATATCCAGATCATCCGCAGTCAGCGTACTTCCACTCAGCAGATCCTCCACACTGTTTTCCAGCCGGATATTCTGAGCATGCTCCTGCTCCGCCGCCGTCAGCGCCCCGGAATATTGGGAAGACACCTGCGCGCCTCCTCCCCGTCCGTTTCCGCTGTTGAGAAGCAATACGATAAGCAGTATCCCCAAAACGGAAACACTGCCGATGATCACTGCATAACGAAGCGTAGCCGCACTGCTACGGCGCGTCATCTCATGATCGTAATAATCATCATAATTGTAATCATCTTCAAAATCGTCGTCTAATCTCATTACTATATTACTCCATTGTTCAAAACCGTAAATTTATGATATAATATCCGCAGTAAAAATTACATGCAGGCGATTGCGCAATTTACTTTTGCGAAATTCATTGTGCAATACAGACACATCATCTCCGGACACGCTTTCATTACGTGTTCTATATGTGATATGTCTATATTACACAACTAATGATAAAAAATCAATCATTTCAAAAATGCCTGAATTTTACAATATCAGAAAGGAAATTGCGCCATGTCAGGATCCATCCCCTGCATATCCCATAAACTTCCAATCATGATCTCTTTGATATGCCTTTCCTTTTTGATATCTTCCTGCGCCCCTGCTGCAGAAGCCACTACCGTCGAAGGATTTTTCTTTGATACCTTTGTCAGCATCGTGATCTACGATCCCTGCAGCAGCGACATAACCGACGGATGCATCGGGCTTTGCAGCTATTATGACGATCTGTTCTCCAAATCCGTTCCCGAAAGCGATATCTACCGTATCAACCACGCTGCCGGTACTCCGGTCACGGTATCGGAAGATACTGTTTTTCTTTTATCGGAAGCCGTCCGATATGCCGAACTAACTGACGGAAAGATCGACCCCACAATTGAAACAGTAGTTTCCCTCTGGGACTTCCATCCGTCCGATACGCCGGAGCTTCCCGATGAAGCAGAGATCGCAGACGCACTGACACATGTTGACTATCGCAGCATCGTGATCACCGGCTCTACCGTCACTTTGACCGTTCCCGAAAGCTCCCTTGACCTTGCTTTTCTCGCCAAAGGCTATATCGCCGACAGGCTGAGAGAATATCTTCTCTCCAACGGCATCCAAAATGCCATCATCAATCTTGGCGGCAACACTGTCGTGCTGGGTTCCAAACCGAACAATGAACCTTTTACGGTAGGCGTGGAAAAACCCTTCGGGGACGGCGCCCCCATAGCCTGCTTTGCCCTGACAGACTGTTCCCTCGTAACTTCCGGCGTCTATCACCGCTGTTTTTATGATGGGGATACCCTGTATCACCATATCTTAGACACCACCACCGGCTATCCCGTGGAAAATCATCTTTACAGCGTCAGTATTCTGGGGGAAAGCTCCCTTACCTGCGATGCATTAAGCACAACGTGTTTTGTCCTGGGTCCGGAAGATGGTATGAAACTCATCGAAACTTTAGATGGCGTGGAAGCCATGTTTATCATGGACGATGACAGCATACGGTATTCCGGCGGATTTCCGGAACCCCTCTCCGGATATTAAATTGGAATTTATATCTGCTTGAAATATGCTTTTAATTCTGATTTGCAAACAGTGTCCAGTTGCTTCATTTCAACGCCTTGTATTGCCGCCTCTAAATGATAAAGAATGACAACACAAGTATTTGGATATTGTTCTTTTAATCGAAATACGGCTTGTTTGCTTCCAATATTTTTTAAGTCTTCAGCTGAATGTATACCAACTGTATGGAGTTTCTTTTCCATTGTTTTACCAAGTCCCAATGATGTAACAGAAGCCATTTTTCACCTCCCACTTAGAATACAATAATATAACAAATTCCGATTTTGCAGCCTTCAAAAAACCGGAATTGTCTATTTGCTATAGATTCCGTTTTTCAAAATAGTACAATACATCTTGCAGTTTCAAAACTCTGTTTTCTACTGAATCACTTTGTCCTTCTNTATCTANCANAATTGATTTTANTCCTAACCGTTCACACGGTATTATATCCGTTCTCACATTATCACCGATATAAACTACATTTTCTTTTTCTTCTTTTGAAATGAGTAGTGCCTCTTCAAAAATCTTATATGACGGCTTTGCCTCACCCACTTCACTAGAAAAAATTTGTATTTCAAAATACGAATCTATATTTGTACAGATCAACTTTTGCCTTTGTTGTTTCGCGTTTCCGTTACTAATAATCCCCAGTCTTTTTCCTTTTAGCAAATTAAGTGTTTCTATCACATCATCAAATAACAACCAACTATTACTTAGTATTATTTGATATTTTTCGAACCATTTTTTTGAATTATATTCATCAATATCCAAACCACAATTCATTGACATATCTTTAATGCGAAGCATCCCTTGTTCTTCAAAANTTAACTGATTACTTAAATAATCATTAAAGTANCTCTNNGAAATCATATGCCAATAAGCAATTTGCATTTCACTTAGCAAAATATTGCCCATTTCCATATATAACGCTACAATTGCCTTTTCCTCTGATGTATCATAATCTATCAAAGTATTATCAATATCAAAAAAATACATAATTATTATCACCAATCCCTATTTTGCAGCCTTAAAAAACCGGAATTTACTAAATTGTTTTCAAAAAGTCTTCGACCTCTTTATTAAATGTTATGTATCTCTTATTTGCAATAAAGTGATTACCCTTAATAATCGATAATTTTGCATTGGGTATATTTTCTGCAATCGCTTTTGTATGGGATTCTTTAATCATATCCTTTCTTCCACAAATTACAAGCGTAGGGACTGTTATTTTTGATAATTCGTTTGGTTCAATATTCGGCTCATTAACCATTAAACCAAGCATTTCCGCGTTCTTCTTTGCATCAGGAGATTTTGAAGCAAACCGTCTTGCTATTTTGTATCCTATTTCGATTGGAATTTGTGTCGTTCTTTTTACTCCTTTCGGATTCAGATTGCCCCCGTTTAAGATCAATGCCTTTACTTTGTTTGGATATTTCATTGCAAATTTCATTGCTATATTTGCTCCATCCGAAAATCCCAAAATAACTGCATCTGAAATTTCAAGACCTGCCATAAAATCGTATAAGTCACAGGAAAACTGCTCAATAGTAAAAGGTTTTGTACCTCTTGGCGATTTCCCGTGACCTCGTGTGTCTAAAGCAATCACTCTGTATCTGTCGCTGAAATAATCTATTTGATGCTCAAAATATGAGCCATCCTCTCCGTTTCCGTGCAAAAGGATAAAGGGCTCTTTATTTCCTTTTTCCTGATAATATAAATCTATATCCATTGATGCTTCCACGCAACTTAAAATTTAGCTGACTGATTGAATATAATAATCTAAAAGTTCATATATCCAATCTTGAAGTACCGAAAACCGGAATCCTGATGATTTTGCCTTTTCCGTATTGATACTATATTCTGTTTCCCCATTATATGGAGCCTTTTCCNCTGTTTGGTCAATAACCGCNTNTGTGCCTGTCTTCTTTTCAACATACTCAATTATTTNTTTTATGGAAATAGTTNNTTCCGAANTTCCNTTAATTGCCCCTCTAATATCTTTATCCACCAAAAAAGCCATAAACTTTCCGGCTTCATCAGAACGGATATATCCCATCTGGCAATCCAAATTATCAATATTCATTGGGATAGATTTCATGGTATGTTCCACATAAAATAACAATCTCTTTGTATAATCATCTTTTCCTATTACAAACGGATATCTTACCGCAAGCCAATCTCTGTCGGCATATTCCTGCCATAAAGCGTACTCCGCCTGCCGCTTGACTTCCTCATATGGATAATCCTTTCTATCACACCATACCAGTTTTTTTGAAACGCCGTTAAAATCACATTCCATCGTATTTATATGCTTAGGATCATAAACCGCGGTACTGGACATATAAATATATTTTTCACAATCAACAGCTTCCATTACATACTTGATATCATTTGAGCAATAAGCAATTTTATCAATTACAGCATCATAATGCCTGCCGCTCAAAGCACTTTTCATGCTCGCTTCATCTGATCTTTCAATCGTGATCCGCTTCACTTTGTCACCATATTCATCAGATGCTTTTCCTCTTGTAGCGATTGTGACATCATGACCTTTATCTAAAAGCTCATTTACCATATGTATGCCAAAAAACCTGGTGCCACCTATTACCAAAATTTTCATTATTTTCTCCACATCAAATCCCGTTCTGTCCTCACAGGTTACTTAAATTTAGAAATCCTTTAATCCGGAGTCTGCCATTCAGTCTACACGATGAAATAATCTTAGTCTTTGCGCTTCATTTGCCGCAAAACCAAACTTTTCATAAAAAGGAATTTTATCCGGAACCGCACACAATTCAACGAAAATCTCCGTTCCCTTTACACCATTGTCGTTGATAAACTGCAATAATTCATTTATCATCATCCGGCCGATCCCTTTATGCTGATATTCCGGACGCACAACCACATCTTTGATGTAATAATTAAGTCCCATATCTCCATTCATTCGTGCCATAGCTACGATCTTATCCCCATCCCATACAGAAATACGAAATAACGTATGCTTCATAGCCAGTTCCGTCTGCTCCCAAGATGGGCTCTCTCCCCATACGGTTGTTTCCCATAACTCTATAAATTGCTCCGCTGTCAATTCGTTGTATTTTATTACTAATTCACTCATAAACATATCTCCTGTTCAATAAACTTGAATTTATTTTTCCGTTTTACTCATAAATGAACGACTGATTGCTACAAACAGTCCCAATAGAATCCACGGTAATGCCGCTTCCATAAAATCAACAACCATATTTTCCTCCTTTCAAATTCAAATTTTAAAAATAGCGTTATATTTATTCTTTCAATAAAAATATTTCAGTATATTCCCGCTCTTTGCCGTTAATGTTTATGGATCGTCTTTTTCGGACATTTTTCCTTACATGTTCCGCAGGCGGTGCATTTCTCCGGATCGATCTTTGCCAGAAAATCCGTCACATCAATCGCATCGCTTGGACAATTCTTCCTGCAGATCCCGCAGCCGATACATCCCACCTGACATTCCTTCATCACGACAGGTCCTTTTTCATTGGATGAACACGNCACANCATACTCCGCATCATATGNGATCATCTCAATGATATGCTTCGGGCATACAGTANCGCATTTACCGCAGGCCTTACATTTATCCTTATCTACGACTGCTATCCCATTTTCCAGATGGATGGCGTCAAAGGGACATTCCTTTACGCAGGAGCCATACCCCAGACAACCGTAATTGCAGGCCTTAGGGCCGCCGTTCGGCACAAACTGCAGCATCCTGCAGTCCTGCACACCGCTGTATTCATAGTCTGCCGCCGCCTTATCACAGTCTCCGGCACATTTGACATAGGCTGTCATACGTATGCTTTCCCCTGCTTCCACCCCCATGATCTTCGCAATCTCTTTGGCAACCTTGTCACCGCCCACCGGGCAGGCATTAACAGCCGCTTCCCCTTTCACGATGNCAGCCGCANGCGCAGAACAGCCCNCATAACCGCAGCCGCCACAGNTGTTGCNGGGAAGCGTGTTTACCACNTGTTCTTNCTTTGGATCAACCTCCACTTTTAATTTTAATCCCGCAATTCCAAGAAATAATCCGATCAGNATACCAACCAGACTGATGATCAGAACAGCTGTTAAAATCGCTCCAAAATCCATATCAATAACCATACCTTTCTCTTATTCCGATAAGGAATCCTGTATTGGCAGCATCCTTCCGTGAAAAAGTCCCGTCCCCTATAACAGTCCGGAAAATCCGCAAAATGCAATCGCCATCAATCCCGCTGTAACAAGCACGATGGGCATTCCCTGAAACGGTTTCGGAATGTCGTTGTACTGCATTTTCTCGCGGATGCCCGCAAGGATGCAGATGGCAATGGCAAAGCCTCCGGCAGTTGCAAACCCGTTCACCACGCCATAAAGAATATTATATTCCTTCTGCACATTGGTCAGCGCCGTACCAAGCACCGCGCAGTTGGTGGTAATCAGCGGCAGGAATACGCCGAGGGACTGATACAGCGCCGGGATCTTTTTCTTTAAGAACATCTCCACAAACTGCACAAGCGCAGCAATCACTAAGATAAACACGATCGTCCTTAAATATTCAACATGAAATCTTTGCAATATAAATTGATAGATCGCCCCGGAAACCAGCGACGCCAGCGTAATGACAAAGATTACCGCAATGCCCATGCCGCTTGCCGTTTTCAGCTGTTTTGACACACCCAGGAAGGGACAAAGTCCATAGAACTGGCTTAAAACCACATTGCTGACCAGTGCGGAACCGATCGCTATGNTCAATAATTCTTTCATTGCTTCTCCCATATCTNCCACNNCAACTCATNTATTCACANCAAAAAACATGCCTTTCCACAGCCTGCGAATCGGAACCGCAGGCACTAATTTGCGATGAGAAATCAAAGATCTTTCAATCTAATCCGCGCAGGCGGTTTCTCATCTGCCTACTGCGCAGTCCTTCCCGTCCGGATCATAAAACCGATGCTCACAGGCGGAATCCCCGCAATTCATACAGTCATGGCTGCATCCGCTCCGGATCTTCGTCTTCTCGCCCCGCTGTTCCTTTTTACTCCGCACTATATTCTGAACCGCCGTCAATGCCGCAAGCACGAAAAAGGCTCCCGGCGCCATGACGAAAATCGCGATCGGGCTCTGGCTCTGCAGCCATCCCGTCACACCTTCTCCCGCACCGAGCATGGCTGCAAGCTGTGCAAAGGAAACGCCAAAGATCTTGTGCGCACCCAGCATCTCCCTGACCAGACCGATACAGGTCAGCGCCACCGTAAAGCCAAGCCCCATGCCAAGTCCGTCAAACATGGATAAGACAAAATTATTCTTAGAGGCAAACGCTTCCGCGCGTCCCAGAATAATACAGTTTACGACGATCAAAGGAATAAACATGCCTAATGCATCATTTAAGGCAGGGATATATGCCTCCAGGAACTGTCCCACGATCGTTACAAAGGATGCAATGATGACGATAAACGCAGGAATCCGCACCTTATCCGGAATGATATTCCGCAACAGGGAAATGATGACATTGCTCATCGTCAAAACAACCATCGTGGTCATCCCCATACCGAAACCGTTAATTGCAGAAGTCGTGACCGCCAGCGTCGGACACATGCCAAGCATCAGGACAAACGTAGGATTTTCCTTGATCAGACCATTGAAAAATACCTTTCCGGCTGTCATCTTATTCTCATTGTCCATTGCCCATCCCTCCTTCCATCAGATATCCATGAAAATAATCAAGACCGGCATTGACCCCGTTTACCACGGCATTGGTCGTGATCGTCGCCGAGCTGATCGCATCCACTTCACTCTCCGCCATCGCTCCGGTCTTCGTATATGTAAAGGAAGTAACATTCCTGCCGGCAAACTGTGGTGCCAATACGGTCTGTGCCTCCAGTCCGAGCCCCACCGTCTCGCTGGTTTCCAGAATGGAGATGCCGTTTAACGTACCGTTCATCCGGAGCCCCATAACAAACTGGATATTGCCGCCATATCCTTCCTTGTTGGTCACCGTCAGAACATATCCGGCCAGCTGCCCCGCCGCGTCATAGGCAATATTGATCTCATTGATCTCGCTCAGCGGATGCGCTTCTGCAAAAGGCACGTATTCTGGTGCCGTCATATCCGGCAGCGCCACTGCTTCAAAGGTCACCGCATCCGCAAACACCGCCTGAAACGCCTCCGTCTTTTTCTGCTGCTCCTGCGCCGCGATCGGCTCTTTTGTGATCTCATTGACAAAAGCCAGAAGAACCCCCGCAACCGCAGTTATGGCAAATAATATCAATGCATCTTTGATGATCTGTTTCATATTACTCCTCCATGCACAAATTCGCTACTTTTTTCTTTCAGCCTTCCGCTTCCCAAAATAGGCAGGCACAGATATCTTCTCAATCAAAGGAACCAAAAGATTGCCGATGATGATCGCATAAGACACGCCTTCCGCGGAAGGGCCAAAGAGACGGAAGATCCCGGTCAGAACGCCCAGCAAAACGCCGTAGATCACCTGTCCTTTCTGGGTGATCGGTCTGGTCACATAGTCCGTCGCCATAAAGAACGCACCCAGCATCAGCCCGCCGCCCGCCATATGCGCGGAAAGGTAATACCAGTCCAGCCCCCTTCCCGCAAAAAGCAGGATAAAGACGGCAAAGGACAACAGGTAAGTTCCCGTCACTACCATATCAATGACACCAGCCATAATCAATATGCATCCGCCGAAAACGATCGCAAGCATAGAAGTTTCCCCGATCGTCCCCGGAATCGTACCGAGGATCATATCCCTGACAATAACCGGATCTCCATTTTTCAAGCATGCCAGCGGCGTCGCCCCACTGACCACATCCGCACCGCCGGAAACGGCATAGGAAAAATCTGTCATGATCTTAGAAAAGGAGATCAAAAGAAAACATCTTGCGCCCAGCGCCGGATTCATAAAATTCTGCCCCAGTCCGCCAAACAGCATCTTCACAACAATGATCGCAAACATTCCGCCTATCACGCCGATCCACCATGGCGCGCTGACCGGCAGATTCATGGCAAGCAGCAGTCCTGTTACAACTGCGGAAAAATCACCGATGGTATTCTTCTTTTTGGCAATCAGACAAAACAGCCATTCTGAAAGCACGCAGGATGCCACGGTAATCAGGATCAGCAAAAGCGCTTTCCTTCCAAAATGCCACACCCCGAATCCTGCGGCGGGAAGCAGCGCCACCGCTACGGTCAACATGATACGCGCTGTAGAATCTTTCGCTCTGACATGCGGTGTAGATGATACCTTCATCAAATCACTCATTTTATAAACCTCGCTATCTTTTTTGTAACCTGCAAATTATTTCAGCCTACCCTTTCCTTCTGTTCGCCAATACGGTCTTACGCATGGATTTGATCGACTGCGCAAGCTGACGTTTTGCCGGACAGATATAAGTGCAGGATCCACATTCCACACATTCCATGCCATTCAGCTCCAAAAATCCTTCGGTATTAAAATGATCCGCATGCTCCGCCAGCCGGGTGGGGATCAGTCTGGAAGGACATACCTCCACACATCTGCCGCAATTGATACATGGTCCGACCTCCCACATAGACACNTCATCNTTNGTCATGNACAGCAATGCGGAAGACGTCTTTGTCACCGGNACATCAATATCAAANATAGCAAANCCCATCATCGGACCGCCGGAAATGATCTTCTCCGGTTCTTTAACAAAGCCGCCAGCCNCCTCNATCNATTCTGAATACNGCGTTCCTGTCTTCACCCGGAAATTCTGCGGTTCCCTTACCGCATCCCCTGTCACTGTCACGATCCTGTGCATCAGCGGCTGCCCCTCATCTATTGCATTGCATATGGAAATGACCGTATCCACATTATTGACCACACAGCCCTGATCAGCGGGAAGCATTGTGGAATTGATCGTTCTTCCCGTCACAGCATAGATCAGCTGCCGTTCCGACCCTTGCGGATATTTTGTCATCAGGGCGCGCACAAAGATATGATCCAGATTTTCCGTCTGTTTTCTAAGCTTCTCAATACAATCCGGTTTATTGTCTTCCACCGCAAGGATGCCCTGCGCTCCCGGAAACAGGCTCAGCATAATCTGAAGCCCGCGCACCAGCTTGTCCGGCTCCTCCAGCATCTTACGATAATCCGAAGTCAGGTAAGGTTCACACTCCGCACAGTTGACGATCACATAATCGATCTTGTCCGGCTCCTTAGGCGAAAGCTTTACCTGCGTCGGGAAACCGGCGNCGCCCATGCCGACGATGCCCGNTTCTCCTATGATATNTATGATATCTTCCCGCNTCNTNTCTNTANAGTTCATGNTATGAATCGGCGGCGCAGCCTCGTACTGCATATCATTCTCTATTACAATACAGTTGATGTTGTCACCGGTCACAGTGCGGCGGGGTTCGATGCACTTCACCGTACCGGATACCGACGCATACACCGGCGAAGATACAAATCCGCCAGCCTCCGCAATCTTCTCGCCTGCCAGCACCCTCTGCCCCTTTTCCACAATCGGTTTTGCAGGCGCTCCAATATGCTGGGACAAAGGATATACCAATTCCCCTTTCGGAAGGATGTCCCTGATCGGTTTATCTTTGGAAAGCGCCTTTCCGTCATAAGGATGCACGCCTCCCCGAAATGTCCGTTTTGCCATGTATCGATCCCACTCCTTTTTACTGCTCTTAGGTTTTTCATAATGCCCTTTTCAAAACATTATAAATCCTTATATTATAATATACTCCTTTTTGGTGAAAAGTTCTACAACAATTTTACCTGAACATAAGATGATACAAAAATCTGTATATTTCAAAAAAATGCTACATCTATTTCCATTATTGTGATATGATAGAAGCAGATTAATAAACGATGTAAAAACAGATACCTCATCGGATGGCCGCAGAAGCGGCCGGCAATAAAATAGGATAAAGGCAGGAGCGCAATGAAAACAATCACGACAAATCTACGCCAGCTTGTACCGGACTACCCGATTGAATATTTATCTCCGGAGCATGACATCACGCCTTCCGACGTGCTTTTTCTGGATATTGAGACAACGGGGCTGACCGCAAAGAATTCCAACCTGTTTCTGATCGGATGCGTATATTACGAAGACCGCGAATGGCACGCCATCCAGTGGCTTGCGGAAAAATATGAAGAAGAACTGCAGGTTCTGACTGCATTTTTCGATCTTTTAAAAAATTACCGCTATTTGATCCATTACAACGGCAACCAGTTTGACATTCCGTATCTATTACAAAAATGCCGGCAATTTTCTCTGGATTACAATTTTGACAACTGTGAAGGCATTGATATTTATCGAAGATCCGTGCCTTACCGCGATATTTTGTCACTTCCGGACTTAAAGCAGAAGACGGTAGAGGATTTTCTGGGGCTTGTCAGGGAAGATACCTGCTCCGGGCACGATATGATCAGCAAATATCACGATTATGTCTGCACGCAGGATGAAACCCTGTTAAATGAGCTGCTGCTGCACAACGAAGACGACTTAAAAGGCATGTTAAGGGTCATTTCCATCCTTTCTTATTCCGACCTGTTTCATCTGCCGGTACGCGTTATGAAAGCACAGGCAAGCTATTACCATGACAGCAGCAAAAAACGCTGTCAGGAGATCGTCATGCGGCTCCGCTTCCAGTCTGCCATTCCCGTGCCGTTTTCTTTCAGGGCATTGGGATGTTATTTCAGCGCGGAAGGAATGGATGGTACCTTAAAAGTGCCCATTTATGAAGAAGAAATGAAATTTTTCTACTCCAATTATAAAGATTATTACTATCTTCCCGCAGAAGATATGGCGATGCACAAATCTGTGGCTACCTTCGTTGATAAGTCCCACCGCGTACAGGCCACAGCCGCCAACTGTTATACCAGAAAGCAGTCCCTGTATCTGCCGGAATGGGATGTTCTATTTACGCCTTTCTTCAAACGGGAATACCGCGCGAAAGAATTTTTCTTTGAATTGACCGATGAATTTAAAAAGAGCCGCTCCGGCTTTTCCCTCTATGCGGAACATGTATTACAGTCCATGTTTGAGCAGTGGAGACAATAATACCACTTTTCACCAAAAAAGAGAAAAGAGCATTATGAAACAACTTTTTCTCTGTCACAAGATCAGAAAATCCCAGCAAGCTTTATCCTGCTGGGATTTTAAAATGCTGCATAATCTATCCGAATTTATGCGATCTTACTCTTTGCAAGTTCAGCCAGAGATGCAAAGCCTTCTGCGTCATTGACTGCCATTTCAGCCAGCATCTTACGGTTGATGTCAACCTCAGCCAGCTTCAAGCCATACATAAACTTGCTGTAGGAAAGTCCGTTCATTCTTGCAGCTGCATTGATACGTGCGATCCAGAGCTGTCTGAACTGACGCTTTTTCTCTTTCCTGCCGGCATAAGAGGATGCAAGCGCTCTCATGACTGACTGCTTTGCCACACGATACTGCTTTGATCTGGCGCCTCTGTATCCCTTTGCAAGCTTTAACACTCTATTATGTTTCTTTTTAGCGTTCATACCGCCTTTGATTCTTGCCATGTCTGTTCTCCTCCTTACCGCTTATACATATGGTAATATCTTCTTCATATTCTTTACATTCGTTGCATCTACGACAACATCCTGTCTCAAAGCTCTCTTTCTCTTGGTGGATTTCTTGGTCAGGATATGTCTCTTATAAGCTTTATTTCTAACCAGCTTACCGGTTCCTGTCTTTTTAAAACGTTTTGCTGCCGATCTGTTTGTCTTCATTTTAGGCATAACTTTGTTCCTCCTAATTCTTAATCTTTCTATTTTAACTGATTACCCGCTTAATGTTTCTCAGCTAAAAACATGGTCATACTCCTGCCTTCTACTTTAGCAGGCTTTTCCACTACCGAAATATCGGACAGGCTTTCGGCAAAATCATCCAGAATATGCTTGCTGTTCGCCATGTGCGCCATTTCACGCCCTCTGAAGCGCAGCGTGATCTTTACCTTGTCACCTTTGGAAAGGAATTTTCTGGCGGCATTGATCTTTGTATTCAGATCATTGGTATCAATATTGGGAGACAATCTGATNTCNTTGATCTCAACCGTCTTCTGCTTCNTCTTGGCTTCCTTTTCCTTACGCATCATCTCATAACNGTATTTCCCGTAATCTACTACCCTGCANACGGGCGGCTTCGCCATCGGTGCAATCAAANCCAGATCGACCTCTGCCTGATCTGCCAATGCCTGTGCCTCCTGAATAGGCATCACGCCAAGCTGCTCACCGTTTTCTCCGATCACTCGTACTTCTTTCTCTCTGATTTGTCCGTTGATAAGTAAATCGCTAATAATATCACACCCCGCTCACATAATAAAATAGTGGATAGCATAACTATCCACTTACATCTTTCCTATCTATCTCCCGCTGTCTGACTGATTCGTTTCGATCGAAAAACTTCTTTGCCCCAATGTCTTCCGCCTTTGATATCAATCTGACAATACAGTATCTAATAGAAACTATTAACACCTGAAACACAATTGTCGCAGGGTGAGAGTGGATACTCTGCTTCAGCTACATTAGATTACCATAACGCCCAATATATGTCAAGGACTTTTTTATAAAATCCTTAATTACTTAATTGCCGCCATGTTCACGCCGCCATCTTTCCTCATCTGACCGCATTAAAAATTCAAGGCTCAGTCCACTGGGATCCTCCTCTGCATTATCCAAAATCAGATTGGCATTCTGCGCTGCTCCTGCGCCTCCATAAATCGGATTGGTATTCTGCGCTGTGCCTGCATTCCCATAGATAGGGTTTGCATTCTGCGCTGTGCCTGCATTCCCATAGATAGGATTAGCATTCTGCGTCGTGCCCGCATTCCCATAGATAGGGTTTGCATTCTGCGTCGTGCCTGCATTCCCATAGATAGGGTTTGCATTCTGTGCCATCCCTGCGCTTCCATAGGAAGGATATGCATTCTGCATGCTTTCCGTACTGCCGTATGTATTCTGACCGTAAGTGTTAGTTCCGTAGGTCATACTACCATAGGCAGCCGGCGCCGTCGTACTATCCTCCGGCTCATAATACGTCCCCTCCGGCTTTGACAGATCTCGCGGCCGCTGGTATATCATAGCTGCTGTCTGTTTCTCTCTGCTTTTGGTAATCACTATGACCACTATCGGGATAATCAGAAGAACCAAGCCAATCAAAGTCATCGGCAATGCTGCATTCAAGTTCTGTATCAGGATCACATAAGGCACAATATATTCCTCTGCTTCCGAACGGTTACAATCCATAACATAAGTAATGTAATCAATCATATAGTCCTTTTCTTCTTGTGTCATCTTGCGAAGCCGTCCATCCACTTCCAGAGTCGTGTAGCCGTAATCCACCTTACCGGTCTCATCAGACCACCACTCATACGTTTCATCCGATATTTTTTCCAAAATACCACAAGCAGAATTACCTGCAGATACCCTGATCGCGATCATTTTATCTATCATGATCCAATCACCTTCCACTTTCAGATAAGGAAGCGCATAATATCTTGCCGACTCCTTTTCCGCAGATACCTTGATCCCATTAACGGTATCATAGGAAGTCTCCTCAATAAACTGATCCAAGACCAAGTCTATTGTAGTATGTACATGCATCCCATTGGTCAGAGCGGAAGGGTTTTCATTCAAAACATCTACCGGTTCTTTCCAGAGTACCAAAAGATCTTTTACACCCATAAAAGTAAAGACCGCCCCTAAAATGATTGCAAAAAATATAAGCCGTGATTTGAATGTCATACATTTCTCCATTTCCCATATGCCAGTGTAAGTCTCCGGGTTGCACAGGCAGATCATTTTTAACAGGTACAGTATAACATATTAACCCCGATTTGAACAGTTGCGATTTCTTAAAATGCCGATTCCAAATCAAACTTTCCTGTTTGCATTTCGGGCAGTAAAGAGAGGACAGCGTATCCATTCTATGTTCATAATATTATCTTGCTCCTGCTATCTCTTTTTCATCCAATGAGCAGTACATGGATAAAGTCATACCAAAAATGAATGATCGCTGTAGGCCATATAGATTTGTTTTTTTGAAACACTACACCAAAAATCAAGCCGAATAGGAAAGCGGTTATTACTTGAGAAATCAGTGTTGCTAACAAAAATACACCATCGCAATACCAATGGATGAAATATGCCGGGATATGTAATGCCGCGAAAAACAAACTCGATACAACAATCGCTGCTCTTCCACTTAAAAAACCGGATAACATATTCAGCCCAAAACCACGATATACCAATTCCTCAACAAAGCCCACAATCAAATATTTAGATAGATCTTGCAAAAAGATGATGTCAGGGTTAATCCACCAACCACCATGATTGAAAAACATCTTACCTAATACAAATATCGTACTGAGTACAAACACCGTCAAAAATGATTTCCAATGGAAGTGGAATCTCAATACTTGTTCTGGCCGGATTGCTTCTCTATGCTTTTCTTTTACAATCAGAAATAGAAACGGAATCGCCCATATCAGTCTGCTTATATATCCATAGATATATCGGTTCCAATCATTCGGTAAGCTTGTCAATAAATGGTTTGAATAACCCCATGCATCGGATACAGCTGCCCATAGTAATACCGATATAAGCAAAGAACTATAGACAAATATTTTGTTATTTTTCGTCACAGTTTTACTTCCCTTCAAAGGATTTCATTCCTTCAATAATAACATTTAACTCGTCCTATTGACAATACCTCCGAAAAAGACTATATTGTACTTGTACATTAAGTACAATATGAAGGTGAGTAAATGGATCATGGAAATTATAATCAGTAACAATGCTAACAAACCGATTTATGAACAGATTACTTCACAAATCAANGCAATGATAATGAGCGGTGAACTACAGGCAGGAGATGCAATTCCATCCATGCGCGCGTTGGCAAAATCAATACATGTAAGCGTGATTACTGTTCAAAAGGCTTATGAAGATTTGCAGAGNGATGGGTTCATTGAAACTACTGTTGGCAGAGGAAGNTTTGTNTTGGCACAGAANAAAGAATTTTATCAGGAAGAACAACAGCGGCTTGCAGAGGAACATTTGCAAATTGCNGCTGAAATCGGACGNATAAGCAATATTCCGCTTGCAAAGCTGACAGAATTNTTNACGATGTTCTANCAGGAGGANGAATAAGTATGGAAAATATTTTAGAGTTACAGNAANTTTGTAAAACCTTTCCAAAAACGNGCTTTTCCTTGGATAAGGTATCTTTTTCAATCCCTTATGGCTCAATTATGGGATTTGTTGGAGAAAACGGAGCCGGAAAAACTACTACGATCGGCTGTATCATGAATACAGTTTTGAAAGATAGCGGAACAGTAAAATTGTTCGGAACGGAAATGTCGGACGCTGATACTGAACTGCGGGAAAAAATCGGTGTAGTCTACGATGGCGATAATTTCCCTGCACATTGGACGGCGGAGCAGTTATCCCATGTCATGCAAGGCCTATATACAAAATGGGACAATACCATGTTTCAAAAGTATTTAGCCGATTTTCAGTTACTGCCAAAACAAAAAATCAAACACTACTCCAGAGGTATGACTATGAAATTGGCCGTTGCCGCGGCTCTGTCACACCATCCGCAACTATTGATTTTAGATGAGGCCACAAGCGGGTTAGACCCTATCATGCGTGATGATATGCTTGATATATTTCTTGATTTTGTACAGGAGGAAAATCATTCTATTCTTTTCTCCTCCCACATCACGACTGATTTAGAAAAAATCGCTGATTATATCACATTCATTCATAATGGAAAACTTATTTTGACCGCGACAAAAAATGAACTCATGTATAACTTTGCAGTTATGCGATGTAAAGAAAGTCAATTTCTCGAATTAGACCCGGGCGACATTCTTNCNTATCGAAAGCGNGATTTTCAGATTGATGTATTGGTGTCGAACGGAAAAGAGGCCGAACGCAAATACCGNAATGCTGTTATTGACCATGTTTCTATTGAAGAGATTATGTTGTTGCTGGTAAAGGGGGAACGAGTATGAAAGGACTTCTCATAAATAACTTTTACGCAATACGTTCCAGCGCAAAAGTATTTTCTGCTTTTATGCTGGTGCTGGGTGCTTTTGTCACTGTTGTTGTCAGCCAACAACTCTTGCTGTTCTATATGTTGTTGGGAATAATCGGATTTTCCATAAACGCAATCGCTAATATGGGGAAAGACTACATTTCAAAATGGGGGAAATNCAAACTAACCTCACCGGTCAAGAGAGCGGATATTGTAAAGAGCTGCTTTATCAGCCAGCTTATATGGCTGTTGGCTGGAATGGTCTTTNCTGGAATTGTTATGAGTGCATCGTGGCTGTTGCATGGATGCCCCTTTGACCGGAGCATTGATGCTCTCTTAGTGTTCTCTACGGGAATCAGCATCAGCCTCTTTGCCGGAGCAATCTTCTTTCCGCTGTTTTATTTGGGTGGCGAGGAAAGAAACGGAGCCTTTTTAGTTATCAGTCTGCTTTTTGCGATTGGGATTGTTATGGGAATTACTTCTGGCGTTAATTTTGTATTTGGTCCTAATATGACTACATGGCAAATCATATTGGGAGCGGTGATTATGTTTATTTGCTCATTATTGACCTTTGTATTATCCTATTTTTTGACGGTCACCGTTTTTAAGAGGAAAGAATATTGATGTCGATAAGCAAACGGGAAACAACAGCAGGGGTATTAAAAGATTGTTACCCAAAAAGGGCACCGCAGCAAACACCGCAATGCCCTTTTTAAACAACTTAAGCTTGTTTTATCGCTCGATAAATGTAGCACATTCCGTACCGTGTGAGTTCTTTGCACCCAATCCGCTGATATCCACATGCTCGGCCGCGCATTTATANTTGGAATTATANGCGCATTTTACCGCTTCGCAGTCGATNCTGATNGTTCTGCTNGGNTGNTCCATGGAACTGNTNTAAGCNCCNTCNCTCTGCTCCCTGAANGAATCGCAGCAGGTATCNCAGGANCAGTCCGCATTNCATCCTCCTACCATGATATCCCCTTTGCAACAGCATTTATCGCTGTTGTAAGCGCAATTCTCTACACCGCATTTTAATTCTGCCATATCCTACCTCCAAATTTTACTTTTAAAGGTAGTATTGTCTTTTTGTCTGATTCTATGCATCATACAGGCAGATTATTCCTCTGCCGCCTCCTGCCGGATCTCCTTTGTGCGGATCTCCTCACAGACAGCATTGATAAAGTCAGGCAGCGCCTTTGCACCCTCATCCCCCAAAAATCTGCTGCGGACGGATACCGTCTTGTCTGCTTCTTCCTTTTCGCCGACGATCAGCATATAAGGCACCTTCTGAAGCCTTGTCTCACGGATCTTATAACCGATCTTCTCGGAACGCTGATCTACCGATGCAAGGATGCCATGCTTTCTAAGCTCACGATATACTTCCTCTGCATAAGCGGAATACTTCTCCGAGATGGGAAGCACGCGCACCTGCTCCGGACAGAGCCATGTCGGGAATTTACCCATATATTTTTCCGTCAGCCACGCCAGCGTCCTCTCATAGCATCCCATACTTGTTCTGTGAATAATATACGGTCTGATCTTATCGCCTTTCTCATCAATATAATACATGTCAANCTGCTCNGACAAANGCNCATCCNACTNGATNGTAATCNTGGTGTCCTCTTTGCCATAGACATTCTTTGCATTGATGTCAACCTTCGGTCCGNAAAAAGCGGCTTCCCCGATATCCTCCGTAAACGGGATCTCAAGCTCTTCCAGGATCTTACGGATGCTCTCCTCCGTCTGATTCCATACTTCCGGCTCCCCGATATATTTTGCCGGATTCTCCGGATCCCATTTAGAAAGATGATAGGTAACGTCTTCTTCCACGCCAAGGGTCTTTAAGCAGTATTTTGCCAGCGCAATACACCCCTTAAATTCCTCCACCATCTGATCCGGTCTGACGATCAGATGACCTTCCGAAATCGTAAACTGCCGCACACGGGTGAGCCCGTGCATCTCGCCGGAATCCTCATTCCTGAATAGCGTAGATGTCTCGCCATAACGCAGCGGCAGGTCGCGGTAGGATTTCTGGCTTGCCTTATAAACATAATACTGGAATGGACAGGTCATGGGACGAAGCGCAAATACTTCCTTATCCTTCTCCTCATCCCCCATGACAAACATGCCTTCCTTATAATGATCCCAATGCCCTGAGATCTTATACAGGTCGCTCTTAGCCATCAGCGGCGTCTTGGTGCGGACATAGCCCCACTCATTATCCTCTAAGTCCTCGATCCATCTCTGCATCGTCTGGATGATCTTTGCACCCTTCGGCAACAGCAGCGGAAGTCCCTGACCGATCACATCCACTGTCGTAAACAACTCCATTTCGCGACCGATCTTATTGTGGTCACGCAGCTTGATCTCTTCCAGATATTTCAGATAATCCTGCAGCTCATCCTTCTTCGCAAATGCCGTCGCATAGATTCTCTGAAGCACTGCCTTATTGGAATCGCCGCGCCAGTATGCGCTGGAAGATGAGATCAGCTTAAATGCCTTGATATTTTTCGTACTCATCAGGTGCGGTCCCGCGCACAGATCCACAAAATCTCCCTGCCGGTAAAATGACAGTTCCGCATCCTCCGGCAGATCCTCGATCAATTCCACCTTATAGGGTTCGTTGCGTTCCTGCATCAGCTTAACCGCTTCTTCCCGGCTTAAAACAAACCGTTCGATCTTNGCGCCCTCTTTNATCACCTTTTTCATCTCCGCCTCGATCTTATCCAGATCTTCTCTCGAAAATGCGGCGTGGTCAAAATCATAGTAAAATCCATTATCGATGGCAGGTCCGATAGTCAGTTTTGCCTCCGGGAACAGCCGCTTCACCGCCTCCGCCATTACATGGGCCGCTGTGTGGCGGTACACCTTTAAACCTTCTTTATCATTGGCTGTCAGAATATTTAAGCTCACGTCGGAATCAATGATCGTACGGAGATCCACTACCTTTCCGTCAACCTCTCCAGCACAGGCCGCACGCGCCAGTCCCTCGCTGATATCCATTGCAATGTCATAGACGCTCATCGCCTGATCATATTCTTTACTGCTTCCATCCTTCAACGTAATTTTCATCGTATTTCTCCTCTCCCATTTATCCAATCTTCTGTAATGCTGTCCGTTTTGCTTATATCATTTTCTCAATATTCTTATTTTTACAGCATTTTCCTTTTCCCTTTTTGTTCTTTTTCTCCTCCTCATCACAGGCANGTGTGGTATTATTGGACCNGATCATAATATGTTTCTTCNGAGANAGGAANATANCCAGCACCATTCCATAAAGAAATGCCGCCGCCACCATNNGGCAGAATTCCTTCTTCGTAATCGNTTTTTCTTCTCCCATCAATTCCTGCAGTTCATCCCATGTTACTTCCCATTTTTCNTTCATTGTCATTNCCTCCTTAAAAATAATTTTTCTCAGTCGATTGAAGCATCTCCTATTTCCCGGAAAGAGAGTATTTTTATGTTTCCCGAACATTTTACCCATATCATGTTTATATAATGCAGTATCGGCGGTACTTTTTCTCATCGGTAAAACATTCCTCAAAATATAAAATCCCTTACACCAGACTTCTCTGATGTAAGGGACGAAATACAATTCCGCGGTTCCACCCTGATTGCCTGCCACAGCAGACCTCTTTCTTTGATGATAACGGTATCACCGGATTCCGATTAAGGATCACTCAGGGGTGGTCTTCACAAAGTACCTGCCGCCGCGTTCCCAGCCTATGGCGCGGCTCTCTGCTGACAGTTTTCTCTGCTACTCTTCCCTTCAACGCATTAAAGCTCTTTATCTTTTCTTATAGTATCTCTTTTTTATTCTTTTGTAAACCGCTTTTTTTAAATTCTTCTTACTTTTTTCAAAACTTTTAGCAATGTTATTACTGTTTATTTTAGGTTATCACTTTTTATTATTGGTTATTTTAGGTTATCACCAGTTATGATTGGTTATTCCAGATTCTTCAGGATTTCCACCAGTTCCATATCTGACGCTGTCAGCTTAACATTGGTTTCCAGCCTTTTCCCTTCCGGCGTCACGACGGCAATCTCTATGATCGACTCCTCTTTGATGCCGCTTTGCTGCACTGCCTTGAGAAACAGTGGGAATTTGGGATGATTGGCCGAANACGTATCCCATGCCCCTTTGATTTTAAATAATACCGTTGNATTTAACATTGTTATCCTCATTTCCGCGCCGCTATGATACAGCGCCTTTTCTCTCCCGGTGCAGATAAAAAATGTGTTGATCCGGGTAAGGTTCCTATTTGCCCTCAATAACAGGGACAATGCCGGTATCCTTATACTGTTTCCACACCTTATGGAATTTAAAGGTATAAATGATTCCGTAAACTCCTATGAGCGGAAATATCCATCCGCTCAAGCTTCCTGTCTGCATACTGGTCACAATCACATNGAAAACCCCATAAGNCGTTAAAACAATGGCACATNCACGGCTTTGTCCCNNATGGNTCCCCAGTCCCNGTCCGATAAAGAGAAGAGGCAAAAAAACCGCATCTATAATATTGCCGAATACCACATAAAGGATACAGTTAATCACCGCCAGTATATACATGGCAATCCCGCATCCCCTAAGCTGTTTACGCACAGCGTTTACATTAGGATGCTTATAAAAATCCATTCTTTTCAGTCCCGGCTCCTGATAACCGCTAGGGGAAGGATTTCCATCAATAATCCTTCCGCAGCCGGGACANATNGATGCCCCGTCTTCTATCTGATTTCCACAATNTGCACAAAACATATTATNATCCTCCAAGTTCCTACCGCTATAACGACTCTGATAAATATAATTTTATCACAAATTGTTTAAAAATGAAATAAAAAACAGCAAATGGTTTGAAACCTGTTCTCCATAANCNCCGANCTATTTAAAATGCTCTCCTATATATCCACTATATATCCACCAATATGATATCNGGTCCGATCTGCTTGATCTCCGCATACTGGATCACACAGCCGGCGTCACAGCTGAAACAGCTCAGAAAATGAAATTTCCCCTGCACCGTGATGGAGCATATCTTTCCCGTGCAATGATCAAATTCCAGATCCGTGACGTTTCCCAGCTTCTTGCAGTTATTGATGTTGATTACCTCTTTACAGCGAAGTTCCGAAAACAGCATACTCTCACCTCCTGTAATACTATATGCACAAAACTTAAAATCGTAAGTATAAAACCATTCATTTCCGCGNAAGATAAATATGCAGCTGANAAACTTATAAANGCAGGAACTCTGATGGCAGNCCAAAAAGTAGAAATCTGCGGNGTCAATNCCGCAAAACTTCCATTACTCAAGTCCCATGAANCAGAGGAATTATTTAAGAAGATCAAGCAGGGGGATATGGCTGCAAGGGAGCAATTTATCAAAGGCAATCTGCGTCTTGTCCTAAGCGTCATCAAACGGTTTTCCTCCACCAATGAGAATGTGGATGATCTGTTCCAGATCGGATGTATCGGTCTGATCAAAGCCATAGATAATTTTGATACCACCTTGAACGTGAAATTTTCCACGTATGCAGTTCCTATGATCATAGGAGAGATCCGTCGCTTTTTACGCGACAACTCCTCCATCCGCGTCAGCCGTTCCCTAAAGGACACGGCATACAAGGCGATCTATGCCAGAGACTATCTGACCCGTAAAAATGCATTGGAACCCACCATTGCAGAGATTGCTAGCGAGATCGGCATGACCAAGGAGGATATCGTCTATGCCCTGGATGCGATCCAGAGTCCGTTGAGCCTTTATGAACCGGTCTATANAGAAGGCGGAGACACGCTGTATGTCATGGATCAGATCTCGGATAAAAAAAATAAGGAAAGCCGATGGGTAGAGCAGCTTTCCCTGACAGAAGCCATGAAGCATCTGAATGAACGGGAACATGAAATCGTCACGCTGCGCTTTTTTGAAGGCAAGACCCAGATGGAGGTTGCAGATATGATCGGCATCTCCCAGGCACAGGTGTCNCGCCTTGAAAAAAACGCCCTGCGTATCATGCGNGACTATCTTCTTTNAAATNATAAACCGGCGCAGCCTGTATCGGATGCACCGGTTTTTTTTAATCTNTTTATATTTTCTTACGCTTAATTCTGNGCGCAATCCTTGATGGAAAAGCTCATTCTGCCCATCTTATCCTTGCCAAGGCATACAACCTTGACCTCATCGCCAAGCTGCAGGACGTCCTCCACCTTGTTGATCCTTTCCTTTGCAATTCTGGAAATGTGTACCATCCCCTCCTTACCCGGAGCGAACTCAATAAACGCGCCAAACTCCTTGATGCTCACTACTTTACCTGCAAATATCTGTCCTTCCGCAAAGTCAGTCACAATCGTCTGGATCATGTCCACAGCTTCATCCATCTTCTCCATATCCGTGCCGCATACACTGACAGCGCCTTCATCTGTAATATCAATCTTTACGCCGGTACGGGCAATGATCTCATTGATCGTCTTACCGCGCTGTCCAACAACATCACCGATCTTCTCAGGATCGATCTTGATCTGAATAATCTTCGGTGCGTATTTTCCGACTTCCTCACGCGGCTCCGCAATTGCTTTGGACATACATGTCTCCATGATAAACATCCTTGCGTCACGGCATCTTGCGATAGCGCCCTCTACGATGGGTCTTGTCAGACCGTGGATCTTGATATCCATCTGGATCGCTGTAATACCATCCTTCGTACCTGTAACCTTAAAGTCCATATCGCCGAAGAAATCTTCCAATCCCTGAATATCTGTCAATAATACGAAATCATCATCTGTCTCCCCTGTTACCAGACCGCAGGAGATACCAGCCACCATTTTCTTAATGGGTACACCGGCTGCCATAAGNGACATACAGGAAGCACAGGTAGACGCCATGGAAGTGGATCCGTTNGANTCAAATGTCTCAGATACNGTNCTGATGGCATACGGGAACTCCTCTTCCGAAGGAAGCACNGGCACCAGTGCACGCTCTGCCAGCGCGCCATGACCGATCTCCCTGCGTCCCGGTCCGCGGCTGACTTTAGTCTCGCCTACGGAATAAGACGGGAAATTATAATGATGCATATATCTCTTTGCCTTGTCATTCTCATCAAGTCCGTCGATCCTCTGTACCTCTGACAACGGAGCCAGCGTACATACGTTACAGATCTGGGTCTGTCCACGGGTAAACATTGCGGAGCCGTGTACTCGGGGGATGATATCCACTTCTGCCGCAAGCTTTCTGATCTGTGTCAGCTCCCTGCCGTCCGGNCGCTTATGATCCTTCAAGATCATCTTTCTGACNGTCTTCTTCTGATACTGATACAGCGCTTCCCCTAAGATNGCAAGCCACTCTTCATTCTCTGCAAAAGCTTCTTCCATCTTTGCCTTGATATCGCGGATATTCGCTTCCCTGATCTGCTTCTCATCCGTAAATACAGCTACTTCCATCTCCTCCGGCGTTACGATCTTCTTCATAGCGTCAAACATCTCTTCAGGAATCGCGCAGCTGGTATATTCATGCTTTTCTTTGCCGACCTCAGCCACAATATCATTGATCCANTTGATCAGCGACTGGTTGATNTCNTGNGCCTNATAGATCGCCTCAAGCATCTTCGCCTCCGGCACTTCATTNGCGCCGGCTTCGATCATGATCACTTTTTCNGCCGTAGANGCAACCGTCAGCTGCATATCTCCGGTTCTCCAGATCTCCTGGCTCGGATTGATGATCAATTCNCCGTCAACNAGTCCCATCTGTGTCATCGCNCAGGGACCGCAAAACGGAATNTCGGAAATACATGTTGCNATAGCGGAACCGATCATAGCCACCANTTCCGGACGGCACTCCGGATCCACGCTCATCACAAGGTTATTTAATGTCACATCATTACGATAATCCTTCGGGAACANCGGNCTCATCGGGCGGTCAATNACACGGCTTGTCAGGACTGCGTTCTCCGACGCCTTNCCNTCACGCTTNTTAAATCCACCCGGAATTTTTCCTACNGAATAAAGNTTCTCTTCATATTCAACGGAAAGCGGGAAAAAATCGATCCCATCCCTCGGCTTTTCCGACGCGGTCGCGGTAGATAATACGGTTGTATCACCATAATGCATAAATGCAGCGCCNTTGGCCTGTGCGGATACTCGTCCGATATCAACGCTTAAAGTACGTCCGCCAATCTCAATACTAAATGTCTTGTACATTTGTTTTCTCTCCTTTACTCAACCATAAAAGCGGATAATGAGACTTTTGTCCCATATCCGCCTTCTCTTCTCACATTATTTTCTGATTCCGAGACGCTCGATTAGGGAACGGTACCTTTCGATATCCACTCTCTTAAGATAATCCAAAAGACCACGTCTCTTACCAATCATCTTGTACATACCGCGTCTTGAATGATGATCCAGAGGATGCTCCTTCAAATGTGCCGTAAGCTCCTCGATCCTTGCTGTCAGTATGGCGATCTGTACCTCAGGTGAACCTGTATCGCCCTCTTTCGTCGCGTACTTCGCGATTACTTCCTGTTTCTTTTCTGCTGAAATCATGATATATCCTCCTAATTGATATTCTGCCAGTCCGGGGTGACGGTCGGAGAAACCGGTCATCTCAGTCCTGGTTAACTGTGGTTCTGACCACACACTGATATATAATATCACAATACCTTCTTATTGTAAACTATTATTTTTTATCATCCCTGTTTAGGATAGGCGTTGCTATACTCCTGCTTTCAAATCTTTCCGTTGAAACAGCGACATAAGCAGTTTTCCACACTTGACACCCGTCGGATGAACCGGAATTTACCGTTCTGTCTGCTCAGTCATAATTCCCCAACGAATACCAAATTTATCAACAAAAACTACCCGACAAGAACTATAAGGTGTAGCTTCCATTTGATATATTGTTTTACTTCCTTCTTTCATGATTTCATATGCCTGTTGAACTTCCTCTTTCGTATCAAACATAATGGTAAGAAAATTTGAATAACATGTTTGAAATTCAATATCAACGTGGTCACTCATAATAATTCTTTGATTGTTCAATACAAGTTCCGAATGATATATATACTCTTTTTGATTTTCTTTAAGCAATGGATTATATTCAGGATCATTCGCTTCTCCATATGTAATTAGGCAATTGATTTTTCCATTAAACGCCTTTTCATACATATGAATCGCTTCCCGACAATTCCCCCCCCCCAAATTTAACGTAGGTACAATCTGCATTTTTGCTCTCCTTTTCCATAAATTCCGGTTTACCTTCATAGATTATAATCTATTTTTATCAAATACTCAATTCCCCAGTCTTATATTTTCTCAGACATTAAGTTTTCAAATTCTTTTTTGAACCGCTTAGACAATATGCAGTACGCAGCAATACAAACGCAAAATATCACCTTGATAACTCTTATCGTCATTCCAACTTCTACCGAATACAGCGATAATAATTGACTGTTCAGTAAATTTCCAAACATATATGTCAAAGCCCCTGCCAAAACACTTCGTTTTGTCTTAACATAAACATACGATACTACAAAGTTAACATGACTTACAAATCTCAATTTATCCGCCTGCGTATTTCTGAATTGTATCATAACAGCTTTTCCATCAGATAAAATCTTCCCTTCCTCCAATCTGCAAATCCGACCCTTTCATATCCTGCGTTAAGATACAACGATAATGCAAAAGGATTCTCGCTAAATACATCAAGACGTATTGCNCTAACATTCTGTTTATGTAATTCTTTCTCAATATGGGAAAGNGTATTTTTTGCTATCCCCCGGTTTTGGTATATCGGNTCTACACATAGTCGATGGATGATGCGANATTTGCAATCCGGANATTTCCATCTTCCATTTTNATANNCCTTNTCACATTCTTCATTTACNGNATATACNACNGCAATATCATCATCCAACACACCGACATAAAGCTGTTGNTTTTGAATATCAGCCAGGAAATCCTCTTTTTCAGGATATACGTCATCCCATTGAAAAATATCCTGCTTCTCCATGTTACAGATGGCAGCCTTTATCAACTTGCAAATATCATCTATATCACTTTCTTCTGCTAGTCTATAAACCATTTTCTTCTCCCTGATATCATTGATTTGCATTTCAAGTTAACTTTCTTTCAAAGTCCTCCTAATTCTACTAAGTGATTCTGGCGCAATTCCTAAGTATGTTGCCACATAATGTTGTTTTACCGAATCACATACATTAGGATACAACTTCTTAAAATGAATGTACCTTTCGGTAGCATTCTCTACAAGAAATCCATTTTCTCTATAAATCTTATAACGCAACGCATTTTCTAAAAACATAATATATGCATTCTTAAGTTGATTGTTTTGAAAAATAAGCTTTTTCATTTTCTGAACTTCAAGGAACATCAAAGCTGTCTCTTCTAGCGTTTCCCACGTGACGATGCTCTCACTGTAACCCAACAGTCCTTCATCCATACAAAAAGTTCCGGGAATAGAAAAACCACGAGTTATGTCATTACCATCTCCATCCACATAATAGCATCTACTGATTCCATCAAGTACAAGAGCTGTTGTTTCCGTTTTTTCTCCAACACTTTGTAAAATATTACCTTTGGGAACCACACGAAAAACAGAGTTATTTACAATCACTCCTAGAATTTCAGCATCAATTTCCATGCTATTTTGCTTTGCTATGTTCATCAGTTGATTAATCAAATATTCTTTATCCATAACTCTCCTACAATGTAACAATATAAAATACAACGGAAATCAAATTTATTCCTCCATGCGCAATCATCGGAACAATAAGGTGTTTACTTCTTTTATATCCCCATATCCACAACAAACCAAGAATAAATGAATGTCCCATATTAAACCAGTCAAGCAGTCCAAACATTACATTGAATAACAAGAGGGCTGTAGTTTCTCCGAGAACACTTCCACAAAAATTTTTGGCAAATCCTCTAAAGAATATTTCCTTACAAATGCCACTTACAATCCCCAATGAAATAATCATCAAAACTATTTCACTTACAGTCAATCTACTCCAACCGGCAAATGCCAAGTCGGTTCTTCCCTTCATTATAATAAGCGAAAGCAGACTGATTGCAGAAGATACAACTGCCAAAAGAATCCCAAGAGCAATATCTTTACTTAGACTTGATTTTTCAAATATCTCTTTTTTCAGACTGATCCCGCTCTGCTTATATAAAAGTATGGCACTCGGAAGAAGAATAAGATTTGCCAATATAAGCACCAAACAATATGTGTTCAAATCCGCATTGGCATAACTTGCAATATCAAGTAAATTCATCCCTGTTTGATAATTTTGGCAAGAACGATAAACCTCATATCCTGCTACTATCAGAGTTAACAATGTCGTAATTTTTAATGCCTTTCCAGCATTCTGTGAATTTGTATTATTCATTTTTCGCCACCTCCATGGTGACTATATTACATTATCACGTTCTTTTCATTGACATATGTTAAGAAAATATAGATTTTATCTCATCTCCCGTATTTTACTACAATAAATCTCCATCCTATTATTTGATTGCAACAATTACAGAAAATTTTTGATAGGAGTAAACGCACTGAACAACATTAAATTTACAACTTTTTAACATATCTACTTCTTGTTCAACAGAACATTCCTTATCTAATTTTCTACGCTCTTTCCATAACTCTATATCATTATCCGTTAATACGCTGTGCTCTAGCTGCCTTTCCCAATAAGTATTAAACCAATGATTCATTTGCAACTGTTCTGCGCAAAATTGATCATAGTTTACAAACAAGCCGCCACTTGGCAAATGATCATATATTCTTGAAAATAATTTTATCTTATCGTTATTTTCTAAATAATGAATGGAAAGTGCGGAGATAACCGTATCAAAAATAGTATCTGGCAATTTATGAATATAATTCTCTATTTGATATGATATGCTTCCAATACCGTCAAATCTTTTTCGGGCAACATTCAGCATTTCATCTGCAATGTCCACAAGCACATATTCAGAATTCGGACATTGCCGATACCAATAATAAGTTAATAACCCTGTTCCTGCTCCTAAATCAATAACTCGTTTTGGCTCATCTATGTTGGAAACAATAAATTCTGTTGTTTTTTGATAAAAATCATCAAAACAGGGAATAAATTTTCTGCGATTGCTATCATATTCTTTCGCAATCAAATTAAACTGCTCTTCTATATTCATTTATTTTCCTCTGCCAAATTCCAATTGTGACTTAACGATTTTTAAAAAGGTTAAAATACATAAAACATTATAGCATAAAATAAACGGGATATGTTGAACTGGTTAAAATACTTTCAAAAATTTCTAAAGAGATGATGAATCAGTCCTGTGTATAACGATGCACCTTACGGCCTCTGTCTTTTTGCACACCCCGTGCATATTCGATTTCCGGGTAGCCAAAACCGACAATCAATTTCATATAGTGGTCTTTTGGTATCCCCAACATTTCCCTTGCCTTCGGAGAGAGTTCCTGCAGAACATCCGATGAATAACTCATGATGATCGTTCCAAGACCAAAGTTTCATGTGCTATGAAAAGGTGGGGCACAGCGTATGCGATATTCCAGATTTGCCTTACCCTTTCCTTATCGTCAATCACTGTATATTCCACACCACAGGAATTGCCACCGGTCGGTGCAGAAGCCATGGCGCTTAAAATCCTGCTTATAATCTTCGGATCAACATCTTGATCTAAATATCTTCTGCAGGAACGGCGGTTCACAATCAACTGTTCCATATAGCTGCCCATTTCAGGTGGCGGCGGCTGCAAAGAATTTTCCGGCTTCTTATCAAAAATGGAGATCGCTCCCACAGGACATACAGCAAGACAATGCTCGCACCTCCAACAGCCCCGCCATCCATACCGTTCAAATTCTTTCATGGACGGGTAGCCGTCCTGACCGTACTCGATTACCATGCCAGAGCATACATTAATACATTTGCCACAGCGGGTACACTTTGACTTATCCACTGAAAAATGAGTTTTTTGTTCCATTCCCATAATCGTTCCCTGTTCCTTCTGCTTGTCATCCAAACCACTATTCAACGATTTTGCTTCTGCTATCTTTCCTCGGTTTTGCCTGCGGGTATTCTCCATCACAATATCCCAAAAGGACAAAGCAGCGGGCAATATAATTTTCGGGGATCTCCCATTCCTGCAAGAGAGTTTCGCCTATTTCATTATCAAAGGTTTCCTCACCCCTTGCAATAATACAAGAGGAAATGCCCAGTTCCGCCGCCATCAACACCATATTCTCCGCGCAACAAAAGGCATCGGGAATACTATATAGAAAATTCTTCTGTGCAAAAACCACACAGACCGCGGGCGCTCCGTAAAAGCCGCTTTTCATAGACGGATCATCAATCACGCTGGGCTGCTCCTTTGAAACATAGCTGCCCGACAGCCTGCTTCGGTCAAAACGGGCGAGGTTCAACCGTCCAATCTTCTCGACTAACGCCTGATTACGAATACCCAAAATAATACTGCGCTGACCGCCTCCGGCGTTTGGCGCATAAGTTCCGGCTTCTATGATTTTCTCCAAATCCGGTTTTGAAATCTGCCTATCCTGATATTTACGGATAGAGCGGCGATGTTTCATCAGTTCAAAAAGTTCCATCATTCCATCTCCTTCCAACATTGCGGATCAGCATCATAAAAATCCCCCCGGGCTCCGCTGGCAACAGCAGGACAGCCACGGCACCATGCTTTTAATTCGCATTTGCTGCATTTCTTGAACTTGTCATATTCCCGATAAGCTTCCATTTCACAGACCCAGACATCGGCGATCCTGTCTTCAAAAACATTTGCCACGCGGCTGTTCTGCACCCGGCGGCAGGCATAAATATCACCCGTTGGCAGGATCGTCAAATGGCAGTTCCCGCAGTTGCAGCCGCCGTAGATCATACCCTCCCGGGCAGTTTCAGGAATTTTAAACGCCCCTGTTTCATACTCATACAGCGTCCAAAGATGATCCTTTTTATTGAAGTAAGTTTCACAGCCTGCCGCTTCATACTCTTTGAATTTTTTATCACAGGCCGCAAGCAGTTCCCGGTAACGCATAGGCTCTATGCCGGTATCCTTTTCCTCACTGGTAGGACAATAGCGGGCAAAAGCGAACACATCCACTTTTGCAGCAACTACTGTGTCTATGATGGCGGGAATTTCCTCAATATTTTTGCCGGAAACAGTTGTCATCACCACGCTGCGGATGCCGGCTTTTTTAATACAGGCAACTTTTTCTAAGGTAATATCAAAGGAACCCGGCTTCCGAAACCAATCGTGGGTTTCCCGCATACCATCCAGGGAAAGCTGATATTTCTGACAGCCGTATTCTTTCAGCTTCTGACACACCTCATCGTTTAGGTGGAATGGATTTCCAAGAATTGTAAAAGGAATATCGTATGATTTCAGAAGCCCAAGCAGTTTCCAAAAATCCGGGTGCAGGATCGGATCTCCGCCTGTAATATAAAAGTACGGCAGGCGATGATACATTTCGCAGAAGTCCAGGCAGTTATAAAAGGTATCCTGTATCTGCTCCCATGTCATAGCATCCGTTTTTTTACAGCTATCCTCTGAAAATATGTAGCAGTGCTTGCACCTCTGGTCGCACTCATCTGTGATATGCCATTGAAAAGCGAAGTATTGCTTCGCCTCAGAAAAATACTGTCTCATACCTTGGTCCTCGCTTTATATGTAATCGGTTTTACCGAGTAACGATCGAATGTCCCCGGCGGGAGTGGTCCCGCCGGAAACAGTTTTCGGATGACAGTTTATTACTTGTCGCCAGCACCGCAGGCAGCGGGCTTTTCCTCCGGCTTATCACTGGCGCCGCAAGCAGCAGGAACCTCAGCAGGCTTGTCACCAGCGCCGCAGGCAGCAGGAGTCTCGCTCGGCTTATCAGAAGCCCCACAAGCAGCTCCGCAAGCGGAAGCAGTTTTTTCCTCAGTCCATCCGGCAAGATTAGAAAGTGCCATAAAAAAGTCCTCCTTTTATGTATTTAGGGGGGATTTTCACCCCATGACAATCATTATACCGGTATTTTCCTGTCCCACAAGTACGCACAATTTTATTAGGATACGCACTTTTTTGTAACCTTTGGGGATTTACGTTGTTTTNTGGCACCAACAATTTTGATGCCTCNGTCTGTTGCATTTTATNNGAGGTTATANTATAATTNAAATGNNACATTCTTTTTTGAAGTAATGGAGGTGTGACATGAAAACAAAAGCTGAATTACTGCCTGAATGCCCGGTAGCTACAACTGTCCAGCTTATCGGAAATAAATGGAAGTTATTGATTATCCGCAATCTTTGTGCCCGGCCATGGCGTTTTAATGAATTACAGAAAAATTTGGACGGTATCAGCCAGAAGGTGCTGACTGACAGCCTGCGTTCTATGGAAGCGGATGGACTGATTACCCGCACTGTGTATGCAGAAGTGCCACCAAGAGTTGAATATGCCCTATCAGAATTGGGGGAATCCATGCGCCCGATTCTTGATGCTATGGAAACATGGGGAAATTCCTATAAATCGATGAGAACTGATTAAAAAGTTCAAATAAACCTCCAAACTGAGCAATTTTATCTTACTCAGTTTGAAGATTTACACTAACTTTGGAATAGTCCCGCTTTTCAGATAAACAACATCATTACTTGTCTCACTTAATCAAACAGACGGCCTATTCGAATAGGCTGACTGCCACATACGGCGTCCTGTAGTTCACGCTGGAGATCCGTATGCCCGTTGACGGGCTGCTGGCGTGGATGACCTGTCCATTGCCGATATACATCGCCACATGGTTGATCGATCCGCCTTTCGCATAAAACACCAGATCTCCCGGCTGCATCTTTGACAACGAGACTCTCCGTCCGCAATTCGCCTGCGCTCCGGAAGAATGTGGCAGGGAAATGCCGTATTTCGCATACAGGCTTAAGACAAATCCGGAGCAGTCCGCACCTCTGGTCAGGGAAGTGCCTCCCCATACATAAGGATTGCCGACAAACTGTTTCGCATACTGGCAGATATCGACCCTCACATCGGATACTCCTTCTCCATACAAAAGCTCAGACATCGTGATTGCCGTGGGCAGCTTTTCCCCTACCGAAACATATTCTGCCGAAACATAAGCAGACTCTCCGTCCAGATCAATCTCCACCCAGCCGTCCAATAAAGAACGCACTTCAAGCACCTCGCCATAGGGAACGGTTGTGATCACGGGACACTCCACATTCGGCTCCTCCCTGACACGCAGGACTTCTGTCGTCACGCTGGCAACAGGTTTGACGATCTGCTGCGCCCTGACCACTGCCATGGCTCCCGTGAGAAGATAGTCGACGCTGACATATCCTTCCAGTTTTCCGGACGTGACATGCGCCCAGCCATCCGTGATCTCTAAAATCTCGCAGGCTGCGCCATTGCTCATTTTACCGATCAGCTTTCCGTCTTCTCCGGGCGTCTCCCGTATATTCAGATGATTGTCTACATTTGCGATACCGAGGCTTTTGTATCCCCAGTATTCCGTAGGTCCATCCCAACTCTCCAGATCCTCCGTTGTGATCTGAAACGCCTGTTCCGCACCGGCTGTTACCATATCCTCCGTAGATGATTTGATATCACTCTCCCCGGCAACGGTGCTCCACTCCACAACATATACCTCATTCGTCCGTTTCCCCGCAACATCTGCTGCGTCTATATTGATTTGCGGTGAAACCGTCACGCCGAGCGTATCACCGATCTCCTGATGTTCCTCCGGCGTCGTTGCAAAAGCTATCGACCCAAGAAACACCGTTATGATCATTATCCATATGCTGCAATATCTATAATATCTATATTTCATGTAGATCACCATGTCTTCCCGCAGCCTTTTGGGCTGCAAACGCAAAAGTAAAAAACAGGGCTTTACATTTGTTACAAAATTGTTACACAAATGTTACACCCTATTATATCTATCCTTCCCCAAAACGTCAAGTCTTGGTTTTTTCTGCTCTTAAACAGCCTGTATCTGCGCCTCCTGCACCGTTTCCTCATGATCTCCTCTTGTAATATACAGCGCAATATTCAGCGCGTGATCAGCAACACGCTCCAGACCGGAAGCGACATCCGAAAAAAGCATCCCGGCTTCCGGCGTACAATTCTGCTCCGTCAGCCTGTCAATATGATTCTTCTGCAGTTCTTTTTCTTTGGCATCAACTTTGCTTTCCAGCTCATAAAGCTCTGATACCGCCTTATCAATGCCTGCAGCACTGCCTGTCCCCGGTATCACCTTCAAGGATCGCTCTAACATGGCGTTGACCAGCTCCAGCATCCCGGCAAGCTCCCCTTGTGCCTCATCGCTGAATTCCACACCCAACTCTTTTCTCCTGACTGCCATATCCGCAATATTCTCCGCATGATCGCCGATCCGCTCGATATCATTGACCACATGGAACAATGCACCCAATCCCTGCAGATCTTCAATCGGCAGCGTAGACTGATTGATCTTCACAAGATAATGCGTGATGGCATGACTTAAGAAATCGATATTTTTTTCCATCTCATATACTCTCTGGATGTCTTCTTCGTCCAGCGTGATCAGGGCATTCATTGCGCGATTCAGATTATCGTCCGCCAGGGACGCCATACGTTCCAGCTCCTTTAAGCCGTTGACAACCGCCGTGGAAGGATTTAACAAAACCTTATCACCAATATATTTCAGCTGGAAGGTATCCAGATATCCCACCTTCTGATCCTTGCCCGGCACCAGCAGACAGGCAAGCTTTACGATCCCGCCGGAGAATGGCAGCAATACAAGCACCTGCACCATCTTAAAGATCGTGTGCGCATTAGCCACAAAACGTCCGTCATCCGCCGAAAATGAATGAAGAAAGGCTGAAACCTGCGACATGAACAGTTGTAAGACGATAAACATCAGGATCGTTCCTATGATATTAAACAGCAGGTGGATCAGCGCAGCCCGCTTCGCCTCCTTATTGCCTGCCAGGGAAGCAAGCAAAGCCGTCGCGCAGGCGCCGATATTACATCCCAAAATGATGTAAAGACAGATATTGCTGTCAACAAAAAGCCCCTGCTGCGCCATCAGCAGAACGACCGAAACTGTTACGGAAGAGCTCTGCACGATCGCCGTGAGCACCATGCCCACCAGAATCGCAATTATCGGACTGGTCAGACTCTGCAGGGTACCTACGATCTGTTCCGATTCCTTCATTCTCTCCATTGCAGAGGACATCATGGCAATCCCCATAAAAAGAACGCCAAAGCCTACTACAACATCCCCGATCTTCTTTACCTTCTGATCTTTGGAAAACATTGTCGCAATGACGCCCCCCAATAAAAACAACGGCGCATATTTTGAAAGGTTAAAGGAAACAAGCTGACCGGTAATGGTCGTACCGATATTGGCGCCGAATATAACGCCGGCAGCCTGATAAAGATTCATCAAGCCCGAATTGACAAAGCTGACCACCATGGTAGTACATGCGGACGAGGATTGGATGATACCGGTAAAGATAATGCCCACGATCATGCCCATGACACGATTGGTCGTAAACATCTCCAATATCTTTCTCAGCTTCTCGCCGGCTGCCTTCTCAAGTCCCTCGCTCATCTGTGACATTCCGAGCAGGAACAGCCCAAGACCACCCGCCAATGATAATATCTCCGCAATACCCATGGTATTCTCCATCAACAGGGCGCGGGAGACACTCCCTCCCCTGCATTATCCAGAATAATTTTCCAAAGATAATTTTATCGAAAATCCCCATGGAATACAAGTACGGTAATTTATTTTCTCTATATCCATCAAATAATCAACAAAAACGACATAAATTTTGGTTATATTTAGGAATGACCTGCTATGCCAAAATAATTTTCAGCCCGCTCTACATCCTGCCGGATCTGCTCCATCAGCTGCTCTTTTCCCGCAAATTTCTGTTCGGGTCTGACATATTCCAACAGCTCCACCCGCACCGGAAGACCGTATGCCTGCCTTTGATAATGAAATACAAAGGTTTCCACCGTCACTTCTTCTCCGTCATGCACGGTAGGCTTCCTGCCGATATTGGTCACCCCCTGATACCATGTTCCTTCGATCTCTACTTGACTGTGATATACGCCAAACGGCGGCAGAAGCTTCTCCCGCTCCGGCACCAGATTCAGGGTCGGGAATCCTAAGGTCCTTCCGATCTCCGTGCCATGCAGGACGATTCCTTCCACACAATACCAGCTGCCCAGATATACCCTTGCCGCCTTCATATCTCCCAGTTCCACGGCCTCTCTGACTCCGGAGGAGCTGATCTCCTTTCCGCCCACGCCTACTTTTTCTATCTGTCTTGCTTCGTAGTGATATTTTGCGGCATACTGTCTTAAAAGAGCAAAATCACCTTTCCCCTGCTTTCCAAAAGAAAGGTCGGGTCCCGCCACGACCAGCTTTGCGTGCATGCGTTCCACCAGTATCGACGTGATAAAATCCGCCGGCTCTATCGCGGCTGTCTTCAGATCCAACGGATATTCCACCAGATAATCAATTCCTGCCTCTTCCAGATATCTTCTTTTTTCTGCTCTGGTGCTGAGCGACTGAAATCGCCGTTCAAACGGCTGTGATGCTTCCCCCTGTCCGAAAACCACAGCCGGCAGGGGATAAAATGTAAAAACGGCCGCCTCCAGCCCATGCTTTTTAGCGTCCAGTATCTCCCGGAGAAGCGCCTGATGCCCCCGGTGTATACCGTCAAATTTACCAATGGCGACGGCTGTCTCCTCCTCTATATGAAGTTGTTCCATGCTGTCAATGATCTGCATGTGGTTTGGGGTTCTCCTTTTGTTTTTATCTCATATTTCTATCTCTTACTTCTGTTGTTTATTGCAATCAGTCTGTATGCGGAAACATTTTATCCGGCATAAACAGCCGGGTCTGTTCATTATAAATATATATGGCCGCCAGCGCTTCCTCCGCATCATATACCCAGTACCGCTGCCCGGAAGCCGGTGCGCTCTGCCCTGTTTCAAAGAACAACTCCGTGCCCATCGGATTGCCATTATCAATCTTCTTCTTTCCTTCAGGACGTACTGTCAGCTTCGGATAATCAAACGCGCTTTCCAGCGGCTGTATGATCTCTTCAAGTCTGTCCTGATCACGCGCTTCTTCGATCTCCCGCAGCGTCAGGGCATCTTCTATCCCATAGCTGCCGGAACCGGTTCTTAAAAGCTGCTCCATACAGCCCCCGCAGTCCAGCTTTTCCCCGATATCCTGACACAGCGTCCGGATATACGTACCTTTGCCGCATTTGACGCGGTAGGTCACTCTGGGAAGCTCTATCGAACAGATTCTGATCTCATGGATCTCTACCCTGCGCCCTTTGCGCTCTACTGTTTTTCCTGCTCTGGCAAGCTCATAAAGACGTTTTCCATCTACTTTTAAAGCCGAATACATCGGCGGGATCTGTTCATATACGCCGACAAAGCTCATGACCGCCGCCCTGACCTCTTCTTCCGTGCAGTCCACCGGACGCTCTGACAAGACAATACCCGTTGTATCCTGTGTATCAGTGGTCTTTCCCAGCAGAAGAACTGCTTCATATTCTTTCGTTTTGTCCGTCAGAAGCTCGCAGAGCTTTGTCCCGTTACCTAAACAAACCGGAAGCACGCCCTCCGCCGCAGGGTCAAGTGTTCCGGTATGTCCGATCTTTTTCTGTTTCAATATACCGCGGAGCTTTGCCACCACATCAAAGGAGGTATAACCCGCTTCTTTATATACATTAATAATTCCGTGTATCATAATGTTACCGAAAATCAACTCCATTCCAAAACATTTATGCGGTGATCTGCTTTGAAATCATCTCCACCAGCTTATTTTCCAATGCCGTCAGCTCCATTTCTGCGTCAAACCCTGACGCCCTGACATGACCGCCGCCGCCAAATTCCACCGCAATCTTTGCCACATCCACCAGATCGGAGGATGCCCTTAAACTGCATTTAAAATGCCCTTTTTCTTTTTCATAGATAAATACAGCACATTCTACGCCTGACGTGATCCTCAGCTGATTTACAACTCCTTCAAAGTCCTCTTTCTTGGCGCCGTATCTGCTGATAAATTTATGATCCGCTGTACCGATGATGATCCTGCCATCCATATACAGGCGGCTGTCCAATACAATCCTGCTGAGAATCTTATTCTGCAGATAAGTTTTTTCGTAAAAAGTTTCATCAACCAGCTTGGGAAAATCAAAGCCGTATTCCAACAGATCTGCCGCCACACGCATCGTCTTGGGTGAGGTATTGGAAAAATGAAACACTCCGGTATCATGTGCCATACCCATATACAGAAGCTGTGCGATCACATCATCCAGATATGACTGTTCGAGCACATCATAAATGAGTTCGCTGGTGGCGCTTGCCTTCGGCACCACATAATTGACCATGGCGTGATCCGCCTGATTGCTGATATGATGATCAATATTGATCGTCTTTTCCGCCCTCTTATATAAATCCAGCGCTGCGCCCATCCGTTCCGGCACCGTATCCAAAGCGATAAATACATCTACCGCCTCCCACTCCCGGTAATCCTCCTCAGAACAGATGCATTCGATTCCCGGAATATTGCGGAATGAGTTGCCCGGACGTTCCAGAAAGACATAGATATCCGCCTCCGGAAGTCGTTTTTTCAGATAAAAATACAATCCCAGAGAAGCGCCGATGCAGTCCCCATCCGGCCGGATATGTCCCCCTATCCCGATCCTCTGATACGATTTTACTTCTTCGTATATATCCATGCCGCAATCTCCCCATGTGAAACTTCATTACCACATTCTGTATCCTTTTCGGATTCGGATGTCCGGCATCAGCCTTCTTCACCTTCATCCGCATGAGTTAATCCCCTGTTCGCTTCTTCAATCAGCTTCGACATATGATTGCCATACTCAATGCTTTTATCCAGATAAAATCTCAGCTCCGGCGTATTGCGAAGATTCAGCTGTCTGGCAAGCTGGTTCTTCATATATCCTTCTGCGCTCTTTAAACCGGTCAGCACATCCTTTTCCTGCTCCGCGGAGCAATACGCGCTGACCCAGACCTTACAGGTCTTTAAATCCGGCGCCACCTGTACATCCACGACTGAAGTAAACTGCGGAACCCTAGGATCCTTGATCCCACTCCGTATCACTTCTGCAAGGACCTTCTGTACCTCGGCATTTATTCTTGTGTTCTTGACACTATTCTTTCTCAATTTCTATTGCTACCTCTCAATTTACCTAATACTTCTCCCTAAGTTCTCGGCACTTCAACCATGATATACGCTTCTACGATATCCAGCTCCTGCATCTGGTCAAAATTCTCAAATACCAGACCACACTCATAGCCTGCCTTGACTTCCTTTACATCATCCTTAAAACGCTTAAGGGAAGCCAGCGCGCCTTCATAGATCTGCTCACCTTCTCTGCTGATCCTGATCTTGCAGTTTCTCTGGAACTCGCCATCCAAAACAAATGCGCCGGCAATGTTACCGATCTGGGAAGCCTTGAAGATCTGCCGCACCTCCGCATGACCGATGATCTTCTCCTCAAAGATCGGATCCAGCATGCCCTTCATGGCTGCTTCAATATCCTCGATCGCCTGATAGATTACTTTATAAAGCCTCAGATCGACGCCTTCACGCTCTGCCGTCTGCTTCGCCATCACATCAGGACGCACGTTGAATCCGATGATAATCGCATTGGATGCGCTTGCAAGGATAACATCCGATTCATTAATTGCGCCAACGCCGCCATGGATTACCTTGACAACGACTTCGTCATTTGACAGCTTCAGAAGCGACTGTTTTACAGCCTCCACACTGCCCTGCACATCTGCTTTGATAATCAGGTTCAGTTCCTTCAGATTGCCCTCCTTGATCTTAGAGAACAGATCATCCAATGACATCTTAGCCTTTGTGTCTTCCAGAAGCTTCACCTTATTCTGCGCGATAAATGTCTCTGCATATGTCTTTGCCTCTTTATCGTTTTCATGGCAGATAAAGATCTCACCGGCATTGGGGACATCATTTAATCCTAATATTTCCACCGGCGTGGAAGGAAGCGCTTCTTTGACCCGTCTTCCCTTATCATCCACCATTGCCCTAACCTTGCCATGCGATGCGCCCGCTGAAATAAAGTCTCCGACATGAAGCGTACCCTTCTGCACCAGAACGGTTGCTACCGGACCACGCCCCTTATCCAGCTCCGCCTCGATCACAAGACCTCTTGCACGGCGGTTCGGATTGGCTTTCAGCTCCAGCACGTCAGCAGAAAGCAGAATCATCTCCAGAAGTTCTTCAATGCCTTCTCCCGTTTTAGCGGAAACATTGGCAAAAATCGTCGTGCCGCCCCAGTCTTCCGAAATCAGTTCATGCTCTGACAGCTCCTGCTTCACACGATCGATATTTGCCCCGGGCTTATCAATTTTATTAACTGCTACTACAATTTCAATGCCGGCTGCCTTAGCGTGGTTGATCGCTTCCACAGTCTGCGGCATCACGCCGTCGTCCGCTGCAACCACAAGGATTGCGATATCAGTGGAATTGGCTCCGCGCATGCGCATGGAGGTAAATGCCTCATGTCCCGGCGTATCCAAAAACGTGATCTGTCTTCCGTCGATCGTTACCGTATAGGCTCCGATATGCTGCGTGATACCGCCTGCCTCCCGGTCAATAACATTCGTCTTACGGATGGCATCCAGAAGGGAGGTCTTACCATGGTCAACATGACCCATAACGCAGATAACCGGCGGTCTGGTAACAAGATCTTCCGCATCCTCTTCATCTTCCTTTAACAGCTCCGCAATAACGTCGATCTTTTCTTCACGCTCGCACATGATCTCATAATCAAGCGCAATCTCCTCCGCACGTTCAAAGGAAATCTCCTGATTGACGGTCACCATTTCCCCCTGCAAAAACAATTTTTTCACAATAGCGGACGGCTGTATCTTCATCTTATCAGCAAGATCCTTGATCGTAATCTCATCCGGTATCACGATCGTCTTGATATCCTCTGTAACCTCTTCCTTTTTCTTCTCAGGCTTGATGAAACGCCCGGCCTTGTTGTTCCGCCCTTTTCCTAATGTAAAGTCGCCGTCATCTTCATAAAGCTGATCTTTCTTACTTCTCTTATCTTTATCCTGACTGTTGTTCCTTCTCTCTTCGCGGTGTTTTTCCGTAGAATCCGTAATCGGCGCCTCTGCCGCAAACGGCTTACCGCCCGGTCTTGCTCCCGGCCTCTGGAAGCCTCTCTGCTCCCCCGGTCTGCCGCCTCCAAAACGATTATTACTGCCACGGGAAGCGCCCTCGCCATTTCCGCGGAAACCGCCTTCCCCATGAGGTCTGTCTGCACTTCTGGGCGGCTTATTACGATCGTGAAAACCACCGCCCTGTATAGGACGCTGCTCTCCCTGACGTCCTGACGGATACGGTCTGCCGGCTCTCTGGTTCTGTACAGGCCTTTCCTGTACGGAAGGATCATAATTTCTATCCTGTGTCTCACGTGGCTGTATCTGCCCTGCCGCATCGCGCGTTTCTGCCGCGGCTGCCTTTTCCTCCTGCCGCACTTCCTGCTCATGCTGCGTACGTCTCTTTTCTTCCTGCATCATACGATTGGTCACAGCAGCAGCACGGTCTACCATATTCTCCCTTGGCTTGATGGGACCATTGACACGTCCGAAACGATCCGGCCGCTGTCCCGCGCCAGGCTGACGATACGCACCCTGTCCGCGCCGATCCCCCTGCTGCATGGAACGACCGCCCTGACGATTTTGCGGATCACCGCTTACAATAATGACATTTTTCTTTTTTAATGATTTCGTCGGGGCATTATTTTCTGGCTGTTTCGCTGCCGGAGCCGCTGCCCCGGGAGATTCCGCAGATGTTTTTTCCGTTATAGCATCAGTGTCAGCGGCCGGCTTTTCGGATAAAGGCTTTGCGGCATCTGCTGTCTTAGCTGCATCTACAGGCGGTTTTTTCATCTCCTCTTTTTTAGGATCTCCTTTTGGCGCTTCCGACGCATCAATACGCCTATATCCCAAAGACGCAAGTCTGCTGATCAGCATGCCTTCTTCCTCTTCCGAAAGATTACTCTGCGCCTTCTTATTCTCGATCCCCTGCTCCTGCAGCAGCTCCAATACCTTGCTGTTTTCCAGCCCGATATATTCCTTTGAAAAAATACTGATTCTTTTTGCCATATAACCTGCTATCTCCTTTCAACTGCGAAAGATCTTTTATCTTCCACATTCCCTCCCGTTATTTTTCGAAAGCATCTATCTGCTTCATGATTTCCCCGGCCAGTCCATGGTCGGTCACTGCAATAGATACCCGCATTTCTTTGCCAATCGCGTGTCCCAGTTCTTCTCCCGTACCGTAAAATATAATCGGTATCTGCCGGTATGCACACATATCGCCGAATTTTTTTCTTGTATTCTCTGCTGCGTCCGCAGCAATGATGACGAGGCATGTTTTGTCCGACTTGATGCTGTTTTCCACCATAAAGCCGCCGCTGACCACATGACCGCCCCGCTGTGCAAGACCCAGCAGTGAATATATCTTATTTTGTATCACTTAAAACAAACTCCTTCTCCAATGCTTCATATACGGAAGCCGGTATTGCCATCTGAAATGACCGTTCCAGTCCTTTTCCCTTGATTGCTTTTTTCAGGCATTCTCCGTTCTTACAAAGATATGCGCCCCTGCCGTTTTTCTTTCCGGTAAGATCAAGGGATATCTCACCCGACGTCTCTCTGAGCACACGCATCAGTTCTTTTTTTTCTTTCATTTCTCCGCAGCCGATACATTTACGCTGCGGTGTCTTTCTGACCTTCATATTGATAACCATGTCCTTACTTATTCTTCTTCCTCCGGATCCCCAACCCCTTCGGACTCCATATACTCAGCATATTCTTCGCTTTCGGCATCCATATAGGAATCATCATATTCTCCCTCTTCTTCATAGGAGTCATAATCCTCATCATACTCTTCCATATCATCTCCCATATAATCCTCAATGCGGAATCCGTAAGCATCCTTTGCCTGCGTTTCTGACTTGATATCAATCTTATAATTGGTCAGCTTGGCAGCAAGCCTTGCGTTCTGACCGGCCTTGCCGATCGCTAATGAAAGCTGCGCATCCGGCACCACGACATTAGCTGTCCTCTCCTCCGGATCCGCAAAGACATTAACAATCTCCGCCGGGGAAAGCGCATTGCGGATCAGATTGCCCGGATTCTCATCCCAGCTGATGATATCGATCTTTTCTCCATTTAATTCGCTGACAATCGCTTTGGCACGATCTCCTTTGACACCAACGCATGCGCCTACCGGATCGACATTCGGGTCTCTGGAATATACAGCCATCTTGGTACGGCTGCCCGGTTCTCTGGCAATGCTCATGATCTCCACCGTTCCATCCTGAATCTCCGTAACCTCCGCCTCAAACAGCCGCTTTACAAGATCGGGATGCGTACGGCTTACGGTAATTTTGGAGCCTTTGGATACGTTACGCACCTCCAACACAAAAACCTTGATCCTGTCGTTCGGTCTGAGGATCTCACCGGGAGCCATCTCTGACTCCATCAGAAGAGCGTCCGCCTTTCCCAGATTAATACTCCAGTTCCGTCCGATACGACGTTGTACCACACCCGTCATAATCTCCTTCTCCTTAGCATGGAACTGGTTATAGATAACATTTCTTTCTTCTTCCCTGATCTTCTGTGTGATCACATTCTTGGCATTCTGCGTGGCAATGCGCCCAAACTCCTTAGAATTGATCTCGACATCCACCATATCGCCCGCCTTGACATCCGGATTAAGCTGCTTCGCTTCTTCCAGTGATATCTCTATCGCAGGATCCATAACGTCTTCTTCCAGCTCAATAACTTCCTTGGTCGCAATTACATGATAATCACAGGTATCATAATCAATATCGACACGGATATTGTCCGCGCTTTTAAAATGATTCTTACAAGCAGTAACCAAGGAATTACTGATCGCCTCAAATAAAGCCTCCTTACTGATCTCCCGCTCCCGCTCCAGAATTTCCAGCGCCTCCCGCAATTCCCTTGTCGCTTTCTCCCGCTCCTGTGCTTCTACTGCTGCTTTCTGCTCTCTTGCCATTTTTCTTTCCTCCTGATTAAAAGTCTATCTTTAACCGCACCTGCGCAATCTTGCTCCGTTCCAGCACTATCTCTCTGCCATTCTCCGCCATGATCGTGATCTTTTGCTGGTCATAGGCATGCAGCACGCCTTCCAGCTCCTTAACGCCCTCTATGGGTTCATACAGCTTTACCTCCACCATTTTCTGAAGGCTCTTTTCAAAATGTCTGTCTTTCTTCAGCTGCCTTCCCAGACCGGGACTGCTTACTTCAAGGATATAAGCATCCGGAATAAAATCCTCCCGGTCAAGTGCATCCGATAAGGTCCGGCTGACCTTTTCACAATCTTCGATCGTAACGCCGCCCGGCTTATCAATATATGCCCTGAGATACCATTCCCTGCCTTCTTTGACATATTCCACATCATAGATCTCTACCTGATACCCAGCGGCAACCGGTTCCAAAAGTGCCTCCGTCCTTGCCTCATATTCCCGTTTTCCAGCCATGTCAATTCTTCCTATTCTCTGTCAATCAGACAGGAACGCCTCCTCTTCTCCCGCCCACGCGCCGGTCATCCGTCAGCTCTGCCGGCATTTTCATTAAGATGCCTGTGTGCATAAATAAGAGTAGGCTTTCGCCTACTCTTGTCAACCACTTACAATCACTTTATAAAGTATATCACTAATTTCCATCAATTGCAAGTACTTTTTCCATTTTATTACAATTATAATTCCGTGTAAAAAGGTACTTTAAAAATATCAGATACCGGGAATTAGTGTAATCCCGAAAACGGCGACCGGTAAAATGCCATCCCCGCAAGATCTTCTTCAATCCGAAGAAGCTTGTTGTATTTTACCACCCGGTCGCTTCTGCAGGGCGCGCCGGTCTTGATCTGTCCTGCATTTAACGCCACCGCGATATCCGCGATCGTCGCATCTTCGGATTCACCGGATCGGTGGGAGATCACGGCACGATAACCTGCACGGTGGGCACATTCCACGGCATTAAATGCTTCTGTCATCGTGCCGATCTGATTGACCTTTACCAGAATCGCATTGGCAGCGGCAAGTTCAATCCCCTGCTTTAACCTTTTTTCATTTGTAACAAACAGATCGTCACCAACAAGCTGTACTCTGTCTCCCAACCGTCTTGTCAGCTCCACCCAGCCATTCCAGTCTTCTTCGTCCAGACCGTCTTCAATGGATCGGATCGGATACCTGTCGCAAAGCTTCACGTACATATCGATCATTTCCTCTGTGGTACGCATCACGCCGGTCTCCTTGGTATCCGATACTCCGGCATAAACGCCTTCCTTTTCATTATCCGGATCGATGCCGCGTTCTTTTTTCAGGATCTCGGATTCACCGGGGAAATAATACATACCGGAATTTTCCTCATGAAGCTCTGACGCTGCAGCATCCATTGCAAAAACTACATCACTGCCGCAGGCATAGCCCGCGTCCGTCACGGCGCGTGTCAGATAATCAAATACCTCAAAGGCATCCCGAAGATCCGGTGCAAAGCCACCCTCATCGCCGACGGCTGTTGCTTTTCCGTCCTTTGCCAGTATCTTCTTCAAGCTATGATAGATCTCCGTGCCCATACGAAGCGCATCGGAAAAAGAATCCGCCCCTACCGGCATGATCATAAATTCCTGAAAATCAATGGTATTCTTCGCATGGACGCCGCCATTTAAAATATTCATCATCGGCGCCGGCAGGATCTTTGCATTGGTTCCGCCAAGATATCTGTATAACGGAAGCCCCAGTGCCTTGGCGCATGCTTTTGCGTTTGCCATGGAGACCGCCAGGATCGCATTCGCGCCCAGTCTTTTTTTATTTTCCGTTCCATCCAGCTTAATCATCATCTCATCGATCAGCGGCTGGTTCAATCCGTTTTTCCCGATCAGACATTCCCTGATCTCCGTATTTACATTCTTGACTGCATGGAGAACTCCTTTACCGCCATAGCGTTTCCCCCATGTCACTCTGGTATCTCCGGTAACTGAATCCTCCTGTTCCAGCATGCTATCCCTAAGCTCCACCGCTTCAAACTTACCTGTCGATGCACCGGACGGCACGATCGCCGAACCCGTATAACGGTTGCATACCGTCACCGCTGCTTCTACCGTCGGATTGCCTCTGGAATCCAGGACTTCCCTGGCATGCACATCCGTAATTTCCAATTCATGCATAAAATAAAACCCTCCGAATCGTTTTTAATTATTGTTTACGATTTGGAGGGTTATATACACTTATTTTAAATCTTATGACTTCTTTACAAGCAGCGACTTTCCGGTCATTTCCGCAGGCTGCTCCTTACCCATGATCTGGATCAGTGTCGGAATGATATCCGCCAGACATCCGCCTTCACGAAGCGTATAAGCAGGATCATAATTCACAAGGATAAACGGCACCTGATTGGTGGTATGCGCCGTAAACGGCGCTCCCGTCTCATAATCAACAAGCTGTTCTGCATTGCCGTGATCTGCACAGATAAACATTGCGCCGCCGTTTCTCCTGATGGCTTCCACTGCGCGGCCGACACATTCATCAACTGCCTCTACCGCCTTGATCGCCGCATTTTCCACACCGGTATGTCCTACCATGTCCGGATTCGCAAAGTTTATAATGATAACATCATAGTTACCGCTGTCAATCGCTTCTACCAGTTTATCGCAGACACCGTATGCGCTCATTTCCGGTTTCTGATCATAGGTCGCCACTTCCTTCGGAGAGGGAACAAGCACCCTGTCTTCGCCGGGATTGGGTTCTTCCACGCCGCCATTAAAGAAAAAGGTAACATGGGCATATTTTTCCGTCTCGGCGATACGCGCCTGCGTCATATGATTGGCCGCAAGCCACTCGCCAAAGGTATTGGTCACCGCGATCTTATGGAACGCAATTTCTTTATTCGGGATTGTCGGATCATACTCAGAAAAGCACACGTACTTGATGTCCAATTTTTTCTCTCTTGCAAATCCTTTGAAATCATCATCGCAGAACGCCCTTGTGATCTCCCTCGCACGGTCAGGTCTGAAATTAAAGAAGATCACGGAATCCCCGTCTCCAATCATTGCTGTCGGCTTTCCGCCTTCCAGAACAACTGTCGGCTTTACAAATTCATCTGTCTCATCCCTGTCATAAGAAGCCTGAATACCGTCTGCCGCACTGTCCGCTGTCAGTCCTTCGCCTTTGGTCAACGCAAGATATGCCTTTTCCACACGATCATAGTTATTATCACGATCCATTGCATAGTAACGGCCCGTTACGGTAGCCACTTTGCCGACGCCGATCTTCTTCATCTCATTTTCCAGGGCGATCACAAAATCCCTGCCGCTTGCGGGAGGTGTGTCACGTCCGTCCAGAAAGGCATGTACATACACCTTAGAAAGATTATTTCTCTTTGCCAGCTCCAGCAATCCGTATAAATGCGTATTGTGACTGTGTACGCCGCCATCGGACAGCAATCCGAACATATGGAGCGCGGAATCATTCTTTTTACAGTTCTCCACTGCATTCATCAACGCGGGATTCTCAAAAAATGTACCGTCCTGAATCTCCTTTGTGATCCTGGTCAGCTCCTGATATACGATACGACCCGCACCCATATTCAGATGACCGACTTCAGAATTGCCCATCTGTCCGTCGGGAAGCCCGACTGCCATGCCGCTTGCGTTTCCCTTCACAAAAGGATATTCCGCCATCAGCTTATCCATCACCGGCGTTTTTGCCTGTTTTACCGCATTTCCTTCGGTCTTATCATTAAGACCATAACCATCCAAGATCATAAGTACCGTTGTTTTCTTAGCCATTTTTATTCTCCTTCTTTCTTTATGATTTTAACTTAGTTGATATTTCTCTTCAAACTGCTCCACCGGCATCGGCTTATCAAAATAATACCCCTGAAACATATCGCAGCCGGCAGTCCTTAAAAACGAAACCTGTTCTTCCGTCTCTACGCCCTCTGTAATGACGGCAATACCAAGCTTTTTCGACATCGCGATCATCGCATCCATGATGATACGGCTACGCTCCTGATGCTCCGTCTTTTTCAAAAATCCCATATCCATTTTGACCACGTCTACATTCATATCCTTCAACGTATTCAGGGAAGAATAACCGCTTCCGAAATCATCAATCTCTATATGGAAGCCAAATTCCCGCAACCGGTCTAGCAGCTTTAACTGCTTGCTCATCTCTGTCATAACCGCCGTTTCCGTAATCTCCAGTTTCAGATTCTTAGGCGCGATCTTATATTTCTTTACCAATCCGGTAAATGTCTCATAAAGATCCACATAGTAAAAATCCTTTGCGGATATATTGACCGAAATATGCAGCTCCTCCCTGCCCATCTTCTTCCACTCCGCCAGTTTCCTGCAGGCAAGCTCCCATACGCGCATATCCAGCTTGTGAATATATCCTGTCTGCTCAAACAATGGTATAAACGCGATCGGCGGGATCAGTCCGTCAACAGGATGCTGCCAGCGCACCAATGCCTCCGCTCCCAGCAGCGTACCATCCACAGCAATCTGCGGCTGAAGATACATCCGAAACTGCTCATCTTCCATTGCTTCCTCAAAACCGCTGATCAGCTTTTTCTCCTTATGCAGCTGTTCTCCCAGCTTTTCATCATAATATGCCGCATATTTCTGATAATCCTGTTTTATGGACTGGATCGCCATCATGCCGCGGTCGCACATCACCGAAACATCCATGGCAGGATCCGTGATGAAATATATGCCCAGCTGGATATGGACATGATATACTTCATTCCCGCCCTTTTCAGCGGCTGTCCTGATATAATTGGTTATCCTCTGTTCATCAAAACGCTCCACCGGCATACATACCGCAAATCTGTCGCCGGACAAACGTCCATATACAATATTCTCTGAATATTCCTTCCGCATTATTCCGGCGATTTTGATTAAAAGCTTATCTCCGGCTTCCACTCCGAACATTTCATTGTACAATTTAAAATCTTTGACATCCACACACATAATGCAGCGCTTCGTATCGGGATCATTTTCCAATACCTTATGCGTCTGCTCCATAAATCCGGCCCTGTTATATATCCCGGTCAATTCATCATGTGTCGCGCGGTAAAGCTCCTTCTCGTATTTTGTGATCTCCTCCGTCATATCCACGATACTGAAATATGCGCCGACAAAATTCCCATCATCGTCCAGCAGCCTTTTAAACTTTGTTTCGTAATAACTGATTTTCTCCCCTTCGATCTGCTGCTCGCGCCATGTCGTATCCACCAGTTCCTCATCACCCTGTTCTTCCAGCCAAGCTGCATAATAATCCTCAAAGAACTCATAATCCTTACACTGCTCCTGCCCAAACAGACGCTTTGCCATATCATTAACATAGATGCAGTCACCCTGCAGATCAAAGCAAAGGNTGCCCATGCTCATANCCTTAACGGAAAATGACAGCAGTCTTGCCGTCAGCCCTTTGGGAATATAAAGAANTCNGAAATAACCAATTGCTATCGNTAAAAGGACGTAAAAAATAACGGAAATATCAATCGCAATATTTACAAAACGATAGAGGATATTGNCACCNAGAATGATCACAAAAGAATATAATNTCACATCATATTTTCTGCGGTACAGCTTTATTGTCTTCCTTGCTTTCACAAAAAATACGCCAATAACAANCAACGCCATGGAATATACGATCAGAATATGAGAAAGGTATCCCGGCATCCGGGTATGTACGGCATAACAGGAATACTCCAATGAGCCTTGATCTATCTCTATCCATTCACAGTAAAAAATGTGTTTAAAATAAANATTGGCNAGNAAANANACGGTANCCACAANGNAAACCAGCGAAAAAAGCCNGATAACAGTCTTATTCTTCGCAAAATAACCCGTGTAATGTTTCGCAAAGTAGAACAATGTCACGACCAGCCAGTCAGTAAGCGCAAAATAAAGGCCATGCATCAGCATCGCAAAATATTCTGCCCCCTGAACCGCAAGCACCGCCGCTATATTGCAAAGCACGGTCATGATCGCAACAACAAACAAAAAGCGCATCGTATTGACGATCTCTTTCTTGATGCGCCCCATCATAACGATACAAACGGTCATAAAAGCCACTAATATCATTCCGGTAATACAAAATCCTTGAATCACATCCGTCCCCGCCTCTTCCTGTCTTGTAACTCTCCTGCGACCAGCGTGCCAACCCATTGCACATATAGAAAATTATAACGATTTATCCGTTAACTGTCAAGAATTGGCAGTAAATCGGCATGGCCGTTCCGTAAACCATCCAGATCAGCATCAGGATCGTGCCTGCCATAGCAAGGAGCACTGCGATCCTCATCATATTTTCCCAAAGCGCCGACCGGCTCTCCCTGCCGGGCTCCCCCGCTCTTCCAAGTATCACTCTCTGAGCAAGCGCGGCAAGCCGTTCCAGTCCCTTCACAACATATATCATAAGCGGCAGGAGCATCGGCATCATATATCTCCCCTGCGCCTGAAAGTCAGATGTATATGCATAATAAACCGTCAGAAATACCGGCATAATGATACAGAAGATCAGATTGGCATGAAAAAACAGACGCTTCCCCTCATGCTGCTTTNTATAAATAGGAATTGCAGCAATATANCCCAGCAAGCNNCCATAAAAGAACAGNTTATANAAACGATANATCCAGANATTGGCAAAAATANACAAAGAACCGTATGCTCCGACAAACGANGCATACGCAATTGTCAGATAGTCTGTTTCGCGTATCATCTGCGAGAGTGTATATCCCATCTGCCGATACGTTTGTGCTGTCAATGGATTGACCTTATCCACCGCATACATCTCCATCATTTTGTCCGCCGTACGAAATCCAAAAATATCACCGTCATACAAAATATAGCTGCGTATAAACCACCACGCCGTCCCCAATAAGATAACCGTGGTGATCGGCGCCGCATGACGGAGCATATTTTTCCAATCATAAGAGATCCTCCGGCTTCCCCGCCCGGTCTCCTGCTGCTTCCCGGAAGCTGGTTTTACAAAATAAGCAAGGCAGAGCAGCACCGCGCTGACGATATAGCTGTACGCATTGTAATAAGAAAGCGCGCATGATATCACACCGACGCATAAAACACCGCTGTTGAAGACGCGAAATCCCTCCTGATAGATGCTGACCAGCGCATACAAGATCAGCGCAGTGGAAAGCATCGCCAGGGAATCCGTATTCACATAAGTATGCAGAAATAAGCTCTGCGGCATAAACGTCACCAGAAAGCAGAACAGCCAGTCCAGACAGATTTTTTTCGCATCCCCATCGAAGATCTTGACTGCCAGCTTCCTGACCACAAAAGCCATAGCTGCGCCAAACAGGACATTGACAAAACGCGCGCTATACAGTAAATATGATTCGCTGTCCGTAAACAGATCCACAAACCGCATCACCCATCCCATGAAAATATACGGCAGGACATTATATAACGCATAAGAGGAGCCATATCCCGGAATACGCACTTCCTCATCATAAGCAGTAGGAAGTTTGCCATGTTCACAGATATACTTAGGAACCAGATATCTTGCGTGCTCATCCGGNGCATTGGCATAGNCGGGCGGTGTGTCANANAGCGNCNGNGCAAGCGCAATAGNAGATGCTACGATCAGAAAAATAAAAAGATAAAGACACATCAGTATGCGCTCTCTTCTATCTGCCTGTTCCATAAATATGATCCCCGCTTTCTATGCTTCCTAATAAGCAGTTTCATCTCAGGCTTATTTCATAAAAATGAAATTCAGCTTTCGATCTGCTTAATCATTTTGTAATATAATCCGGTTTACATAATCCTTTGTTTGAATGTTAAAGCGGGATATTACCATGTTTCTTCTTCAGTCCAATCTTCAGCTTTCTTCTATTTTTTACAATCACTTCATAGATCTTATCCCTCGTCTGCTCCGGCTTGATCAGCTCATCGATATAGCCATGTTCCATACCCAGCTTGTAACCGACCACCTCATTCTTATACTCCTCCGCCTTTTCAGCAAGAAATGCTTCGCGGGCTTCTTTATCCATCTGTTTTACTTCCTTTGCGTAAAGGATCTCAACAGCTCCCTGCTCTCCCATCACTGCAATCTTGGCAGACGGCCATGCAAATACCTTGTCCGCCCGCATCGTCCGGCTGTTCATGGCGATATATGCTCCGCCATATGCTTTGCGGACGATCACATTGACCTTAGGCACCGTGGACTCTGCGAAAGCATACAACAGCTTCGCCCCATGCCGGATCACGCCCTTGCTTTCCTGATCCAGTCCCGGCATAAATCCGGTCACATCCGTAAACGTAACCACCGGGATATGAAACGCGTCGCAGAATCTCACCAGTCTTGCCGCCTTATCGCTTGTATCGCAGTCCAGCGTACCGGCATTGCAGATCGACTGATTGGCGATGATACCGACCGTGATCCCATACAGTCTTGCAAAGCCCACGATCACCGACTGCGCAAACATGGAATGGATCTCTATAAAACTGTCATCATCTACAATATCACAGATTAGCTCGCGGATATCATAGCCATGCCGGTCGCTTTCCGGAAGCTGAAAAGAAAATTCTTTTTGTTTCATATAATCCTCTTTTGCAGGAACAGCCATATTNTTCTTGNTGCATGGNNGNATGACNGAAATCAGTNTNCTTAATTCCTGAAAACAGGTTTTTTCGTCTTCATAATTAAAGTGCGCGCAGCCGCTGACCTCCGAATGAAGCTTCACACCGCCCAGCTCCTCTGCCGTCACGGTCCCCAGTCCGACACTTTTTACCACCTTAGGTCCGGTTACATACATCTGACCGATCCCCTGCACCATAAATACAAAATCAGAAAGTCCCGCCGCATATGCGATCCCTCCCGCGCATGGTCCCAGAATTACGGAATACTGCGGTATATACCCTGATGCATCTACCATATTGCAAAACATATCGCCAAGACCTGCAAGACCATCAATGCCTTCCTGTATCCTCGCACCGCCGGAATCATTCAGCATGACATACGGACACTTTTTCTTAATTGCCAGTTTCTGCGCTTTGATAATGTTTCTGCTCTGCTGTATTCCAAAGCTGCCGCCCTTATATGTGAAATCATGAGTAACCGAAATAACCTCCTGTCCAAACACTTTTCCGATACATACATATACGCCGTCTCGGGCATTCGGATTGGTCAATTCCCGGTACTCCCCGTCATCATACAATAACGCCAATCTTTCCGTCGCAAATAATTTGCCTTTCGCATGCTGTTTTTCTTTCCTTCTGGCTTCCTTGTTTACTCTTTCCAAATCTTCCATAGCTCAACCTCTATTATTCAATTTTTCATCTTCTCAGATTTTATCATCCATAAAACCCAAGCTAAAACACCTTGGCAAAACTCATTTCTCCATATTTTACCACATCAGAAAAACGGATACAACCATAAAGGAACTAAAATATTCTGAGTTTTTATATAAATTGCATCATGGCTGATATACTAACCTCACGTGAAAGTCATTTGCGGCTGCCGTCCGGCAGTCCGAAAATCCCGGCGTTTCGCCATATTTCACAGTTTACGTTGCTTATTTGTATCGCGGTATTTTGATTTTATGTGTTTTTAAGCACTGCCGCAGAAGAAAAACAGAAAGGATGGGTTTATGACAGAAAAGAAACAAAGGACACAGAACATGCGCACGATAAAAGAAAAGCAGATGCCGGAGAAAAAGCAGATGCAAAAAGAAACACAGCTGACAAAAGAAAAGCAGACGACAAAAGAGACACAGACGGCGGAGTCCGCGGTTTACGAAGGCAATAAACTGTGGGACGAGATCTTAAAAGCCATCGTTAATTCCATGCCGGAGCATCTGTTTCCATTATTCAAGGAAGTGTATGGAAAAGAATACCCAGAGGGCACTTCCATCGTACTGCTGAATACGGAGACTTCCACATTCTGGGAAAGCGTGGAAGAACCGCCAAAATCCACCCTCATGGATATTGCGCTGCTGGTGGACGGCACGGATTATTACCATCTGGAATGCCAGATGAAGGAAAATCAGGAGATGGTGATCCGCATGTTCGCCTATGACGTGCATTTTGCGATCACGCATACGAAAGTGGTAGACGGAGAGACCAAAGAGATCACATTGAAATTCCCGAATTCCGTAGTGCTCTATCCGGAAGGAAGCAGTTCCAGCCCCGATCATCTCCAGTGCCGTATCCTCTTTCAGGATAACAGTGAACATATCTACCAGCTCCCGGTCGTCAGGGTGCAGAGTTATTCCTTGAAAGAGATCAGGGAGAAGCATCTGGTACTGTTCCTGCCCTACACGATGCTCCGCTTCCGTCCGCGGTTAAAAAAGGGAAAGAATATCACGGAAAAGGAATTGACAGAGTATCTGAATGAAGTTATATTGATTTTAGAGGATGAAGTGGCAGCGGGCAGGCTTACGGAGCTGCAGTGCCATGATTATGTAAGACTGCTCTGCAATGCGGCGGATCGGGTATTTGCGAAGCACAGGAATCTGAGAGCGGAGGTGGATAGGATGACAAAACCTTTAATAAAACTGCCCAGCCAGGAGTTCAGGGAACTGGAGGAGAAGCTTGCTGAGAAGAAGGCGGAATTGGCAAAGCAGGAAACAGAGTTAACCAAACAGAAAGCGGAGAATGCCAAGCAGGCAGCAGAGTTGGCTAGGCAAAAAGAAGAGAACCAGCGTTTACAGGAGAAGCTCCGTCTGGCAGGAGTAAATTAAATATAAGAAAATTTTTATATAGAAGCATAACATTGATCGATAATTGATATGCTTCTATTATTTTGGTGGAGACAGCCTGACGTAGAAAAAATAAAATTACTGGCCCGCATTCTTCAGACATCGGGCGATACTTTGCTTGAAACGGGCTTTCATCCCGAATCAGAAGNTAAATTNGAAAAAGCTCTGGCAATACTCAAATCCCTGCGTCCAGAGTTCCAAGACTATGCTTTAGAGCAAATNAAAAAANTAGCTGAATTGCAGGACAAAATTTAGAAAGGGACACCGAAGGATCATATTTCCTTTGATGCCCCTATTTTAATGCATTTCCTACTACAAGATTTCCTTTGAAAAGTGATTACTTANAGCAAACGATCTTCCCAAAATCAGCCTTNAGTGATGCGCCGCCCACAANTCCNCCGTCAATATCCGGCTGTGCAAACAGCTCTGCTGCATTGCCTGCATTGACAGATCCGCCGTACTGGATGCGGACAGCCTCTGCCGTTGCTCCGTCATACATCTCAGCGATGCAGTCACGGATGCCCTTGCACACTTCTTCAGCCTGCTCTGTCGTAGCTGTCTTGCCTGTTCCAATCGCCCAGATCGGCTCATATGCAATGACGATGCCCTTTACCTGATCTGCGGTAACTCCATCCAGATCGGATTTGATCTGCAGTCTGATCCAGTCCATGGTCACACCCATTTCTCTCTGTTCAAGGGTTTCACCGCAGCAAAGGATAGGAACAAGTCCTGCTTCCAACGCCTTCTTAACTTTCTTATTCAGAAGGCAGTCGCACTCCTTAAAGTAATCACGTCTCTCGGAATGTCCGATGATAACATACTTAACGCCTGCATCCACTAACATTGCAACGGAGATTTCGCCTGTATAAGCGCCCTTCTCCTCAAAGTACATGTTCTCCGCGCCAACCTCTACATTCGTTCCTTTGACTGCTTCTACAACCGGAACAATATCAATTGCAGGTACGCAATATACAACGTCCACTTCCTCATTCTTTACCAACGGTTTCAGTTCTTCCACCAATTTAACTGCCTCACTGGGTGTCATATTCATCTTCCAGTTGCCGGCAATAATCTTTTTTCTTGCCATGATCTTTCTCCTCTCAAAATTTATTTATCATCTGCAGCTACAACGCCCGGAAGCTCCTTGCCCTCTAAGAACTCAAGGGAAGCGCCGCCGCCTGTGGAAATATGGCTCATNTTATCTGCAAATCCNAACTGGTTAANANCNGCNGCGGAATCGCCGCCGCCGATGATCGTNGTTGCATCTGTNTCAGCAAGCGCTTTTGCTACTGCAATCGTNCCTTTTGCCAGAGTCGGNTTCTCAAATACACCCATNGGTCCGTTCCATACAACTGTCTTAGCGGATTTTACAGCGTCAGCATAAAGCTCTGCCGTCTTTGTACCGATATCAAGACCTTCCATGTCAGCAGGAATCTTGTCAGCATCTACAATCTGTACATCGATGGGTCCGTCAATAGGATCCGGGAAGTTTGCCGCGATTGTAGTATCAATCGGAAGAAGCAGCTTCTTGCCAAGCTTCTCCGCCTTCGCCATCATTTCCTTACAGTAATCAAGCTTCTCTTCATCAACGAGAGACTTACCGATCTCATAGCCCTGTGCCTTTAAGAACGTAAATGCCATACCGCCGCCGATGATCAGCGTATCACACTTCTCCAGCAGATTATTGATAACATTTAACTTATCAGCCACTTTAGCGCCGCCAAGGATTGCTACAAAAGGTCTTACCGGGTTCTCTACCGCATTGCCGAGGAAATCGATTTCCTTCTGCATCAGGTAACCAACAGCGCACTCGCCGCCCTTTGCGCGGACACAATCTGTTACACCTGCAACAGAAGCATGTGCACGATGGGAAGATCCGAATGCGTCACATACGTATGCATCACAAAGATCAGCCAGTTCTTTGGAAAATGCCTCTCCGTTCTTTGTCTCTTCTGAACCACGGAAACGTGTATTCTGAAGAAGAACAATATCGCCTTCCTTCATATCAGCAACAGCCTTTGTTGCCGCCTCTCCTGTTACATTGTAATCAGCCACAAAATTAACTTCCCTGCCAAGCTTCTCGGAAAGTCTCTTGGCAACAGGTGCAAGGGATTCTCCCTCGTTCGGGCCGTTCTTTACCTTGCCCAAATGGGAGCAAAGGATTACCTTGCCGCCATCCTTCAGCAGCTTCTGAATGGTAGGAAGCGCCGCATTGATACGGGTTTCATCTGTGATCTCACCGTTCTTTAAAGGTACGTTAAAGTCGCATCTTACTAAGACGCGCTTTCCGCTTACGTTGATATCATCCACTGACTTTTTGTTTAATGACATGTCCATGTCCTCCTTAAATATAATAATATATTACAATCGTATTCCGGGAAGAAATAAGGTCCGGCCCTATTAGGACCGGACCTCTTAAGTCTGCTTATAAAGCAAGCTGGTAAATCATCAACCGTGATGCAATTTACTGAAGCTCAGCAAAATACTTGATTGTTCTAACCATCTGGCTTGTGTAGCTGTTCTCGTTGTCATACCAGGAAACTACCTGAACAAGATTGTCAGCGCCAACCATGGTCTGTGTAGCATCAAAGATGGAACCATATGTGCTTCCTACGATATCGCTGGAAACGATCTCATCCTCATTGTATCCGAAGGACTCTGTAGCTGCTGCCTTCATAGCTGCATTGATCTCTTCCTTCGTTACGGACTTCTCTACTGTAGCTACAAGGATTGTTGTAGAACCTGTAGGAGTCGGAACACGCTGTGCAGAACCGATCAGCTTACCGTTCANCTCAGGAATAACAAGACCGATAGCCTTAGCTGCACCTGTAGAGTTAGGAACGATATTAACCGCACCTGCGCGGGATCTTCTAAGGTCACCCTTTCTCTGAGGACCGTCAAGGATCATCTGNTCACCTGTGTAAGCGTGGATCGTGCTCATGATACCGGACTTGATGCCGGCAAGGTCATTCAGCGCCTTAGCCATAGGAGCTAAGCAGTTTGTTGTACAGGAAGCTGCTGAGATGATTGTATCAGAAGCCTTCAATGTCTCATGGTTAACATTGTAAACGATAGTAGGAAGGTCATTTCCTGCAGGAGCAGAGATAACTACCTTCTTAGCGCCGGCATTGATATGTGCCTGAGCCTTATCTTTGGAAGTATAGAATCCGGAGCACTCCAGAACTACATCTACGCCAAGCTCGCCCCAAGGACAATTATTAGCATCAGGCTCTTTATAAATCTTAAGTGTCTTACCATCTACGGTAATGGAATCTTCACCAGCAGATACTGTATCAGCTTTTGCATATTTACCCTGTGAAGAATCATACTTCAAAAGGTGTGCCAACATCTTAGGGGATGTCAGATCATTGATTGCTACTACATCGTATCCCTCTGCACCGAACATCTGTCTGAATGCCAGACGGCCAATACGACCAAAACCATTAATTGCTACTTTAACTGCCATTTTGTTTTCCTCCTGAAAAGATAATGTTGTACTCAACTGAAAACTATTGTAACCAATTTGTCCTATTTTTTCAAGACATATCCTAGAAAAATTTTCCATAAATTAATAAAATGTGGTATGATACACATAAATATTGACCCATGCATGGACATCATATGCCGATTTTGGATGAATTTTCTCCATATAACTTCGTATGACGCATGGGAATCGGACAAACTTTATTCAGGAGGTTTACTATGCCTATCCTTGCGGACTGCCATATGCATACCCATCACTCAGGAGATTCCGACGCCTCCATGGAAGCGATGATCGGACGCGCCATAGAGCTTGGTTTAAAACAAATCTGCTTTACCGAGCATCAGGACTTCGATTTTATCTATGAACCGGACGAACCCCAGGATATCTTTATTACGGATACGGATGCCTATCAAAAGGAGCTGCGGGAAATGCAGACAAAGTATGGCGATCGTCTTACTATCCGTTTTGGCATTGAGCTGGGACTCCAGACACATATTACAGAGCAGTTGAATGATTATTCCTCCGCTTATGATTTTGACTTTATCATAGGCTCCTCCCATTTGTGCAACCACAAAGATCCNTATTTNAAAAATTTTTTTGAAGGGNGGGACGAACAGGAAGCCTATCATGAATATTTTGACTATATCANAGAATGTATNTCNTCCTTNNGCAATTTTGACGTCTATGGTCATTTAGACTATGTACTTCGCTATGGTCCTACCAAAAATGCCGGCTTTTCCTATCAGGAATATCAGGGAACAATCGATGCCATCCTCCGCTCCCTTATTGAGCGTGGCAAAGGCATAGAACTGAATACCAGCGGTTACTCCTATGCCCTAGGTGAACCTCATCCCTGCCGCGAGATCCTGCTTCGGTACAGGGAACTTGGCGGCGAGATCCTGACCATCGGCAGCGACGCACATGATCCCTCGCATGTCGCCTCAGAATTTAACAGAGCCGCCAGCCTTCTCACCGACTGCGGTTTTCACCATTACTGTGTCTTTG
>WFLX010351946.1_pt1 | contig 83346 bp, 66 predicted proteins | sample 4967041 | NCBI WGS metagenome assembly WFLX01 (sample SAMN12857096, study PRJNA449069) | gut metagenome | isolation source: stool from male and female vole | host: Microtus ochrogaster | place: USA:Florida | collected 2017
CGACGCGAGTAACCGATGCTGTCACCTTTGGGCACCTTGCGAATCTGTAGAATCGTCGTTTTCAGCGTGGCGACATTGTTCAATATGTGGTTGTTACGCGCATTGATGCCATACAAACCAAGACCCAAACGCACCATATCAAGGTGGTACTCAGGGAAGTGCTCGATACCTGCCGAATTGCAGATATGACGGATAATCTTGTGCGGATAAGCCGCCTGCAACTGACGGCTCGCCTCATCGTACAGCTGAAACTGCCTATGGGAGAAAGCATCGAACGCATCGCTGTCGCTGCCCACAAAATGGCTGAACACCGAACAAGGCACCAACGCTGTCTGACGACGCAACCGCTCTATGAGCCGAGGCATGTCCGTCTCAGGGTTGAAGCCCAAACGGCGCATGCCCGTATCGAGTTTGATGTGAATGGGGAAATTGGTGATGCCCTCCTTCTCTGCCGCGCGAATCAGCTGCTCCAACAGGTCAAAGCTGAACACCTCTGGCTCCAGACGGTAGTCGAACAGCATCTTGAACGAGGTGGTCTCAGGGTTCATAATCATGATGTTGGCGGTGATGCCAGCCTCACGCAGGTCAGCCCCTTCGTCGGCCACAGCCACAGCCAAATAATCCACCCCATTGTCCTGCAACGTCTTGCCCGTCTCCAACGAACCCACACCATAGCCACCCGCCTTCACCATGCACACCATCTTCGTCTCGGGCTTCATAAAACTGCGGTAATAGCGCACATTGTTGACAAGGGCATTGAGGTTGACCTCCAAAATGGTCTGGTGTACCTTCAGCGTCAAGAGGTCGCTTACCCTGTCAAAGCGGAACTGGCGCGCCCCCTTGATGAGGATGAACTCATTGCTCAGCCCCTCAAACTCATCGCTGCCAATCAGGGCTTCCGTCGTGCGGAACATGTGGTGCTCCATGGGGAAGTAATCGGCACAGGCACTCAGCTCCTCGCCCACGCCTATCACCTTCTCGATGCCCCTCGATGCCGCCATCTGCGCCACGCGCGAATAGAGGCTCTTAGGCGACTCGCCACTCTGCAAGATGTCGCTCAGAATCAACGTCCTACGCTGCTTCCTCGTCTCGGGACGGCGACACATGAAGTCCAGCGCAATGTCCAGCGACTGCACATCCGAGTTGTACGAGTCGTTAATCAACGTGCATCCATTTTTGCCAGCCTTCACTTCCAAGCGCATTGCCACAGGCTCCAGCTTGCTCATGCGCTCACACAGCGTCTCCATCTCCACAGCCATTCCCAAGGCAAGGACAGTGGAGAAGCAGGTGATGGAGTTCTCGATGGAAGCATCGTCGATGAACGGAATCGTATATTGCCCCACGCGCCCCTCATGCTCAAAGCGGACGACGGCACAATCGTTCTCCTTCGCCACGCTCCGCACCTTCAGCCCCACCTGCTCCACACACTTGGGCAATGCCTCGACCGAGCGCAACACCGTCACGTTCTCCGTGTTCAGCACCACCTTCCGACAGTGCTGAAACAGCTGCATCTTCTCCGCACACTTGATATCATAGCTCATGAAGTTCTCCTGATGTGCCGCCCCCAGATTGGTCATCACCCCGATGGTGGGCTTGACAATCCGCTCCAGCTTCGCCATCTCGCCCGGCTGCGAGATGCCCGCCTCGATGATGGCAACATCGTTGTGAGGGCTGAGCAGCCACACACTCAGCGGCACACCCACCTGGCTGTTGTAGCTGCGAGGCGAACGGCACACATTGAAGTCGGGCGACAGCAGCTGATACAGCCACTCCTTCACCGTGGTCTTACCGTTCGACCCCGTGATGCCTATCACGGGAATGTCGAGCCGACTGCGATGATAAGCCGCCAAATCCTGCAAGGCCTGCAACGGCGACTTCACCACCAGAAAATTGCAGCCCTCCAGCTCCTTCGCCCCCAGCGAGGACACGGGGAGAGGACCCTCCCCCACCACAAAGTTCCTCACGCCGCGCCTGTACAGCCCCTCTATATACCGATGTCCATCGTTCTTCCCCGTCTTCAAGGCAAAAAACAACGTCTCCTCGGGGAAACACAAGCTGCGGCTATCAATCAGCAGCCAGTTAATCACAGCCGCCTCCACCCCTCTTCTCTGTGCGCCAATCACTTGCGCAATCTCATCAATCGTGTACATATTCTTCTTTCTTTAACTATCCACTATCTGCCGATGCTGCCGACGCGCCCACTCCTTCGTAGCCTTCGCCACCGCATCCTTGGTCCTGTTGTCCATATAGGTGTCTTGGAACCGCTGCCAGATGTACTCCACCGCCTGAGCCGACGGGTGAATCATGTCGCCGGCATAGAAGCGGTAGTCGCGCAGTTCGTCCATCATGATTTCGAATGAAGGGAAGTAACTGCGCCGCCCCTTGGAGCAGCCGCCACCGCCCACGCCGTTCGCTCCCACCATCGCGTCAACAGCTTGTAGCAGGATGCCCTTCGACACCTGATTCGCATGATAGCCATCGCGCTTGTGGCGAATGGGGCTGACGGTGAAGATGACCTTCAGGCGCGGGTTCACACTCTCTAACAGCTGCAAAAGCATCTGCCATTGGTCAACAATGTCGTAAGCACTCATCCGTTCCCTCACGAAAAGGCTGTCGGGCTGTTTGTGGCAGTTGCTCACAAGCATGCCACTCNCCTTCAACCGNTAGATGACGGCAGTGCCCAACGTGACAATCANTACATCGGCCTCGCGCAGGAAGTCCGNCACACGATGCGTGGTGCTGTTGATTCGCTCCACGAGCGTAGCCACATCGGCAGAGGAAAAACAGCTGTGGTGCATCCACGAGTGCCACACCCCATCCACACCCTCAAAAACGATGTCCCCGACTCCGACTGACCGNTGTCCCCGNCTCCGACCGNCCGANGTCCCCGACTCCGATTTTATGGTGCTGAAACCGCCCCACTTGGCAGCCAAGGGAATCGCCACCTCCTTCTCGCTCACACTCCGCAACAGGCTGCCCGCAATGCTGGCAGGATTGTACAGCGTGCCGAAAGGGTTCACCATCGCCTCAAAACCTCCCCTCCTCAACTTCTCCCCCACGGCATCGGCAAAGCACGAGCCGACCAGCAGCACCTTAGCCCCGGCCTCCATCTTCCACTCCGACACCGGAATGTCTATACGTGTCATCAGTTCCATTTCAACTACAAAGGTACTGGAAAAAATCCGTTTAATAACAAAAGCTGGCAGAAAAACTTCAACGACCGCACCGCATAGCCTCAACTCACTGCGTGCGACAAAGTGCGCCAGCATGGCACAAAGCGGTTACTTTTTCCGCCCACCTCTCCCCAAAGTGTTTCCAATCAGGCTACATGTTACAAAATGGCTACAAAACCGGGGACAACAAGTCGTTAGAAAGACCTTAATTTGCAAACAATTAGTGCATGGGCACTTATTCTGTATGCGCAAGCAGTCCTATGGTTTGGGGGACAAAAAAGAATAAGTGACTCACGCACTTTCATATTTGAAAGACCCGACAAAATGGTTCACATCGGCAAGGAAATACGCAAACAGGTAGAGGAGCAAGGCAAGACTTCCGTTTGGCTTGCAAGGGAATTGGGTTGCCACAGAACCAACCTCTACAAAATCTACGACAAATCCAGCATAGACACCAGTGTGTTGTCACGAATTTGCCGCATTCTCCATTTTGACTTCTTCAAACTATTTTCCGAGAATCTGTAGCCGATGTATCGACATGTATCTTTATCGGATACACGACATCCTCACAACTTCGGAAGAAGTGCCATACCTTTGCATCCAAAATCCTGTGAGTTGCAGTGGGGGCGTATATGTAATCGGATGGAAAGCAAGAGGATGAAAACAAGAGCGGTAGCAACGCTGTTATATAGCGTGAACGAAGAAATAAACAATTATTCATATTTTATTATTAACTAAATTATTTTTCAGCATGAAAAGAAAGTTTATTAGCGTGTTTCTGTTCAGTGCCCTTATGGTGGCATCAACAGGTACGTTTGTGTCTTGTCATGACTACGATGACGACATCACCGAGCTTCGCGATGCCATCAAAGCCAACAAGACTGAACTCGCCACTTCCCTCGACGAGAAGTTGGAAACAGCAAACAATGAATTAACAAATTTGAAGAATCAGGCCAATGCCCTCGAGGAGGCATACAAGCTTGCCGACGAGGTGCTTGAAGGAACTCTTAAGACCGCTATCGAGAAGGCGCAGGGAACGCTCCAAGAAGGCATCAGCCAAACCGAAAGCAAAACCAAGGCTTACGCCGACATTCAGGTCGCTGAGGCTGAGAAGGCAGCTATTGAAGCCGCCCAAAAGATGGTGAATGAGGCTGTTGCCAACCTCGAAGCATCCATCAAGGCAGCCAACGACAAGATTGCCACACAGGGCAATAGCATCGAGGCACTCATTCAGGCTGACGGTGAGCTGAGCAAGGGCATCGCAAGTGCACAGGCACGCGCTGACGAGGCATACGACTTGGCCGACCGCGCAAACAAGCTCGCTGCCAGCGTTGATGCCAAGGCTGACGCGAATGCCGAGAACGTGAAGAAGCTCCAAGACGCACTGGGCACACTGACCACCGACCTCGCCAATGTGCAGAAGAACCTCGACGACAAGACTGACCTCATCAATGGCAAGGTGAGCGATTTGACAGACAAGGCTGAGAAGCAGGCTGCATCAATCAGCTCGCTCGAAACCCAGCTGAACAGCTTGCGCGAGTCTAACGACGCAGCTATCAAAGCACTCCAAGGCAAGGACGCCGAGTTGCTCAAACTGATTGAGGACAACAACAAGGCAATCAAGGACCAGCTCAACAACGAGGTGAAGGACTTGAAGGCTCAGGCAGAGGAGAACCTCAAGACAGCTAAGGCTTACACTGATGCCGAGATTTTGACTGTCTCCAACAACATCAACACCATCAAGGGGGACATCGACGATATCAATGTATCCATCGCTGAAATACAAAAGGCTTACAAGCAGGCAGACGAGGAACTCGCTGGCAAGATTAACGAGCTGAAGAGCGACGTCGAAGAGCAGCTCGCTACGCTGAAAGCTAATCAGACGGAAGCAGACAAGGCTCAAGACCAGAAGATTAACGATTTGGAGGAGCAGCTCGCCACGCTGAAAGCAAATCAAACGGCAACAGACGAGGCTCAAGACCAGAAGATTAAAGAACTGGAAGAGGAGCTCGCTACACAGAAAGCAGACTTGTCGGAAGCAGGCAAGAAGATTCATGATCTTGACGAGTTGCTGAAGTCCATTAAAGACGGCGACCTTGAAGCATTCGCAGAGAAGGTACAAGGCATGGATAAGGACATTTCCGCTCTGCAAGAGGATGTAAGGAAGATTAACGACAACATCACATACCTCGGCAAGAGACTGAAGAGCCTCGTGTTTGCTCCTACCACATACGTTGACGGTATCGAGTGTCTGGAGTTCGCGACGCTGAACTACTACAACTGGGGAGCAAATCTGGAAAAAGATGCGGCAGAAGAAACTTCTGCCAACTATGTTGTGATTGACGATGCCGCTCATACAGAAGAGTATCTCGTAAACCCAAAGAATGTGCTGAAAGACGACATCAAGACATTGTCGTTTATCTCTAACCAAGCTACTAATACACGTGCTGTCAGCGAGGGAGCACCTATCTCCATCGCCAAGTGGGATATAGCTAAGGGTGTTATGAAGCTGGAGATCCAAAAGAATGTCACTTCATCGTTCGGCACAGACAGGGAAAAGTTCACTATCGTGGCACTCAAAGCTACTTTGGATGACAAGTTCCTTACGGACGAAGAGAAAGAGAATGGCGAGAAGGCTGAAGTGTATTCAGATTGGGCTCGCCTGTATGAGACATCTGTAAGACCTTACATCCACAACAAGCTGTCAAAGGATAAAGCAGACAAACCACTTGAGGAGGAAGCAGAGTCTCACTTCTGGAACTACTCTACCGTTTATAACGGAAAGACCAAGACAACAGAGTTGCCAAGCAACTTCAACGCAATGCACATTGTTGATGAAGTGTATTACGAGGAAAAGGTTAATCTGCTCGACTATGTAGAAGTTTGCGACAAATACGGAAAGATTTATGATACAGACAAATACGGTCTTGAGTTCGCTTTCAACATCATGGATTACACGCTGAAGAACGAGCAGCAGACAACTGATGCGACGAACCAGAAGCACTTCGCAAAACTGATTGATGGTCACACGTTGGTATCAACCGCACGCGACAACACTACGATGCAGAACCGTGATGCTATTGGTCGCCAGCCGATGATTCAGGCAGTGCTGAAAGACGCCAAGAACAACAAAGTTGTGGATGTACGCTACTTCAAGATTAAGTGGATTGACAAAATCGACATCAAGACATTCGGAGAACTTGCAAAATTCGAGAACGTGCCTTATGTATGCAGCGGCGATGTGAGCCAAAAGATTCTTGAGGAATCGGTCAACGCTATTTATACAAAATATGACATGTCTCGTGATGAGTTCCACAACAGGTATAGCCTGAACAGCACCTTGTTTGCAAGCGAAAACGAGGCACAGAAAGAGAGTGGAAAGGCTGAGGCAAAACTCGGAACACTCGCAGATTTGGCGGACGATGCAGAAGCTGGTCAGACCCACAACATCAAATGGACTATCAGCACGGCAACGAATCCTGCTACTCAGGCTGAATATGAAGCAGGTAAGAAAGAAGTTGAGGCTTGGGGCTACTTCCAAGACAAGGTTAATCCAAAGAGCAGAATCGTATTCAGCGTTAAGTTGACGATGCCTATCACGAAACTGGCTTATACCGCTGGCAAGGATGCTACGATGTGGAAAGATGGTGCTCGTTTCATCAATCCTCAGCTTGACACCGATAAAACTTACGGCACAGATGCTTATGCTACGACCCAATTTGTGGGCAACTTCCTCAAAGGTTACATCAAGAATGGTCAGACTCCATCCGTTACCGAAGACCTTGTAAACAATGCTGACGAGGCAGTCATCGTATTCGATGAAACTAAGCTCGAGACGCTTCCTGGTACGAAGAAGTGGACAATCTCTGAAGATGGTCAGATTCTCTCCTACGATGGTGACAAGGCTGCTGTCATCGACGGTCCAAACATTCAGCTCTGGGAAGGCGAGACTCCAGGTCAGGAAGGCAGTAAACCATCAGAAGGCGCCAAACTGCTTGTCGGCAAGAGCGCTCCCGTCAAGTTGGTTGACCACTACTGTGCATGGATTGAGAATATCGACCGCTACAATGTGAACTTCATGACTCCTCTTGCTATAGAGATTAGCAACAGCACTCTTGAGGTTAAGGACATTACGGCTGGTGGCGGTAGCTCTGCTTCATTGGCAAACACCATCGAAGTCAAGGAAGTATATACGACAAACAAACGTGTGGTTTGGAACAATAAGCCTGCACCTAACGCTGTTGTTAATAACACGCTTATGGAATGGTATGGATTTGAAGTTCCTGAATACTCTACAGCTGATGCCAAGACCAACATCCAGACGAACGGTTCTATTAGTGGCGCATGCACTACTTCGCTGAATTCTATCAAGAACGCAGACGGTAATAGAAAGTATGACATCAAGATAGAAGGTACTGGTGCAGACACCAAGGTCGTATTCTACAACATGTCGGGTAACGCCATCGGTCAGGAGTTCAAGATTGAAATTCCTGTGAAGGTAACCACCAAGTGGCAAGACATGAATGGTTCGATTGTAGTGACTGTTAAGCCCAACGTATAATTTAAGGTAGAAAGTTTTTTCATGTAGGAGAAAGGCACTTTTCAGCATTGAGGGTGTCTTTCTCTCTTCTGCTAAAAATTCGTTGTCATGAAGAATTTATTCACGCTTATTGTTGCCGTGGCGGCAATCACCGCTTGTCTCGGTTCGTGCTCGGGTGGCTCGTCTGAGCAGAAAGAGGCTGCCGAGCCGATACCGACATTTGTCAAAGCCGACACGATGGAGGTGCTGGGTCTTGTTGAGCAATACCTGAATCATGTCAAAAACAATGAGTATGACGCTGCGTTGGCGATGCTCCATGTGATTGAGAATGACAGTGTAAAACCGCTTGACGAGAAGATGAAAGAAAGCATCAGGATGCAGCAGCGGGTCTTCCCCGTGCTCGATTACCAAGTGGAAGAGATGGAATTTGTCCATGAGCACTCGGTGCGTGTGACCTACGCTATTGAATTCTTCAAGAAGGAGCCGGGCAGCAACGTCAAGAACACCACGCGCCTGTCTTTTGCGCCGCAGAGAATCAATGCCACTTGGTATCTTGAGCTGCTTGACAGGTAATGGGAATTGCCCTTTTGAACAACCCATCGCATATCAGTAGGTTTTTTTAATAGTTTTTGAAGGTGGAGACCGTGTCGTAACTTTGTTTTATGACACGGTCTCCTTGTTTGTTGCCTGCATCCTCACTGTGTCCGTGTTCTTGTGCTCCAATGCTATGCGAGGAGTGCATTATTCGGTCAAAAACGGCTGAAAAATGGGGGGGGTATATTTCTCCTTGTCTAAATGCGGAGTTTTATGCGCATTTAACTATATTTGTAGCGAAAAGGGAGACGGCTTTGTTGCCGACCCTGTTAACACTTGGTAAATTGACCGACAAACAGATTCATTCACTACACCACTTCTCTATCATGACTTGCTACACTCATCCACCGCCTCGCACGTCGCGCCTCTCGGAACCCCTCCAAAATCGATGTCCCCGACTCCGACCGACCGATGNCGGGGACTCCGATTGGTCGGNGTCGGGGACACCGATTTTGAGGCCGTGAAACCATGCCACACGCTGAGCGCGCGTAGCAGAAGGCACAGAAGGGTGCGGACACANATGTCTTTTCCTTTTGTGATACAGAAGAGAAGCACGGGATTGGCTGACCGATTACTTGATTTTGTCTGCCACTTCTTTCTCGTAAAGGCGGAAGAAGTTGTAGTTCAGANTGAGGCAGNGCCGTTGCNGTGTCTGGGTGTCAATGCTGTACTTCGCAAACAGATGGTAGATGTTTGTGCGGTGACACCCCAGTTCTACAGCCAGCCAAGTGACGGTCTTGCCTTCCTCTTCGAGTTTCTGCCGTAAGATGCGACCTATGTGCATGGTTTGACAAAAAAGTTCTGTACGCAGAACGTGATGTGTTCTGGCACTTAGTCTTGCAGCCCCCTCGGACAAGACGGTGTGAAAACAACTGATTGTTTGCATTATATATAGAAAAAGCGTAGGTTGCTGTACCTGTTACCCGTCCAACAAACCGTGGCTCTAGCAATGCCCTTTCATCGTCTGAACGAGCAACGCCAGAAGCCTACGCATATATATAACCATGTGCCTCATTGTGCCTATTGAAGAATGGACACAATACGGACATGCTATATACACCTCATAGACATCCTACCATTGCTTTGTCGCGACGATGCTGTGAACTTGCTAGATTCCGGTTTGTCAAGACCAAAGCGTCAAGTAAACGCCTTCCAATATATTATGTATCCACCCACCACACTCCCACTGCTTTTTTCAAATGGAATACGTGTGAGTGAATATGACTGCAAAGTTAATACGTTTTTGTTACCCAAGACGAATAACCGCCGTGTTTTCTTTGTGTTTCTGTGAAAATTGGTGTAACTTTGCAACTGAAAGAGGGGCGTGCCCTCTGAATACAACCCCCAAACATACTATAATCTATAAATATAAAATTACTATGGCAAAGAAAGCACTTCTGATGATTCTCGACGGTTGGGGAATCGGCGACAAGGGCAAGAGCGACGTGATTTACCAGACTCCCACTCCCTACATGGACTATCTGAACGCAAACTATCCGCACTCGGAGCTGCAGGCAAGCGGCGAGAACGTGGGTCTGCCCGACGGACAGATGGGCAACTCGGAGGTGGGACACCTCAACATCGGTGCGGGTCGCATCGTGTATCAGGACTTGGTGAAGATTAACCGCGCCTGTGCCGACAACTCNATCTTGNAGAACCCAGAAATCAAGTCGGCCTACGGCTATGCGAAGGAGAACGGCAAGAGCGTCCACCTGATGGGCTNGACCTCGANGGGCGGCGTACACTCTTCGTTCGACCACATCTTGAAGCTCATTGACATCGCCAAGGTGTATGGCATTGAGAACTGCTATGTACACTGCTTCATGGACGGTCGCGACACGGACCCGAAGTCGGGCAAGGGCTTCATCGCCGACTTGCAGAAGCACATCGACGAGGTGGGCGTGGGTGCCATCGCCTCTATCATCGGACGTTTCTACGCCATGGACCGCGACAAGCGCTGGGACCGCATCAAGGTGGCTTATGACCAGCTCGTCCACGGCAAGGGTCGCGAGGTGGCTGACATGGTGGAGGGCGTGCAGTCTTGCTACGACAGCCACACGGAGGAGCACAAGAACACTGACGAGTTCATGGAGCCACTCATCAACTGCAACGTGGACGGTCGCATCAAGGAAGGCGATGTGGTCATCTTCTACAACTACCGCAACGACCGCGCCAAGGAGCTGACCGTCGTGCTGACGCAGAAGGACATGGAGGAGCAGGGCATGAAGACCATCCCCGGACTCCAATACTACTGCATGACACCTTATGACGCATCGTTCACAGGCGTACACATCCTCTTCCCCAAGGAGAACGTGGAGAACACCCTCGGCGAGTACATCGCCAGCAAGGGCTTGAAGCAACTGCACACTGCCGAGACGGAGAAGTATGCGCATGTAACCTTCTTCTTCAACGGTGGCCGCGAAGAACCGTTCGAGGGCGAGGACCGCATCTTGGTGAACTCTCCCAAGGTGGCTACCTACGACCTGAAGCCAGAAATGTCAGCTTTTGAGGTAAAGGACAAACTTGTCGAGGCTATCAAGACGAACAAGTATGACTGGATTGTGGTGAACTTCGCCAACGGCGACATGGTGGGCCACACGGGCGCATATCCTGCCATCGAGGCTGCGGTGAAGGCCATTGACCAGTGCGTGAACGAGGTGGTGGAGACAGCCAAGGAGATGGACTATGAGACCATCATCATTGCCGACCACGGCAACGCTGACAACGCTATCAATGCTGACGGCACTCCCAACACAGCCCACTCGCTCAACCCCGTTCCGTTCATCTATGTGACCGAGAACAAGAACGCCAANGTGGAGAACGGCGTGCTCGCTGNCGTGGCTCCNTCCATCCNCCACANCATGGGACTNGAACAGCCCAAGGAGATGACAGGCAAGTGCCTCATCAACGATTAACTTTAACCTGAAACCTGAAGAATTGAAGAGTGCGCTCTTCAATTCTTCATTTCTTTATCTATGCGTAAGATTTCCTTCTTTCTTTTGCTGTTTTTTTGTACCATCGCCGCAAAGGCTCAGTTCTATGGCCAGGTGGTGGATGGCACTACGGGCGAACCCATCCCCTATGCTGCCGTGAAGTATGTCGGCACGTCTGAAGGTCGTTCGACCGACATGGACGGCAACTTCGTGCTCCCTATCTTGGACAACTACAACAAGTTTGAGATTACCTTCTTGGGCTACAAGCCCGTGACGGTGACGGTGCAGCGGGGCAGAGCCGAGATTCGCAGCACCATCAAGATGTACAGCGACGACATCATGCTGGGCGAGGTGGTGGTCAAAAAGACGAAACATCACTACAAGCGCAAGAACAACCCTGCCGTGGACCTCATGCGCAAGGTGATAGCCAACAAAAGGCTGAGCGACATCAAGGAGAAGGATTTCTACCACTTTGACAAATACGAGAAGAAGGTCTTTTCGCGCAACGACTTGGAGAACACNANGNACACNCTGCTTGCTGAGGTCTGCCCCGAGACGGGTAAGCTGATTATCCCCATCTTGGTGGATGAAACGGTGTCGGAGGAGAACTACCGCAAGACGCCCAAGGCTGCGAAGACGACCATACATGCCAAGCGAAACGACGGTTTCCAAACGATGCTCTCTTCGGGCGACATGATTACCAATCTAATCAGGGACATCTTCACCGACGTAGATATTTATAAGGATAATGTGCGCCTCTTGCAGCATCCCTTCATCAGCCCAATCTCCACCACCGAGGCTATCGGCTTCTACCACTACTACATTCAGGATACCCTGNTGGTGGATGNCGAACGNTGCATCGATGTGGTGTTCTTNCCCAACAACACNCANGACTTCGGTTTTGCGGGTCATCTTTACATCACGGACGACAGCTTGAATCAGGTGAAGCGTGCCGTGCTGAATGTGCCGAAGCATTCGGGCGTGAACTTTGTGAATAACCTGATGGTGATTCAGGACTTCATGACCCTCCCGACAGGAGAGCGCGTGGTGAAGGTCGATAACATGATTGTGGAGCTGAGCGGTCTGTATGGCGCACTGAAGTTCCAAGGTCAACGCTACACTGAATACAGCAACTACAACTTCGACCCCATCACAGACAAGAGGGCTTTCAAGTCGCCACAGATGGACCTGGTTGTGAAAGATGCCGAGTTTAGGGATTCCACCTACTGGGCATCCATCCGTCCTGTGCCGCTGAGCAACTCAGAGAACCATTTGGGGCAAGCGGTGGATAACATCGACGAGAACCTCGGCGGGTTCTGGAAGTTCCTGCTCACTGCCGTTGTGGAGAACTCGGTGGAACTGACCCCGAAGCCAAACAAGGTTGACCTCATACCGCTGAACTCAATCGTGTCGTACAACGACATCGACGGCATGCGCTATCAAGGAAGCCTACAAACCNCAGGCAACNTCTCCCCCCACCTNTTCTTGCNTGNTTATGGTGCCTACGNCACGAAGGATGCCCGTTGNAAATANAGNNGCGAGGTGGAATACTCCTTCAACAAGAAGAAGTACATGGCGCACGAGTTCCCACGCCGCAGCATCACGGTCAGTTGTATGTATGACGACATGTCGCCTGTAGATAAATTCGCGGGGACCGACAAGAACAATATGTACAGCTCGTTCAAGACGGGCAAGGTGGACCAGATGATGTATGTGAACGACATCAACCTGCGCTATCAGTATGAGACTACGGGCAATGCCACTTGGTCGCTGGCACTGGACCACTCGAAACTCACACCGACAGGCAAGCTCATCTATATGCGCAATGCGGATGAGACCTTGCTGCCCAACATCAAGACCAGCGACATCAAGTTCGGCTTCCGCTATGCACCAGGCGAGACTTTCATCAACAGCAAGCAGCAACGATTGCCCATCAACTATGATGCCCCTATCTTCACCTTGGAACNCACNATGNGCATCAACGGCTTCTTGNGCGGNCANTACAACTATAACATCACGNNAGCANCCATNTTCAAGAGGTTCTGGCTGCCAGGGGCTTGCGGTTACATCGACACCTATCTGAAAGGCGGTGCGCAGTGGAACAAAGTGCNCTTCCCCATGCTCTTCACCCCGTCATCGAACCTCTCCTACTTCGTGCAGTTCGACAGCTGGTCGTTCAACATGCTCCGCAATATGGAGTTCCTCAACGACCGCTACGCCTCCCTGCTCCTCAACTGGAACTTCGACGGCAAGCTGCTGAACCGCATCCCATTGCTGAAAAAGCTGAAACTGCGCGAGTACGTCGGCTTCAAAATGCTCTGCGGACACCTGACGAACAAGAACAATCCCTACATTCGGGAGCACGACAACGAACTGCTACGTTTCCCCACACGCGACGGACATCCCACATCATTCGTGATGGGCAACAAGCCTTACATGGAGATGTCGGTTGGTATTAGCAACATCTTCAAGGTACTCACCGTGCAGTATGTACGCCGTCTGAACTACAACGACATGCCAGCCATCTATGGAGGCGACAAGCTCCACAAGAACGGTGTGCGTTTCGCGGTTGAATTCAAATTCTAAGATAAACAGATTCAGAACGATTCCTGTCCCAACTGACTAACTTAGCCCCACAAGAAAACCTATGGAAAAGAAAGAGGCATTAACGCCCATGATGAAGCAATTCTACGACCTAAAGGCAAAGCACCCCGATGCGTTGCTGTTGTTCCGTTGTGGAGACTTCTATGAGACTTATAACGAGGATGCGACGGTGGCGGCAGACATCTTGGGCATCACACTGACCAAACGCAGCAGCGTAGCGGGCACATCTGCCAGCGGAACAGCCATGGCTGGTTTCCCCTATCATGCGCTGGACACCTACCTGCCCAAACTCATCAGGGCTGGAAAACGAGTGGCTATCTGCGACCAGCTGGAAGACCCTAAGCTGACCAAAAAACTGGTGAAGCGAGGCGTCACAGAACTGGTGACGCCCGGTGTGGCGATGGCAGACAACGTGCTCAACACCAAGGAGAACAACTTTCTGGCTTCTGTCCATTTGGGCAAGGCGTCGTGCGGCATCGCCTTGCTGGACATATCTACAGGCGAGTTCCTATGTGCCGAGGGAACGACCGACTATGTGGATAAACTGTTGGCGAACTTCATCCCCAAGGAAGTGCTTTTTGAGCGCGGAAAAAGAGGCATGTTTGAGGGCAACTTCGGAAGCCGCTTCTTCACGTTCGAACTGGACGACTGGATTTACACCGACGATGCCGCCAGAAGGAAACTGCTGACACACTTCGGCACCAAGAACCTGAAAGGATATGGAGTGGAGCACTTGAAGAACGGTGTGATTGCCGCTGGTGCCATCCTCTTCTATCTGGAACAGACACAACACACACATATATCACACATCCGCAGCATCCGTCAGATAGAGGAGAACCGCTATGTGAGAATGGACAAGTTCACCGTGAGGAGTTTGGAACTGCTGGGCACGATGAACGAGGGAGGTAACAGCCTCTTGTCGGTCATCGACAAGACGGTCAGCCCCATGGGCGCAAGAATGCTGCGTCGCTGGGTCGTTTTCCCACTCAAGGATGTGAAGGCGATTGTGGAGCGACAGAACGTGGTAGAGTACTTCTTCCGTGACCCCGACCTGCGCAACAACATCGAGGAACTGCTACACCAAATTGGTGACCTCGAACGCATCGCGAGTAAGGTGGCTGTAGGACGCGTGAATCCACGCGAATTGGTACAACTGATGGTGGCACTGAAAGCGATAGAGCCTATCAAGGAACTCTGCCTACAGACAGACAGCGAGAGCCTCCGCGGCATTGGTGAGCGGCTGGATGCCTGCATCCCCCTGCGCGAACGCATTGAGAAAGAACTGAATCCGTCCCCACCCCTGCAAGTGAACAAGGGAGGTGTTATCGCCAATGGCGTGAATGCCGAACTGGACGAGCTACGGAACATAGCCTACTCAGGCAAAGACTACCTGTTGCAAATTCAACAACGGGAAATCGAAGCCACAGGTATTCAGAGTTTGAAGATTGGCTTCAACAACGTGTTCGGCTACTACATGGAGGTGCGCAACACCTACAAAGACTTGGTGCCGCAGGACTGGATTCGCAAACAGACGCTGACACAGGCAGAACGCTACATCACCCAAGAGCTGAAAGAATACGAGGAAAAGATTNTANGNGCAGAGGAGAAGATTCTGTCGCTGGAGATGCGNTTGTTCANNGNGTNGGTNGTGGATGNAGCCANCTACATCCCACAGATTCAGCAAAACGCCTCGCTGATTGGTCAAATCGACTGCCTCCTGTCCTTTGCCTTGGCTGCGAAGGAATACCGATACAATCGTCCCGTGGTGGATGAAAGCCTCACCCTCGACATCAAGCAAGGGCGCCATCCCGTGATTGAACGGCAGATGCCAGTAGGCGAGGAATATGTCGCCAACGACCTCTATCTTGATGCTGACAAACAGCAAATCATCATCCTGACAGGTCCGAACATGGCTGGTAAGTCGGCTCTGTTGCGACAGACAGCACTCATCACCATCATGGCACAGATTGGAAGTTTCGTGCCAGCCGACAGTGCCACGATTGGCTTGACAGACAAGATTTTCACACGCGTGGGAGCTTCGGACAACATCTCTATGGGCGAATCAACCTTCATGGTAGAGATGAACGAAGCAGCCAGCATCCTGAACAATCTGAGTGCCCGTTCGCTGGTGCTCTTCGACGAATTGGGACGCGGCACATCCACATACGACGGCATTTCCATCGCGTGGTCGATTGTGGAATACATCCACGAAAACCCAAAGACACACGCAAGAACACTCTTTGCTACACACTATCACGAGCTGAACGAAATGGAGAAGATGCTCCCAAGAGTGAAAAACTTCAACGTAAGCGTGAAAGAAGTGAATGGCAAAGTCATCTTCATGCGCAAGCTCGTGCCAGGCGGCAGCGAACACTCGTTCGGTATCCACGTCGCCAAGATTGCAGGCATGTCACCCACGGTGGTGAAACGCGCCGAACAGGTGCTGAAGGAATTGGAAGCCAACAACTCAGGCGATGGCATCAGCCGACCGAAGACCGAAAGCATCCAAACCGTGAGCAAGAGCGGGGTGCAACTGAGCTTCTTCCAGTTGGACGACCCCGTGCTCTGCCAAATACGCGACGAGCTGCTCAATCTCGACATCAACAGCCTCACGCCTCTGGAAGCACTGAATAAACTAAACGAAATCAAGCGAATCGTGAAAGGACGCTAAAAAAGGGGAAGGGTCGTTGACCCTTCCCCTTTTTTATGATAGATGAACTTGCAACGCCTCTGCAAGACTATTTCAACTGCACAAACCCCTCTCCATACACTCCTTCAGCCTTCGTCTGCGAGATAAAGGCAGTGGGGTCAATCGCCTTCACCAATCGGAAAAGCGCCACCGACTGGTTCTTTTTAGCCACCACCATCAACACGCTGACAGGCTGCTGGCTGTAACAGCCCGTACCCGGCAAAAGCGTGGCTGAGCGGTCCAAATCCTTGCTGATACCCTCATATATCTCCTGCGGACGCTTGGTGATGATGAAGAACTGCACCGACTGCTGCACATAGTTCATCACATAGTCAAGCACCATGTTGCACATGAACATGTCGATGAAGCCAAAAGCCAGACGTTGCCAATCGTGAAAGAGCGGATATGACGCACTGACAATGCAGATATCAAGATACAACAGCATACGTCCAAGGCTAATATGATGATGCTTGTTCACAATAGCCGCAATAATATCTACACCTCCTGTACTGCCCTGATGCAGGAAGCACTGAGCCAACCCCATGCCACAGAGCGAAGAGCCAAAGATGACCGCCATGAGACCTTGGTCATCGCCCAAGTAGCGAGGTAACTGTGTAGCACCCTCACCTTCCTGCGCCAACAGCAGCCGCTGCATACCCCACAGGAAGAAGGTGAGCATCAACACGGCATAAATCGTCTTGATGCAGAACCTAAGCCCCAGTATCTTCATGGCAACCAGCAGCAAGAAGACATTGGCGATGAGATAGCTCACCTGCATCTCCACTCCTGTCACATAATAGATAAGGGCACTCACACCCGTCAAGCCCCCCGACGGAATCTCATAGGGCAACAAAAACACGGTCCACCCCACAGCATACAGGAGCAGCCCGAAGGTGATGAAGAAATAGTCACCTGCTTCATTTTTCCAATCAATGTGTTTCATGTTTTCTTATGTAAGTTTTTCTTGTATAGCCGACACGCTCCAAGATGCCACAAGGCATCCCGGAGCGTGTCGTATGTATTTAACGGGATATCAGGTCAAGTCACTCAGCTTGTGACGCTTCGGCATCGTCGCCCGACGCAGGCACATAGTCCTTGCCAGCAATCTTCGCCATAATCTTCTGCTCGATTTCCTCAGCCAGTTCGGGGTTGTCTATCATGAGCTGCTTCGTGGCATCGCGACCCTGTGCCAGACGAGTGCCCTCATAGCTAAACCAGCTGCCACTCTTCTGAATGATGCCAGTGTCCACACCCATATCCACTATCTCTCCACTCTTGCTGATGCCCTCGCCATACATGATGTCGAACTCGCAGCGGCGGAATGGAGGAGCCACCTTGTTCTTCACAATCTTCACCTTCGTCAAGTTGCCCAGAATCTCGTCACCATTCTTGATGGGCGTGCTCTTGCGCACGTCAATGCGCACGCTGGCATAGAACTTCAAGGCATTGCCACCTGTCGTCGTCTCAGGGTTGCCAAACAAGACACCAATCTTCTCACGTAGCTGGTTGATGAAGATGCACGTCGTGTTGGTCTTGTTGATGGTGCCAGTGAGCTTGCGCAGCGCCTGACTCATCAGACGGGCATGCAGACCCACCTTGTTGTCGCCCATATCGCCCTCAATCTCAGCCTTAGGCGTCAACGCTGCAACAGAGTCGATAACAATGATGTCAACCGCGCTGGAACGGATGAGCTGGTCGGCAATCTCCAGTGCCTGCTCGCCGTCATCGGGCTGGCTGATGAGCAGATTGTCAATATCCACCCCCAGCTTCTCAGCATAGAAACGGTCGAAAGCATGCTCAGCGTCGATGAAAGCGGCAATGCCACCCGACTTCTGACACTCAGCTATCGCATGAATCGCCAACGTCGTCTTACCCGACGACTCAGGACCAAAGATCTCGATAATGCGCCCCTTAGGATAACCACCCACGCCCAACGCGGCATTCAGACCAATAGAGCCCGAAGGTATCACCTCAATATGCTCGATGCTCTCATCACCCATCTTCATGATGGCACCCTTACCGAAATTCTTTTCTATCTTTTCCATCGCAGCCTGAAGCGCTTTCAGCTTCTGCTGCTGGGGCGATAAACTCGCCTCTTCTTTTTTATCTCTTGCCATAGTCTTAAAAAAGTTAATGGATGGAAGAACGGAAGCATCGAAACTATCGTGCGAACAGTCAGAACGTCAACCTTCCCATTCTTCATTCCCGCTGTTTTGTCAAAGTTCCAAGTCTCCGTCGAACACCTCGTGCCAAGGCAATCCCTGCTTGTTCAGCTGTTCCATGAAGGGGTCTGGGTCAAACTCTTCCACGTTCCACACGCCGGGACGCTTCCAGAGACCCTTCATGAACATCATCGCACCAATCATGGCAGGCACACCAGTCGTGTAGCTCACGCCCTGCATGCCAGTCTCCTCATAGGCAGCACGGTGGGAGCAGTTGTTATACACATAGTAGGTGCGCTCCTTGCCGTCCTTGATGCCACGGATGCGACAGCCAATGGAAGTCTGTCCCTCGTAGTTCTCGCCCAGGTCCTGCGGATTAGGCAGCACGGCTTTCAGGAACTGCAGCGGCACAATCTTCACCTTCACAGGACCACTGCCGTCAGCCGCCTCCGCCATGTACTCAATCTCGTCAATGCGGCTCATGCCGATGTTCTGAATCACATCAAGGTGTTTCAGATACTGCTCGCCAAACGTCATCCAAAAACGGGCACGCTTGATGGTCGGATAGTTCTTCACCAACGACTCAATCTCCTCGTGGTGAAGGAGGTAAGACTCCTTCGGTCCAATCTCAGGATAGTTCAGCGGCTGGTGAATCTCCAGCGGCTCCGTCTCCACCCACTGTCCATTCTCCCAGTAGAGACCCTTCTGGGTAATCTCGCGGATATTGATTTCAGGATTAAAGTTAGTGGCAAACGCCTTGTGATGGTCGCCCGCATTGCAATCCACAATGTCCAGATATTGAATCTCGTCAAAGTGATGCTTCGCAGCGTATGCCGTGTAGATGCTCGTCACGCCAGGGTCGAAGCCACAGCCGAGGATGGCGGTCAGACCAGCCTGCTCAAAACGCTCCTTAAACGCCCACTGCCACGAGTACTCGAAATGCGCCTCGTCCTTAGGCTCATAGTTTGCCGTATCAAGATAGCTCACACCGCTCTGCAAACAAGCCTCCATGATGGTCAAGTCCTGATAAGGCAGGGCGAGATTCATCACAAGGTCGGGCTTGTAGGCATTGAAGAGCGCTACGAGTTCAGGCACATTGTCAGCATCCACGCGAGCCGTCTTGATGCTGCCCTCAGGCACCAGCCCCTTATCCTCTATCGCCTTAGCCAATGCCTTGCACTTCGACTCCGTGCGGCTGGCAATCATGATGTCGGTAAACACGTCGCTGTTCTGAGCGACCTTGTGTGCAGCCACCGAGGCAACGCCTCCTGCNCCGATAATAAGCNCCTTNNCCATATAATNNATNCGNTGTGTNATTNCTAATCGGGGTACANAGTTATAGAAAAAGAAGTGAAAAGCAAAAAATTTCACTCTTCTCTTTCCACTTTTCACTGCAAAGTCATGTCGGAGTCCCATCGGATTCCTGTTTTCCCACAGCCCACAATAGCGCACGACCCATGCCACAAAATGCGCCAGCCACACGGAGCGGTTCTGGGACGTTATATAGTTCTCGTGAAAGACTCACCCCACGCCTCTCACAGCAAAGCATGAAAGACTTGTGGAGAGCTACCTTTTCTTCCTTTTGCGATTGAAATCGGCTGGGACTTCACCCCATATTTCCGTTGGCCACTTGATGATCGGATTCTTATAGGAATGGGCTTTCAGCCAGTTCTCTGCTCGTTCGATAAGCTGATAGAGTGCCTCGCTTTTCGCATTGCGTTCCAGCGTGGTCTTACACTTCTTCCGCTTCACCCATAGCTGGGCATTCACGCTGTCACTATAAATAGGCATGGTGTCCAGCCCCCTCTGTTTCAGCAGGGCAAGACCATGCACAATGGCAAGAAACTCGCCGATGTTGTTCGTGCCCCACACGGGACCATAGTGGAATATCTCCTTGCCTGTGCGCAGATACACACCCCGATACTCCATCTTGCCAGGATTGCCGCTGCATGCCGCATCGACAGCAATGGCTTCGTTGATGGCAGCAGGAGGAAGTGAGAATCCCTTCGCCTCTTCTACTCCCTTCACCTCCTCTGGTTCTTTGGTCTCCTTTGACTTCCTATATTTCTCATACCCCATCTCAAAAGCTTCTTCGGCTTCGGCTTCGGTCTTGAAGGACTGGAACTTCGCTCCAGAAAAGCCTTCGACGGCTTGACGACAAGCGTCCCATGTGGTATAAACCCCATCTTCAGCCCCATTCCAAACTACATAGAATTTCTGTTTTGCCATTGTTGTGTTCTTTGTGGCAAAGGTAGTGAAAAGTTGGGAGTTGGAAGGTTGGTGTCGGGAGTTTTTTGTTATTTGAAAGGCTTTCAGTTGGGGGAACGAAAGAATCAAGGCTTCTGACAAAAGAAAGGCGGCACTCGGTTCTTCGAGTGCCGCCTTTGGATATGTCGTCTGACAATGTTTCCGCTTAGAGCTTTGGACCAGCTGCAACGAGTGCCTTACCAGCTTCGTTGGTAGCATACTTGTCGAAGTTCTTGATGAAGCGACCAGCGAGATCCTTAGCCTTCTCTTCCCAAACAGATGCGTCAGCATAAGTGTCGCGTGGGTCGAGGATGGCAGGGTTCACGTTTGGCAGAGCTGTTGGCACCTCGAAGTCGAAGAATGGAATCTTCTTGGTCTCAGCCTTGAGGATAGAACCGTCGAGGATGGCGTCGATGATGCCACGAGTATCTGGAATAGAGATGCGCTTGCCAGTGCCGTTCCAACCAGTGTTCACGAGGTAAGCCTTGGCACCGCTCTGCTGCATCTTCTTCACGAGCTCCTCAGCATACTTGGTTGGGTGCAGCTCGAGGAATGCCTGACCGAAGCAAGCTGAGAAGGTTGGAGTTGGCTCAGTGATGCCGCGCTCTGTACCTGCAAGCTTTGCAGTGAAGCCAGAGAGGAAGTAGTACTGAGTCTGCTCAGGAGTGAGGATAGACACTGGAGGCAGCACGCCGAATGCGTCGGCAGAGAGGAAGATGACATTCTTGGCAGCAGGACCTGCGCTCTTGCCAGCCACATTCTTCACGATGTTCTTGATGTGGTCGATAGGATAAGAAACGCGAGTGTTCTCAGTCACGCTCTTGTCTGCGAAGTCAATCTTGCCGTCCTCAGCCACAGTCACGTTCTCCAGAAGAGCGTCGCGCTTGATAGCACCATAGATGTCAGGCTCGTTCTCCTTAGAGAGGTTGATAACCTTAGCGTAGCAGCCGCCCTCGAGGTTGAACACACCCTCGTCGTCCCATCCGTGCTCGTCGTCACCGATGAGGAGACGCTTTGGATCAGTAGAGAGCGTAGTCTTACCTGTGCCAGAGAGACCGAAGAAGATGGCAGTGTTTTTACCCTCCATGTCAGTGTTGGCAGAGCAGTGCATAGAAGCGATGCCCTTGAGTGGGAGGTAGTAGTTCTGCATAGAGAACATACCCTTCTTCATCTCACCGCCATACCAAGTGTTGATGATGACCTGCTCGCGGCTCTTTGTGTTGAAAGCCACACAAGTCTCAGAGTTCAGACCCAGCTCCTTGTAGTTCTCCACCTTTGCCTTAGAAGCGTTGTAGATAACGAAGTTTGGCTCAAAGTTCTTCAGCTCCTCCTCAGTGGGGCGGATGAACATGTTCTCAACGAAGTGTGCCTGCCATGCAACCTCCACGATGAAGCGTACAGAAAGGCGAGTTGCCTCATTGGCACCGCAGAATGCGTCCACCACATACAGCTGCTTGTTAGAAAGCTCCTTCTTGGCAATCTCCTTCACCTGTGCCCAAACTTCCTCAGACATGGGGTGGTTGTCGTTCTTGTATGCGTCAGAAGTCCACCACACGTTGTCGTGGCTCTCGTCATTGTCAACGATGTACTTATCCTTAGGAGAACGACCCGTGAAGATACCAGTCATCACGTTCACTGCACCCAGCTCAGTCTCCTGACCCTTCTCGTAGCCCTCGAGAGCAGGATTAACCTCAGCCTTGTAAAGCTCCTCGTAAGAAGGATTGTGCGCAATCACTGTAGAACCAGTGATACCATACTTTGTCAAATCTAATGCCATAGTACTTTTGTTTTAAAATATAAAATGAATAACAAATCTTTCTACCGTCGTATTTCAGCCCTGCGGTCGGAAAACCCGACTTCGCCTCTGTCCAAGGTGTCCACAGGCAGGCACAGCCTTATCCCTCGAACCACCCTCTTTGCAAAGGTACGCATTTCTCCCATTCGGGCAAAGCCCACCACAACCGATTTTATGTTTTTTTCACCGTTTAAGCACAAAAAAGCCCATAAAGGGACACAATTCAACAAAGAGTTGCAACATTTGGTTTGCAATCGTTCCTGAAACCAAGACAAATGACAAATTTATGAATGATGCGTTGTGAATTGTGAATTATAATTTGTACCTTTGCAGCCGCAACCTCCAACGGGAGGCATGCACATCGGGATGTAGCGCAGTTGGTAGCGCACTACGTTCGGGACGTAGGGGTCGGGCGTTCGAGTCGCCTCATCCCGACCATACAAAGAGAGGGGGCATATCCGCACAGCGCTGGATATGCCCCCTCTCTTTGTATAATGAAACAAGTTGCCAGAAACCACAATTCAACAGATTCAAAGGCGTGCTTTATCCTATCGGTGCTTTGAGGNCGGTGGTNCCNTCTATCATCGGGAACTCTTCTATGATGACGCCCTATAAAAAAACCTTACCTCGGGTATTCCGAGGCAAGGCGGGCGGACTTAACCGCCCATTAACCATTTTTTCTATGGAAATAATATTCTCTATTAGGGTCAGCAGGTAGAAAGTTATTGTCATCATGACATTCTAACCTCTTGCCGTGTGGCGAATGGTTGCCTCCATTCGCCACAGAATGTTTTTTCCACATTGCAAAGGTATGGAAAATAGTTCATCCTATCATAGGGAATCGTATGTTTAATAACATAAAATCACATGAAACGGGAGCGTCTTTTGGATACCCAAACAGAAGGGGCTGGCAGGAGGCATCAGATGCCTTATTGCGAGGTGCGCTTCCACAGCATAAAAATCGGAGTCCCCGACATCGGNTGACCGATGTCGGGGNCTCCGATTGGTCGATGTCGGGGACATCGATTTTGAGGGGGTATTTAGNGTNNAAAATAAGATACGGGAAAGAAGGGGGGGGGAGGAGAGGTCAGTTGAGNGTGATGCGCTGTGCCGTAACTTCNTTGTGGAGGAAAAGGCTGGCGCTTTCGCGGAATCGTGTGGGGGATTCGGTGGTGAAATACTGGCAGGTGCCGCCACGGGTGAGCCGCTGTGCCATTTCGGGATGGCGGCAAAGATAATCGTCAAGGCTGGCGGCGATGTACTGACCTTGAGGAATGAGGCGAATCTGAGGGGAAACGTCTTGGGTTTCCCTATCATGAGAGGTGGGAACAGTGAGGTTGTGAAGCTGCTGGCTGATTTTGTCAAGCAGGAGGGGATAGTGGGTGCAGCCGAGGATGATGGTGTCGATGAGGGGGTCTTGGGCAAGCAGTTTCTGAAGGGAGTCGCGGACAAAGTAGTCGGCTCCAGGCTTGTCGAACTCGCCACATTCGACCAGTGGCACCCACATGGGGCATGCCTGTCCCACGATGGTGGAACCGGGATAGAGTTTCTCTATCTCCAGATTGTAGGATTGGGACTTGATGGTACCTTCGGTGGCGAGCACGCCGATGTGGCGAGTGTGGGAGAGCTGTCCCACGACCTCGGCCGTGGGACGTATGACTCCGAGCACGCGGTGGTCGGGGGCATGTGTGGGGAGGTACTTCTGCTGGATGGAGCGGAGAGCCTTGGCGGAGGCGGTGTTGCACCCCAGAATGACCAGAGGGCATCCCAAAGCGAAGAGCTTTTGGACGGCCTGGAGGGTGAACTCATAGACCACGTCGAAGGAACGTGTGCCGTATGGGGCACGCGCGTTGTCGCCAAGGTAGATGTAGTCATACTCAGGCATCCGCTTGCGTATGCCATCAAGAATGGTCAGACCTCCATAGCCCGAGTCGAAAACACCGATGCGACCCATGTTCTGCTGTTTGGCTTTTGAACGCTGATTACTGGCAAATCACTGGATGCCAAGCTCGGTGAGCACTGCATCGGTGCAGTCTTCCGCTTCGCCTCCATCACTGATGTAGGGATAGGCGTTGGCATCGGTGTTGAGCACGTAGGCGTAGCTGTTTCGCTTGCCCACCGCTGTGATGGCATCGCTCAGGCGCGAACGGATGGGAGCCATCAGTTCGGCTTCGGCCTTGGTCAGCAGCTCCTGTGCGTCTTGCTTGAACTTCATGCTCTGTTCCATGAGCTGCTGCAGCTCTTTCTGGCGCTTGAGCATGATATTCTCGGGGAAGGACTGCTGCCCGTCGATGTACTCGGCAAACTTCTTGGAGAACTCTTGTTCGGCACGTTCCATCTCCTGCTGATAGGTGGCAGTGAGGTCGGCGAGACTCTTCATGGCCTGTTCGTATTCGGGCATGGCATGGAGCACGTCGTTGTAGGAGAGATAGCCGAAGTGGCGAGACTGGGGGGCAACCTGCTGGGGCTGTGGAACAGAAACAGGAAGCACTGCCTCTTGCGCTGACAGAACGACAGTGCAAGCAGACAGTGCTATCAATGTAAGTATTTTCTTCATAAGACTGGATTACTTGGCACCAACCTTGGTTTNTACTTGGTCNGTGATGTCAGTGGNACTTGAACCCACATANGCAACACCGCTGCTNGGAAGGATGTAGGCAAAACCACCTGCTTCACNCACTTCTTGCACAGCCTTCAACACTTTCTCTTGCAGTTCGCCCATCTTTGTCTGCTGCATCTTCTGCAACTCCTGCTCGCATGTCTGGGCGAATTGCGTGAGCTCCTCGTAGGCTTTCTGAAGTTCCTGCTCGCGGTAGGTACGGAGAGTCTCGGAGAGTGTAGCCTTTTCCTTATCGTAAGCTTCGCTCTTGGTTTGGAACTCGGCTTGCTTGCGCTGCATCTCCTCTGAGAGCTGTTTCTGCAGATTCTGGAAGTCGGTCTGAGCGGTGGCGTACTCGCTCATGCCCTGAATCACAGCTTCAAAGTTTACGTGTCCAATCTTCTGCGCGAAAAGGGTCATTGGCAATGCCAAAAGAATGNCAATAATAGTTTNTTTCATTGNTGTTGGGTTGTTNTGNGTTTTATGGANTATGATNGCTTACAANTCTTTACANGACTCATGAGCCTTTTTAATAAGCGTAGCCGAGTTTCTGAAGCACTTCCTCGCTGATGTCGATTTTGGGCGAGGCGTAGATGATGCTGCCGCCTGAGGCGCGGTCGAGGACAAGCTGGTAGCCTTTCTGGTCGCAGATGTCCTTGACAGCGTTGTAAATCTCGTCTTGGATGGGGGCGAGAAGGCTCTGGCGTTTCTTGTACAGCTCGCCTTCGCCACCGAAGTACTTCTTTTTCAGGTCGCTGGCTTCCTTCTCCTTTGCCATGATGGCTTCTTCGGCCTTGGTCTTTTGGGTGTCAGAGAGGAACACGGATTCCGACTGGTATTTCTTATAGAGGGTTTCAGCTTCGTTGAGCAGGGCTTCCACTTCGCCTTCCCACTTCTTGGACACTTGGTTGAGCTGTTCGTTGGCACGCTCGTAGGCAGGCACATTCTTGAGGATGTACTCCATATCGACAAGAGCGAACTTCTNTGCGNCAGCNNTAAGGGTTGCCAGNAGCACGGTNAGGGTTAAAAGTAGTTTCTTCATCATACTGATATTTTGAAGGTGTTTTGTTTAGAACTCCTGACCAAGCACAAAGTGGAACTGGCTTCCGCCGTAACTCTTGGAGCCGTTGATATTGTCGAAGCCATAAGCCCAGTCGATACCCATCAGACCGACCATCGGAAGGAAGAGGCGGACACCGATACCTGCCGAACGCTTCATGTCGAAGGGGTTGAACTTCCGTGTCTCTGTCCATGCGTTACCTCCTTCCATGAAGGCCAACGCATAGATGTTGGTAGCACCTTGCAGCATCAATGGATAGCGAAGCTCAAGCGTCATGCGGTCATAGGCATAGCCGTAGTTATAGCCTTGGGTCAACGCACCGTTGTCGTAACCACGAAGGCCTATGTTCTCAGAGTAGTAGCTGGACGAGTAGCCCGACATGCCGTCACCACCGACATAGAAGGTGGAGAATGGCGACTTCTTGTACTTGTTGAAGCTACCCAAGAAACCGAAGTCGAAACGAGTCATCAGCACAAAGCACTTGCGACCGCCACCGAGCGGGGTGAACAAGCGTGAGTTAAACTTCCATTTATGATACTCAATCCACTTATACTTACGGCTCATGTCGCGCTGGTAGTTGGCATCATAGTAGCTGGTAGCCATGTGCTCATAATCAACTCCGTCGAACAGCGAATAAGGCGGAGTGACGGACACGGAAGCCGATATTTGCGAGCCACGGCGTGGGAACATGGCATTGTCGATGGAGGCACGCGAAAGCGACAGGGTCAGGTTGATGTCATTACAATTGCCGTTCTGTACAATGAAGTACTCCCAGTCCTTCATCATGTAGCGTGTATAGCCCAACGATGCCTGGAAACGGAAGTTGTTGTCGGGCCATGTGAGACGCTTGCCGAAGCCAATGTTCAGACCGAACAGCTCGATGTACTTGTCGGGGTCGTAGTAGTTGGAGTAGTTGTTATAGTAACTGCTGTTGTAGCTACCATAACCATACAGCATTGAGTAGTAGTTGTTGTAGTAGCTGCTGTTGTAGTAGTTACTGCTGATATCTGTCTGGCGAGAGAAGAAAGCACTGACAGAGAACTGGTTAGGACGTTTGCGCCCGAACCACGGGTCGAGGAACGAGATGCTGTACTGCTGATAGTACGAGCCATTGGTCGAGGCACTCAGCTCCAACTCCTGTGCATCACCCTGTGGCAAGNTACCGCGGTGGACACGGTTCTTCCCAATGAGGTNACGTATGGAAAAGTNGGTGANCTTCAAACCCACCTTACCAATCACACCCGTCATGNNCCAGCCTAATGAGAACTCNAGCTGGTCGCTCGNCTTGGGCACAAGTCCANGGNTCAGGTCAACCGTTCCGTTCANCGGGTCGGGNANAGNCNTAAAGNCAATCTGTTCAGGGTCAAAATGCCCCATCTGCGCAATCTCCTGATAGGTCATCTTGTAGGCATCCATGCTGAACAAATCGCCTGGCTTGAGCAAGAGTTCACGACGAATCACCTCCTCATACACACGGGTGTTACCATATATCTTGATTTTGTTGATGGAAGCCTGAGTGCCCTCAGAGATACGAATTTCCAAGTCGATGGAGTCGCCCACCACATCGACCTCCACGTCCTGCACCTGGTTGAACACATAGCCATCGTTATAGTAAAGATTGCTTACAGCCAAATCGTCCTCATGAAGCTTCTTCTGGATGTGCTTCTTATTATAGACATCGCCACGCTTCATGTCCAAGACGCGTTCCAGCATTTCGGTGTTGTAGATGGTGTTACCCACCCAACGAATGTCACGGACATAGTACTTGTCACCCTCATCGATGTGGAGATAGACGTTCACCAAGTTGTTGCCAATGTCCACCACGCTGTCCGCATAGATGTAGGCATCACGGTAGCCAAGTTCGTTATACTTCTCCACCACACGGTCTTTGTCTTCCTCGTACTTTTCCGACACGAACTTCTTTGTCTTGAAGAAACTCTTGAAGCCCTTCTCGTTCGTCTTCTTCAACAGACCGCCTGAGAAAAAGCCGCCGTGGAACTTCTTCGTGGCAATGTGCGTGTTACCCGTAATGAAAATCTCGTTCACCCTCACCTTCTCCTTCTTGTCGATGTTGACATCCACAATCAGTTGGTCGGGCTGCGCAGGGTCATCGCGCTGAACAATCTCCACTTCCGCATTCTTGAAGCCCTTCTCAGCGAAGTACCGCTTGATGACAATCTTCGCCTTATCCACCATGTTAGGCGTGAGCTGGTTTCCCTTCACAAGCCCGATACGTTCCTGCAAATCATCGTGTTCCGACTTCTTCACACCATTGATGTTGAGCTGCGACACCTTGGGGCGGCTTGCCAGCGTAATCTTCAGNAACACCTTTTCATCCACGNTGCTGTCAGCCTCAATCTTGACCGCAGAGAAGAGTCCGTGCTTCCAATAACGCTTNATGGCCTCGGTGATTTCCTNGCCCNGCANCGATANGGCTTCGCCGACNGNAAGCCCTGACAGGCCGATAAGGATATAGTCTTCGTAGTTCGTCACACCTTCAACCTCAATGCCCCCAATCTCGTATTTCTGCGTCTTGCCGTACACGATGGAAGGCTTCGTCTGCACCTGCGCCTCAACAGCCACGCACGCACACATAAGCAAGATAAAGGTGAATATAGTGATTTTCAATCTTCCCATGTAGAGAGTCGTCTATTATATATAATATGTAAGATTATTTCTTGTCATTCGAAGTCTGTGGGTCAGCCACCTGCTCTCCCGTCTTGCCAAAGCGACGCTGCCTGCCTTGATAGTCNACGATGGCCTTGCAGAGGTTCTCCCCGTGGAAATCAGGCCAATACGTATCAGTGAAATAGAATTCAGAATAAGCACATTGCCACAGCAAATAGTTACTCAGACGCTCCTCTCCACCCGTGCGTATCATCAGTTCGGGATCTGGCATGAAGTTGGTGGTCAGATGCTCGCTAATCATCTCCTCATTGATGTCCTCCACCTCCAACGCTCCGCTCTTAGCCTTGGCGGCAATCTGCCGAACAGCATGAGTGATTTCCCATTTAGACGAGTAGCTGAGTGCCAGCACCATACAGGTGCCCGTATTGCGACTGGTACGCTCCTCCAGCTGACGGCAAGCGTCCTGCACCATTTGGGGCAGACGCTCCGTATCGCCAATCACACGGAAGCGAGCGTTCTGCTTCATGAAGAGTTCCTCCTCCAAGTGTTTGAGCAACAAGGTCATCAAGGCCTCCACCTCCGCCGCAGGGCGATTCCAGTTCTCCGTCGAGAATGTATAGAGTGTCAGATAATCCAACCCCAACCGCACAGCCATCTCCATGATTTCATGCACACGCTCCGCACCCTCCTGATGTCCGTAGGTGCGTTCCTTTCCCTGCGCTTTTGCCCAGCGTCCGTTACCATCCATGATGATGGCAACGTGATGCGGCATTCGGGTCATATCTATCTGTTCTTGATACATTTCGCTGTTTGTTTAAGGCTCTTCAAACCTGATGGGGTTAATTGTTGCACTTTCTGTACTTCGGGCAGAGGTCGTAGGAGATGTAGAACATCGTCCACGAATAACTGTCCTTGTTCTTCAGGAATCCGCTTGGAATGCGGTAAGGGTCTTCGATGCCGTCCAGCTTGTCACTCATGGCAAAACGCATGGTCCAATCAAGACCAACATTCAGCCTCGGCTTGAGTTTGTACTTGATGCCAACGCCCACAGGGATGTTCATGGTCAAGTCCTCGTTGCAATAGGTAAAGCCCAGCCCCACCTGTATGTAAGGCACCAGCCGTTTGTGCCCCTTGTATCCTGTGCCAATTCCGTATCCCCAGAAGTTCAGCTCGTATTGGCAACCGACATCCACCAGCGGATGGTCGAAACTCCATTCCTGCCCCTTCGTTTCGGGGAACCTATTCGCATCTTGGGTCGCATCTCCCTTGATGCTTCCATAGCCGATGTCGAATTTCAGTGCCATGCGTGGATTGATGTTATACCGCCCCATCGCCGCACCAGCCATCGTCACGTTCCGATAGAACCCACCGAGATTGGCATCGCCCATGTAGAAAGCAGGACCGCCCATCACACCAAGCTCCACAGCATACTCCAACTCTTGTGCTCCCATCTTAAGGTGAGCGCAGCAAGAGACAGCCACTGCAACGATTACTGTATAGAGCCTTGCCATACCTTGCCGTTTTCCTGTACTATCCACAGCTCCTCATCCACAGCCACAAGGCGTGCAACACCCTCAGCAGGAGTGATGTCCTTAGGCATCAGATACTTCTCCTTCAAAGGATGCCAAGTGATGCCGTTGTCGTTGGAACAATACAGATACTGGTATTTGTCATCCACAGCACCCATCGCATAGATGGCGCCACGGTAGTAGGTCATGCTGAAATTCTCGGCGTGTGGAAGACCGAAAGGATTGTCGCTCGTCACCTGTATGTACTCCCAATCCTGATTAGCGTAGGCATCGGTCGAGGCGACTTTATACCACACTGCGCCATGCACTTCGTCCCGACTGCTCATGCCTGCCATCACCGTCTGTTGCAAGTTAGCATTCGTCCGCATGGGGTGCGACACAGAGAAAACATCGGTCTCAGGCAGCATATCCAAGTTCGCTGTCCCCATTACAGTCCATGTGTTGAGGTCGGCCGAGCCAATGATGTTCGTGCCATCGTAGGCATAGAGATAGCACGCATCGGCAGCCAAGAGACGCTCCACCTGCTGCTCTCCCGCCTTTGTCCATGTGGCTGCCATCTGGGCAGGGTCAGCACCGTAGAGACAGCCATCGACGCCCCGACCATAGAACCGCCCTTGGAAGAGCACCACCGAGCCAGCCTCCACAGGGATGACTACAGGCGCACTCCACACCGCGATGTCCTTCTTGTCAGCGCAAGTCACCACAGCGTCGCCCTCCTCGTTCTGAGCAAAAGCAAACACTTTGCCATCGGCATAGAGCGTCCGACCGAGCTTAGCCACGGCGAGGTCAGCCGCAGTCTCTTTCCATTCAAGCGTGTCGATATTGGTCTTGTGCTGATAAATATCCACGGTATAAGTACGNCNTGCCGTGCCATCGGTTGANACNCACAACAGCTCNACAGNNTTGGAAAAGTCGAGGGAATCAACACCCGAACGGACGTTATAGTACAAATCCTCCGACTCATCCACCTTCACATAGATGTTGCCATTGCTCACCATCGTAGGCACCACACGCTGGAGGTTGACCCATACAGGCAGAGAATCGACTGAGTAGATATGTCCCTCCGTCTGATTGATGTTGAAGTAGACGCCAGTTCCGTCAATGGTTCTTGCCACCAGCGTGTCCTTCGCGCCACCAGCGGCATCATATTTTTTGATGGTCACATAGCTGGTGATGCTTCCCACCGAAAACGACAGGATGGCACAATCGGGCGATGTCTCCACGGTCGTATCGTCAAGACACGACGACAGAGAGAACAACATCACCACCACCATGCTCCACAGCCCATATCTTATCTTAGCCTTTTTCATTGTTCGTAATGCGCTAATATACAAATGTTCGGCAAAATTACAAACATTTTTTGCATTAACGAAGTGTTAAAGCCTATTTTAACGGATTTTATGCTATATTAAGAGAAAAGTCCCGCAATTCTTCCATTTTTCAGTCCTCCAAGAGTTGACACAGCTCCTCCATCCCCTCGCTGGCTCCTTTCATGATGTGGCGGATGCCCATGTTGGGGTTGTAAGGTACGTACTTCGGGTCGATGAGGAAGATGCGGCAGTGCTCGTTGGCAAAGTTCAGCAACCCTGCGGCAGGATAAACATTGAGCGAAGTGCCTATCACCACCAGAATGTCCGCCTTCGCCACTTCCTCGATGGCAGGCTCAATCATGGGTACACTCTCGCCAAACCACACGATGAACGGACGCAGCTGGCTGCCGTCTTTCGCCTTGTCGCCCATGCGGATGATGGGGTCATCCTCGGGCAGGGTGACGATGCAGTTAGGGTCGTTCGGATTGCGCGACGAAGTGGCTTTCATCAGTTCGCCATGCAGGTGGATAATGTGATGTGAACCAGCACGTTCATGCAGGTCATCAACATTCTGTGTAATGACCGTCACATTGTACTTGTCCTCGAGACTCGCCACGAGCTTGTGCCCCTCGTTGGGCTTCACGCTGCCCAACTGTTGGCGGCGTTCGTTGTAGAACTTCTGCACGAGCGCAGGGTCGCGCTCATAGCCTTGGATGCTCGCCACGGCTTCCACGGGATACTGCTCCCACAGACCGCCGCTATCGCGGAAAGTGCTGATGCCGCTCTCGGCCGACATGCCTGCACCTGTAAGGAAGACCAAGTTCTTCATGTTGATGACGGGGTTTTGCTGTTGTTGGTTAGCGTATTTATCTCTTTCGTGGTTATTCATAAGTTATGAACAATTATTCCAAACTTACGAACAATTATTTATAAGTTATGAATAATTATTCCAAAGTTATGAACGACTTCCCTGCGCCCTGTCTCGCAACTGCGGCAACGGGCTATTCGGGACAGCCGCGTCGGGCTAATAAGCAACCCTGCACAGGAGACCGAGCTGCTCCACTCGTGCGCCAATGGCATCCAGCACTTCGGGCGACACCTTGCGCAAGCCGTGGGCAGGTGTCTCGCGGTCAATCGTATATATCATCACCTCACGTGGGCGTATCTCGCCGACGGTCTTCAGCCAAGGCTTCACAAAGGCTTCGCCCGTGTTGTCAACCGACTTCCCCTCATATTCGCCCTGCATGAACATCGTCTGGATGATGCAGCGGTCGCCAAACTCCTTGAGCCGCTCGATGATTCGCTCCACATCGTAGGTGCCGTTGGGGCGGTCAACCAGCCGAATGTAGTCGGGCGAAACGGTGTCGAGCTTGCAGATGTTGTTATCCACCTTGCACAGGGCATCGAACACTGGCTGACGCAGACTTTGGGTGGCGTTAGTGAGCACACTCACCTTTGCGTTGGGGAAGTATCGGTCACGCAGGGCAAGCGTGTCGTCGATGATTTCGGGGAAGTGAGGGTGGAGGGTCGGTTCGCCATTGCCAGCAAACGTGAACACGTCGGGCGTAGGTCCTTCTGCCACCATCTTCCGAAGCTGAACCTCCAGGGCTTGACGCACCTCCTCGCGCGTCGGCATCTTTTGTCTGGGCACAAAGTCGCGGTTGAAACCACACTCGCAATAGATGCAGTCGAACGAACAGCACTTGCCGTCGGCTGGCAGGAGGTTGATGCCCAGCGAGACACCCAAACGGCGGCTATGCACAGGACCAAAAATGGGACTTGAATAGAGAACTGTCATGGTGTTAAGTTGTCAGGATTTGCCAAGCCTCTACGACCGAAAAGCCCGACCTGTTTTCAGGAAATTGTAAAGCCAGCTGGTCAGCCCATAGAACACAAGCGCAACAAAGAAACCACAGATGGAGTCGATGAGATAGTGCGCCTGAATATAGACCGTTGCGCAACAAAGCAACAGGTAAAACGGCATCATGCCCCCAAAGAGCCACTTGTTCCGCGTCTGCCACGCCAGCAGCATCGTCACCGTGCTCATGCCTACATGGCTGCTGGGGAAGGCAGCCGTAGGACGTTCGCCCACCTCCTGCGCACCCAGCACAAGCTGACTGAATATGCCTTTTATCTCGGGCATCAGCATCTCGGTGTGCGACTGGAAGTAATAGCCAACAGCAGGGAACACGCCCGTGTCAGCAGTCTCCACGCCCACCGCCTTGAAATAATACTGAGGACCTGCCACTGGCAGAAACTCATATATCACATAGAAAAGGAAGAAGGAAGTCAAGAAGATGAACCCCGCTTTGTCCGCCTCTGGATAGCGACACAGCAGATAGAAGATGATGGTAGCCCCCATCATATAATAATAAGCATAATAGCCCATGTTGAAGGCTTCGCTCCAGAAGGTGCTGGTCACCACCGTGTTGAACACCAACGCCGGTTGGCAGCCGAAGAGCGTCTGGTCAATTCCTGCGAAGATGTGGTCGAGGTAGGGCAACTGCGAACAGAAGTCATACGTCTCTGGATACCAAAAGATTAAGCCCAGCAAGGCTGGAATAACCCGAAGGATGCGCAGGGCACGGCAGGGATAGCAGCGGTAGCCGCCATACACGGCAGCCATCGCCACCAGCATCCACAGGCGCGTGAGCAGCATGTCCATCGGTNNTGCCAACCCCTTCCAGTAGATGCCTATCAGAATNGTGGTGAACAGCATNTAAATNAGCGTGAGGCTCTCCATGCTCCAAAGCCCCTTTNCCTCTTCTNTCTTGAAATACTCGTTCAGTGTCATTGTCTCAAATCCAGTTGTTTGCTCTATACCATGCCATACACTCTNTCACACNCCGTTCCAAAGGCCATTCGGGCACGAAACCNAGGTCGTTCTTCAGCGGCGAGATGTCGCACTGCCAGTTGCGCTGACACATGATGCGGTACTTGTCGCCATTCAGCGTGCTGGGTCGGCGAGTGAGGTGCGACATACCCTCTGCCACGGCACTGATGACTCTCAACAGCCACAACGGGGCTTTGACGTGGAGCACACACCGAACGCCCAACTCTTTCTGTATCAAATCGCTGAACGCGCGGCTGTCGTAGTTGTACCCATCACTCACCAAATAGGTCTTTCCGCTCGCTACGTCAGCCTTTCCAATGGCAGCGAATATCGCCCCAACCAAGTCGCGCACATACACAAAGGTGAGCACCTGCTTTTGGTATCCCACCGAGAAGTCGATGTGCTGCTTGATGCTCTTCGCCATCATGAAGTAGTCTTTCTCGCGAGGTCCATACACCCCCGTGGGGCGGAAAATGGTAACGCCCTCAATGCCTTTCAGATACGCCTCACTCTTCACCTTGCTCTCTCCATAGGCAGTGTTGGGTTGCGGCGTGTCCGACGACAGCATATCATGATAAGTGCCGTCCGCATTCTGCTGCTCACGGATAGGCCCCAAGACACTGAGGCTGCTGACATACAGGAACTGCGAGGGCATCATGTCCAATGCTTTCAATGCCTCGACCAAGTGCTTGGTGCAGACGTAGTTGTGCAGGTCAAAGTCCTCCCGTTTCAGGCACTTCGTCGCTCCGCCAGCATGGATGATGACATCCCATCTGCCCACTTCCTGCTTGTATGTCGCAAGCTGCTCTTTCAGCCGCTCCACATGGGTCATGTCGAGCGTGGCGAATCTCAGCCGTTCGTCCGTCAGCCAACGCCTGCTTGAACGTGCCCGCATTCCTGCCCACGTCTCCATTCCGCGCTTCAAGCCTTCTTCGCAGAGGAAACTCCCGATGAAGCCGCTGGCACCTGTGATTAGAATTTTCATGCTTTCAGCCCATTTTGGTGGCAAAGGTACTAAAAAAACTTAACTCCCATCCCTAAACTCCTAACTTTTCACTACCTTTGTCCCCCAAACAGCACGAACTCGCTATGGGAAAGAAAAACAAGGGACTTGTGAAGTCCAGCATCAATAAACGCGAACTCACCCAACAGGTAATCAACTTTTTCGAGAATCACCAAAGGCGTGCATTCTCGCTCAAAAGCATTTTCAGCGAAATGGGGCTTACGAAACATCCCCTCCGCATGNTCTGTGNCGACATCNTCAACNAGTTGCTCGAACAGGGATNTNNCGCANCGNGNCNNTGNTGGGAACATCATGTTTGGCGGTGTTTCGCACATCGTTGAAGGCACATTTAACCGCACCAGCGGGGGACGCTGCTTTGTCAATACCGACAACGGTGCAAGCATCTCCATCCATGAGACCGACACCCTCCACGCATTGTCGGGCGACCGTGTTCAAGTGACCCTCTATGCCAAACGTCGTGGCACCAGCAAACTCTATGGAAGCGTGACGAGGATTCTGAAACGCACCGAGAAGCCTTTCGTCGGCATTCTGCAAATGCAGCACAGCGTGGCGTTCCTCATCAACCCGTCAGAACACCTGCCACACGACATCGTTATCCCCGTCCAGCAACTGAAGGGGGCGAAGAACGGAGACAAGGTCGTGGTACGTGTCAAAGACTGGCCCATGAACGCTCCCAATCCTATCGGCGAGGTGATTGACGTGCTGGGTGCTGAAGGGGATAACGACACAGAGATGCACGCTATCTTGGTGGAATATGGTCTGCCTTACGCTTATCCAGAACAGGTGGAAGCCGCAGCCAACCACATTGACGCAGGTATCACTCCCGACGAGATAGCGAAACGTGAGGATTTCCGCGACACCTTCACCATCACCATCGACCCTCGCGATGCCAAAGACTTCGACGACGCCATTTCCATCAAGTCGCTCAAAGAAGGGCTATGGGAAGTGGGTGTACATATCGCAGATGTGAGCCACTATGTGTATGAAGGCTCTATTATCGACAGAGAAGCCCAACAGCGTGCCACATCTATATATCTGGTAGATAGAACCATACCTATGCTGCCCGAACGTTTGTGCAACCAGCTTTGTTCCCTTCGTCCGAACGAGGAGAAGCTCACGTTCTCTGTGGTGTTCGAGATGAACGACCAGGCTGAGGTGTTGCGCCATCGCATCTGCCACACCATCATCAAGAGCAACCGCCGTTACACTTATGAGGAAGTGCAGTATCTGCTCGAACAAAACGGCGAAGCACGCGAATGCGAACTGATTCGCCAAGGNNAAGCCATGNCCACACAGCCNATNCCAGCACAGGNGGTGCTGCCCGATACGGAACTGAACGCCTTCCGCAACCAGCTCACACCCATCGACCCAGCCAAGTTACCCGTCACACCTGTGCCAGCCGACCATCAGAAAGGTGAGAATGCCGACCTGCTCATCACCCTCAACCGCATGGCTCACCTGTTGCGCGACCAGCGTTTCAAGGATGGTGCCATCAACTTCGACCGTGAAGAGCCTCGCTTCGAGATTGACGAGCACGGCAAACCCATCCGCGTCTATTTCAAACAAGCCAAAGACGCGAACAAGCTGGTCGAAGAGTTCATGCTTCTCGCCAACCGCACGGTGGCGGAAAGCATCGGCGTGCTCAAGAAAGGCGAACAACCCAAGACACTCCCCTACCGCATCCACGATATGCCCGACATCAACAAGCTGGACAACCTTGCCGCGATGGCTTCCCGTTTCGGTTTCCACCTCCAGACCCAAGGCAAGAGCACCGATGTGGCAAAGAGCCTCAACACGCTGCTTAGGAACGTGCGAGGCAACCGCATACAGAATCTCATCGAGANAGNANCTCNAAGAGCNATGCAGAAAGCGGTTTATTCCACCTATAACATCGGACACNACGGATTGGGCTTTGACTACTACACCCACTTCNCNTCACCCATCCGCCGTTATCCAGACCTGATGGTTCACCGCCTACTCACCCGCTACGCTAACGGCAGTCCTNCCGCTTCACAGAAGAAATATGAGGGGCTTTGCGAGCATTCANCNAAGATGGAGCAACTNGCAGCCAGTGCTGAACGTGNCAGCATCAAGTACAAGCAGGTGNAATTTATGTCGGACAAACTCNGCGAAGAGTTCGATGCACATATCAGTGGTGTGACCGAATTTGGCATTTACGCAGAGATTGACGAGAACCACTGCGAAGGACTTATCGCTGTCCGCCATCTGGGCGACGAAGCCTTTGACTTTGACGACAGGAATTATAGCCTCGTCGGACGACAGAGCCGCCACCGTTTCTCGCTTGGCGACCCCATCCGCATCCGCATGGCTCATGCCGACCTCTTCCGCAAACAGCTTGACTACGACTTGGTGAACCATGAGTCGTCTATCGTTCCTGCCAGCACCACCTTCTATGAGCCTTTTGCCCAAACAAGGCGCACGGGAAGGTCCAACCGCACTAGCAAAGCTCCCAAGCGCGAAAAGCGTGACAGTCGCAGAGGCAAACGACGCTAACATCTGAAGCAAGAACTTTCATGGCTTTCATCATGAGACGAACAGACATTCATGCAGCACTCCAGCGGCTTCTCATGGTCGCTTGCCTGCTGGTGCTACCTCTGCTCATACAAGCGCAGCAAATCAAAGCTGATGCCTCCACCGACCAAGCCATGACGGGTGAGCCAATTTTCAGTCACACCCTCTACTACACAGGCATGGTAGAATATGACGGGGAGATGATACCCAGCTTCATGTTCAGCGACTTCTATGTGTTCCGCCCCCTCGTCTTCAAGAACGTTGCACAAGCCCGTAAGTACTATAAGATAGCCAACAACATCAAGAAAGTCTATCCCATCGCTTGCGAGATACAACAAACGGTCAACCGCACCATTGCCCACATGGACTCCCTACCTACCAAGCGAGAGAAAGATGCCTACCTCAAGCAACAGGAGAAGGAGCTTAAAGCCCTATATTATCCCAAACTCAAGAAACTCACCTTTGCCCAAGGCAAGCTGCTCATCAAGCTCATCGACCGCCAGTGCGACATGACTGGCTATGAGTTGATTAAGAAGTATATGGGCAGCTTCAAGGCTGGCTTCTACAACGCGTTCGCATCCCTCTTCGGTGCAAGCTTGAAGAAGGAGTATGATGCCGAAGTTGACGACCGCCTCACCGAACGAGCCATTCTGCTCATCGAAAGCGGGCAAATGTAAGAAAGCCAACTCCCTACGAAACTATGCGTAAGCTGAAAATCACCGAGATGGGGCGCATGAACGCCGAAGAGTTCCGCGCTTCCCAAAAGATGCCACTCGTTGTCGTGCTGGACGACGTGAGGAGCATGTATAACGTTGGCAGCGTCTTCCGTTCTGCCGATGCTTTCCGCGTGGAGGCCATCTACCTCTGCGGCATCACGGCACAGCCGCCTCATCCCGAAATCCACAAGACGGCACTTGGGGCAGAAGACACCGTATCTTGGCAACATTTCCCCACAGCTTTAGAGGCTGTAACTGCTCTCAAAGCAAAGGGTTACACCGTCTATGCCATCGAGCAATGTGAAGGCTCCACTCCGCTGCAAGAACTGCACCACATGACGGACACCCTTTCTCAGCAAGGTTCATGTGGCTGTGCCATCATCCTCGGCAATGAGGTGAAAGGAGTCCATCAGGAAGTGGTCGACGCTTCTGACGGATGTATCGAAATTCCGCAGTTCGGCACGAAACACTCTCTCAATGTGAGCACTACGGCAGGCATCGTCATTTGGGAATTTGCCCAACACCTGCTCATTCCATAAGGAAAATGTTACGAATCTAATACAATCTGACACATACACAGAAGAGAGAATCCCTCACTTCCTTTAACTTTGCATTGTTCATTAACGTGAGGGGTGTACCTCTCTTTTACTATCCACTTTCACTATCTATCTAACCATTTACACAATGAGAAAAACGGTATTGACCTCTCTGCTGCTGATGGCTCTCCATGGAGTGGCACAGAACCCAGTCATCCGCAACCAGTTTACGGCTGACCCCACCGCCAGGGTTTTCAACAACAAAGTTTATCTCTATCCGTCCCACGATATCCACGAACCCGTCCCTGCCCCTGAGGGGATACGCAAGGACTGGTTCTGCATGGCTGATTACCATGTCTTCTCGTCAGAGAACCTGACTGACTGGACGGACCACGGCATCATCATCACTCAGAACAAAGTCCCTTGGGTACAACCCGACTCTTATTCGATGTGGGCACCTGACTGCGTGTACAGGGATGGCAAATACTACTTCTACTTCCCTTCCGCCCCCAAAGGCGGACGCGGCTTTGCCATAGGAGTGGCTACAGCCGACCACCCCGAAGGACCTTTCACCTGCGAGCCAGAGCCTATCAAGGGCGTGTCAGGCATTGACCCATGTGTGCTCGTGGACGACGACGGTCAAGCATACATCTACTGGTCAGGCATGGGCATCCGCGGTGCCAAGCTGAAGAGCAACATGAAGGAAATTGATGGCGAAATGCAAGAGATGCCCCTTCCGCAACGCCCTGAAAGCACTGCCCCAGCAGGTAGCATCAAGGTGGCAGGACAAAACATGGAGGGTCTTCCCGATGGCTTCAAAGAAGGACCATTCGCCTTCAAGCGTGGCGACTGGTACTACCTCACCTTCCCGTGGGTGCGTGGCGACACCAGCAACGGGAAGAACCCCACCGAGACCCTCGCCTACTCCATGTCGAAAAGCCCGCTGGGCCCTTGGGACTTCAAGGGCATCATCATGGCAGAACACGCCAACGGCTGCTGGACAAACCACCACAGCCTCGTGGAATATCAGGGACAATGGTACTTGTTCTACCACAACAACTTCTTCTCGCAAAACAACGACAAACGTCGCTCTGTCTGCATCGAAAAAGTCACCTTCAATGCCGACGGCACTATCCAAGAAGTGAAGCCCACCATGCGTGGCGTAGGCATCAACAAGGCAACGGAGAAGATAGAAATTGACCGCTTCAACGACAGCTCCAATGGTGTCCATACCCAGTACGTAGATACCTGCAACTATCAGCGCGGTGCCTGCGTGAACCTCCCACAGAAAGGAGCTTGGATACGTTACGCCAATGTCGATTTCAGTAGTCTGACCGATGGGTATCTGACGCTCTGCGCCAAGGCAAGCGGAAACACCGAACTCTGTGTACGAGAGAAGAACGCCAAAGGACGCATCATAGCCCGTCTAGCAGTGACGGTCATCAGCGAACAAGGGCGTTTTCGCCGCGACCAGAGCAACCAATGGCTCACACTAACCGCACCCCTACAATACACGCCAAAGGGTGTTACCGACATCTGCATTACCTGCGAGGGCAGCGAAGTTAGCATCGACTGGCTGCAGTTCAAGAACCGCCCCAAATACTTCAAACCCTCATTCGTGGCATCAACCCCATCGACACCAGACGAACAAGGCTACATCCGTCGCTGGATGCTGCTCGAACCCATCAAGCAAGACATCCGCTCCAACGTCGTCTTCACCAACACTTGGCTACGCGAAGCCTTTGCCAAGACCTACTTCAAAGACCAAATGACCATCCTCCCCAAGGACGGACAAAAGGTGAAAGCAGGTCAGCAGACATTAGCATGGCATGCGCTCGAAAGCGAAAACTACAACATCAAACTCTTCCGCTTCGCCGAACGCTGGGGGCAACAGACCTATGGCTCACTCTTCTGGGCAGTGACCACCATCGAATGCGCAGAAGACATCCCCAACGTGCGCTTGGCAGCAGGCTCCAACGGTGCTTCCATGTGGTGGCTCAACGGCGAGGAAGTGCTCCTGCTGGAAGGCGACCGCCGCATGGTCGAAGACGATGGCGTGTCACCACGACAGACACTGAAGAAAGGACGCAACATCCTGCGATGCGCCGTCATCAACGGTCCTGGACTTAGCGACATGTGCGTCAGGTTCATCGACGAGAAAGGCAACCCAATTACCAACATCGAAATAAAATAGACATCATCATGAAACGCAACATAGCATTTATCATCGGTCTGCTGGCACTCAGCACAACCAGCAAAGCACAAATCGGACAACCATACATCCACGACCCCTCCACGTTGGCAGAGTGCGACGGGAAATACTACACCTTCGGCACAGGCGGAGGAGGTCTCATCAGCGACGACGGCTGGTCGTGGCACAGCGACGCAGAGCGACCAGGTGGCGGCGCAGCCCCCGATGTCCTCAAGATAGGCGACCGCTACCTCATCATCTACGGAGCCACAGGCGGCGGCTTGGGTGGCGGTCACAACGGTCGCATCCTGACCATGTGGAACAAGACGCTCGACCCCAAGTCCCCTGACTTCAAATACACGGAAGCCGTAGAAGTGTGTGCCAGTGACGGCATGGAAGACCAAGACGCCATCGACCCAGGTCTCCTGCTCGACCCCACCACAGGTCGCCTTTGGGCAAGCTACGGCACCTACTTCGGCACCATCCGCCTCATCGAACTCGACCCCAAGACAGGACACCGTGCAGCAGGCAACAAAGAAAAAGACATTGCCATCGACTGCGAAGCCACCGACCTCATCTATCGCGATGGCTGGTATTACCTGTTGGGCACCCACGGCACCTGTTGCGACGGCGTGAACTCCACCTACAACATCGTCGTGGGACGCGCCAAGAAAGTCACAGGACCTTACCTTGACAATGTTGGTCGTGACATGTTCCACGGCGGCGGTAAGATGGTCATCGCCGCAGGCGACCGCGTATGCGGTCCCGGACACTTTGGACGCACCGTCATCGACGAAGGCGTGGAAATCATGTCCTGCCACTACGAAGCCGACTTCGACCAAGGCGGTCGCAGCGTGCTCGGCATCCGCCCCCTGCTTTGGAAAAACGGCTGGCCATACGCTGGCGACCGCTTCAAGGAAGGCACATACGAGATTGAGTCCCAACGTCGTGGCTACGCCCTCGAACTCGCCGTCGATTTCGTCCGCATGCAGCAGGAACGCGCAGCATGGTTCCGTCCCGAAGAGCAGCAGAAACCCGTGGTGCCTGTGGAGAACCAAAAGTTAGAGGAAGTCATCGGCACATGGCCCCAAGGCGAGATACCAGCCCGCATCAGCGACTACATGTTCCGTCCCCACCAGAGATGGACCATCACCGCTGTGCCCGAAGCTGGTGGCTACCTGAGCAACNCCTACTTCAAAATCACCATCGCAGGCACCAACCGCGCACTGGCAGCCACATCGGCGAAGGAAGTGACCACAGTGCCCGAATACACAGGCACGGACGAACAGCTGTGGCGCATCGAACAACTTACCGACGGCACTTTCCGCATCATGCCCAAAGCCATCCCTGGCTGCGAAGGCATCAACACCAAGTACTGCCTCTACTCCATCGCCGACAGCACACCCACGTTGGCTNAATACGACTTCAACTCCGACAATNNAAAATGGGCTTTCNGCAACCATTAAACACNGGTNGGAAAGCCCATCAGNAAGCANTACGATACAAACTCCAGAACGGATGGCACTCACTTCACTGTGAGTGCCATTTTTTTTAGGTCTTTGTCCAGCGAGCTTGTGCCATACAGGATTTCAAAGTCGCCTTGCTTGCTATGTACCGTGTTCGTCTCGGGGTCGAAGAACTCAAACGAACGAGGTGTCAACTCCAGCTTCACGCTGAGCGTCTGCCCCGCCTTCACCTCCACACGCTGGAACGCACGCAGCGACTTCAGCGGACCGTCAGGGTCGGACAGGTCGCGGATATACACCTGCACCACCTCCGCACCGTCACGCTTGCCCACGTTGCTCACAGGCACCGTCAGCGTGTAGTTCTTGCCCTGCTTCGCCAACTTGCCCTCGCCCACTTGGAACTGCGTGTAGCTCAATCCATAGCCAAAAGCAAACAGCGGGTCGTCAAAGTATCGGTAAGTACGTCCCTTCATCGAATAGTCCTCATAGTCAGGCAGCTGCGCCGAAGTCTTATAGAACGTGACAGGCAGTTTTCCGCTGGGGTTATAATCGCCAAAGAGCACGTCAGCCACCGCTTGACCACCCTCCTGACCAGGATACCACACTTGCAGAATCGCGTCACACGTCTCCGTCTCAGGCAGCAACGCAATGGCAGAACCCGAGCAGCACACAAAGACAACCTGCTTGCCAGCCTCCTTCAACGCCTTGAGGAAGTCGCGCTGCACCTTCGGCAGCTCGATGTGCGTGCGGTCACCGCCCTTGAAGCCATCAATATCCACAGGCATCTCCTCGCCCTCCAGCGCAGCGGCAATGCCACCCACAAACACCACCTTGTCAATGCCCTTCAGCTGCTCAATCACCGCAGCATAGTCGATAGGCAACTCCTTCGCCACATTGATTTTCATGTTCGCACCCCACGTCTTCACAAACTTGAAGCGCACCTCAATCCTGTACGCCTTCCCAGCCTCCGCATGGATGACCGTGCGAGTAGGTGTCGTGCGCCATGTGTGATGCTTCACCTTGCTCACCCCGTCAACAAACAGCTCAAAGTCGCCACAGCTCTCCATGTTCACCACATACTCGCCAGCCTCCTTCGGCGTGAACACCGTCTCATACTTGGCAGAGAAATCCTCCAAGTTCACCCCCGGGGCAAAGTTGTGCATGCCCGCAGTCGTCACCACCAGCGGCGTAGTGTAGAACTGCGTCGTCACAGGCTTGCCTTCCATCTCCGTATTGTTCCAGAACGTGCCCTTCAAGCCTCGCTTCCCGTCGATGCCACACTGCGTTGCCAGCAGACAATCCATCACCTTGTCGTAGGTGCGGTCGCAACCAGCCATATAGAGCACACTCTTCTGCTTCCCCTTGATGCCATCAAGGATGGTGATGGTGCGATTGGGCGTACCGTTATAGTTGCCCCACATCAGCGGCTCGTCGTCGGCATTCGGACCAATCACCGCAATCCGCTCCTTGCCACGCTGCAAAGGCAGCACCTCGCCCCTGTTCTGCAAGAGCACCATCGACTCGCGCGCCATGTTGAGCGACAACNGCCTGTGCTCCTNCGAGNCCATGACCGAGTAAGGAATCTTCGACCACTCCACCAGCGANGGGTCGTCCATCTCGCCCAAGTCGAAACGCCCTTCCAACAANCGCACCACATGNTTATCCNCCTCTGCCTCNGTGATNAANCCACNCTTCACCGCCTCTGGAATGCTCTTGTAAGCGTAGCCANAGCCNCACTCCACATCCGTGCCAGCCAGCGTCGCCTTAGCAGCCGCATGGGCAGCGTCCGACGACGAGCGGTGAGAATCGTAGAAGTCGCTCACCGCACCGCAGTCGCTCACCACCAGGTACTGAAATCCCCACTCGTCCCTCAGAATCTGCTGCAACAGCCGGGCACTGCCACAGCACGGGTCATCGTCCAGCCGCTGATAGGCACACATCACCTCTCTCACCTTCGCCTCCTGCACCAGTGCCTTGAAGGCAGGCATATAGGTCTCCCACATGTCGCGCGGCGTCACGTCGATGAGGTTGGCAGTATGGCGCGTGTATTCAGGACCACTGTGTACGGCATAGTGCTTGGCACACGCCCACAACTTGCGGTACTTGGTGCTCTCAGGTCCCTGCAAGCCCTTCACCACCTGTATGCTCATCACACTGGTCAGGTAAGGGTCTTCGCCATAGGTCTCCTGTCCACGCCCCCAACGCGGGTCGCGGAAGATGTTCACGTTCGGTGTCCACACGCTCAGGCTGTGGAACTTCTCATCCTCGCCTCCATTCAGCATGCGGTGGTTGTACTGCGCACGAAACTCCGTGCTCGCAGCGTCAAACACACGATAAAGCAGGTTCGGGTCGAACGAAGCCGCCATGCCCACAGGCTCGGGAAACACCGTCACGTTGCCCATGTTCGCAGCACCATGCAGTGCCTCGCTCCACCAAAAGNACTTCTTGATGCCCAACCTCGGAATGGCAGGACTTTCGTCNAGCATCAGCTGCGCCTTTTCCTCCAGCGTCAACCTGCCACACAGGTCAATCGCCCGTTCCTTCGCACTGAGTGCCGGATTCTTCCACGGCTCCTGAGCCGTCACACACACGGTGCCGACCATCGACGTCAGCACCATCACAGACAATAACTTTTTCAACATAAGGAAAAATAGGTTTTATAGATAATATGATTCTTCGCCTCTCACGAGGGGGCAGTTCAGCCCTGCGTGGGCACGCCCACCACAAAGGTAACGCTCCCACCGAGAACCCGTTTACGAATATGTTGCAAGAACTTCCGATTATGCTACATCCACACGATTCGATGGGATGCACACACGCGCGAAGCCACCCCGTCGCACGTCAGTCCTCGCCACAACCCTGCCTCACAAGGACTGTAGTCCTTCCGCTGGAGGACTACAGTCCTGCAAGGGGATGATTGCAGTCCTTCAACAGAAGGACTCCAGTCACGCTTCGCACAGATTTCGGTCCTGACGATAACAAAGCAGCGGACAACCGAGTGAGGGTTGTCCGCTGCGGAAAGTGTTGCGTTTATCTGTCGAGAACGATGCGGAGGGAGTCGGCGTTCGCCTCTCAGAATGACCGTCCTGCCATTACATCCGCTCTGGCATCTCAATGCCCAAAAGTCCCATGCCGAGGCGAATGACCTTGGCAACCGCCTTGGCAAGCGAGAGACGGAACATCTTCAACGATTCATCGGCCTCGCCAAGGATGGTGAAGTCGTGGTAGAACTGATTGAAGGCCTTGGTCAGCTCGTAGCAATAGTTGCAGATGCCTGAAGGGCTATAGTCAGTGCCTGCCTGGCGCACGGCTGCGCCAAACTGGTTGAGCTTCTGAATGAGTTCGGTCTCCTTCGTCGAGAGAGGAGCGGAGAGGGGCGAGAGGCGAGAGACATCCTCAATGCCCTGCTCCTTAGCCTTGCGGAGGATGGAGGCGATGCGGGCATAAGTGTATTGAATGAAAGGACCTGTGTTGCCGTTGAAGTCGATGGACTCTTCGGGATTGAAGAGCATATTCTTGCGCGCATCCACCTTGAGGATGAAGTATTTGAGCGCACCGAGTCCCACCTTGCGAGCCACTTCACGCGCTTCCTCTTCGGGCATCTCGGTCTGCTTCACACGCTCCTTGCTGGCTGCGTAGGCATCGGCAATCATGGCTGCCATGAGGTCGTCGGCATCCACAACAGTGCCCTCACGGCTCTTCATCTTGCCATTAGGAAGTTCGACCATGCCGTAGGAGAAGTGAACGAGGTCCTTGCCCCACTTGAAGCCGAGCTTGTCGAGGAGGATGGAGAGCACCTGAAAGTGGTAGTTCTGTTCGTTACCCACAACATAGACCATCTTGTCGATGGGGAAGTCTTGGAAGCGAAGTTTGGCTGTGCCAATGTCCTGCGTCATATAGACGGAAGTGCCGTCAGAGCGGAGCAGGAGCTTCTCGTCGAGTCCCTCGGAGGTGAGGTCAGCCCACACGGAGCCATCGTCGCGACGGTAGAAGAGTCCCTTCTGCAGCCCTTCCATCACCTTCTCCTTGCCTTCGAGGTAGGTATCCGACTCATAATAAATCTTGTCGAAGCCCACGCCCATCATCTTGTAGGTCTCGTCGAATCCGGCATAGACCCACTCGTTCATCTTCTTCCAGAGCGAGCGCACTTCGGGGTCGTTCTGCTCCCACTTCACCAGCATTTCGTGCGCCTCCTTGATGAGCGGTGCTTCCTGCTTGGCTTTCTCCTTAGCGGCCTCGGCGTCCATGCCCTCGGTGATGTACTGCTTTGCCAGTTCTTCACACTCAGCCTTGTAGTGCTTGTCGAACGCCACATAGTAGTCGCCAATGAGGTGGTCGCCCTTCTTGCCAAAGGATTCGGGAGTCTCACCGTTGCCCCACTTGAGCCATGCCAGCATGGACTTGCAGATGTGGATGCCACGGTCGTTCACGATGTTGGTCTTCACCACCCTGTTGCCGTTCGCCTCGACAATGCGCGCCAAGGCAGCACCGAGGAGGTTGTTGCGCATGTGACCCAAGTGGAGGGGCTTGTTGGTGTTGGGCGAGGAGTATTCAATCATCACCAACGGACTCTCGTCGGTAACGGGCAGGAAGCCAAACTTCTCCTCGGCATTGATGGTGTTGAGCAGCGNAAGNNACGGCGCATCGCTGATGNCGNGGTTGAGGAAACCCTTCANNACGTTGTACTTGGCAACCACGTCGCCCACATGCTCGACGAGGTATTTGCCGAGTTCGTCGCCCACCATCTCTGGCGACTTACGGGCTGCCTTGACAAACGGGAACACCACCACGGTGAGGTGTCCCTCAAATTCGTCTCTCGTCTTCTGCAACTGCACTTGCTGGGCGGTTGCGTCCAAGCTGTACAGCTCCTTCACGGCTTGCTGCACACCTGCTATGAGTCTTTCTTCTATTGTCATAATGCGTTGATTTTTGGGCGCAAAGTTACAAATAAGCGAGCATAGAGAAAAGAAAAAGTCGCTTTTTCTTAAAACGCATCGGAGGCTGTACCGAAGTTGGTACAGCCTCCGACGGGTGTTGTTATCTGCGCGATGCACCGCGAGTGGGAGTCCCTGCGCTTGTGCGAGAGGAACTGCGTGTGTTGCCGCTGCTGCGAGGTGCTGTCGTCGCACTGCCACGAGAGAGGGTGCCACGATAAGCTCCCGTGTTGGGCGCAGCGTTGTGGGGGCGTGGCGCGGTGTGTCCACCAGGAGCGGCGACAGGACGACGTTCCACACGGGGAGCGACAGGGCGAGGAGCCATCGGACGGACGATGTGCCCACCTGCATAGCCAGCACCGTATGGACGTGGGGCACTAAAGTGGAAGTTGTGTAAACCATAGCGGTCGTAGTCGTAGATGGTGAAACGCCAGCGATGGTTCGCAAACACAATGGGACGGTGGAAGTAGGTGTAGCCCATCAAACGTTTCCACGTACGCTTGCCCAACAGTGTGCGTAGAGCCACGTCGCGTGCCGACACGACGGTCATGTAGTCGTCGTAGTAGTTCCCCATAGCCACGTCATCCAGATAGTCGTTCACGCCCCAGATGTAGTCGTAATTGATGCGGTATATCTCGTCAATGAGGTAGGGGTCTCGGATGCCGAGGGTGAAAGCCATGCGGTCGGTCAAGAAGCGCGCGTTGTTGCGCATCACGGTAATGCTCATGCTCTGAGCGTTCATCGTCATGCTTCCTGTCAGAAGGACGACTGCGGTGAGGAGAGTTCTTAAAGCCTTCATAATCGTATGTTTTTTGAGTGGTTAATACTGCATGTCTTGTTGTCTGTGGCACAAAGGTACAGCAAAAGCAAGCCCCTTGCAAATGGTGTTTTCCTATTTGCAAGGGGCTTTTCCCTATGATACGAAGGGATGTTCGTGGCTCTATCCGAAGGGTAGCTCTAACTGCACCGCACCCAGCAGGTTGAAGGTCATGCGGTGATAGGGGGTGGTACCATGCTCTTCAATGCCTTTCCGATGCTCTTTGGTGGGATAGCCAGCATTGTGGTCCCAGCCATAGAAAGGGTACTCCCGATGCAACTCCTTCATGTAGTCGTCGCGATAAGTCTTCGCCAAGATGGATGCCGCCGCAATGGAGAGGTACTTGCCATCGCCCTTCACGATGGTGGTGTGGGGCACCTGCATCCCCTCGCGCTTGTACGGCATGAATCGGTTGCCATCAATAATCAGGTGCTGCGGCTTCACTTTCAGCCCGTCGATAGCTCGGTGCATCGCCGTGATGCTGGCACGCAGGATGTTCATCTCGTCAATCTCCTGTGCCGTCACAATGCCCAACGCCCAAGCCACCGCATCGTGCTCAATCTCCGCACGCAGCCCGTACCGCTGCTTAGCCGTCAACTGCTTCGAGTCGTTCAACAGGTCGTTGTGGTAGTCAGGCGGCAGAATCACCGCTGCCGCATACACGCTGCCTGCCAAGCACCCTCGCCCTGCCTCGTCGCAGCCAGCCTCCATCACTCCTTCTTTATAGTAAGGTAATAACATCGTCACATCATTATTTTTGTTCGCCATCTACATAGTGAACAATCCTTTGCGCTGATAGAAAGAAACCTATTTTCTCGCACACCCTACCTTGATATCACAAATTGTGACTTCAAGATATCTTCACTCCATACATATAATATATGGTACAAAGATACGCTCTTTTTACATGGTTCACAAACGAAAAGAGAAAAACTTCCCCGAAATGTTGCAAGTTTCAAACGACTTCTCTAACTTTGCCGATGGTTTCGGGGGAGAAATCCCGATTCCACTGCATTAGCTTATTATTTCGCGTTTAGCCAAGAAGCCCGGAAAACTTTCATTGGATATAAGACACGATTTAATTTGTGGGAGGTCGCCTAAAATGGTTGTCTCTTGTACGCTTTTATAGCTATGCTCACGCCTTGGCGTGATGCATTCTTAAAAAGTGTGCAGGGGTATCCATTTCCGGGCTTCACCTCTTAGCTAAACGCATAAGAATGGTCACGCCATTTTTGTGTTCTAATGCTGCGTACATTTTTATTTACCAATTAAAGAATAAGTAGAATGAGACAAAGATGCGCATAATTAGAAACCTGTACAAAAAAACNTGGTGACGNAAGTTCGNGANAAGAACAAGTCAAAAAGTTGAAACTACAATAGAAAAGCGTTTACTTGACGCTCTTTCTNGGCNATCATGAATCNANTAAANTCAATGGTAAANTCAAGAATGAAGCAAACGATAGATGCAAATGTGGATATGTTTATTTCGTCTAATTCGGAGCATTAACGTAGGAATGGACGTAAAACATATTTCCGCATGAGGCTCTGCAAGTTTGCTCGTTCAACTTTATCGGGCAATTCCAGAGCCTCTGATAGCGGGACGAGCCCAAAGTACGACTCACACGCTTTTTATTTTTAACCAATAAAAAACATTCCAATGAGGTGAGTCCTGCGGGAGAAAATAAATTATGAAAGAACAAGACGTAAACATGTTCATGGTGGCAAATAAAGACAATTTGCCTGAAGAGTTTTTGCCACAAATTCGTCAAAAAATGCTCGAAATGAATGAAGAGAAGTGGGCAAACATTTCCATGTTGCAGTTCAAGTCAACAACCACAATGCTTCTTATTTCCATCTTCCTNGGTGAATTGGGAGTTGACCGANTCATGCTTGGTCAAACTGGAGCCGGNATNGGAAAGCTNNTCNCATGTGGTGGTTGCGGAATTTGGTGGGTGATAGACCTTTTCCTTATCGGCNAGCTTACAAAAGATCACAATNACAAAANACTGAATATGTGGCTATAAATAAGGGAAACTTTTATCACATTACTGCAATCTTAATAATAATAGGGGTTGTAGTGATAATTCTTATAGTTTATGGAGCATTTCCTTGGAGATGCCCCATAAATTATTTTATTGGAGTGAAATGCCCTGGATGTGGAGTTACTAGTGCTGTTCATGCTATACTTCTTGGCGATTTTTGTGGTTCAATGATTTTGAATCCTTTAGGTATCATCATTATATGTGCCTTTATTTTCTCATCTCTCGTTTTCTTCTTGGATATAATTTTTAAGAAACAATGGTTATATCATATCTATATTAGAACTTTAATCTTTATAGACAATAATANAATAGTTTGTTTAANTATAATTATTAGCTACNTTATAATCCATACAATTTTCAAGAATATCAGGTAAGATTGGCATATTTTACTCTGCGCCTTTACAACCCAGATGCACAAGAGTGGCAGACAATTTCAACATTAAGACAAAACAATGGCTGTAGTAATAGTGATAACAAAAACTTAGTGAGCCACGAGAATTTAAGCGCATCTCACCATTTTGAAGTTCTACTCAAAAAGAGCACGGGGGAATCTGAAATAATTCAGATTCCCCCGTGTTTATTATNCTTGTCGTTTATTTAGGCTGCTTACCAATGTAGGCAAGGATACCGCCATCGACATAGAGCACATGACCGTTCACGGCATCTGATGCGTGGGAAGCGAGGAAGACGGCAGGACCGCCCAGCTCGGATGGGTCGAGCCAGCGACCAGCAGGGGTCTTGGCGCAGATGAACGAGTCGAACGGATGGCGAGAGCCGTCGGCTTGACGCTCGCGCAGCGGAGCTGTCTGAGGAGTGGCGATGTAGCCGGGACCGATGCCGTTGCACTGGATGTTGTACTCGCCATACTCTGAACAGATGTTGCGAGTCAGCATCTTCAAGCCGCCCTTGGCAGCAGCGTAGGCCGATACGGTTTCGCGACCCAGCTCGCTCATCATTGAGCAGATGTTGATAATCTTGCCTTCTTTGCGCTCCATCATCTCAGGCAGCACGGCACTGGCGCAGATGAAAGGGGCAACGAGGTCGATGTCGATGACCTGCTGGAACTCGGCACGAGCCATCTCGTGCATGGGGATGCGCTTGATGATGCCAGCGTTGTTGACGAGAATGTCAATCTGACCCACTTCCTCGTGAATCTTCTCCACGAGTGCCTTGACGCCGTTCTCGTCCGTGACGTCGCACACATAGCCCTTCACGTTCGTGATGCCAGCCTCTTTATAGTTGTCGAGACCACGCTGCAGAGCAGCCTCATTGATGTCGTTAAAGACGATGTTCTTCACGCCAGCCTTTACAAAGGCCTTGGCAATGTTGAAACCAATACCGTAAGATGCGCCCGTAATCCACGCGTTCTTACCTTCCAAAGAGAAATCAGAAAGATCTGCCATAGTAAGTTGTTTAGTTATTAGTTATTTAGTAATTGCTTGGATTAGCCTTGCAAAGATAGGACTATTCGGACACAACACAAAAGAAAAACAGACTTTTTGCGTTGTCCTATGCTTGATTTTCACTACATTTGTCACAAAATCCGATAACACATAAATGACATGAAACGANTGGTGTGGATGGGGATACTGCTGNCTATTGCCTGTGGGNCAGCCTTTGCACAAACGAGGAGAGAGCGGCTGATAGAGAAGAAAGAGGAGATGAAGACGATGGTGGACAGTGTGCTGTCGGCACGCTATTTCAGCGTGAAGCACGACACGGTGTATATTGGTCGCCCCGTGCAGCCGCTGACGCTGAGGGTGCGCACCAGCATCAGTGGCAACGAGTTCAAGGTGAGACGCCACGGAGCGATGGAGGGTGACGGGACGCTGAAATCGGACCATAAGGCAACGCTGAATCTGGGGGCGAGCTGGCGTGGGGTTTCGGCTGGAGTTTCGCTGAATCCTGCCAGTTTGAAAGGCAAGAACAAGGATTTTGAGTTCAACCTAACCGCGTACTCGAACCGTTACGGCATCGACGGGGTGTATCAAGACACGCGCACCCTGTCAGGCTATGTGAAGTATGGCGACATGGACGGGGTTCTGGGGAAGGACATCCTGCGCATGAAGATGGTGAACGTGAATGGCTATTACGCTTTCAGCGGCAGACGGTTCTCCTATCCTGCGGCGTTTTCGCAGTCGTACATACAGAAACGGAGTGCTGGTTCATGGCTGATAGGATTCTCTTACATGGGCGGCAGCATGAAAACGACCAACCACCAAGCAATGAAGGGATTGTCGAAGTACAGAATCTATGTGGGACACTTCGGGGTCGGTGGTGGCTATGGCTACAACTGGGTGGCTTTCCGAGGGCGGCTACTGATGCACTTTTCGGCTCTGCCGACGGTGGTGATTGGCAACTACAACAATGTACGGGTGAACGACGAGCGGCACAAGATGGACACGAAATTTCCTGACCTGATTCTGACCGAACGGGGAGCCATCGTGTATAACTTTTCGCAAAAATGGTTTGCTGCAGGTTCGGTGGTGATGACGAACTCCTTGCTGGGTGACGACGAGGTGGACATCAACTTCTGGAAATGGAGAGGACGACTAAGCCTCGGAATGAGACTTTAAGGAGGAGAACGGACGATGGCACAGAAAAAGCCCCCACGCTTCCAGCTTGGGCACCGACTTCGGAATCAACCAGCAGTGCGCTTGGGGAAGGTTGGAGGCTATGCCGTGGGACAATCTAACAACGATAATGGACTGACAAGCAATAGGCAAGGTGCAGAACCACTACAAATTATAAATTGTACACCATTATGATTAAATGTGGTGGCAAAGATAGTGGTTTGAGAGCATTTAGTTGTTTGTTTGAAGAAAAAACTTTACTTTTGTGGCGATTTTTAACATATTAACTAAAGATTCTATGCTTTTCACAGAACGTGCCTTCCCTATTTTCGAGCAGGCAATCAAGGACTATCATGTGCATGATAACATTGACCAGCCGATGGTGAACCCCTATGAGGCAGGAACAATCGAGCACGACCTCTATACGAAAAACTGGATTGATACGGTGCAGTGGCACTTTGAAGACGTGATTCGCGACCCACAGATTGACCCCGCAGAGGCGCTGGTGCTGAAACGTCGTATTGACAAGAGCAACCAAGACCGCACGGACTTGGTGGAGACCATCGACTCGTGGTTCTGGACCAAATACAAAGACGTGAAGGTGGAGGCAGATGCAACCATCAACACTGAAAGCCCAGCATGGGCTGTGGACCGCTTGTCTATCCTCGCACTGAAGATTTACCACATGAAGGAGCAGGTGGAACGCACCGATACGACGGAGGCTCACAAGGAGACCTGCCAAAAGAAGTTGGACGTGCTTTTGGAGCAGCACAAGGACCTCTCCACTGCTATCGACCAGCTGATTGCAGACATTGAGGCTGGCAAGAAGTACATGAAGGTGTACAAGCAGATGAAGATGTATAACGACCCCGACACAAACCCTGTGCTGTACAAGAAATGAGAATCGGGGTTGACGCCAAGCACTTGTACAACAACTTCACGGGGTTGGGAAACCACAGCAGGACAACCATTGACATCTTGACCGAAACGTATCCTGACCATGAGTATTGGTTCTACACCCCCAAGGTGACACAGAACGAGGTGACGCAACCCTATCTAAACAAGAGGGGCTGCCACACCGTGAGACCGACGGGAATCGTGAGAGGCAGTGCGTGGAGAGCCTACGGACAGGTGGAGCAGATGAAGAAGGACGGCATCGAGGTGTTCCACGGACTGAGCAACGAAATGCCCGTCGGGCTGTTTCACTCGGGGATAGCATCGGTGGTGACCATCCACGACGTGGCTTTCAAGACCTTTCCCGACATGTACCATTGGCACGACAAGACGATTTACAACTTGAAGTGGCAATATGCCTGCAACCACGCCGACAAGATTATCTGCATCAGCGAATGTACAAAGCGTGATGTGCTGGAGTTCTACAACGTGCCAGAGCACAAGGTAGAGGTAGTGTATCAGCCTGTGAAGCCCATCTACCACGAACCCTCCGAACGAGTGGCAGGCATACCACCCTATATGCTCTACGTGGGGAGCATCAACCCACACAAAAACCTTTTGGGCATTATCAAAGCCCTGGAACAGATGCCAAAGGATGTAAGGCTGCCACTGGTGGTCGTGGGGTCTGGCGGAAGCTACAAACGAAAAGTGCAGCAGTATCTGGCAAAACAGGGATTGACACGTTGGGTGGAATGGCGCGAGCTGGTGAGCACTGCGGATTTGAAACACCTTTACACAAATGCACAGATGCTTGTGTGCCCGTCGTTTTATAACGGAGGCTACGAACCAATGGTAGAGGCTCTGTTGTGTGGATGTCCAGTGGTGACGAGCCATGCGAACTGCCTGTCCGACAAGGGCAATGCCTACGTGATACAAGCAGACCCTCACAGCACGGAAGACATTCGCGACAAAATGGTGGAACTGCTTACGAACTCCACCCTCCGACAACAAATGATTGAACAGGGAAGAACCTATATGATGAGGACATTTGCACCGAAGAAGTTGGCACAACAGATGATGACGGTGTATGAGTCAGTGAGAAGATGATAAGGGGTGATTGGCGGAGAGAGAGTCTAATCGTTTACATTTGAATTTTATACACGAACTACGATAATGGCAAAAACAGTTTATTTGGGCATGATAGGCGACATCATGCACCCAGGTTTGATTAACATCATCACCGAAGGGGCTAAGTATGGAGACCTAATGATTGGCTTGTACACAGACAAGGCGATTGCGACACACAAACGTCTGCCGTATCTCACTTACGACCAACGTAAAGCGGTGATTGAGAAGATTGTTGGCGTGAAGACAATTGTCCCACAGGAGGAATGGAGTTATGTGGAGAACCTGAAACGATATAAGCCAGACTACATCATTCATGGCGATGACTGGCAATATGGTCCAGACAAATACATCCGCGATGAGGTGTTCAAGGTGATGGAGGCGCAAGGGGGTGAAGTGATAGAGATTCCTTATACCCAGGGCATTTCAGCCACTGGATTGAAGGAAGCAATAGACTCTTTGGGCGTAACCCCTCAAGCTCGCCTTGCGTCTCTGCGTCGATTGATTTCAGCCAAGCCCATGGTTCGCATCCTCGAATCGCACAATGGCTTGACGGGGTTGATTGCAGAGCACACTGCTGTGGACATCAACGGCCAANNCCGTNAGNTTGACGGCATGTGGGCATCTTCATNGACCGACTCAACCTCAAAAGGNAAGNNTGACATTGAGGCAGTAGATTTGACGACACGTTTGCATGACCTGAACGACACGCTGGAGGTGACCACCAAACCTGTCATCTACGATGGCGACACAGGCGGCAAGGTGGAGCACTTCGTGTTCACAGTCCGTACATTGGAGCGTTTGGGCATTTCGGCCGTTATTATTGAAGACAAGGTGGGACTGAAACAGAACTCGCTGTTTGGTACAGATGCTGTGCAGACACAAGACACCATCGATGGTTTCTGCAATAAAATCAAGGCGGGAAAAGACGCACAAATCACTCGCGACTTCATGATTATCTCGCGTTGCGAGAGCTTGATTGCTGGCAAGTCAGTAGACAACGCTCTGGAACGTTGTCATGCCTATGTGGAAGCTGGTGCTGACGGTGTGATGATTCACTCCAAGAACAAAGACGGAATGGATATCAAGGAGTTCTGCCAGCGATTCCGCGAGAAGAACGACCATACTCCGATTGTGGCTGTACCAACCACCTACAACCAATTCACAGAAGAGGAATTGGCAGAATGGGGCATCAATGTCGTCATTTACGCTAACCATATGTTGCGCAGTGCTTATCCTGCTATGGTGAAATGCGCTGAACGCATCTTGGAAACTTCTCGCAGCTTAGAAGCGTCTGAAGAATACTGTATGCCTATCAAACAAATCCTGAACCTGGTTCCTGGGGGGGGTACAAAAAGGAGCTGATGGCTATGATAAGACCAGATTTCTTTTACGATACGCTGGCAAGTTATGGAATTGACTTCTATGCTGGCGTGCCCGATTCTCTGTTGAAGAATCTCTGTGCATACATCACGGACCATGCTGATACCGCCCACAACATCATTGCCGCCAATGAAGGCGGTGCTATGGGCTTGGCTGCAGGACACTATCTGGCAACAGGAAAAATCCCCGTGGTCTATATGCAGAACTCCGGTCAGGGCAACATCATCAACCCATTAGCTTCCTTGACTGACCCTGATGTGTATAATATCCCAGTTCTGCTGGTGATTGGATGGCGTGGCAAGCCAGGCATGCACGACGAGCCTCAACATGTCAAACAAGGCAAAGTGACAACAGGTCTGCTCAACGTAATGGGCATTGACTACACAGTCCTTTCAAAGGAGGAAGACAAAGCCGAGGCACAGATGAAGAAAGCCATCTCTTATATGCAGGATACTAAGCAGTGTTATGCGTTAGTGATTGAGAAAGATACCTTTGAGTCCTATACACTCCAAAATGTAGAGAAGAATGAACTCACAATGAGCCGCGAGGAAGCCATCCAAGTTGTTACCACAGCACTCGGAGAAAAGGATGTCATTGTTAGTACCACGGGCATGATTAGCCGNGAANTTTNTGAATACCNCACAGCAATGAACCAAGGTCACGAGCGTGATTTCCTCACAGTTGGCTCTATGGGGCATGCTTCGCAAATCGCTTTGGGCATTGCCCTTGAAAAGCAGGACCGTATGGTCTGGTGTTTTGATGGCGATGGAGCCAGCATCATGCACATGGGCAGCATGGCTATCGTAGCCAACAAGGCACCAAAGAACTATGTGCATGTGGTCTTCAACAACGGAGCGCATGACTCTGTAGGCGGTCAACCGACCTTAGGGCTACAAATAAACCTTCCTGCCATCGCAAAGGCCGTCGGCTACAAATCGGTTTATAGCGTGTCCTCCAAAGAGGAACTGCAACAGCAGCTCGCTCATTTAGGCAAAGCTCCGGTCTTCATCGAAGTGAAAGTGAAAAAGGGAAACCGCAAAGATTTGGGAAGACCAACAACCACTCCTATTCAGAACAAGGAAGCGTTGATGGATTTCTTGAAGAAATAAAATGATAGAGATGACATGGTAAAGACAGCGGTAATCATGGCAGCGGGTCTTGGCACACGATTCGGCAAGATGACGGAGACTGTACCCAAAGGTTTTGTAGAGTGCGGTGGCATGTCGATGGTGGAACGCAGCATCACAACACTGATCGCGTGTGGCATCGAGCGCATCATCATTGGCACTGGCTATCTGAAAGAGAAGTACGAAGCACTGAAAAAGGTGTATCCACAGATTGAATGCGTGTTCTCTCCTCGCTATGCGGAGACCAATAGTATGTACACGTTATGGAATTGTAGAGAAACTATTGGTGATGATGACTTCCTTTTGCTGGAAAGCGACCTTGTGTTTGAAAAGAAAGCCATCACGTCGTTACTGGAATGCCCAGAGCCAAACATCATGCTCATTACACCTNTGACCAAATTCCAAGACCAATACTATGTGGAGTACGGNGAAGGAAACTGCTTGACAAAGTGTTCAACCATCGAAACAGAGCTGGATGCCAAAGGTNAGTTAGTGGGTATCCACAAACNCTCCAATAAGTTCTNTACAGCCATGTGTGAAGACTATGCCCTGAAAGCCACAGAGAAACCGAAGTTGGGATATGAGTATGAGTTACTCACCATGTCGCAAGAGATTATGAAGGTATATGTGCTGAACATTGAGGGTCTAAAGTGGTATGAAATTGACGATGTGGACGACTTGAATTATGCAGAGGAACATATTCTGCCACATTTATAAAATATGTATATGGAAAAGATTAAGAGAAACGTGCTGCTGAACCCAGGTCCAGCAACCACAACCGATACAGTGAAGTATGCTCAAGTAGTACCAGACATCTGCCCACGAGAAAAGGAGTTTGCCGGGCTAATGAAAGATTTGCGCTCTGACCTCCTGAAGGTGGTGCATGCGCCCGAAGAAAAATATACCGCAGTACTGTTCTGTGGCTCGGGAACCATCAACATCGACATCTGTATCAACTCGCTTGTGCCAGAAGGCAAGAAGATTCTGGTGGTGAATAATGGAGCATATAACTCCCGTGCTGTTGAGGTATGTCAGATGTACCATATCCCACATATTGATTTGAAGTCAAGCGTGTTTGAACAACCCGATTTGACAGAAGTGGAACGTACTTTGCAAGAAAACCCTGATGTAGCGGCTGTCTATTGTTGCCATCATGAGACAGGCACAGGTGTGCTGAATCCGATTCGAGAGATTGGAGCTTTGGCGCATCAATATGGTGCTATCTTCATTAGCGACACTACTTCGACGCTCGGCATGATACCGCTGGACGNGGTAANGGACNATGTCGATTTCTGTATGGCTTCTGCTNAAANAGGTCTGATGGCTATGTCGGGCTTGAGTTTTATCATTGGTAAGACAGACATTATAAAAGCTTCCAAAGACTATCCTACCCGTTCTTACTATTGCAACCTGTACCTGCAATATGAATACTTTGAAAAGACAGGCGAGATGCACTTCACCCCACCCGTACAGACCATCTATGCCACTATCCAAGCCTTGAAGGAATACTTTGAGGTGGGAGAAGAAGCCAAGTTTGCCCGCCATCATGCCGTATATGAAGCTATCCGCAAAGGTGTTGCCGAAATAGGCTTGCAGACTGTCATTGACCCGAAGATTGAGTCAGGCTTGGTGGTATCTGTAAAGTATCCCAACGACCCCAATTGGGACTTTGAGAAGGTACACAACTATTGCTACGAGCGCGGTTTCACCATCTATCCTGGTAAGATATCAACGACCAATACCTTCCGCCTATGTGCCTTGGGTGCTATCATCCCCAAAGACATTGAGGATTTCTTTATAGTACTGAAAGAAGCACTTAACCACTACGGAATCAAGCCACAGTATGAGGACTGAGAACGTAACGGTCATGAAGACGGAAAGCACGACAGCACAGTCACGTAAGGTGTGGATTGACTGGATGAAAACCATCGGCATGTTGACAATCATCTGGGGACATTGTTTCCCAGAAAGGATGTCAGCCTTCATCTATGCGTTTAATGTACCTGTGTTCTTTCTTATCTCTGGCTATTTGACACATCAGGAATCATCCATGCGTGTGTGCTGGAACAAAATGTTCTATAACTTGGTAATTCCCTATTTTATCTTGGCATTCATCAAAGCGGCTGGTTACATCTTTCACCACCTGTCCGATGGGCAATGGCTGTGGTCTTGCCTCGCTATCCTGGGTGGCTTCCACCGTCTGCACGACGCCAGTGGATGCAGCAATTTGTGGTTCGTCTATACACTGATATTGATTCGGTTCATCTACCAAGCTTTCCCTCGCAAGCACCTCATGCTGTCATTGATTTCAATCGCAGGAACAATCATCTATAACCATGCAGACATGGAGCTTGCGTGGGCGGTAACGAACGTGCTAATCGCTCTTCCATTCTTCATGCTGGGCAATGCCCTAAACGCCATGGGGGGGGTAGAGATTTGGGCAGGAAAGATACAAACCATGAGCAATGGGCGATGGATACTCGTTTTTTTATCAAGCATGGCTTTCACTTACTTCAGCAGTTATTATAACGATTCGGCTATGATGTACAAAGGGCTTTATGGAAACAGCTTGCTTTTGTTTGAAGTCGCATCTATAACGGGATGCTTTATGGTGTATTGGCTGTCATCGCGACTGAACGCTTACAACTGGAAACTCGTCCGTATTTCATCCGTTGGTTCCATGGTAACGCTGGTATTCCACCGCGAACTACTGCACCCACTCATCAAGTGGATTAACAAAATGGACATGGACATCGTGACAGAAAACATTGCCTTGTTCCTCTCGTCTGTGCTGGTATTGCTGGCATTCGTCCCCATCATTTTAGTGGTGAAACGTCTCTTTCCTATTGTGTTGGGCAAGAGAGTAAAAACCTTGTGAAGCATGAAAGTGAAAGTTAGTTCTACGTATCAATCACTCCACAACTGGCTCGTACAGATTCCTCGGTTGTTTGCCGACAACCAAGGAGAAGTGCTATATGATGGACGCAACCAGATTCGGCTTTTTATCGTAGATGGCAAGAAGCTGGTGGTAAAACAATACAAGAAACACGACATAATCAAGACCATTGCCTACACCTTTTTCCGTCCCAACAAAGCAAAACGCTCGTTCGAGCATGCCGTAGGCTTGAAATCCCGTGGCTTTCAAACACCCCACGAAGTGGCTTACTTAGAGAAGACAACGGCAGGTCTTGTCCGACAGGTTTACTACGTCTGCACCTACACGGACAAGCAACCCATAGAACCGCGCCTCATCGACCAAATTCCCTACGACAAGGAGCTTGCCACGGCATACGCCCACTTTGTCGCATCGCTCCATGAGGCAGGCGTTCTGCATCGCGACCTAAACCCTACCAATGTGCTCTATCAGCAGACAAACCTGCATTTCGATTTTGAACTGATTGACATCAACCGTATGCGGTTTTTCGAGGGAGCAGTTCCCAAGGCTGAGTGCATGGAGAACTTGACACTGTTTTGGTGGTATTCACCCGTCTATCAGCATATTCTTGACGTGTATGCCACTGACAGAGGATGGACACAGGAAGACACTGCAGAAGCGTGTGAGGTGAAACGCAGACATGACAAACGCTGGGTGCGGCGGAAGAGAATCACACACATGTTTCGGAAGAAGAAATAAACAAGGAAGATGTTAAAGATAAGATTCATGCCCTATCGAGAGGGCTTAGCCACCATTATGCACAGACAGACACCTGGGCACAGGTTGGTGTCGCAGGACGGACGCTATGAATTCTGTTTGGACGACAGCATGAAGGAAGCTGACTTTTGGGTGGTGCAAGGCAAGGGAGTGCGAGAAGACCAAACATGCAAGGTCGCTCCCGAGAACACAATTCTATTGACCACGGAACCACGCTCCGTCTTGGTCTATCCCCAACGCTACATTGACCAATTCGGGTTAGTAGTGACCTGTCAGGAACAGATGCGCCACCACAATCTACGCTATGGACCTGCCATTCTGCCTTGGTTTGTAGGCTACAAGCCCGATGGCAAGGGAGGGTACATCTACGACCAAGACTACGATTCGCTGAAGCAGCCCTCTAATCCGCAAGAGAAAACCAAACTCCTCTCTGTGATAACCAGCAATAAGGCATTCACACGCGGCCATGTGGACCGCATCAAGTTCGTGGAACGATTGCAAGCACATTTTGGCGACCAATTGGACATCTTCGGACGAGGATTGCGTCCTTTCGAAGACAAATGGGACGTGTTGCGCCCCTACAAATACCACATCGCTATTGAAAACTCGTCACAACGATATTATTGGACGGAAAAGATTTCAGACTGCTATTTAACAGAAACCTTCCCGTTCTACCATGGCTGCACCAACCTCTCCGACTACTTTCCCCAAGAGGCGTTCCAACCTATTGACATCCGCCAACCAGACCAAGCCATAGAAGTGATTGAAGCAGCCCTTCAAAACCAACGCTATGAACAATCAACGGGAGTGCTTGCCGACTGCAAACAGCGCGTATTAGGCGAATACAACATGTTCGAGTACGTAGTGCGACTATGCGACCAGCTCAATCCCGACGCGCCCAAACAGCAGGTGACCATCCATCCCTGCAAGTCAGGTACATCATGGGAGAATTTCCTCAACTACACATTCCGACACAACTACTACAAGTTCATCACACAACTACACTATCTGAGATATGGAAACAAGCTACAATCCACATGAGCAAGCGTTGGCATTGCACGGTGACCGCATCACCGACGAGACCAAGCAAGTGCAAGCCCGTCTGCTGGAAATCTTGAAAGTGATAGATGCCGTATGTCGTGAGCATCACCTCACCTACTATCTGCTGGCAGGCACCATGCTGGGGGCTGTACGACATGGGGGCTTCATACCGTGGGACGACGATGCCGACATCGGCATGCCACGCCAAGACTACGACACACTGGTGGCACATGCCGACGAATGGCTGCCAGAGGGTTTTGAGATGGTCAGCGGAGGGAAGACAGAAGGATATCCCTATCACTTTGCCCGCATCCAAGATGCCCATTCCACCTACATGATGAATCGCAGCTACAGTTTTGTGGGCGGTCTGCCCGTCGATGTGTTCCCATTGGACGGCATGATAGGACCATCACTCAAGCGCAAATGGCACTATTTCCGCTACCGCAAATGGTGGAAGATGCTCTATTTCCTTCACACAGACCCTTACAAACACGGCAAAGGGCTACGAAGCGCCATTGCACTGCTGATGCGCAAACTATTCAAACCCAACTACGTACACAAAAAACTATCCGACATTCGCAGACAATGGAACTGCGACACAAATTCACTCTGGGCCGACCACGACTACAAACCCAACAAAGGTGTACAACCCAAAGAGAACTACGGAACACCCGTACCAATCTCGTTTGAAGGGCACATGTTGATGGGCGTTGCCCGTCCCGACGACTATCTGCGCCACCTCTACGGAAACTACATGGAAATTCCCACCGAAATTCCGCCACAGAACTATCGGTATCTGGATTTAGAGAAGCCTTGGCGTCAATACATGGCAGAGCAGAGTCCCACACACTGAGGCATCAAGGTGTCNCANNGAGGTCACAAAACAATCTCCAANANAACTCTCTCAGCCTCACCTCCTGCCACTCTTCCCTCACCCCCTCAAAATAGCCATAGAAATCGACGTCCCCGACATCGACCAATCGGAGTCCCCGACATCGGTTAACCGATGTCGGGGACTCCGATTCTTATGCTGTATAACAACTCCACACATCAAAGTGTCATACACCCCATGCCAGACATTCCTGTCCGCAGACCAAAGAGACTTATTTTATCCCCAATGAACCCAAGAAGTATCACTCACACCCTTGACCGCATTCTTATAGAGGAATGACTTGCCATCACGAATGGCACACTCTTCCAAAAGTCTTGATACTTACATACTTGCGCCAAAGATTGAGCTTTCGTTTGTCTGGCACACCATGACGACGGATATAGTCTGCCGCTCCCTCCAACATCCGTTGCGCACACAACCCGTCGCGATAAGGGTCATAATTCTGAATTACCCACTGGCGACGTTGCATCAATTCATCGTCAGCAAAGACAGCATCGTAGACCTCCATCAGTTGCGACGCATCACTGATGTCTTTCCAATACGGGTCTTTCGACACCGTGTTGAGCGTAATGACGGGTTTGTCCAGCAACAGCATCTCATAAATAGTGGATGACGTGTCGCTAATCATCACGTCAGCCATCAACATATACTTCGTCACAGAAAAATCATCCTCGAAGATGATTTGCCGATGCTGACGCGCCAACTCCTTGTATTCTTCCACCCATTCAAGACGGGTGAGGGGATGCAACTTGATGAGTAACAGAACGTTCTTCTGCTCCACCAAATCAATGAGTGACTGCTTTATCTTGGACAAAGATGTCAAACTGGGCGAAAACGTGGGGGCGTAGAGCACCACGCGCTCACGCCCATGCTCGTGCAACAGCCGAGACCTCTCCCCACTAAAATCATCACGATGCAGGGCAATCCAGTCTTGACGCGTCCATCCAGTTTCCAGCACTTCAAAGTCGCCGTATTGCCGTTGAAGCCTCCTAAACTCTTGGGTGAAGTAAGGACCCTGAGTCATGTAGATGTCAAAATAGTTGCGAATGTGAAACTGGTCGCGTTTCTCTGCTGCATAGCCATGAAAGATGCTGCACTTCACCCCACTCAAATAATAAGGCACGATATTGCCAGGAGCATACACCGCATCGGGATGGAAGTCGTATGCCTCCTGCATCGAAAACGTGTAACGCACTTCGTCTTTCAACGGAAACTGAGGGATTTTCTTCTGATGCACATACCACAGCACCTCATGCCACCCCTGCCGATTAGCCTCCTCCTGCAGCGGATTCAAGATGTCAACAGCGTACTTGTTCTCACAAAACAACAAAATCTTCATGTCATGTTACTTTTTCTTGAGAGCATTACCTCAACTCTACTTCTTCAACAATTTCCCCCACAAGCGTTTCCAAGCAGAGTGTCGATAAACCTTCTGCACCTCAGGCAATACCTCACGATAATCCCTCTGCGTATCAATCACCAAACCGCCATGTTGTGTAGGGACTCTCATTGGAGTCATATAGTTGTCACCATAGTGGGCACGCAGATACTTGTCCCATCCTACGGGGACAGCCACTTTGACGTCTTCAAAATCAAACAAAACCGTTTCGTCATAGATGGACTTTTCGATAGGAAAGTCCCTGCCTGTAGTGGAAAGCTCACTGACAACGTCCACTTCGACCACAGGGAACTGGCGATACAAGTCTTCGGCCTCACGGAAAATGTTCGCCCAACCGCAGCGAGCCACTTCCCGACGGGCTTTCCACTTGCGGAACACCAAGCCCCAACGTCCAGAAAGGAAGATGTTGGTATTCTTAGCCTTCAAGAATCGCAGAATACGACGCGCCTTCCTCAAGGCATCATCTACACGAGCCTCGTCATCAGGGATGCCGTCAATGGGGAACACATCCATGAAAATGCCCTGATGATAGGGTTGGAAGCAATCCGAAGGACGTATGGCAGCTGTACCATCCATACGCAGCTGCCCATGACTGCGGTAATAGTCCTTGTCAGTATATGCCGTTTGGTAAAAGAAAGGAGGTTGGAATGCTTCTGCCGCCACAGCCTGCAAGCGGTCATAATCCTCACGCATCATGCTCACATCTATGTCATCGTCCCAAGGGATGAAGCCCTTGTGCCTGACAGCACCCAGCAGTGTTCCGCCACATACCCAATATCGCAAGTTGTAACGTTGGCAAACCTCGATGAACTTCTGCAACAACTCCAGTTGAACCTGCCAGAGAGGCAATAATTGTTCGTCGAGTTGATAGCCCTCTTTTGTCCTTATCTCGTGCATAACCCCTTGTTTTTATGCAAAGTTACGAAAAACTCCTAACTCCTAACTCCTAACTCCTAACTTTTTTCTACCTTTGCCCCACAAAACAGCGAACAAGCATTATGAAAGAGATGCTAAACTTTACAGTAGGTCCTGTCATGTCCTGCGACTCTGTCAGAGCCATCGGGCAGGAGCAAGTGCCCTACTTCAGGACACCAGAGTTCTCAGAAGTCATGTTTGAGAACGAACGCTTAATCAAGCGTTTTGCTCACGCACCAGAAGGCTCACGCGTCGTGTTCCTCACAGGTTCGGGCACGGCAGCAATGGAGTCAGCCGTCATGAACGTACTATCGCCCACAGACAAAGCCATCGTCGTGAACGGCGGCTCGTTTGGCGAACGGTTTGTAGAACTGGTTCAGCTGCATGGCATCGACCACCATGAAATCAAGCTTCCCTTAGGTTATCCCCTCACAGCAGAACATCTGGAACCCTTGGCAGGACAAGGGTTCACGGCATTGGTCATCAACATGCACGAGACATCCACAGGTGTGTTGTACGACATGGACATGGTGAGCCGCTTCTGCAAAGCCAACAACCTGCTCCTCATCGTCGATGCCATCAGTTCATTCCTTGCCGACCCCTTCGACATGGAATCTCTGGGAGCCGACATCATGATAACTGGTTCCCAAAAGGCGTTAGCTTGTCCCCCAGGCATCTCGCTCATCGCGCTGTCGCCACGAGCCTTAGAGCGTGTAGCCCAATCCGAAACCCGTTGCCTCTATCTGGACCTGAAGAGCGCCCTCAAGAATGCAGAACGCGGACAGACCCCTTTCACCCCTGCCGTGGGAACCCTGTTGCAAATCAACCAGCGGCTGCGCGACATCGACACAGCAGGTGGTGCTGAACATGAAATCAAGCGTGTGCAAGCGTTGGCAGCCGACTTCCGTCAGAAAGTCGCCGACCTTCCCTTCGACCAGTTCAGCCAGTCACCCTCCAATGCCGTCACCTCGCTGCACCCCACAAAAGTGTCCGCCTACGACATCTTTACAACGCTGAAAGATGAGTATCAGATATGGATTTGCCCCAACGGCGGCACACTGCGCGACAAGGTTTTCCGTGTAGGTCACATCGGCGCACTCACACCTGCCGACAACACCACACTGATAGCCGCCATGAAAGACATGGAGAAACGAGGATTGTTAGGATGAAGAAAGTAATCACATACGGCACTTACGACCTGCTGCACTACGGTCACATCCGTCTCTTGGAACGCGCCAAAGCATTAGGCGACTACCTCATCGTGGGTGTGACAGCCGACAGTTTCGACCAAGCCCGAGGCAAGCTGAATGTGCAGCAATCCCTCATGGAACGCATTGAAGGTGTCCGCGCCACAGGTATTGCCGACGAGATTATCGTGGAGGAGTATGAAGGGCAGAAAATCGACGACATCCGTCGCTTGGGTGTCGATATCTTCACCATCGGCAGCGACTGGCAAGGCAAGTTCGACTACCTGAAAGAATACTGCAAAGTGGTCTATCTCGAACGCACCCAAGGAATTTCCAGCACCGAACTGCGCGCCGAAAGCCACGCCCTCCGATTGGGCTTGGTGGGCGAGTCGCCCATCCTCAACAAGGTGGAACACGAAAGCCATTATGTGAACGGTCTTCAAATCAGCGGTGTGTGTACCGCCAACAGCACCCGTCTTTCTGAGACCTTACGGCAGAAAGTGCTGCCTATGGAGCAACTCGACACCCTGATTGCCCAGAGTGATGCACTCTACATTATCTCCAACCCACGCCTGCACTACCAGCACGTCAAGCAAGCCCTGTCGTGCGGCAAGCATGTGCTGTGCGAATCCCCCATCACTATCCGCCCCGAGCAGCTTAAGGAGCTAAGAGACTTGGCAAGCCAACAGCACTGCATCTTGGCAGACTCGCTCAAGACGGCGTTCTCCACCGCCTACTCCCGTCTGGTGCTCTTGGCAAAAAGCGGCATCATCGGTCAGATTGTCTCCGTCGATTCCACCTGCACCAGCATGGCTGACCTCGCCACAGCTACAGAGAACGACCTCAACCTCATCTGGAACAGCATCAGCGCATGGGGACCCACAGGACTCCTCCCCATCTTCCAGCTGCTCGGCACCGACTATAACAGCAAGACCATCGCCACCCACCTGATGGAAGGCACAACCGACTTCGACACCTTCACCAAGATTTCCTTCCTCTATCCCCACGCCGTAGCCTCCATGAAAGTGGGACAAGGCGTAAAGTCAGAAGGCGAGCTGCTCGTGTCGGGCACCAAAGGCTACATCTACGTGCCTGCCCCTTGGTGGAAGACCGACTACTTTGAAGTGCGCTATGAGAACCCCACCAACAACCGCCGCTACTTCTACCAGCTCGACGGCGAAGGTCTCCGCTACGAACTCGTCTCGTTCATGAAAGCCATCCAGACAGGCACACCGCTGAGCAGCTACATCGACGACACCCTTTCCAGCGCTATCGTCGCTGTCATTAGTGACTTCTATCAACAAAAAGACACCGTACTCATCTGAGTCGGAAACCCTAAAACCAGATGAATAGTTACATCAGCATGGACTCGCCCAACACGGCGAAACGTCACATCGACGAACTCATGAAGCAGATGCACTTCCGCGACCTGGCTGTCGGAACATGGAAGGGCAAAGTCGGCACCTACTTCCGCAAACTCTTCAGCATGGCCAACCTGCTGTTCAAGCTCCACAAGAACGACGTGCTGCTCATCCAATATCCCTTCAAGAAGTTCTACGTCATCCAGTGCCACATCGCTCATTGGAAGGGTGCAAAGACCATCACCCTCATCCACGACCTCGGCACGTTTCGTCGGCGTAAACTGACCGCCCAGCAGGAAATCAAGCGGCTCTCACACACCGACGCACTCATCGTCCATAACCCCAACATGAACCAGTGGCTCAAAGAGCACGGCTGCCAAGTGCCTATGATCGACCTCGACATCTTCGACTATCTCTCGCCCGAACAGCCAATGCCTCACCAGCCCAACGCCACACCCACCATCACCTTTGCAGGGGGCATCAGCCGCCGCAAGTGCGCCTTTATTTATCAGATTGACAAGGTGCTGAACGACGGGCGACACTGCTGCCATTTCGACCTCTACGGCTCGGGGCTTATCCCTGGAACCGACAACGAATGGCGCAACTCCACCTACCACGGACGCATTCCGTCTGACGAGTTTATCCGCACCACCACCGCTGACTGGGGACTTGTGTGGGACGGTGACACCATCGACGGCTGTTCAGGCATTTGGGGTTCTTATCTCCGCATCAACAATCCCCACAAGACTTCTTTCTACCTGCGTGCAGGTCTGCCCGTCATCGTGTGGAACGAATCGGCTATGGCTCCCTTCATCCTCAGCAACCACCTCGGCATCGCCGTACACTCCCTGCGCGAATTGCCTGAGAAGCTGAACAGCATCACGCCCGAAGCATACGCACAATACCGACAAGCTGCCTTGGCGATGAAGGACAAGCTCAACAGCGGCTTCTACTTTAAGAAGAGTTTTGAACAGGCCCTGAACGCTATCGCTTCATCGCCCACGGCATCACCGATGTCATAAGAAAACACCATATAAGACCTTGTTCATGCTCGCCATACAAAAGGGCGCATGAACCCAAGAAAAATCAATCCGCTGCACACTCGTGCAGCGGATTTTTATTGATAGGTGGAATCATTCAACTCTATGACCTCCAAATCTTTAATCTCCTTGCCGTCGATGACAAACCGAACTAATGTGCGCACCGCGTGGAAGCCATACCTGCCTGCCGCACCAGGATTGATGTGCAGGCATCCGATAGTGGGGTCGTGCATCACACGCAGGAGGTGCGAATGCCCCGAGATAAACAGCTGAGGAGGTTTGGCATAGAGGGTGCGTCGTATGCTGGCATCGTACTTGCCTGGATATCCCCCAATGTGCTTCATCAGCACATCCACCTCCTCACACTTCCACCGATAGGTCTCAGGGAATCGGATGCGGACATCGCCGCAGTCGATGTTGCCATACACCGCACGCAACGGAGCGACTTCAGCCAGTCGGGCAGCCACCTCCATGGTGCCGATGTCGCCCGCGTGCCAAATTTCATCGCAGTCCTTGAAATGCTTTGCATAGCGTTCGTCCCAACAGCCATGCGTGTCAGAAAGCAGCCCTATGCGTCGCATCCTGCCACTGGTTCCTCGGTGCGTTGCTCCTGCTGCTTCATCTGCGTGGCAATGAAGTTACGCACCTGATAAGGGTTCTGCACAAACTCCACCTTGTGTGTCGTGCCGCCGCTCCCCACCAGCTCAATGGCACCCGTGTTGAGAATACGCTCCATGAACGTCTGGTAGAAGTTCACCGTCTCAATCTTGAAGAGGGGAATCTCCGTCATCTTGATGCTGAAGATGCCATCCTTCTGCACAAACCGATGGTTGGTGATGGCAAACTCCGTGCGACTACGGATGAGATAGCCGTAGGCAATCAGTCCCACGCCCACCAGACANCNCATGCCNCAGAGCCNNCAGAGCCAGCTGCGGTCTCCGTTGGCAGCCTCCACACTATACTCATCATAGGAAAACAGAGCCATGAAGACCATGCCGACCACACTCGGCAGCATGAACAGCAGTCCCCACACCGTGTAGCGGAAATGATACGACCAATGCAGCCGTCCCTTGAAGATGACCTGTTCGCCAGATTCCAATGTTTTCTCGATAAAATTAGCCATAATCCACTTAGAATTGAAGAGTTAAAGGATAGCGTTCCTTACCGCCATTTTCATGGGTGCAAAGGTAAGGATAAGCAAGTACAAAATCAAAGGAAAGCCTACTTTTCTTTCGGTTAGCAAACGAAAAAAGCCACCACCTGCGAAGTTCCTATCAACCAACCTTTAAGCACCAGCATCGGCAACAGACCCTCACACTGAACGGTCTTTTTCCTGCACGGGGAAGGAAAATCGTCCTGCACGGTGCAGGAAAGTTTTCCTTCCCCGTGCAGGAAAATGTCCGCCCACCGATTGCCTAAGATGGCGACCCGACGGCACGATTGCCCAAGCAAGAAGGGCAGACCTCCCTGCCAAAACGTCAGCCACTTTCCGTGCCAACATTTAAGAGAATTTAATTGGGTGCCACGAAGGTTTAAGGAAGTATAAAAGCCTTGACAAAGTGGCAGTTAGGTACAAAATTTGCCCTTCATGAGAAGCAGAAGCTGGAACGGCTGGGAAGGTCCAAGCCATCCAGACAAGCAAACAATTGTTTAACTAAACTAACTAAAGGAGGACAAAACTATGATGCCTACTATTTATGCTACACGCAACCAAGGGTGGATTCCCACAGTGTTCAACGATTTATTCAACGACAACTGGATGTCAACCATCAAACATTGCGGCACGCCCCCTGCCATCAATGTGTCGGAAGACCAGACAGGGTATAAGGTAGAAGTGGCAGCCCCAGGCATGACGAAAGACGACTTCAAGATTCAGCTGACGACCGACGGCGACATCGTCATCAGCATGGAGAAGAAGAACGAAACGCAAGCGTGCAGCGACAAGGACACCAAGAAGACCTACCTGCGCAAGGAGTTCTGCTACAGCAAATTTGAACAGCGTTTCTCGTTGCCCGACAACGTGGAAAAGCCAAAAATCTCTGCCAACATGGCTGACGGTGTGCTTGCCATCAACATTCCGAAGAAGACGGAGGAAGAGTTGGCGAAGGANNCGCTCAANATNGAGANNCAGTANNAGTCAAANACGCTCAGACGNTTNACTGCTGANATNNCANGANANGNACAATGAANGAGGGANTCGTCCCTCTTTCATTGTTTCCCAACACATACAGACACTATCAAGATATATGGGTATATCACCCCAAATGTCCAACAGACCGAAATTTTAGCCATAATAATCAAAGAATTACCCCAAAAAGTCGTAACTTTGTAGCCCAAAGGGAAAAGCCTATGGGAGTTTACATCAATGCTGGCAATTCGGGATTTCAACGTGCACGCAATAGTGAGTATGTGGACAAGTCTGAACTGATTGCCATCATAAACCAAACACTTTTTACAGAGCACTGCTTCAGTTGTGTTTCGCGCTGTCGGCGTTTCGGCAAGTCAATAGCAGCCAAGATGCTCTGTGCCTATTATGACCAGTCAAGCGACTCCAAACACTTGTTCGCAGACTTAAAGATAGCTTGCCATACCTCCTTTGAGAAGCACTTGAACAAATACCCCACGATATTCCTTGACCTCTCAGATTTTGTTTCACGATACAAGAGTGACGATATTGTACGGCAGCTCAACAACAGAATCACAGCCGACCTTCAAGAAGCCTATCCGAATGTGCCCACGAAAGAAGACGATGATTTGATGGACTATCTTATCCGCATCACTTCTACCATGCACATTCAGTTCTTTTTCATCATCGACGAGTGGGATGCTATTTGCCGCGAATTTCAAACTGAAACAACGGCCGTAGATAAATATGTAAACTGGTTGCGGCGTCTGTTCAAAGGAGGACAATCCGCACAAGTATTCGCAGGAGCCTATATGACTGGTATCCTGCCTATAAAGAAATACAACACAGAGTCTGCACTAAACAACTTCACAGAGTACTCAATGATAAATCCAGGTCAGCTGGCGGGATATTACGGCTTTACAAAGAAAGAGGTGCAGATGCTATGCCAAAAATACAATACAGACTTCTATGATATGGAGAAATGGTATGATGGGTACAAGATGGGAGACGAACCATCAGTCTTTAACCCTCATTCCGTCATACAAGCTATTTGGAATAAAAAGTGTCGGAGTTATTGGGCAAGCACTGGAGCTTATGATGCTGTCGCCTCTTACGTACAGATGAATTTCGAAGGACTCAAGGATGACATCATTAACATGTTGGGCGGAGAAAAATGTAAAATAGACCCGACTGGTTTTCAAAACACCATATCAATTATCAAAAACAAAAACGATGTACTTACTATACTTATCCATTTAGGATATTTAGCTTATGACGGGGACAAAAGCGAATGTTACATCCCTAACCAAGAAGTGGAAGGCGAGATGGTGAACGCCATCAAAGACACCAATTGGCATCATGTCATTGAGTCTATCAATGAATCACAAACCATCCTTCAGGCTGTGCTCGACGGAGATGAACAGACTGTAGCATACTGCGTGGACAAAGCTCATGACGAGAATACCAGCATCCTAAGCTACAACAACGAAAATTCTCTGGCTTGTGTGCTTAGCCTCGCATTCTATTATGCAAAGAATGACTATATATTCCATAGAGAACTGCCAACAGGCAGGGGCTTTGCAGACATTGTGCTAATACCACGAAGAAACACCCCAACACCCGCCATTCTACTGGAATTGAAATACAACAAATCTGCTGATGCCGCCATTGAACAAATACATCGCAAGGAATATCAAAGCAAGGTTTTACAATATACCGATGAGATGATTCTCGTTGGCATTAACTACGACATAGAATCAAAAAGACATGAATGCAAGATAGAATTTTATAAACCTACTTGTACTGAATAGTTACAAATGGCTAATTGTTCATTAAATTCCCTATCTTTGTACCGAAACTATTAAAAACAACATACAGAAGAAGCTACATGTGGCTGATGACATGACGTTAATCATTGCCCCCTATAACAAACTGGTGTTGAAGAGCGTGATGCGGTAACGAAAAACGCGGACAAAGAAGGGAAATGTCTATTAAGGATGATAAATAAAAACAAAACTAAATTATATGGATTTCAAACGTAGCATTGTTATCACAGGTGGCGCGGGCTTCATCGGAAGCCATGTGGTACGTCTGTTTGTGAACANGTATCCTGAGTATAAAATCATCAATCTCGACAAACTCACATACGCGGGCAATCTGGCGAACTTGAAGGATGTGGAGGAGAAACCGAACTACAAGTTCGTGAAGATGGACATCTGCGATTTCGATGCGTTCTACCAGCTGATGCAGGACGAGCATGTAGATGGCATCATCCACTTGGCTGCCGAGAGCCATGTGGATAGAAGTATCAAAGACCCCTTCACTTTTGCCCGCACGAACGTGATGGGTACCTTCTCACTGTTGCAGGCTGCCAAGCTGTATTGGGAGAGCCTGCCTGAGAAGTACGAGGGTAAGCGATTCTACCACATCTCTACGGATGAGGTGTATGGCGCGCTGGAACTGACACACCCAGAGGGCGTGGAGAGTCCTTTCACCACCACGGCTTCGAGCACTGAACACCATGCCGCCTATGGCAAGGACTTCTTCGTGGAGACCACGAAGTACAACCCACACTCTCCCTACAGCGCATCAAAGGCGGGCAGCGACCACTTTGTGAGGGCTTATCATGACACATACGGCATGCCCACGATTGTGACCAACTGCTCGAACAACTATGGACCTTACCAATTCCCAGAGAAATTGATTCCGCTGTTCATCAACAACATACGCCACCGCAAACCTCTGCCCGTGTATGGCAAGGGCGAGAATGTGCGCGACTGGCTTTATGTGGTCGATCACGCTCGTGCCATCGACACAATCTTTCACAATGGAAAGGTGAATGAGACGTACAACATCGGCGGGTTCAACGAGTGGAAGAACATCGACATCATCANGGTGGTNATCANGACAGTCGACCGTCTGCTGGGTCGNCCCGAAGGTGCTGACCTCGACCTTATCACTTATGTGACCGACCGTCTCGGACATGATGCCCGCTATGCCATCGACTCGCGCAAACTCCAAAAAGAGCTGGGCTGGGAGCCAAGCCTACAATTCGAGGAGGGAATCGAGAAGACGGTGAAGTGGTACTTAGAAAACGAGGCGTGGATGGACAACATCACCAGCGGCGACTATGAGAAGTACTACGAGGAGATGTATAAGAATCGCTGATTGTTTATTAAACTTATGACCCAACAAGAGACAGAGGAGCGCGTCGCCAAAGGCGTTGCCTATTTCAGACAAGGGTATAACTGTGCCCAGTCGGTTGTGCTGGCTTTCGCGGACCGATATGGATTGGACGAGGCATTTGCCGCCCATATCTCAGGTTCGTTCGGAGGCGGCATAGGCAGAATGCGTGAGACTTGCGGCACGGCATGCGGTATGTTCATGTTAGCAGGGCTGGAGGTGAAGGGCGACTATCCTGACCAAGAACTGAAAAGACAGAACTATGAGGTGGTGCAACGCCTTGCCGCAGACTTCAAAGCAGAGACAGGCTCCATCATCTGCAAAGAGTTGCTTGGACTGAACAAGCAACGCGCTGACGGCACCATGCCCGAGATTAAGATTGTGGCTACCCCTGAGCCTCGCACAGATGAGTATTACAAGAAACGCCCCTGTATCCGCATGGTAGAGACNGCNATCNGCATCTACTGCAAGTATTTAGGAAGTTGACAAGCGGGCTAACACGATGCCCACATTNAACATTTTACATCAATGAGNATGCTCCGCATCTTGAACATATCAGAAGGCACGTCGGTGGATGGTCCAGGTCTTCGTACCTCCATCTACTTTGCAGGTTGCTCGCACCACTGCGAGGGTTGCCACAACCCTCAATCGTGGTCGCCCACAGCAGGGCGCGACATGAGCGAAGACGACCTGCTCGGCATCATTGACTATAATGATTTTCCCGTCACTTTCTCGGGAGGTGACCCTTTCTATAATCCTGCTCCTATCGCTCGGCTTGCCCAACGCATCAAGGAGGAGCAACACCGCAACATTTGGTGCTACACGGGTTATAGATGGGAACAAATCATTCAGGAGCCACGCTTCTTGCCTCTGCTCCAACAAATTGATGTGCTGGTGGAAGGTCCTTTCATCTTGGTCCAACGCAACATCCAACTTCGTTTCCGAGGCAGTGAGAACCAGCGCATTGTGGACGTCCCTGCATCGCTGAGAGAAGGAAGACTCGTTGACATTACAGACCAATTCTGACAGGTCTTCATCAAGCCTTTGTACAAAACCACTTCGGATTGTTCCGATAGTGGTTTTTATCATTTTTAGAACCCACCACAACCAAAACGAGCACAAAAACATGGAAAAGCTTGTGCCGAACGACGGAATGTTGTAATTTTGCATTTTACACACATTATTATGTGTATGTCACACCTTGTAAGACAACCGACATAACATGAAGATACTCATTCTCAACGGACCGAATCTCAACCTTTTGGGCAAGCGCGAACCTGGCATCTACGGAAGCCGAGGCTTCGAGGAGTATTTCGACGAACTCAAAGCGCAGTTCCCCGAGGTGGAATTATCTTACTTCCAGTCCAATATCGAAGGGGAACTTATCAATAAGATTCACGAGGTGGGCTTCTCGTGGGACGGGATCGTGTTCAACGCCGGAGCCTATACCCATACCAGCATTGCCCTTCAAGATGCCATCCGCGGGGTGAAGACACCTGTGGTGGAGGTACATATCTCCAATGTGCATCAGCGCGAGGAGTTCCGCCACCATTCCATGATTAGCTGCGCCTGCGCAGGCGTCATCTGTGGTTTCGGACTGGACAGCTACCGACTGGCAGTGGAGGCATTGAAGAACTATGACAGAAACTGAACGCATAGACGAGTACATCCTGAGCCATATCGACCAGGAGAGCGACTACCTGCACCGACTATGGAGAGCCACCCAGCTCCATCTGCTCTACGGACGGATGGCGAGTGGGCATTTGCAGGGACGCTTGCTGAAAATGCTGGTGGAGATGATTCGTCCCAAATTGGTGCTCGAGATTGGCACTTATAGCGGCTATTCAGGGCTTTGTATCGCTGAAGGACTGGAAGAGGGGGCGCACCTCCACACCATTGAAATCAACGATGAACAAGAGGACTTCACGCTCCCTTGGTTTCAGAACTCCCCTTACGCTGACCGCATCACCATGCACATCGGCGATGCGCTCGAAGTGGTGCCCAAGCTCGGCTTGCAATTCGACTTAATCTTCATCGATGGCGATAAGCGCAGGTATGTAGATTACTACGAGATGGTGATGGAACACCTCAACAAGGGGGGCTACATCTTGGCGGACAATACCCTGTGGGATGGTCATGTAGTAGATGAATCGTCACACGATGCGCAGACCGAAGGCATCCGTCGCTTCAATGACCTCGTTGCTACCGACACCCGTGTCGAGAAAGTCATCCTTCCGCTCCGCGACGGTCTCACCATCATCCACAAGATATAAAAGACCCTTTTACAAACAACTCAAAAACAGTTCAATGGAAACAACAAGACAGAATAAAATCGCCCGTCTCATTCAGAAAGACCTCGCGGGCATCTTTCAAGCACAAACCCGCCANACCAAGAACCTCCTTGTCAGCGTCNGCGNCGTTCNCATCAGCCNTGACCTCAGTNTGGCTANAGCCTATTTAAGCATTTTCCCCTCGGNGAAAGCGCAGGAAGTGCTGCAGAATGTGAACGACCACGCCGCAGAGATTCGCTTTGAACTGGGCAAACTGGAGCGTCACCAGCTCCGCATCATTCCTGAACTCAAGTTCTTCCTCGATGACTCTCTCGACTATGTTGACAACATCGATAGGCTTCTTCAACAGTAATCGACTCACTTCTTTTTAAAACTCAACAAGTTGAACTTTCCTTTCCACATTGCCGCCCGTTATCTTCTCTCCAAGAAGTCGCACCACGCCATCAACATCATCTCTGGCGTGTCCGTTTGTGGTGTAGCTATTGCCACGGCTGCATTAGTGTGCATCCTCTCTGTCTTCAATGGTTTTCAGGATATGGTGGCAGGACTCTTCACCTCCTTCGACCCGCAGTTGAAGGTCATACCCATTGAAGGCAAGTTCATGAAGGCGGATACAAAAGAACTCCAAGCTCTGCGCACAGACCCTGATGTCGCAGTTCTGTCCGAAACACTCGAAGACCACGCCCTCCTCATGATTAACAACCGCCAAGTGATGGCTACCATCAAAGGCGTGGAGGACAGCTTTGCAGAACTCACAAACATCAACCGCATCTTGATAGGCGACGGTGTCTTTGAACTCCATGCCGATGTCATTGACTATGGCATCCTCGGTTCCAATCTGCTCCTTCAGCTCGGTCTCGCCACAGACTTCTNCGACCCCATTCAAGTCTATGCNCNTCGCAAAGGCGAACGCATANACCTTAACGACCCTCGCCAAAGCCTCAACCAAGAGGAACTCTTCTCCCCTCGCGTAGGCTTCATGGTCAAGCAAAACAAATACGACTCACAATACGTCATCACCAACCTCCCCTTTGCCCGCCGACTCTTCGAGCGACCGAACTTAGTTTCAGCCATAGAGATGCGCCTCCGCCCTGGTGCGGACCTGCAACGAGTCAAGGCTCGTTTACAGACTCAGCTCGGTGCTCGCTATCAAGTGCTGGACCGCTATGAACAGCAGGAAGAGACCTTCAAAATCATGCAGATAGAGAAGCTCATCTCCTACATCTTCCTCACCTTCATTCTCCTCATCGCCTGCTTCAACATCGTAGGCTCTCTCTCCATGCTCATCATCGACAAGAAACAAGATGCCGCCACACTCCATAACCTTGGTGCCACTCAGCACCAGATTCGCAGTATCTTCATGATAGAAGGTCGCATGATATGCCTTATCGGCGCGCTCATCGGCATCACCATCGGTCTCCTTCTCTGCTGGCTCCAACAAACATTCGGACTCATCCGTTTCGGCAACAGCGAAGGCAGCTACATCATCGACGCCTATCCTGTCAGCGTACACCCCACCGACATTCTCATCATCCTCCTCACGGTCGTCGTCGTCGGTTTCCTCTCTGTATGGTATCCAGTACGCTACCTAACTAAAAAGAAATTAAAGAATTAGAAAATAAAGAACATACAACAATGAAACAAACTATCAGTCTCTTATCAGCTGTGGCAGTGGTGCTGCTTACAAGCTGTGGAAAGCAGAAAGCATTCGTATCCGAGAACTTTGCCGTGTCGCCCACACCCCTTGAGTATGTGGCAGGCGAAGTGCCCGCAACCATCAGCATCAATGTGCCCACAAAAGTCATGCCCAAGAAAGCAATCGTAGCTTGTACCCCAGTTCTCAAGTGGAACGGTGGTGCCGCTGCTGGCGAGTCCTTCACCCTGCAAGGCGAGAAAGTTGAAGCCAATAACACGATTATCTCCTACAAGAACGGAGGGCATGCCACTATGCGCTTCTGTGTTCCCTTCCAAGAAGGCATGGAAAAGAGCGAACTCTTCATGCAGTTCACCGCNCACAAAGGCAACAAAGNCCTCAAGATGCCCACCGTCAAGATANGCTACGGAACNCAACACACCGCGGCTCTCATTATCCGCACTGCCAAGACCGCTAACTTCGGTCTTGCCCCCGACAACTTCCAGCGCATCATCAACCAAAAGCAGGAGGCAGCCGTCAAGTTCCTGATTGGACAAGCCAACCTCCGCGGCAGTGAGCTTAACAGCCAAACCATTCAGGACTTCATCAAGACCCTCAAAAACATCAAGAATGATGAAGAGAGCCTCGTTCTCAACAACATCGAAGTCAGTGCATACGCCTCACCCGATGGTGCATACGCCCTCAACGAGAAGCTTGCAGAGAAACGNTCTTCGGTCTCTGAAAACTATGTAAACCAACAGCTCNANCAGCAGNAACTCACCACCAACGTCGATACCAAGTTCACGGCCGAAGACTGGGAAGGCTTCCAAGCCCTCGTCACCGCCTCCAACCTGCCCGACAAAGACCTCATCCTCCGTGTCCTCTCCATGTATGAAGACCCAGAGCAGCGCGAGCGTGAAATCCGCAATGTGGCCCTTGTCTACAAAGAGCTTGCCGATGCCGTTCTTCCCGAACTCCGTCGCGCCCGCATGATTATCAACTACGACGTGATTGGTCGTAGCGACGATGAAATCCTCGCCCTTGTTGACACCGACCCCGCCAAGCTCAGTCTTGAGGAGCTTCTCTATGCAGCCAACGTACTCGTCAACTCCGACANTCAGAAGCAGTCCATCCTCATCNACGCCACNAAGTACTNCCCCAACANCTACNGCGCCTACAACAACCTCGGCATGCTCGCCATGCAACAAGGCGACAACGACAGCGCACAACGTTACCTCCGTCAAGCCCTCAGCATCGACGCCAATGCCCCCGAACCTAATACTAACCTCGGTATGCTCGCCCTTCAGAACGGACAGTTCAAGGACGCGGAAATGTACATCGCTAAAGGCGTGGGTGCCAACAACTTTGAGGAAGCCCTCGGTCATCTCTACGTAGCCCAAGGCAAATACAACCAAGGCAGTGCCAAGTTCGCTAAGTCGGTCAACAACAGTGCCGCCCTTGCCTACATCCTCTCACAAGACTACGCTGATGCCAGCAAGACCCTTGCCAACATCAAGAACCCCGATGCTACCACCCACTACCTCCGCGCCATCCTTGCCGCACGCATGCAGCAGCCAGCCGACATCAAAGAGCACCTCGCCAAGGCCATTGCCCTTGACCCCACCCTTGCTCAGCGTGCCGCCAACGATGCCGAGTTTTCCGACTACAACAAATAGCGAATGACAAGCATACTGAATGGCAATCATCGGCAATTACCAACAGGCTATTGCCGATTCCTCCGCACCATCACCCTCGGAACCATAGTGCTGCTCCTCGCAGCCTGTGGCCCCAGCGGTGATGCTTTTCGTCTTCGCGGACACATCGCCGACATGCAGGTCGGTGAACTCTATCTCTACAACCTCTCTGCCGCTCATGCTCGCATAGACACCCNTACCATCCAGANCGGCTCTTTCCNCTATCGGGGCGAGACCAACCAGCTCACCCCTTACTNCCTCATCTTCCCCAACGGCATNGAACAAGTCATCTTCATCGGTCCTGGCGACGACCTCACCTATGAAGCTGCTGCCAACGACCTCCGCCACTATGCCGTCAGCGGCAACGAAGCCAACGAATCCCTCACCCAGTTCCACGCCGACACCTACAGCCTCAGTCCCACAGCACGCACAGCCGAGGCTCGTGCCTACATCATCGACCATCCCAAATCCCCCGTCTCCATCTATCTCTTCGACCGCCACTTCGTGCAGGAAGAGACCGTCAGCACCAAGGAACTCAACAAGCTCCTCAAAGTTCTCAAACCCCACCATCCACACAACCACTACCTCCTCAACCTCCAAGCACAAATCAACCAAACCCAACGCCGCGCCATCGGGAAGAAACTGCCCAACCTCACGCTAACCCGTCCCGACGGCACGCACACCTCGCTATGGAACAATTCGTCCGAACCTTACACCCTCATAGCTTTCTGGGCCACATGGATGCCCGGAGGCTATGACTTCCTGTGGAANCTCGGACGCACCNCCGACCAACACAAAGAGCANCACAAGCTCCGCATCGTCACCCTGTCGCTCGACGTAGAACAGCGCACTTGGCAAGAAGCCGTGCGCCGCGACTCCCTCCGTCCCATCCTCCACACCTCCGACGGGCTCAATTTCGAGTCGCCCACCATCAAGAAACTCGGCATCACCACCATCCCCCTCATCCTGCTCACCGACCGCCACCACACGGTCATCGACCATACCGACAACCCCTCCCAACTCGACAAAATGCTCCAGAAGCACCTCAAATAACTTCACCCTCCATTTATTCATTAACACCCGTGCTCGCCAAAACACATACAGCGGCCCTGCAAGGACTCAGTGCCTTGCCCGTCACCGTCGAAGTCGATAACTTCGACGACGGACGCTTCCAGAGATGCACCATCGTCGGTCTGCCCAACGGAGCCGTGCGCGAAAGCCAAGACCGCATCCTCTCAGCCCTGCGCACCAACGGCTACAAAACGCCTGGCAACTCTCTCGTCATCAACCTCTCCCCTGCCGACATCCGCAAGGAAGGGGCAAGCTTCGACCTCCCCATTGCCATCGCAGTCCTCCTGTCCTACCATTTCCTCACCATCCCACAGCCCGACCAATACATGTTCGTCGGGGAACTCGGGTTGGACGGCAACGTCCTGCCCGTCAAAGGCATCCTGCCCATCTCCATCAAAGCCAGAGAACTCGGCTACAAGGCACTTTTCGTGCCCGAAGACAATGCCCGTGAAGCCGCAGTGGTGAACAACCTCACCATTTATGGCATCCGACACCTCAACGACATCATCGCCCACTTCAACGGGCAGCATCAGCTTCAACCCACTCTTGTCAACACCCGAGAGGAGTTCTACGCACAGCAATACACCTTCCCCTATGATTTCGACGAGGTGAAAGGTCAAGAAAACGTCAAACGCGCTTTCGAGGTGGCAGCAGCAGGAGGGCACAACATCATCCTTGTCGGTTCGCCAGGTTGCGGCAAATCCATGATGGCAAAGCGTCTGCCCTCAATCCTCCCACCCCTCACCCTGAGCGAAAGCCTCGAAACCACACAGATACACTCCATTGCAGGAAAAATCGGGAAAGAGACATCACTCATCAGCCAGCGTCCCTTCCGTTCGCCCCACCACACCGTTTCCGACGTGGCACTTGTCGGTGGCGGCAACACCTTTATGCCAGGCGAAATCTGCTTGGCACACAACGGCGTTCTCTTCCTCGACGAGCTTCCAGAGTTCAGCCGTTCCGTGCTCGAAACCCTGCGCCAGCCTCTCGAAGACCGCACCATCACCATCTCCCGTTCCCGCTACAACCTCACCCTCCCCTGCTCCTTCATGCTCGTAGCATCGATGAACCCCTGCCCCTGTGGCTACCACCATCATCCCACCCGCAACTGCGTCTGCACCCCGTCTCAAATCCAACGCTACATCAACAAAGTCAGCGGACCGCTCATGGACCGCATAGAATATCAAGTCTCCTAATAGTACACCCGTAANTTTTTTGTACGCTTCATANTATAATTACAAAAAAATCAGTAACTTTACACTCGGAATCGGTTATTTCGAAGAGTGATTTAAGATACACATTGTATTATTGATATGAAGAAAGCTGTTTTATTTGTACGTGTTTCGACGGAAAAACAAACTTTAGAGTCACAAATCGAGTCTCTAAAGCGAACCGCTTTCGTGGATGGTTATAAAGATAGCGATATTATTGTCATCGCTAAAAAGGAAAGCAGTGTGGAACTCAAAGAAGCAGAACGAGAAGGTCTTAATGAACTGAAATCTGTCATTGAGAACAATGATGTGGACTGTGTTTATATCTTTGAGTTGTCTCGTTTGTCTCGTGACCCAATGACCTTGTATTCTGTCAGAGATAAGGTTTTTAGGGACAACAAGGTCCAGTTAAAGTGTGTCAAGCCATCTTTCTCGCTTTTGGAAGAGCCTGAGAGAAACAAGTTCGACACCATGGGTTCTTTGGTGTTCTCTATCTTTGGATGCTTTGCCGAGCAGGAAATCGTTGAGAAAAAGGAACGATTCCATCGAGGCAAAGGTCAGAAAGCCCTTGAAGGCAAGTATTCAGGTGGTGTCA